>Ga0193743_1001754_pt1 | contig 15801 bp, 25 predicted proteins | sample L2c2metaG_FD_143038 | JGI IMG/M metagenome (GOLD analysis project Ga0193743, IMG submission 143038) | Soil microbial communities from a riparian zone of the East river system, Colorado, United States - L2c2 | ecosystem: Environmental > Terrestrial > Soil > Riparian zone | place: USA: East River...
TCATTTCCGATGCTGCGCATCTCATGCTTGCAGCATGCTTTACTTATGACTTATGCATGTTTGCCTTACTACTTACATGCTTACTTTACTATATAAACCTAGCATAGACGATTGTACTCTTTAGACAATCTTTATTAGCAATAATATCGAAGTTAGCCATCTGCTTATCCTCTCCGCTCTCAAACCTTTAGACAATACTTGACCTTTACCGGTTAAGCACTCTTTAGGCTCAGCCTTTAAGGACCCAGATGCAGAACCAACTGTTACAATCATGACTGTAAAGTCTGAATTGTTCGAAGTCGTAACACCTAAGGCCCAGATGATGCAAATGGCATCATTTGGGCCAGTGCAATCACCATTGTGTTCCTTGTCACTGTCCACTGCTGGCACTATGTGGTGTTTCCCTTGGAGAAACCTATTTTTAGACATGTTTTGTAATTTCCAAACAGTTTTTCTCATGGAAACACAAAAAAATTATTCAGCACTTTAAGGTTTTATCAAGGAAACACTTAAAGTGCTGGATAATTTTTTTGTGTTTCTATGAGAAAAACTGTTTGAAAATCACAAAACCTGTCTAAAAATAGGTTTTCCCAAGGGAAACCCCACCTGGTGCCAGCAGTGGTCCTTGTCATTGTCCCCTGGTGTCGTCATCTGGGGCAGCTGTCAGCCGAAAACAGGCAGTAGTGGTCAAACAACAAAAACAAAGGGTGGATGCGGTGGTTGGAGCTAAAAGCAGAGAACCAACAAAGTGTGTTAAAATTTAATTGATCCAAAATGATTGATTCAATCTCCAACTCCCAAAATGTTGGTGCAGGATCATAATGGATAATTTATTGATATCTAACTCAATTCTTAACAGGAAAATTAGAAAAAAAAATGTACAGAAAGTTCAGTTTGAACCCAGTTCTCAAAATTTAAAAAAATCATAGAACCGAGAACCGAACTGACAGCCCAAAATCCATGGACCAAACTGAACTGAACCTGAACTGACAGTTTGGTTCTTTTGGTTCTCGGTTCTTGCATCAGTTTGGAACCAAACTTTGGCATCACTAAGCATATCAAAGCATTGTCAAGAAGTTTGCTCTCTGACAGGCTTGGGATTTTCCTTTTGACATTGATCAAACTTCTTGACAATATTTCAATATGCTGAGTTTGTCCCTTATCCAATTCCAAAGTGCAAAGCTACCTTCATGATAGATGCCATATTTCCATAATGACTAAACTGTTCTTCAACAGGTGCCTGTTACAACTTCAATAGGTTCAGACTTTACTGTCAAGACCTTAGACAGTTAGGGTTTCAATAGACTCAAAAGAGTGCCTTGGGTTTTATTCCAAGGTACTGTAGTATTTAAATCAATTTGGCCAGGGGGACAGGGGACACGTTGGCCAAAATTTTATCTCCAGCCACAAGCTGTGCGACCCAGGACACATGCCAAAATTCTGGTCATTATGTGGGGCCTGCACCACACAGGACGCTCTGGAGTCATGGAACTGCCCCCCAGCACCAGCCAATATGGTAAGGACAGGGGATGGCTGAATTGATTTAAATACTACAGTATTGTCTTATGGTTGAGCTGAGTTTGAGTAAAAGAAAGATCTAATAAAGACTAGCTAAGGAACAAGCTTGTCTAAGGTATCATATATACTAAGAAACATGTGTTATCCTCAAGATAACCATGTGTAAGCTGCAAGTAAAATGTTGTAAAAGGCATGGTGAACATGCATTGATATGCAGTATTGGAAATGAAGTGAAAGTTGTGTAAAAGTCATGTAAAAGGCATGGTGAACATCCATTGATGTGCAACATCAAGAAATGAATGAAATTAATGTTCAAATTTGAAATGAAAAATGAATGTATACCATCGTAACAGTGCCTGTGCATTCTGGGAGTTGTTGTGGAAAACTTCATCATTGATAACTTCAATAAGACAGCCAAAGCCAGGAGTGATGCAAAGGTAGGAGCAGAAACTTTCTGGCCATTTGTGCTTCCAAACATTGAGGAGATGCATGTTAACAGTTAAGTATGTTGTGACTCTGGAAATCATGGTTAGTGCTCGGAGTAGAGTTGAACTTGGGCCATGGACTCTACATAATGCTCAGCTACAGTTGGCTTGGGGTATGTAGAATCATTGTCACGACCGAAATCAAGCTTGTTGAATGCAGCTCGAAATCGAGCACTCTTCTACTACCCTAATGCCTGATTACGATTTGAGCTTCTCCCCCTCTTCCTCTCACGAAACAGGCTCATATAAACTCCTCCAACTGACACCAGACCTCACCAATCTGATTGAAAATGCCCTCAATAATGGGGAAGATCTCAGGTAGTTGGGATCTCCTAACCTATTTTCCCAATCGTTGACCTGAAAGCACAGACTCACAATCAAAGGCGACCCAAACGAAGACGCTGTGCTATGTAGCGCGGAGAAAACTTATGGAATGCGGTCCATTGGCTTGTCAAACACACTACTTGTTGTTACACCTGTCCCAGACGAATGCACTTCCCAATTTGTGGATGACGCGGTCGTGATTCGGGACCAACTAAAGGAGATCATCGAGCTGACCCCTTCTGTGCCGAAATTGCACAATTTATCTAGAATCTTGAAAGGTCAACAATACGACGAAGGACTTGAAGAGGACGATGAAGATGACAGCGTGGTAGGGCCTTCCAGTCAAAAAAACATATTCAGACTCTTCAAATAATTTACTAGAAACGCTACACTTATCAAGATGCAAGAAGGGATGTACAGGCGAGCGATGCGGAACTCAGAAAAGCCTTTATGGACAGGAGAATCCTCATCCTCAACAGTAAGGGATATATACGTCTGCCTCGCAGCTTTGAACTAATCAACAAAAAAAACAAAAACAAAAAAAAAACAACAAAACAAAAAAAAACAGATGAACTTCGACCAATAGCGCCATCATACCTAAACACACTTCTCGAACTCATGCTTAATCTCCTTGTATCGCTCTCAATGCAACATAGGTCTGCGCCAGTGGAAACGCTCTCCGCTGCGCTTGTGGACGGCCACGAGATCTCGAGGGGAATCTCAACACAGATCATGTCCTGGTTCGGTGAGATCAAGGATGGCAAGTGGAAGATGGACGTTAATGCCGTTGTGAGAGAAGTAGGACTCGGGGTATTGAGAAACCACAGGGTACTTTTTCATGTCTCTTCATACGATATGAATAATGATGCATTTTTCTGAAATAGCATGACCCTATAGCAAAGGACTCGCTGCTTGATAGATGGAGATCCCTGGTTGGGGACAAATTTGAAGATGTCGTGTCCTTGAAACTGCTCGAGGTAAAGACATCTGGGATTACTCACAGCTTTTTTATGTCTCATCCCTAAAATCCTAGGGGAATTACCTTGAATCGGAGTTATTTGGAAGTAATTTGACAACCCTGAAATACTTCCCAGCGTCGGCCCTCCCAGTTGACCCTGCTGCTCGGTTTTCGGATCTATTTCTTACACGATCGAAGTGGAAGGGTGGAGAAATCGCACCGTTTCTTTCAGACATCGCTGTTAACTCCAAAGAACGAGACAAACTCCTGCTTAAGTATTGTAGGACAGTGACGGAGCCCCAAGGAGTACGATACACTGCACGAGCACAATACAATGGGTAACTTGACAGCTGAATGACAATACATTACGAACAATTGTAGATGTGTTTATATAAAAACAAAGTGTTTGGCTACACAAGAAGCTATGGTAACAGTTGTATGTAGAGCTGGCCAAGAAACCGAGCTGTGGTGGTAGATTGTGGGTGTACAAGATTGAAGTTATTGAATTGGATATTACATGTGGTAGTCTCTTGAGTGTTTCATGTTGAAATGGTCATAAAATTCACTGGCAATAGTTTTGTGTCGTCCAGTTGCTCGAGCTTTGATAGCGCCCAGCTCGCGCATGGCAGCGTCCCAAGGGAAACGGGTCCAGCCTGAGGATCGTATTTCATGGTCATACTTGTAGGCGTATGAAGCCCTAAGTCGAGCAATTTCTTCATCTTGCAAGAGGGAATTTCCAGGAGGAGGAAACGATACAAACTGCCTGGATATTTTTCGGATCGCATCTTGCCTCACCTCAATCGGCAGCCCGCTAAAGGGAGCACCCTTTTTTGGGGAGGTCCTCGAACCTTTGCTTGGAGAGGCTAACGAACCTCTGTGGCTGGTGTAAACAGCTTTGACATGCTCAGCGATTGCTTCCAACTCTTGTTTCATCCGGATGTTATTTTCCTCCGTCGCCCATCTGTTGCTCAACTCCATCGCCTTGTTCCAAGGAGCCACGAGATCTTCATCAACCTTACAACGGCTGGGTGCTTCAAAGTGACTCTCAATCCTTGCAAGCCACTGATCCCCCTCATCCTCAGCTTGTTTGTGCAATTCATCCATAATAAATCGCCCAAGGACACTAGGGCGTTGGAGGTTCTTTTCGTTCTGACCAGAGGCATGGAATCGGTCTCGCTCCTCATCGGTTTCTTTCCACTTGGGCGGCCGTTTTTGATAAGTCTTTGTATCCTTTTTCAGAATCTCGTCCAGGACAGTCATGCCAGTTTTGAAGCCATCGAGAGTCATGCAAAACCTAAAGTTACAAAAATTCACAAAAGATGAATGATGAAAGATGTCAATTTCCATACATGTAAGCAAGACGAATCGTTTCGGGATGAGTATAACCCAAAGTGTAGATGGCAGTTTCATGGAAGATTGAGTACTTCCCCACAACCGACGTGTCACGGACGGCCCCAAGTAAGCACTCTTGTAGTTTGTAGATCTTAGAAGCGTCGTCCAAAGGGGCGACTCTTGCTAGGAACGAGACTACTCCCTCGTTCTCGCGTTTAAAATACGATTTGATATCTGGCGGAGGCTCCGAGTAATGCAGAGGTGATTCTTTGAATGCTTCTACCACCTCCGGCTGAAAAATGACAAGTCCTTTATCGCCGTCGTAATCGCCTATCGTTGATGGGTCAGGCCAAAGCATGGACCAGCTTAAGCGAAATTCAAACCTCCAGAGAGCAGGTCAGCAGCTCGACGTGATCCTTTGGTGGACAAGACGACCACATCAACGAGATGGTGCAACTCCGGTTTGTCAACCGCCTTCCACTGTTGCTGCTGTTCAGCAATATATAAAAAATCACGAAACATCTTGACAAACCTTCTGGATATCAGTTGGAAGCTTGCAAGGATGACGCGTTACCAGAACGGTGCCCAACAAAACATCTGTTCCCAGGCCGTCTAACGTCTGGAATTTGTTCCTAGAGTGCTTGAAGAATATTTCACCCGGTTCCAGAATGCCGAGGGTATCTGGGAATGAACCCTTCGTCAGTGGACAAAGCGACAACATCACGTATCTTACCTGGGATTAGGAAGGCTGAGGCTGACATAGGAACATCTATCCTGTACGACTTGATATAGTTCTTGACATAGCCTTTCACAACCTTCTCCAGCTTGCTGCGTAGGACGGGACAGTTCTGTGGGGTGAATCCTGAGTCGATTAGGCACATTACAGTTTCTTCCAGTGAAGAAGGGCAGCCACTAATCTCGTCCCTCCACCAAGCTGATGACTTGAGCTCGTTTGTGTCGAGAAGCCTAAAGCCATCCTCATCCTCTAGTTCAATCTCCTCTGACTCATACTCCGAATGGCCTTTCACTCGTGCAAGTCCAGCATCTTCTCTCGCTCGACGAGCAGACATCACACCACCAAGACGACGCATGTTACACCACAAGTTACGCATAGCATCCGGACCTTCCCATTCAAGGAGAGGTTCGACCAACGCCTTGAGCCCTTGGCGAAGCAGATCAAGGAAGACTGTCTTTGGCACTTCATTCTCCCAGAGATTGATGATTGTCTCAACAGATAAACGGCATGGACTTTTAGCATGCGAGGAGCGAAGGACATCGATGATGCAATGCGCAGGATCCAGCGGTACTCCTGAAGGATAAACAATTTTTCTTTGGGAAGGGGTGAGCTCCACATACGAGAACTCGTCGGCGTTTTTTATGTCTTCAACTAAAAGACCCTGTTTTGCGTGAGCTACACATTAAAACAAGATAAGGGGAGACTTACTTTCGTCCCATAGACACGAGTTTGAATTGCAGTTGGTTTGTCTTCCCACCCAATGCGATGACGTAGTTGCTTCAAAGTCCATCTATTAGTCTTTCCTGCCCCATCTGTCATGTTCGACTGGGTTTCTGGACTAACTGCATTTGCATGTTAATCCATTGGTAAACTTTCCTTGAATTTGGAAACTAACTGATATCTTCAATAAAATGGAGGTTTGATTTATCCACCATGATGCCCGGCACAGAATTGGACAAGCCAAGCGCAAATCGAGAAGCATACTTTGCCATGGTCTGTTTAAAAGGTTCAGGGGGGCAAGTCTACAATGAACCATAGACCTTGTACTCACTTGTTTAGAATTCAGCTCCATCGGGTTGTGCCAATTGATAAATTCCAAGAACGACATGACACCTGGAACTGGTGCGTCCGGTAAAATCGACTTTCCGTCTGTACCTTCGTTTGTCTTGACATAAAACACATTGCTTTCCTTCGCGAAGAACGCTCGAAAGACACTTCCACACAAGATCAATGGCCTCCGGATATAATCCATTAGCTGCTTGCTGTTTTTGTTGAGAACGGCTTTAGTCAACTTCAGTCGCAAAAAGTGCTTGCTGCCAAATCGACGTGCAAAACTATGCGAAGTCGATAGTTCTGCCGGTTCGAGCGTCAATTTGTACTGTGGAGTGGTACATGATTTCCGGTCGCGAGCCATGTCGTGAAGTTTGGCGTGGAAGAGGACTTGACCTCCGTGCCAGCCTAAAGGCTCTTTGTTTTCGTCGAACCCAAGTCCTCCGTAAGGACCTTTTTGAAGAGCTCCTTCTTCTCTGTCAAATTCCTCCCAAGGAGACTTTACAGCACAAAAAAAAAAAGGCTTTGTTAATCCATATAGCCCAGAGTAAATCAAATCAAAATTCCTCACTTTTGCAGCACGTTCTTTGGCAAACGCAGTTTTCTCATACCCTGCGTAAAAAAATAAAAATGCTATAGCTCAGAAATGATCGGTTGTTAAGAATGGTATTGGCATACCGTCTGATTCATCGTCTTCAAAACTATGTTTCAGCATGAGCCCTGCAGTCATAGGGGCAGCTTTTCGATTCGTCCCCAATGTTGCCAATTTGTCAACATCCTCAACGAGGATATCGTCGTACGTAATTTTGTCGACGCTAACCAGTCGGTTGATTTCGTACTGAGCGCCATACGGAAGTTTCTTGGCAGTGAACAAATTTTGTAGAACTTGAGATGGGGACTATTGGTTCCGTTATTTGAGTGTCGTATAATGGCTATTTAGGTTATTGAACATACGAGACAGATAGGCCCCGTTGGATCTTCGGCTTGAATTTCGGGATTCTCCAAGAAAGGATTATCTTCGTCCTCTTTGACCAAGGTTCGCCTGGGGATTTTCGAAGGACGGAAGAGCGTCGACGATGACGAGAAATCACTTTCTTTTCTCTTCCCTAAGCTCCTCTCTGACGAGGTATATGAGTTCGGTGGTTTTTCCTCCTCGGCCGGTTGTGTACCTAAAAACAAGGAAAAAAAAAAAAGGATTGAGTATTACTGTACATTTCCACGCAGATAAAAGGTTTAGTCACATTCCATCGCCATGATAAGATCGGTTATATCATTTTCGCCGAAAGATTCATAGTTTGTGTGCTAAAAAAACACCAGTGGATATACGTCAGCAAAAATCAGACATCAGTTATGGAAAGAAATCGAGCAATGAAGTCGTGTGTGTTTAAAATACTGCCGTAAAAGTACAAGAGGATAAAGCTTTGACAAACCTGGGAAGAAACTGGTACAGAGTCTGTAGAGTCGTCTTTCTCCAAAGTCTTACGGGGCTGTAGTAGATCTATCGCGTTTCCGTCATTTGTGAGAAAAGTCATTGTAAAAAAAGAAAAGACCTTGGTCGATAGTTGTTGCTCGCGTGGTACGTGGATCTGAAGGCTTAAATTTGGTTGGCATGATGTTTGTTGGGTCTCAAGCTCTCAAGTATTATGTGGACAATGGTAGTTACAAAAGTTGTTGGTTGCCTCTTTAACGGTGTCGGCTAGAACAGATACCAAGAAGCGAGAAGGCCAAACGCGTGCCTTTTTCAAAGGAACAGACTGGTTCAGATTAATAGAAATGGTCGGCCGTCGGAAGCAAAATTGAAGCCGTTGGTTCAAAATGGTTCTCAGTTGAAGTGCAAAATATCGATCAAACTGAAAGGAACTAAAACCCAACTTGGGTGGTTATCTGCCCGGACTTTTCCGGGCAGATAATGCCTTTCTACTTTGAATAACAAATCATCAAACTCAGCACTCTAGTAGTTTGATATAAAATAAGATGATTCCTTCTCGCTTTTCAAAGGTAAACCTGGGCTTTTTAAAATTTTAAATCTCAGGTGTAATAAGTTGAGGTAAAATTTGCATGCTTCTTCTACTATATTGTATTAGTGTTTCCATTTCCTCCCTTTTAAATTCTTTTTTTTTCTTTTGTCCTCGTTGTGTAAAATACCCAACCTTGAACCTGTTGAACCTATTAGTATGTACTGATGGGAAAACCATAAGTTACGATCTCCTCTTTCGAACTCCTCAACATCGTTACATCGCAGTGGTCGGCTATAGGATACGAGGATAAAAATATCCACCAGACACATCAAAAGAGTATTATATATCATAAATAGATAACCCCAACTGGTTCTATAGCATTAGAGTTAGACAGCTCATTAGAGTCGCTGTGGTGAATGGCTATTCTAACTTTGATCAAACTACCGTTTTCTCAGATTCTTCCTCCTCATCCCACCTGCCTTGGTAGTCGGCTTCTTCATTTTACTCCCTCCCTTGTTCGTTGTCGATACTTCACTATCATGAGCGTCTGAGCCTGTCATGGAACCGTCATCGCTATCAATGTCCGGTCCCACATGATTGGTCGTTTTCGTCTCTCCACCCCGTGTCGAGGATGCTTTCTCCGTATGACGCAGTTTTGGACCTGTGAATCGGTTCACAAGGGAGTAGATGAGCGCGATGAACCAGGTGTTGCTTATCGTTGGGCGTATGGCGGTGGATGAATCTATCAGATGCATTTCACCTGATGGATCGAGCTGTTTGTTTGTTTGTTTTTTCATGGTGGAGGGATTGGTATGGTAAGCAACGAATGGATTTTTTTTTTCTTATTACTTTGGTACTTACTAGAAAGACTTGTGATTCATGGACGATCATATCCACCCACTTAGTACCTGTAAACTCTCCATCTCCATCGTGAGAATCACCCAAGTTGACTCGGACCTAGAAGGAAAAGTTTAATAGTCTCAAAACCGAGTTGAGGTAAAAATCGTAAGATCTAACCTTGCGTTGCCCATTGATAGGCACCATCTTCGGACCCCATGCAGCTGCTTTGGCTTTACCCACGATACGCTCGATACGTTCAAGATCACGTTTGTAGTTGAGACCCTGGATCAAATATTGCAGACCAGATGTTAAGATGATCAAGAACACTAAAACAAACTAAAAAAAAACATTCCTCAGAAAAACGTAGTCTTAAAAAAAAATGGATCAGAAGGAAGGATGACTCACGGCGAGACCAGGTCGGAATCGTTGATAATAGTACCCAGTACCTCTCCATTTTGGTACGCCATTTTTGTAGAAGAAGTCATAACTAGAAAGAACCAACGTTTCAATATTTTTAGAAATAACTAGGGCCTAAAAGACGTACCGTTTCCGACTCTCCTTATTCCTCAAAATCGTAGAAATAACACCAAGTCGTGCAAACCGTTCATGTACACCTTTCAGATTCGGGTTTTTATCAGGACTACATAACAAAACAAAAGTATCAGCATTTCAGTCAGCTCTCGCATGGGAGGGAGTCAAAAAAAAAACGGACTGGAGTTGCATGCTCATCTTCCTATATGCCTTGGTGATTTCATTGGTCGAAGCGGTGGAAGGCACTTCAAGCCATGAGTAGAAAGTCGTTGCTTTCCCTTCAGCTGCTTCCAACTCGGTTACTAGATCGAATATTTCATGGTCTTCCTGTTGACAAAAGCCATCATTTCATTAATTGGTACATGGTTATGAGATATATGTACCGTTTCCCAACTATATGAAAGAGTATAAGCGCCAGTTATTAGAATTTAAAGAGAAAGATAGAACGCCAAAACGCACGCTAATACCGTCGTTATCAATACAGCCAATAAGGCGAAGAGTAGAGAAAGCAACTTCATCTTGTCTCTGCCTCTATGAAATTAACAGAAACGTAGGTCCTAGAAAGAGAAAACACAAATCTCGCTGGCAGTGGGCGGCTGATCGTGGCTGTGCACGATTTGGGTATGTTCTATATTTATAAAACCTTTGCTCCCTTATCATAATTTTCACTATCCATGGCACCCCGTCAACGGTGTCCTACCTGCGGCTCCAAACAATGGCATAAAGAACCTTCAAGCGGTCTTATAGCATGCAGCGAAGGTCACGTCCTTCAAGTAAGTCGTATTCATATCCTTTGGTATCGTATCAACCCATGAAAAAAAAAACTTGGCTGATTGGGTTTTACTTGACAAAGTGTATTCTAACCATATCTTAGAATTACCGTAATGAGACGACCGAAATGGAAGAAGCAGGTCGGCATTCGATGAAGAAACGGACGTTGAAGAGTGATAAGAAGAAGAAAGGGAGGGAGAGCAAGGCTGATCCTACACGTAAATTTTTTTTTTTCTGTTTGAGAAGGATAAGGTTATTGATGTTAGAACGATGAGAGGACAGTTTATCATGGAGCAAGAGGGAGATATCATTATTTCCTTTGCTTGCAGTTGATTTTACGACATCAAATTGCTGCTTTGACGAAATTATGGGAATTGCCACCTGAATTCGAGGTAACAGCCTTTTAACCATTGTCCCACAATGCTTATTTATTAATGGAAATTTGTAGGTTATTTGTAAAGATCTTTGGGCCCTTCATCTTACGCTGCTACCTGATCCTCCGCCTGCCGAGCCATATCTTCATGCTCAGGAGAATCAAGAGGGCGATGAAGACATACCGGATGTTAATGAATTGAACGAATCCCAAGTAAACGACGAGGACCTCGAGAACGAGTTAGAACTGGACGCTCTTATGCAAGAAAACTCGGATATTTCAGAATCTTCAGACGAGGAAGGCGAAAAATTGATGGCAGCTGGTCATAAGAAGCCTAGTAAATCCAAAGGCAGATTTGCATATGAAAGCCCTGCAAGCACGATTGCTGTATTAGTCGTGGGATGTTGGACATTACGGATTCCCGTGATGTACCGGGACTTTTCGAGGTGCGATCGATGGTTATTGATTATAATGACGACTGAGACCGATTGAAAAGGATCATCGAGATGTATAAACTACCTTACTTGGAGGCTGTTGACCTTGTTCCCGAGAGTATGGCGCTGCATCTGACGAAACATAATGTACAGGCGTTATCACCGCATGTAAGGAAGAGATTAGGTACAAGTATGGCCATGCTAACTACGAGTTAGCATGCACCGGGCACGTTGACGATGCACTCGCTTGCATCGCGATTGGCAAAGAAGATCTACACGACATTCGGAGTGTATACACCTGAACTGAATGCCTCGAGCGTGTTATGGCGTATTACGAAGGATATGGGAGGTACTCGTAAGTGGGTTTGTGTTGTTTTGTCGGAGGTGCTGATATGTCGACTGAAGCTATGTTATACATGCTGAGCAAACGACTTGCGAATGTGCTGTCCATACCGCTGACGCTGCATTCGAGTCTGGCACCAGGATTGGAGAAAAGAAGGGGGAGTGATCCACATCGACATCAATACGACAATGCACCAGCTGAGGTGGGATTGTTAGCAGCGATGATGATGGTGTTGAAGATGGTGTATGGACTGGATGGAAGTGAAAGGTAAAGTGTCATGATACGAGATAATATGGCAGAGATTTGATGTGATGGATGACATTCAGACGACCTAAAGATGAGGGGGACGTTGGGTGGGCCTTGCCACGGGGTGAAGAATACCTGAAAGGGATAGAAGAGATGGAGAAAGGGATAAAGTTTGACTCGCAGATTGACTTGTAAGCTTTATAAATGTTGTGAATGGATTATGCAAGTGATTCTATATTTATACAGGAAAGTAGGGGACATGAGTTCAGGTGCTATGGATGAATATATGAAGTTCTGTGGAAGATTGTTGAAGACGAAAGCAGTTGGGGGATGGTTTGCGATGGAAGATGATGTTGAACTAGAACTAGAAGAAGAAGAAGAAGAAGAAGAACTAGAAGAGATCAGAGGAGTTGGATGTGGGATATTAGGAGAAGAAGAGAATTCGGGACTACCTGGGTCAAGTTATAACATTTGGAATGGACGAGATGTGTGTGGGATAGCTGACAAAGACTATGAGAATGTGTTGTGTTTAGGAGGGACAGCGGTCGGTGTACCCGTGGAGTATTTGGGAATGGTCATCGGAAGCTATGAGAGACGCCTGATGGCAGTAGCCGAGTGTACAAATTAAAAATAGAACTCCTTCTCTCTCTCCCTCTCTCTCATGCGTCGCTTCACCTCTATATTCAAGCGCGACAAGAACAGCGACCTATCATCCTCATCCTCATCAAGCAACAGTGATCACCTCTCAACCTCGTCCTGGAAATCCTGGATAGGAGCCAAACGCTCATCTCAAAAACAACCATTACAGCCTCTACATCACGACATAGATGAAGACTCAGAGTCTGATCCAGAGGAGGAAGAAGAAGAAGAAGAAGAAGAAGAAGAAGAAAACGAACACAACAACATTCGTATTCACATTCAAAACGCTCTTGTTGTCCATGCACAACCCAACTCTCCTTTCGTTCATCATCCTCACCAGCCGATCTTTCCTCGTTCATCCAACCACACAAATATTCTGCCCCCTCAGTCTTCTTCCATACGTAGATCCATGCTCAACTCTCATTTACTCGCCCGCTTAAATTCCCCCGCCCTTTCCCCTTCTGAACTATCCAGTATAGTCCCTTTTGCTGCAAAATCAACACCTTCTCCCATTACTCATCCAACCTTACCTCCTTCCAACATCTCTCGCCCCAAAATCTCCTCACATATCTCCGCAGCAAGTTTGGGCATTCAACGTTGGATTACTCGTCCCTGTTTCGAAGATAGATTCGCCGTCTATCTTCCGACACACTCTGGCATACAATGCCGCCCAGTCACCTCTTCCATGCCCATAGCCGCCCTTGAATACCCCGAATATCTCGATGTCATGGTCGACCCAGATTTCGACCAATCTTCTCCAAATCCTGAGAGGAACATGTTCAACTTCTACCACGTTCCTCCTTCTGATCCATCTCAATTGTCTCACACGTTATCAACAATCCAATCCCACGACTTTTCGCCCGAAGCTACACCCGAAGCTACAGGTATTTTCTCATCCCCCCCTTTCCCTAATTTTAGATTCTTACCCATCACTCTCTCTCTCAAGTAACGCCGGTCCACTGGCGTAATTTTTCCACTGCCATTCCGTCACCTTTGCGTATTCAGCATAGTCCACCACCCCCAACTACTGCATCCATAAAAAAGGACATCCCAGTTGTCATCATGCCAGCCCCAAAAAGCACTGTCAAGCGTGTAGTTCGCTTCGCCGAAGATGACGAAGAAGACAGAATTCCACTTCATATGGTCCGTATGAAGAAGAAACGGGAAGAAAAAGCCAAGTTTTTGCGACTGGAGCAATTGAAAAGGGCCAAGGAAGAGGAAGAGGAACGAAAGTTGCAAGAGCAAGAGGCATTGGAAAGGGAGCGCAGGAGACTGGCAAAGGAGAAGGAAAAAAGAGAGTCGGACAAGGCTCTTTATGCAGAGGCAATTGCAGCAGCGAGGATGCGGCGGGAGGGTCATCGAGCTGGAACTATTCTTTCTTCAAATACTACCAATTCTTCTATTTCCCTCGCCTCCTCGCCTTCTTCCACGTCTTTAAGAAACTCAGAACGTAATAGGCCGCACACGGACCCTAGAAAGTTTTCTTCCAAGCCACCCTTCGATTCACCTCCAACCTTGTCAATCCCGCGGAGAGAAAACTCGGATCCTGCCTACTATCATCATCAGTCTGATTCATCCCCCGGAAGCTCGCGGCCTCCAAGTATAGGCCATTCGCCTGTGTCTTCTAGTCATCACTCGCGCCCACCTTCAACCTATTCTGCACACACCTCTTCCTCCGAAGAGGTCCGGCAGCAACGTGGCAGCAAGCGAAACTCCGGTACGATGGCGTCGGTTGGCGGTGGCCCATCATCGTATCATCGACCTTCCCCGGTTTCATCATATCCGTCACGGTCAGGCAGCAGCCAGACGATTCCCCAAGTTCCTCCATTGCCGGACTTCGTGCATGACATGCCATTGTTGCCGCCTACAGCTCCGTTCATGAAGGGTTCTTCGTACAATCGTAGGTCGAAGAGTCCAGGTCCTTCTTCAGCTTCAAGTTCGAGACGAGGGTCGTTTAATTCTAGTAATGAACGCGTGAATCAGCTCCTTCCACCCCAAGCGTCACGCACTTCTTCTACTTCTTCACGCCACCATTCCAGTACAACCGTCCCATCATCGCGCAATAAGCTAGAGAAACAACCTACGCACGAACGAAGGTCAAGTGGTGATTCTAGAACATTATCAATTCATTCCACACAACACCAGCAACGACCAATCCCAACTTCTTCATGGTCTCAACCCACCGTATCTCGTGGAAGACCGGCTTTGCCATCATCTTCACAATATCTTCAAACACCCAGTCCTTGGCCTGCACTTCCCTCACAAAATGGATTGATACCTATGCCGATGCCGATGCCGATGGGTTATAGTCCTATGAATGTATATCCAGTCTTGTTATACCCTACAGGACTTATGCCGACCATGCAGGGTGTGCAATTGGGAAGTGGGGGAGGTGGTGGCGGAAATAATAATGGATGGCGTGAGCCAGTCATTTCATGATGAGGCTGTCCTATCTCTTCGCATGTTTCCACTCCTTCCCCAGTGCACAGCCCTGACAAGGACCATGATAACCCCCCAGCGCTCCACAAAATCTTCTCGTGCAGAGTTATAAGTATGCCAAGGCCTGTTTTGTTATCCGTTTCCGGGCCAAGTTGTGTTCCGTTCCTTCTGCCTTTTCTTTTCTCTGGTTGATCTGACACTGCCCCTTTTTTTTAACGACCCAACCCTTATACCTACATGTCACTACATTACATTCACTATATACATACATATACCACGAACTTAATCCTTTTTTTTTTTCCTTCTTCTTTGCTAGGTGCCTTATTGTCTCTGCGTGCGTGCAGTCTCCACACTCTTTTTTTATTTCCGTCACGTACCTTTCTTTTACTTGTTCCGAGCCCGCTCACTTGAGCTTTCTACATTATGATACAACTTCCTTTTCTTCCTTTAATACATCCACATCTCATCCCATACATCATCACAGACATACTTTTAACATTTTGCCCCGTTCTGCATTCAAACTTTATATATATTGGACTTTCATGGCAATTATTCATTCATATTCATTTTTCCCCCATTTCCCTTTCTTTTCTTTTTACAAGTGCCACCATCCTCGGAACCCAATCTGTTCTATCGAGTCAAAAGTTTTGTTTGTTTTTATCATATATGCATGCATCATTCCATCACACTCCACATCGATTTGTTATTGCGCCGATTCTATTTTTCTTTTTTATCCTTTTTTTTTTTTTTTTTTTTTTTTTTTTTTTTTTTTTTTTTTTTTTTTTTTTTTTTTTTTTTTTCTTTCTCTTCTTCTTTTTTCTTTA
>Ga0193743_1001755_pt1 | contig 15798 bp, 16 predicted proteins | sample L2c2metaG_FD_143038 | JGI IMG/M metagenome (GOLD analysis project Ga0193743, IMG submission 143038) | Soil microbial communities from a riparian zone of the East river system, Colorado, United States - L2c2 | ecosystem: Environmental > Terrestrial > Soil > Riparian zone | place: USA: East River...
ATCCTGTAACAGTACAAATGCAATGGTTGTACCGGCTTCAAAAGTACCCAGTTTTACTTTATCGCCGCTTTTTAAGCCGCCGCCCGAGCCTGTGGCCGAAGCGTTAGGGAAAACATAAGTAACTTCATCAATACCGCCGAACAATATTCCGCCGTTCGCCTGCGCTGGCGGATTGTTGGTTTTGTAGGTATAGTAACCCAGCCCATTTTTATTACTAGCTCCCTCAGATACAAAAGTTACCCATATGTCAGATTTCGCTGTAATGTTGATCGTTGATGTAACTGATGAAGTAAGGTATTCGGGGTGAGTTGTAGTTAATGGCTTTGCTTCTGGCAGAGACGCATTGATATATGATAATAATGATGCGTCAATAACATCACCTGTGCTCAGCAAGTAAGCCGGCCGGCCCAGATTGCTTGGACTGGTGAATGCATTTGAAGCTGAGTAGCCGTTTGGATAAGAGTAATCTACACCCAATAAGCCTGTTGTGTGTAAACCCGAAGTTTGTACAGTGCCGGCTGTTTTAACCGTTACCTGTTCAGGGATGATATCACCAGCGTAACCCTCAGCGCCGCCTATAACAACGGTTGTTGAAGTGCCGTTAATGGCCGCCGTAGCGTTGCGCATTAAACCTACATAGGAGGGGTCAATAATCAGTTGGGTAAGGTAGGTAGGTACCGTAACTTTACCTTGCAGTTTACCTGCGGCATCGGTCACACCTTTAAATATAGGGGCTTCGGCATTTGCAGGGTTGTAAACGCTAACCACTACGCCTTTCAGCGCCTGATTGTTATTAGAAAGAAGCGTGACACTAAGGGCTACTTCTTTTGAGGTTGTGAAATTGAACCCGTCAGGAGCAATTTTCTCTATTGGGGGTTTAATGACGTTATTATCAGGCGTACGGTTCTCCTTTTTACAGGATATAAATCCGATGGTTAAAATTATTAACAGGAGGGTATTTAATTTTTTCATATAAATTAATTAGTGTTGTTGTTGTACGCATTTAACCAATTTTTGTTCCAATATTATATAACCTTCGTTTTATATATAAAAAGCTATGATTAGTGTGGAGTGAGAACTGTATGAACGGGATTATTTTCTACATTTAGTGGGGAATTCGCGCTTTTTAGGGACTTGAGCGGATATTCAAACAAGATGTTACGCCATTGCTTATGCGCTCATAAATAATGGAAAACTAAAATATCTTAATGGTATTTATTAAAAATAATATTTGTTGCAAGTTGAAATTGGTGTAATTATAAATTAACATTGCAAATTAAATTTGCCATTTAAGATCATTTGTCCTTTGCCACAATATCATTAATGATCATATCGGCATGGATCCGGGAATTTTCAATGAACCATAAATGTGTATCCAAACCACCACAAACTACACCGGCCAGATATAAGCCGGGCAGATTGGTTTCCATTGTTTGGTGATTGTATTGCGGAATGAACTTATCTTCGGATAGTATGATGCCCAGTTTTTTCAGGAAATTGAAATTAGGTTTATAGCCTGTCATGGCCATTACATAATCATTAGGGATGGTGATTATTCCTTCGGGAGTTTTAATATCTACTTCATGCTTGCGGATAGCCTGAAGGTTAGCGTTAAAATGAGCATTAATGCTGCCTTCTTTTATCCTGTTGATGATATCGGGCCGTACCCAATACTTTACACGATTGCTGATCTCGCTGCCACGTACTACCAAAGTAACCTCGGCGCCTTTACGGTAAGTTTCCAGGGCAACATCAATGGCCGAATTACTGGAACCAACCACTACCACTTTTTGCAGGGTATAGTAATGCGGATCCTTGTAATAGTGTTTTACTTTTGGCAGGTCCTCACCGGGGATATCTAAATTAACGGCGATATCATAAAAACCGGTAGAAAGTATCACTCTTTTAGCTTGATAGCTTGTTTTGGTGGTGGTTATGGTGTAACTGTCATTTTCCTTTGCTACGTTAGTAACCTCCTCAAATAAATTAATAGGCAGATGGTTTGAAAGGGCAACCCGGCGGTAGTACTCCAACGCATCGGCACGGGTAGGTTTATTATGTACGGTAACAAAAGGTACGCCGCCTATCTCCAGTTTCTCGGAAGTAGAGAAAAAGGTCATGGTTGACGGATAATTGTATAAGGAGTTAACCAGGCAGCCTTTTTCAATAATAACAAAACTTAAACCTGCTTTTTGAGCCGCCAAACCGCAAGTTAAACCAATTGGGCCGCCGCCTATAATGAGTATATCGAGCATTTATATATTATTAAGACTTTTAAAGAAATTTGAAACCCGCAGAAGGTTTTAAGCCTTTTTGCCTTGCCGGCAAAAATAAGAAAATAAAAAAAGGGTAAGCTACTTTTATCGCGCCGCTCAACTCTCTACCCTTGCTGCGTTCCCGCCCTGGGGGAGTTCAAGAGGAGCTGGCCGTAAAAGACTTACCCCGGCGCAAATATAGAAAAAGGTTTGCTTTTGGTTAATAAATTGTTAAAAAAAGATAATTGGCTATTGTTTAGGCCGTTATCTTTTTCCTTGTTTATATTTATTATGATAAGGAGGGGGAAGCACCTGATCCTTTACTTAAATGTAGCCTTTTATATTCCTTGTAATGGTCAAACAGTTTGCCGCTTTCCCTTTCTAATATGGTCAGGAAATCAACTTTAAATGAATCTTTGTATTCAATTTTTTGAAAATAGGGCCATAAGGTATTGAAAAATTCTGTGGGTATTTTCCTGGTAATGGTAATATGAGGGTTGAGTCTTTTATTTATCCTTAATGCCTGTTTAATACTATCGAACCAATACTTTGTTTCTTCATCTAACTCTAAAGCCGCATAAATAGTCCGGAAGTTTGGCCCGTGTACAAAAAAATTAAAACCGGTGATCTTTAATTCGTGCGAGGGTATGGTTCTGATCTTGAAATCCATCAATTCGTAAAATGCCCGTAACGCGATGGGCTTTTGTGTAAACTTGTCAACTTCATCCCTGATAAAGTCAACAGAAATATGCGCTTTGGCATACATGCCCGGAAATTTCCCGATGTGTTTGCCGCATGAGCGCTTGAACGCGTTTATTTTTTTATCCACATGCTCAGGTGCCGGAATAATAGTGAGGTAATCCTTGTAATCCATCATGTTTGGTTAAAAAAGATTGATTTGATTTTGTCGTGTTATGTCAGCAATGGCTTGTTTGCTGATAATAGCTTCAGCATTATTTGCTGCCCCTTTATTACTTTTAAACTCAAAAGTTTTAAAAGGTATCCATTTGGGCGAGGGTGCAAATGTTTCTCGCTTAAGCATTTTCAGCTCATTTACCCAATATGGCTCTACCAGTTTTTTATGCCTGAAGTTTGGCCACAACAGGTTAAAATCCACCTCCTGAATATCCCTCACGACTGTAATATGCGGTACTATCGTTTTTCTGATACTTAGTTTTTTCTTTAACAACGTAAACCATTCATCAACCGAGGGCGTGATCCTGATATGCGCGTAAATGGTCATCTTGCTATGCAGATGGGTGAAATATTTAAAACCGTCCACGTGTAATAAAACCGGGGGCATTTCATTTATGCTTTTTTCGAGTTTTAAATGATTAGTCTCCGCCATAAAAGGTTTCTGGCGTTCTAAATGCTGTACAGAAATATGCGCTGGCGAATCCATGCTTTTGTAATTGCCAATTAATTTAGCCGATGCTTTTTTATAACGGGCAATTTCATGTTTCACATGCTCAGGCGGCGAAAGCAGCATTAAATAATCCTCATACATATCCATGGCAGCTGTTTTTAGTAAAACAAAAATGCTAATATTTTTAGTAAATTACAAGATTAATTTTCATATTTGTGCATGGATGCTAAGCGGCATATAGTACATATTGATCTTGATTCCTTCTTTGTATCGGTTGAGCGTAAGTTTAATCCGGAATTGATAGGCAAAGCGGTGATCATTGGTGGCTCCGCCGAAAGGGGAGTGGTGGCCTCGTGCAGTTATGAGGCGCGTAAATATGGCGTACACTCGGCTATGCCTACCCGTCAAGCCTTAAAGCTTTGCCCGCATGCTATTGTGCTCCATGGCACGCATGGCCGCTATTCAGAGGCATCGCGCGAGGTAACGCAGATCATCCATGACTCAGTTCCGCTTTATCAAAAAACATCAGTTGATGAGTTTTATATCGATTTAACCGGTATGGAGCGTTTTTATGATTGCTACCAGATAGCATCAAACCTGCGACAAAAAGTGATCAGGGAAACCGGGCTTCCTATATCCTTTGGTATGGCTTCGGGGAAAACGGTAGCCAAAATGGCAACCAACCAGGCTAAACCCAACGGAGAATTATTTATTAAACATGGTGAGGAACTTCAGTTTTTAGCACCGCTGAACATTGGAAAAATACCCGGACTTGGCGAAAGCACCTGCCAAAAGCTATATCAGTACGGTATTGAAAAAATTGGCGATCTGCAAAAAACAAATATCCGTTTCCTGGAAGCGGTTTTTGGCAAGGCGGGCAGGTATCTTTGGGATAAGGCTCATGGTATTGATGACAGTGAGATCGTGCCATACGCCGATCGTAAATCCATATCAACCGAGCATACTTTTCACAATAATATAAACGACCAGCGTACATTGGAAACTATCCTGGTTTCCATGACCGAAGAACTATCGGGCAAGTTGCGCCGGGAAAACAAACTATCATCATGTATGGCTATAAAAATTCGTTATGCTAATTTTGAAACCCATACCCAGCAACAAAAAATACCACTTACCGCGGCCGAACATATCCTGATACCAGGAGTAAAAAACCTGCTTAAAATGGCCTGGAACCAGCACCGGCCCATCCGGCTGATAGGGGTAAGACTTAGCAATTTATGCACAGGCAGCTACCAGATCAATTTGTTTGAAGATAATGAGGAGCGCATCAGGCTTTACCAGGCTATGGATAAAATAAACTTTAAGTTTGGCGATAAAACCGTTTGTCGTGCCGCGGGTATGGAAATAGGGACACGGAATTTTAATCCTTTTCTTAAAGACTGATAATACGGTCATAATTCAGCATTAATGCCATTGGTCACCGGTTCATAACCATTGGTCAAAATAATTTTATCGGGCCGCCCGCGGTTGCTTCTTTTGATCAAAAAAAGAAACAACATGGAAACCACACAACGTCAAAGCTACCTGGACTGGTTAAGGATACTATCCATACTGGGGGTATTATTTTTTCATTCGGCTATGCCTTATGTTGCCGAGGATGGCTGGCATATTAAAAATGCGGAGACCAGCAATTTAATGATGGAATCGAATCATTTTTTGCACCTTTTTCGTATGCCGCTGCTCTTTTTCATTTCTGGTACAGTGAGTTACTACATGATGCAGCGGCGATCTACCTTAAACTTCATTGGTATACGTTTCCGCAGGCTATTTATTCCGCTTTTGGTAGGCATTTTTATCATTGTTCCGCCACAGATATATATGGAACGGCTGGCACATGGATACAAAGGCAGTTTCTGGGACTTTTATCCAAGTATATTTAATTTTGTACCCTATCCCAAAGGTAGTTTCAGCTGGCACCATTTATGGTTTATTGCCTATTTGTTTATTTACGACCTGATATTTGCCCCGTTATTTGCCTGGATGGTATCTTCCAAAAGTGATGGATTTAAACAGAGGCTTGCTGCATTAGCCAAAGGAAAATGGGTTTACCTGCTGATGCTGCCCGGCATCATTTGGTTTACCTTGTTAAGCGGGCAGTTACCCGAAACAAATGATCTGGTGCATGATGGCTGCTATTTTATTTACTGGTTATTTTTTGTTTTGGCAGGTTTTATGTGCATTGTGCAATCTAAACTGATGGATAGCCTTGAACGGAACCGGCGTTTTGCGTTAACCATTGGCTTTTTGAGCCTGATGCTATGGGAGTGTTTAAGATGGAACGGAATTGAACCCTGGGAAGCCCGCTGGCCGTTTCAAAATGTGCTGTTTAGCTATGCTTTTACCGCTTTAAGACCAATAATTGCATGGGGATGGGTATTGGCACTGGTTGGCTATGGCAAACATTACTTTAACCGCACACATAAAGTGTTAAACTACTTAAACCAGGCGGTGTACCCCTTTTATATCCTGCACCAAACAGTGATAGTTTTGGTGGTTTATTATATTGTACAGTTACCTAATGAAAGTATCCTGTCAAAATATATTTACACTGTTGGCATTACCCTTTTTGTAACCATGCTAACCTACCATTTACTGGTACGCCCATATGCTTTAACCCGCTTTTTATTTGGTATGAAACCAAAGGATAAACCTAAGCCTGTAATGAAAAAGCAGGTAGAAGAAATAGAACCTATTGCAACACTTTCTGCCTGAAAATTGTAATTTAACCATATGAAATTCTTTCGGAAATATATTTTCCCTGCATTGTACGGCCTCCTGATATATTTCACCATCCGGTTGCTGCATGACCTTGACATCGACTCGCAGTTTTGGAAAAGAGATTGGGCTTTGAATATCTTTGAAATGAGCTGCAGTGTGCTGGCGGGCTATTCCGCTATATACCTTTTTGAGTGGCTCTTCCGGTTTTATGACAGACGCTGGTCTCTGCAATTAGATTATCAGGGTGTAGTAAGAGAATTAATTATACTGGTTTTTGCTAACCTGGTTTTGGTGAACCTGATATTTACTCCGATGGCGGCATTTACTGACGACGGCCTTTCCTGGGCCGATCTGGCAGATCTTAACATGATACCCACACTTTATGCTATTATTTACTACGGCATAACACGCTCTAATACCTGGTTAAAAGCTTATGTAAATAATAAATTGCAATTGGAAAAACTAACCAACGACCAACTGGAAACCGAACTTAAATTTTTAAAAGCACAATATCATCCGCACTTTTTGTTCAACGCGCTAAATACCATTTACTTTCAAATGGATGAGGATGTGCAGGGGGCCAAAAAAAGTACAGAATTGCTTTCCAGCTTGTTAAGGTATCAGCTTTATGACCAGCAACAGCAGGTGTCTGTAAGACAGGAACTGGAGTATCTTCAAAATTACATCCAGCTTCAAAAAATCAGAGCGAGTAATAAAATGAATTTAAATATATATTTTGATGAACAGTTAGCCGATCAGCAGGTTTACCCGTTATTGTTACTGCCCCTGGTTGAAAATGCGTTTAAATATGCAGGAGGAAAATACGGAATTGATATTACCGCTAAGGTAAGCAATGATGTGTTTGTTTTTTCCGTCTCTAACGACGTTCCTGCTCAAATGATGTCTCCGGATAATTATAGTGGTATTGGGCATGAGAATTTGAAAAGACGCCTGCACCTGCTTTATCCTGAAAAGCACAGGTTGGTCGCAGGCCGGCAGGGAGGCCGTTATATAGCAAAACTGGAATTAAATTTTTAAAGGATGAACCCGATCAGTTGTATTATTACCGATGATGAACCTTTTGCCCGGAAAGGTCTGGAGGGATATGTGCTTAAAACCGGCTTTTTTGATTTGAAAGCACAATGCGAAGATGCTATGGAGCTTGGTGCGGTGATAGCGCAGCAACCGGTCGATTTACTTTTTCTGGATATTCAAATGCCGCATTTAACCGGTGTCGATTTTATAAAATCGTTACCAAATCCGCCTAAAGTGATTTTTACTACAGCTTTTAAAGAATATGCAACCGACGGTTTTGATCTGGATGTGCTTGATTATTTGCTAAAGCCTATTTCTTTTGAGCGTTTTATGAAAGCGGCTTTTAAGGCTAAAGATTATTTTGAGCTCAGGAACAATAGTAATGATGCCGATTACCTGTTTGTAAAAAGTGAAGGAAAGCTTGAAAAAGTGGTGTTTGATGAAGTATTGTATATAAAGGGTATGGAGAACTATGTAGAGATCCATACTTTAAATAAAAGAATAATTACGCATAGCACTTTGAAAGCGCTGGCTGACAAACTACCTCAACGTAAGTTTTTACAAACGCATAAATCTTACATTATTGCGCATAGTAAAATTACTTCTATTGAGGGAAATATGTTAAATATGGGTCAACATCAGGTACCTATAAGCAGGCAATTGAGAGAACAGGTAATGCATACCCTCATCAACCAAAACAGGCTTTGATTTATTTAGTCAGTTCCTTTTTCATCAGCAGGTCGGTTTGCTTATCGCGGCCTAACATGAATGGATGGCTGCTAAATACTTTAAAGCCATGTTTTTCGTAAAAACCAATGGCTTTATGGTTATGTTCCCATACACCAAGCCATACATATTGAAGGCCCTTGTCCTGTGCTGTTTGTATAGCGAAGTTTAATAGCTGATGGCCAATTTTTTTGCCATGATGTTCGGCCACTACATAAATACGTTCTACTTCAAGGGACTGGCTATTCTGGAGTTCAGTTTGGGCGATATTTAAATTTATTTTGATATAACCGGCGATCTGGCCATCAAGTACGGCAAAATAAAAATATGAATCAGGATTGTTAAGCTCGTCTTGTATTTTTTGTTGAGTAAACGCGGCTGAGGCGTAGGCCTCCATGTTTTCCGGAGCATTTAAATGCGCGAAAAAATCAAAAAAGGTTTTTCTGCTGAATGTTAACAGGGTGTTTGCATCAGCTATCGTAGCCTTTTGAAGGGTGATGATATTATCCGTCATTGGGTTAATTAGGGATAGGAAAATACTTAGTCAAATTGTTCCTTAAGGCGCACCAGGCGGTCTATCATCAGGTTAAGCTTTTCTTCCTCATTTTTAAACATACGTGGCTTTAAATAAAATGTGGTGAACAAAAACCATATAATTATTGAACCATAAGTAATAAGTTTAAATGGCAGGGAAGAGGTTGACAGTACTTCTGCAAAGTACAGTGCAAGCCCTGCACTGATCAACAATATATAAATGTAATAGAACCAGCCGATAATTTTTGTTCTTGTCTTTTGGTAGGCCTTTAGGCCGTCGAGGTATTCGGAGGGATTAAGGGTGGCATCGCGCTTGCTTAATATGTGGTAGTGCCTTACAATGAGCGACAGGTACATGAGCATGGTGACCAGCACAATTAAAATACCCACTGTAGTGACCCACGAGTTAAAGGCCAGGAAAAATGTAACGATAAAAGCAAATACAGCTATTGCTGCCATGGCTATAATAGTCCAGTACAACCTTGTAGTTATGCTGCGAATCCCCTTCTTTACCTGCTTCAGCACCTCATCCACTGAAAGCTGATCTGGTTTTGGCTGTCCCTGCCAAACCGACATCAAATGATCAAAGTCTTTCATACTGGTTATATAATTCTGTTAATTTTTGTTTTATACGATAAATCTTCACCCTCAGGTTCCCTTCTGATATGCCCGAAATTTCAGCTATTTCGGGGTATGGCACTTCATCAAGCACCATGGTTATTATAATTCTTTCTGATTCTTCCAATTTTGATATACACTTATACAGCAAAGCCACCTTCTCGTTTTTATCCGATAGTTCTTCCCTTTTGGTTTCGGCTATTTGCGGAGTAAGCTCGTCTTTAGCCTGTCGTTTTTCTGATCGTAAGTAGGTTAAACAAGTATTTACGGCAATGCGGTATATCCAGGTTGATATCATAGCCTGGTTTCGGAATTTTTCTAAGTTTTGCCAAACTTTTAAAAAGGTTTCCTGCAACAGGTCATTGGCGGCATCATCATCGCCGGTATAACCATAGCATAAATGGAATATCTTTTTAGAATTAGCTTCATATATTTGCTTGAATGCTGCTTCTTTGTTGGCCACTGTGTTAATAGAGTTTTAAGTTTAGATTACATTTATACCTATATGTTACAACAGATAATCATTCTTTTTAAACCATCCGAGTTTTTGTTCCGCATCAACTATTAAGGTGTTGTAGCTCTCCGCATAATCAAATTGCAGGTCCTCATGCAGCTTAATTATCAAATTACGCACCTTTTCTACCTGTCTGGTTAGTATCAGCCTGATGGGTTTATAAGAGGTGCGCCTATCGGCATATTCCAGGTAATTATGGCAAAAGTTAAGGAGTAATTCAATTTCTGCCTGTTTTGATCCTGCAAATTTGGTGTATTTGCTTAGCAGCCTCAAGATTTTTCGCATCCCTTTTGCAGCATGATAACTTAAGGCCGGTAACTGGCTAAACATAAAACCGGCTTCGGCTTTAACCTTTTCAATAAAAGCAGCTTCATCATAAGCTTCAAATAATAAATAAGCCAGCAGTTCTTTATTCTCTTTTTTATAACGTGCCAAACGGAGCAATAATTCAGTTAACTGTTCATGGGGCAAATGCTGAATTTCTTTTTTTATATGCTGTAATCCGTAAGTGGTTATGCTCATGTGTGTTTAAATATTTTAGCAAAATAATTGTAGTTTAGCGCCCTGCAAATAAAGTTGATGAAAAAAAAAAGTAAACTAACCCTCTATATCTTTATCGCACTTATATTAGGTGTAATAACCGGATACATTTACAACGTTCGTGTAATTAATACCATCAATGTAAATATCAATACAGCCGATGCTAATATAAAAGCCATAAATACAAAATTGGTTTTATTAAATGATAGTACTACTACAGATTACATGGCGCTTAAAGCCCAGAAAGTACAACAATTAAAGATCAGTAAAGATAATAATTCTATCCGTGAGGGTAAACTGGAAGGTTTTACCATTTTAAGTGATATATTTTTAAAGCTGATAAAAATGGTAATTGCACCATTGGTATTTAGTACGCTTGTCGTAGGCGTTTCAAAAGTGGGGGATATAAAAGCAGTAGGGCGCATTGGGGGTAAAACACTTTTATGGTTTTTAAGTGCCACACTTGTATCATTATTATTAGGAATGCTGTTGGTTAATATTTTTCAACCAGGCCACACCATGCATTTGACAATTCCTGATAGCCACCTGGGTACAGACCTGAAAAAAGCGACATTGTCATTCAGGGAATTTATTAATCATGTGTTTACCGATAGTTTTATCGACTCCATGGCACATAACAGCATCCTTCAGATAGTAGTGTTTGCCTTGTTTTTTGGTGTTGCTACAGCCGCCGTTGGCGAAAAAGGGGAGATCATTACCAAATTCATGGATTCGGTAGCGCATGTAATATTAAAAATAACCAGCTATGTAATGAAACTTGCGCCCTTAGCCGTATTTGGAGCTATTACAACTGTTATTGCCAAACAGGGATTAGGTGTTCTGTCAACTTACGGAATTTTTATAGGTGAGTTTTATTTTTCGCTGATCATGCTTTGGCTTATTATTATTTTTGCAGGTTTTGTGGTTTTACGCAGTAGGATATTAGTGCTCGTTAATAATATAAAAGATGCCATGCTGATCGCGTTCAGCACATCAACCAGCGAAGCTGCTTACCCCAAAGTGTTGATTGAACTGGAACGTTTTGGCTGCAGTAACAAAATTGTAAGCTTTGTTTTACCATTAGGTTATTCTTTTAACCTTGATGGCTCCATGATGTATATGACTTTTGCTTCATTATTTGTGGCACAAGCCTATGATGTACATCTTTCATTCGGCATGCAATTATCAATGCTGCTTGTTTTAATGCTTACCAGTAAGGGAGTGGCGGGAGTACCCAGAGCCTCTTTAGTAGTAGTAGCCGGCACGTTATCTATGTTCAATATTCCCGAGGCCGGCTTGTTTTTACTGATTGGTATTGATCCTATATTGGATATGGGCCGGTCGGCAACAAATGTTTTGGGCAATGCAATAGCCGCAACAGTTGTAAGCAAATGGGAAGGGGAGCTGGGATAATTATTGATTTGTTTAAAAATCGTACAAAAAAGTTCATTATTGCTAACATCAAATTTTTTAAATCAAATCCTTAAAATTGCCTTTGCATCAAGAAAGACAGTATCAATAAATAAAAAAAAATAGTTAAAATAAAGCTTAGAAGAATTAACAATCAATAATTCATTAATTCAATAATTAAAATATGTCCGATCGTTCTAAAAAAATATTTTTTGCGTTAACCATCATTGTCCCATTTTTATTGTACTGCTTTTATTATTATGGCATGATGATCAAAAATGCGCCATACCGGTTTTCGGATTTTGATTCGATGTCTATTCAATATGGCCCGGTAGATAGCCTGGTTAATAAATACGATTCAAAAACCGGAAACTATCAATACGTTGATAGAAGAGATTCATTGATAAAGATGCACCTGCGACTTACCAATGATGATTTGCTTTATCTGCACCGCAAAGCTGCCGACCTTGGTTTTTGGGATTTCCCATCGAATGAAGTTGCTGATAGTGTAAGGGCAAAAAATAAGTCGATACGTTATGTAATTGAATTTAGATACAAGAAAAAAAGTAAAAAGGTTGTATTTGACAGTGATTTTGCTGGCGATCCTAAATTAGTAGACGCAAACATCAACCTGATCAAAGAAATAAAGCAAAGTTTATTAACTGCCGAAGAAAGACAGAAAAAATAAAAGTATGGTGTATTGTTTATTAAATAATCAATCCCTATATTTGCACCTCGAATTTTAAAACAATAATTAACAAACATGTACGCAATAGTAAGTATAGCCGGACAGCAATTTAAGGTTGCAAAAGACCAGCAGATCTTTGTACACAGGTTACAGGGTGATGAAGGCGCTAGTATTGAATTTGACAGTGTATTGTTAGCAGAAAACGAAGGTAAATTCAAATTAGGTTCTGATTTGAAAGGCGCTAAAGTATCAGCTAAGATCGTGTCTCATTTAAAAGGTGATAAAGTGATCATTTTCAAAAAGAAAAGAAGAAAAGGTTACAAAAAGAAAAACGGTCACCGTCAACAATTTACCAAGATCGAGATCACCGGTATTACATTATAATTAAAGTTTAAACCGAGCCAATTAATTGGCTCATAAAAGATATTAACAATGGCACACAAAAAAGGGGCCGGTAGTTCCAGAAACGGCCGCGAGTCGCATAGCAAACGTTTAGGTATCAAAATTTTCGGTGGTCAGCCAGCTATTGCAGGTAACATCATCGTTCGTCAGCGTGGTACTAAACACAACCCAGGCGTTAACGTAGGCATAGGCAGGGATCATACATTATTTGCATTAACTGATGGGCACGTAGTTTTCAGAAAAAAGGCTGATAATCGTTCATACGTTTCTGTAGTTCCGTTTGAAGCAGAACCAGTTGTTGAAGTTGCAGCACCTGCACCTAAAGCAAAAGCCGAAAAGAAAGTTGTTGAAGCACCAGCTCCGGTAGCAGAAGTTGCCGAAGAAGCAGCTCCAAAAGCTAAAAAGGCAGCAGCTCCAAAAGCAAAGAAAGAAGCAGCAGCTGATACTGAAGAAGCTACACCAGCTGAGTAAGTTTAGGTCAATAGATATTAAAAAGCCCGGATCGATTTTGATCCGGGCTTTTTTGTGCCAATTGGTTAAATCAATGCTCCCTTACCAGCAAACTATCGGCAAACTGCCTCAGGTACTGTCTGCGTTCTTCGGGCAGGTTGATATCGTCTAATGCATTAAATGCGTGCTCTGCATAGGCTTGCATGGCTTTTTCTGCATGTTGCCTTATTTGTAGTTGATTATATATGTCAGTTACGGCTGTCACTTTATTATGCGCATCAAATTGCCGCGCGGTTAGCCAGTTATTTAACTCGTTAGCTTGTTGGCCTTTAGCCAGTTCAAGAGCTTTGATGAGCAGGTAGGTTTTTTTGTTGGATATAATATCTCCGCCAACCTGCTTGCCAAATTTATCAGGATCACCGTAAACATCAAGTATATCATCCTGCAACTGAAAGGCTATGCCCAGGTTTACGCCAAAACTATATAGCAAATGAGCATCGTTTAATGCGGCACCACCAATAATGGCGCCTATTTTTAAAGTACCCCCTAACAGTACAGCCGTTTTAAGGCGTATCATGTTCAGGTACTCATCAATACTAACATTGTTTTGTTGTTCAAAGGCCATATCAATCTGCTGACCTTCGCATACCCCTGTAGCTGTTTCGTTAAAAATATCCATTACCGGGCGTAAAATGGCATCATCAACCTGCATCATCAGTTTGTTCGATTCTACCATCATGGCATCGCCGGAGAGGATGGCTACATTGGCGTTCCATTTTTCATGTACAGTTACCTGACCGCGACGCAATGGTGCCTTATCCATAATATCATCATGCATCAGCGTAAAGTTGTGAAATACCTCTATTGCCAAAGCAGGTTCAACCGCGCTTTCCACATCACCGCCAAAAAGATCACAGGCCATGAGCAGCAGGGCAGGGCGCAGGCGTTTACCCCCCAGGGCCAATATATAACTTATGGGTTCATATAACTCGGCAGGGGATTCAGGAAAGGTAAGTTTATCAACAGCTTCATTTATTAATACCTGCAGATCTGTAAGTTTCTTCATTTTATTAGTTAAATAGTTGATTGGGTTGATTAAGTGAGCGGTCAATCTAACTTATTGCAACCAATCAACTAACGTATTACTCCTGTACTAACGAAAAATCAATTTGCTTTTTAGTCAGGTCAACATTTTTTACCCTGATATTCACTTCATCGCCCAGTTGATAGATCTTCTTTTTACGCTGGCCAATGATTGCATAATTTTTCTCGTCCAAAGTATAAAAATCATCAGATATATCACGCAAACGGATCATGCCTTCGCATTTATTTTCAATGATCTCTACATACATACCCCATTCGGTAACGCCCGATATGATGCCGGTAAATATATTGCCGACCTGATCCTTCAAATATTCGGCCTGTTTGTATTTTACCGATGAACGCTCGGCATCAGCGGCTTTCTTCTCCATTTGCGAACTGTGCGCACACAGTTTTTCATAATGCTCGGCATTGGCAGATTGACCTCCATTTAAATAATGGAACAGGAGCCTGTGCACCATTACATCGGGATAACGGCGGATGGGTGAAGTAAAATGCGTGTAATGGTCAAATGCCAGGCCGTAATGGCTGGTGGTTTTGGTGGTATAAATAGCCTTAGCCATTGAGCGGATAGCCAACTGGGTAAGTACATTTTGTTCCTTTTTGCCTTCCACATCTTCCATCAGGTAGTTTAAGGACTTGGCAGTTTCCTTGTCAGATTTGGTGTTGATCTTATAACCAAACCTTGCGGCAAACTGGGCAAAATTGGCTAATGCATCTGGTTTAGGTGAATCATGTGTACGATATACAAAAGTATATTTATGCTTGCCCTTACCCAATTTACTTACATATTCAGATACCTTACGGTTAGCCAAAAGCATAAAATCTTCAATTAGTTTGTGCGCGTCTTTGCGTTCCTTAACATAAACTCCAATCGGTTTACCATGTTCATCCAGCTTAAATTTAACCTCGGTAGCTTCAAAGCTGATGGCGCCATTTTTAAATTTACGTTCGCGGAGTTTGTAGGCCAGTTCATTTAGTTTTAATATTTCATTTACAAAATCGCCTTCCTTGCTTTCAATCACTTCCTGAACTTCCTCATAGGTAAAGCGCCTGTCTGAATAGATAATGGTTTTACCATACCACTCGTTAATTATATAGGCCTTCTCGTCAAGTTCAAATACTGCCGAAAAACAAAGCTTATCTTCTTTGGGACGTAAGGAACAAAGACCATTTGATAGTCGCTCTGGCAGCATAGGGATCACCCTGTCGACTAAATAAACAGATGTGGCGCGTTCCAGCGCTTCTTTATCCAACGCAGAATCAGGAATTATGTAGTGCGATACATCGGCAATGTGCACACCTACTTCATAATTACCATTTTCTAATTGTTTGAATGATAGCGCATCATCAAAGTCCTTGGCATCAAAAGGGTCAATAGTGAAGGTTGTAATATTCCTGAAATCGCGCCTTTTGGTTA
>Ga0193743_1001756_pt1 | contig 15797 bp, 12 predicted proteins | sample L2c2metaG_FD_143038 | JGI IMG/M metagenome (GOLD analysis project Ga0193743, IMG submission 143038) | Soil microbial communities from a riparian zone of the East river system, Colorado, United States - L2c2 | ecosystem: Environmental > Terrestrial > Soil > Riparian zone | place: USA: East River...
AGGATGGCGACCAGCCCGTCCGGGTCCCCTCCCCCCGGTTCCGATCCGCTGGAGAGAGGGGCCCGTCGATCCGTCAATGCCACGCCATCGAAATGAAAATCAGAAGATGCTCGCCGAGGTCGTCATGGGACACCAGCGCGAGAGCCTGAGATAGGGTACCAGCACCCGAAGCGCCGCGTCATCCCCGATGCGCGACAGCGCCTCGACCGCATAGCCGCGGACATAGCGGTTCGGATCCGTGGTCAGCACCCGTCCCAGCGCCGGCACCGCGGCGGCCGCAGCCGGCCCCATCCGGGTCAGCCCGAGCACGGCGTCGAAGCGCACCTCCTCATCCGCATCGTCCAGGCTGCGGGCCAGTGCGGCGACGATGGCGTCGTCGGCCGGCTTCAGCCCCAGCGCCTCGACCCCGGCGATCCGGATATGGGTGTCGGTATCGTCCAGCACCGCGATCAGCGCGTCACGCACCTCGGTCCCGGTCCCGGCGATCTCGCCGAGCGCGAAGGCGGCGAGCTTGCGCGCCCGGTCGGTGCCGCTCTTCAGCAGTTCGAGCAGCGCCGGCACTGCCGGCAGGCCGATCTCGACCAGGCCGTAGCCGGCGGACAGGGCGATGCAATCCTTCGGCGTCAGCCGGCCGGCATCGCTCTTCTGCGTGCCGTCCTCCGGATCGCGCTTCGTATCGGCCCCGACCCGGTCCAGCAGCACCGGCAGCGCGGCCTCGCCGATCGCGCCCAGGGCGTAGGCGGCGTCGAGCTGCAGCGCCTCGTCGTCGCCGTCGAGCCAGGGCAGCAGCGCCGGCACCAGGGCGACCGCCCCGGCACCGAGATCGGTGATCGCCGACATCGCCGCCGCGGCTTCGGCCGGGGGTCCGGCCAGGGCGCTGCGCAGCGCGTCGAGATCGGCGGCGCCGCCAGCTGCGGTGCTGCCGGTCAGCCAGCGCCACTGGGCCTTCCACACCGCCTCCATGGCGAAGGACGGCGCCCGCTCCGCCGCCTGCCACGCCGGGTCGGCGTGATGCCAGTCCGGTTCGCCGACCGGGGCCATGCGGATGAATTCGAACTTCATCATGAACCGCTTGTCGGCGGTCAGGTTCTTCATCTTCCGATGCCAGATGTCGTAGTGGATCAGCAGCACCGACCCGGCCGGGCCGGAGCCGTTCCGCTCCAGCGCATCCGGGTCCTTGATCCCGGCGGCGAGCAGGTGGCTGCCCGGCACCACCCCGGTCGGCCCCAACTCGGCCGGCGTGTCCTGGGGGTAGTACATGATCATGACCCAGCGCGGCCGGTGGTTGCGCACCCGGCGCATGTAGCCCCAGTAGCTGTCCTTGTGGAAATGCTGGATCGGCGACCCCGGCGGGTTCTTATGCAGCGCCCGGTGGGGATGCATGATGTAGTCCGGCCCCAGCACGCTGGTCAGGGCACCCTTCACCACCGCATCCTCGAACACCGCGTTGATCTCGGGCACCAGCGGCAGCAGGTTGTTGCCGGGGTTCTCGTGCCGATCGCCGCCGATCAGGTCGTCGAAACGTTGGAAGACCTGGTCGTGGAAGGATCTCGGCAGCGCCGTCTGCAGCACCAGGTAGCCGTTGGCGAGGAACTGGCGCATCTGCGCGTCGGTGAGCAGGCGCGGCGTCTCGGTCTGCGCCGGAACATGCATGTCCATGGTGTCTCTCCCATCCGGCGCGGCGTCGATGTCCGTGGCGCGGCGCTGTGTCGTTCGGGCCCGTTGACCGGGCCATGGCCAAGATTGACTTTCTAGATGGGATTTAGCAAATGGATTCTAGTTCTAAATCCTATCTATGATTATCACCCCGTCATCGCGAGGAGCGAAGCGACGTGGCGATCCAGCGGCTCGATCTCTGGATCGCCACGCCCCTGCGGGGCTCGCGATGACGATGTGCGACGGCGGCATCACCGCCCCCCGAATCCCGAATTCATGGCGATGCCGCCGAAGATGTAGCGCTGCAAGAGGATCGTCAGGACGATGCCCGGCAGCATCGAGATCGCGGCGCCGGCCATCATATAGTTCCACTGGGTGCCCTGCTGGGTCTGGAACAGGGTGAGGCCGAGCGGGATGGTCGCGTGCTCGGTGCCGTTCACGATGATCAGCGGCCACAGGAAGCTGTTCCACTGGGCGGTGAAGGTGAACAGCGCCAGCAGGCCGAGGATCGGCAGCGACATCGGCAGGATGATGCTGACCAGGATGCGCAGGCGCGAGGCGCCGTCGCACAGCGCCGCCTCCTCCAGCTCGCGCGGGATGTTCTTGAAGAACTGGCGCAGCATGAAGGTGCCGAAGGAACCGAAGGCGACCGGCAGGATCAGCGCCTGGAAGGTGTTGACCCAGTCCAGCCGGCTCATCAGCAGGAACAGCGGGATCACCAGCACCGCCTGCGGAATCATCAGCGTGCCGAGATAGGTCAGGAACAGGGTGTCGCGCCCGACGAAGCGCAGCCGGGCGAAGGCGTAGGCGGCGAGGCTGGAGACCACCAGCACGATCACGGTGACCGCCGCGGCCACCATGGCGCTGTTCAGGAAGAAGCGGCCGAAGGGCAGGTAGAACCAGGCGTCGATGAAGTTGCCCCACTGCCATTCGCTGGGCAGCAGCCGCGGCGGCACCGCCAGCACCTCGCCATTGGACCGGATGGCGTTGGTCAGCATCCAGAAGAAGGGGAACAGGAAGGCCAGCGCCACCAGGGACATGGCCCCCTGGGACACCAGCGTGCCCGCGGTGACGGGGCCGTTGCGCCCACGGCCCCGCGCCAGACTACGATCAGGCGTCATAGTGCACCCACTTCCGTTGCAGCCGGAACTGCAGCGCCGTCAATGCCATGATGATGATGAACATCACCCAGGCGATCGAGGTCGCGTAGCCCATCCGGTAGGTGGTGAAGCCGTTCTGGTAGATGAAGAAGCCGAGCGTGGCGGTGGCGACGCCCGGCCCGCCGCGGGTCATGGAATAGACCTGGTCGAACACCTGCAGCGCCGTGATCGCGGTCATGACGGTGCCGAAGAACAGGGTCGGCGAGATCAGCGGCAGCTTGATCCGCCAGAAGCGCTGCCAGGCGGTGGCGCCGTCGATCTTGGCCGCGTCGAGATAGGTCTGCGGGATCGAATCCAGCGCCGCCCCGAACAGCAGCAGGTTGTAGCCGAAGCCCGACCACAGCGAGACGATCACGATCGCCTGCATCGCCCAGGCCGGGTCGACCAGGAAATTCGGGATCGGCAGGCCCAGAGCCCCGACGATCCAGTCCATCAGCCCGCCGGGGGTGAAGATCAGCAGCCAGATCACCGATACGCCGATCATCGGGGTGAAGGTCGGCAGGAAGAAGATCAGCCGGAAGAACCGCTTGCCCCAGCGCAGGCTGGAGATCCAGACCGCCATGCCCACCGCCAGCACGATGTTCAGGACCAGGTACTCCACGGTGTAGAGCGCCGTGTTCAGCAGCACGTGCCAGAAGCTGGGGTCGACGGTGAACAGCCTGATGTAGTTGGCCAGGCCGACGAATTTCGGCTGGGCCAGCAGCTGCCAGTTGGTGAAGCTGAGCGCCAGCGAGGCCAGCAGCGGCAGCAGCAGGAAGGCGAGGAACCCCAGCAGGCTGGGCAGCAGGAACCAGAATGCGGCCCTGCCCTCGCTGCGGAACCCGCGGCGCCGGGACCGGACCGGGGCGGCAGCGCCCGCCCCGGTCCGCGCGTCGAGATTGCCGGCCTGCACGCTCATTCCGAGGCGAGGCTCTGCACGGTGTCCAGCACCTGCGGCCCGGTCTGCGACCCGCCGAAGGCCAGCGGCACATACTGCTCCAGCAGCTCCGCCACCGTGTTCCAGTTGGCGGTGGTGCGATAGGGCTTGGCGTTCTGCAGGGCGAAGGAGATCGCCTCCCGTGCGCCGGCGACACCGGACGCAGCGACCTCGTACCAGTATTTCTGCTGCTCGGTCCGGGCGGCAAAAGCCCGGCCTTCCGAGGCCAGGTACTGCTCCGCCTCCGGCCCGGTGAGGATCTGGATGGCCTGCCAGGCCTCCTCCTTGTGCTCGCTGGTCTTGGCGATGCCGAAGCCGGAGCCGGCGGTCAGCGTGACGCTGCCGCTCTTGCCCGCGGGCACCGGCGCCAACCCGATGTGGAAGGACACCGATTTGCGCTTGTTGATCAGGCTCCACGGCCCATCGAAATACATGGCGACGTTGCCGGAGGCAAAGCGGCCGCCGATGATCTCGTTGGAGGGCTGGCCGCTGGCGGCGATCACCGGCGCCACCTTCTCCTTCGTCACCAGCTCGACCCAGGACTGGAACACCTGCTGCAGCGCCGGGTCGGTGAAGTTCAGCTCACCCTCGGCGGTCAGATAGTTCACCCCGTCGGACAGGACGAAGGGCAGCCAATAGTCGACCGACGTGGCGCCGAAGCCGTAATTGCCGTCCCGGGTCAGCGCCTTGGCGGCGGCCAGGAAGTCCGCCTGGGTCCAGCCAGGCTTGGGCAGCGGCACCTGATACTTCTCGAACAAATCCTGGTTGTAGAAGAGCATGAAGGGCCCGAAATCATAGGGCAGCGCGTAGAGCTGCCCGTCGGCGCTCATGCCCTCGATGATCGAGCGGTCGAACTGGCCGAGATCCAGGCCGCTCTTGCTCACATGCTCGCCCAGCGGCTCGAAGATGGTGGTGAAGTTGGGCAGGCGCAGGGACTGGATGCTGACGATGTCGGCCAGCTGGTTCGACGCCACGAAGGTCGGCAGCTTGGTCCAGTAGTCGCGCCACGAGGCGGTGCGCAGTTCGACCTTGATGTCCGGGTGCTTGGCCGTGACCATCTCGGCCACGTGCTTCCAGGCGGCGACCTCGGCATCGGTCGAGGCCCACATCTGCCAGGTCAGCGTCACCGGTTCGGCCTGGGCCGGGGTGACGGAAAGAGATGCCGCGCCGGCGGCAACGGCGAGGCCGAGAATGGCGGTCAGCGTCTTCATGGCGTTTGTCCTCCTGCTGCGGCCGCCTTCTGGCGGGCGGCCGGGTGTTGGGTGTCTCGGCCGGGCGTCAGCCCTCCTTCAGGAACAGCTCGACCACCGGCACGGTCACGTCGGGCCGCCGCACCGGCAGCTCCAGCGTCAGGGTGCCGGCGGTCAGCGGCACATGGGTGTTGCCGCCCAGCGCCGGATCCACCGGCTCCAGCCGCTTGACCTCGCTGGCGTCGTGCAGCAGTTGGGCATAGGCGACCTTGCCGCTGAGACCGTCGAGATGCAGGTGGCGGAACGGCCAGGCGAACAGATGGACGTAGAGCCGGTTGCCGTTGCGGGTCAGCCGGCAATCGCGCGGCACCGCGATCTCCGGGCCGGCCGGGCCGCAGTCGTAGATGCTGCGGCCGTGCAGACCGAGCCAGCGCCCATAGGCCTCGAGCGCAGCCACGGCGCGGTCGTCGAAGCGGCCGCGACCGGTCGGGCCGACATTCATCAGCAGGTTGCCGCCCATGGCGACGGTCTCGACCAGCAGCTGGACCAGCTGCTCCGGGCTCTTCCAGCTCGCCTCGTCGCGATGGTAGCCCCAGGAGCCGGACAGCGTGTGGCAGGATTCCCAGGTCACCGCCCGGCCCAGCACCTGCGGCGCCTGGCGCGGCAGAAACTGCTCCGGCGTGGTGATGTCGGGCGGCACGCCCAGCACCTCGTCCAGGTCGAGCCGGTTGTTGACCATGACGTCCGGCTGCAGCTCGCGCACCAGCGCCAGCAGCTTCTCGCTCTCCCAATCCTGGTGGCCCTTGCCCGGCAGCCTCTGGTAGGGCCGGTCCGCGTAGCTGAAATCGAACCACAGGATGTCGATCTTGCCATAGCCGGTCAGCAGCTCGCGCACCTGGTCGCGCATGTAGGCGGCGTAGCGGCGGATGTCCCGGCCCTGGTTCAGGGTCGCGACCTCGGGATGGTTGCGCTGCGGGTGGTGGACGTCGATCGGAAAGTCCGGGTGGTGCCAGTCGAGCAGCGAGTAGTAGAAGCCGACCTTCAGCCCCTCGGCCCGGAACGCTTCGACGAAGGGCTTGATCAGGTCGCGGCCGCCGGGGGTGTTGGTCACCTTGTAGTCGGTGGCCTTGCTATCCCACAGGCAGAAGCCCTCATGGTGCTTGGCGGTCAGCACCACGTATTTCATGCCGGCCTTACGGGCCTGGATCGCCCAGTCGCGCGGATCGTAGAGGTCGGGGTCGAAATGCTCGAAATAGGCCTGGTAGGCGTCGTCGCCGATCTCCTCCCGGCTCTTCACCCATTCGTGCCGGGCCGGCAAGGCGTAGAGGCCCCAATGGACGAACAGGCCGAAACGGTCCTGCACGAACCAGGCCTTCTTCTCCTCGGGCAGGAAGGTGGCGGCGGTCACGGCTTGGCCTCCCCGCGCCAAGCGCTGCCGCCGGGATAGAGATGGTCCCGCAGCGAGGCGGGCTTCATGGCGATGCTGTAGCCGGGCGCGGTCGGCGCGACGTAGCAGCCATCGGCGATCCGCACCGGGTCGACGAAATGCTCGTGCAGATGATCGACATATTCGATGAAGCGGCCGTCCTTGCTGGCGCTGACCGCCACGAAGTCCCACATCGACAGATGCTGCACGTATTCGCACAGCCCGACGCCGCCGGCATGGGGGCAGACCGGCACGCCGAACTTCGCCGCCATCAGGATGATGGCGAGGTTCTCGTTGACGCCGCCGACCCGGGCGGCGTCGATCTGGCAGAAGCCGAAGGCGTCGGCCTGCAGGTACTGCTTGAACATCACCCGGTTGTGGACGTGCTCGCCGGTCGCGACCCGGGTGCCGTGCGGCCTGAGGGTCCGGTCGATCGCTGCATGGCCGAGGATGTCGTCGGGGCTGGTCGGCTCCTCCACCCACAGCGGCTTGAAGGGCAGGAGAGCGGTCGACCATTCGATCGCCTGGCCGACATCCCAGACCTGGTTGGCGTCGACCATGAAGGTCAGGTCGTCGCCGATCTCGGCCCGCACCAGCGCCGCCCGCGCCAGGTCGGCATTGCGGTCGGCGCCGACCTTGATCTTGAAGGCCTTGAAGCCCTGGGCCAGCGCCTCGCGCACCAGCCGGCGGATCTTGTCGTCGTCATAGCCCAGCCAGCCGGCGCTGGTGGTGTAGGCCGGATAGCCCTCGGCCAGCAGCCGCTCGATCCGCGCGGCCTTCCCCGCTTGCTGTGCGCGCAGCAGGGCCACCGCCTCGTCCGGCGTCAGCGCGTCGGTGATGTAGCGGAAATCGATGCAGCGCACCGTCTCCTCGGGCGTCATGTCGGCCAGCAGCCGCCACAGCGGCTTGCCCTCGGCCTTGGCCCAGAGGTCCCAGATCGCGTTCAGCATCGCCGCGGTGGCGAGCTGCATCACCCCCTTCTCCGGCCCCAGCCAGCGCAGCTGGCTGTCGCCGGTCAGGCGGCGGTAGGTCGCGCCCATGTCACGGGTGAAATCGGCGAGGTCATGCCCCAGCACCGCCGGCTTCAGCGCCTCGATCGCGGCGCAGACGATGTCGTTGCCGCGGCCGATGGTGAAGGTCAGGCCGTGGCCTTCCAGCCCGCCATCGGTCGAGAGCACCACATAGGCGGCGGAATAGTCGGGGTCGGGATTCATGGCGTCGGACCCGTCCAGCCGCCTTGCGGTCGGGAAACGGACATCCAGGACGCTGATCCGGTCGATTTTCAAGGCGGTCTCCGTCATCTCGACAAATGCCGCTGGCCCATCGGGCACGGCGCGATCGATCTCGACATCGGGACGCTATCCGGGTCTCTCACCCATGGGCGCTGGTCCCTCCCCACGATGGCGGGCCCCACGATCCGTGACGGCCCTGGCTGGCGGCGTTCCAGCCCCGCTCTTCCGGCGGTTCGTCCCGCCGACGATGTCGACGGGCCTTTGCATTAGGAGCGGGCCCGGCTAGGCTGTCAAGTGGTCAGGCCAGTTCAAGTGGGATTTAGACCTGGATTTTTGTCCAACCCGCCCGGCAGGTCCAGTGCCGATTTCGGTCCTCCATTTCAGCCAGCAGGGCGCCATGCCCCTTCAACCGGTCGTCAATCGCAAGCTCTACATCCAGATCGCCGAGCAGATCACGGCGCTGATCGAATCCGGCGAATTCGGGCCGGGCCGGCAACTGCCGTCGGAACGCGACCTGGCGCAGGAGCTCGGGGTCAGCCGCCCGACGGTGCGCGAGGCGCTGATCGCGCTGGAGGTGGCCGGCCTTGTCGAGGTCAGGATCGGCGTCGGCGCCTTCGTCCGCGCCCCGGCCGGCGCCCGGCGGCACCTGCCGATCTCGGACCATTCGGCGCTGGAGATCATGCAGGCCCGCGCCGTGGTGGAGCCCGAGCTGGCGGCGCTGGCGGCCCGGCACGTCACCGAGGACGGGCTGGCCGAGCTGGCCGCCACCATCGCCGCGATGCGCAGCCAGACCGGCCGGCAGGAATGGTCGCAGGACTCCGACCGGGCGCTGCACACGCTGATCGCGGAGCATTGCGGCAACCAGACGCTGAAGGAGATCGCGCTGGCCCTGTGGCGCAACCGCGAGGAGGGCCTGAGCGCGGCCTTCCACCGGCACCTCTCCCGCCAGCCGGCGCTGCTGGACCACATCATGGCGGACCATGACGCCATTGCCGCGGCGATCCGGGACCGGGACCCGGACCGGGCGCGCGCGGCGATGGCCGCCCATCTCGACTATGTCCAGCGCCAGATGCTGGCGGTGTGGGACTGAGGCCGGCTTCCCGACAGGGGACGACAAGACGGATCGAGACCCCTGGAACAACCGGGTCGGTCGGCAATGCCGCGCGCGGCGACGGGGATGCTCTGTGATAGGCTTGGAATGCCTGAAAAGGCGCCTGGGAGACCCTCTGCAAGGACCGCCATATGTCTTGAAGCAAAAAGGGAAGACTCCAATGACGATGAGGCCTGACCCGACCTTCCACGCCTCCCCGAAGCTCGCCATGGAAGCTCCGCCGGAGAATTTCGCCTACACCCTGCTGCTCAGCCCGGATTTTTCGCAGCCCGACGCGCTCGCCGTGATCGACGTCAGGCCCGGCTCGCCCACCTACAGCCAGATCGTCCACACCGTGGTGATGCCGAACAAGGGCGACGAGTTCCACCATTTCGGCTGGAACGCCTGCTCGTCGGCGTTGTCGCCGCTCACCGGCCACGCGTTCCTCGAGCGGCGCTACCTGATCATCCCCGGAATCCGCTCCTCGCGGATCTACGTCGTGGACACCAAGCCCGATCCCACCAAGGCGAAGATCCACAAGATCATCGAGCCCGAAGAGGTGCTCAAAAAGACCGGCTATTCGCGGCCCCACACCGTCCATTGCGGCCCGGAAGGGATCTATGTCAGCACGCTCGGCGGCGGCGGCAAGGACGGCACCGACGGGCCGCCGGGCGTGTTCATCATGGACTGCGAGACGTTCGAGGTCATCGGCCGCTGGGAGATCGATCGCGGCCCCCAGGAATTGCACTATGATTTCTGGTGGAACCTGCCGCGCGACTACATGGTGACCAGCGAATGGGGGCTGCCGCCGCAGTTCGAAAACGGCATCGTCCCGGGAGACCTGCTCTCGAACAAATATGGCCATCGCATCCACTTCTGGGATCTGCGGGCCCGGCGCAATGTCCAGACGATCGATCTCGGCGCCCATCACCAGATGGCGCTCGAGGTGCGTCCCGCGCATGACCCGGTCCGCGAATACGGCTTCCTGGGCGTCGTGGTCGACACCACGAACCTCGAAGGGTCGATCTGGACGTGGTGGCGTGAGGATGGCCGGTTCCACATCGAAAAGACGGCGACGATCCCGGCCGAGCCGGCGGCCAAGGACCAGCTGCCGCCCCTGCTGCAGGGATTCGGCGCGGTGCCGCCCCTGGTTTCCGACATCGACCTGTCGATGGACGACCGGTTCCTCTATGTCGCCTGCTGGGGAACCGGCGAGATGCGCCAGTACGACGTCAGCGAGCCGAGGAAGCCCAAGCTTGCCGGCTCGGTCCACATCGGCGGCATCGCCCGCCGTACGCCCCACCCGAACGGCAAGGCCTTTGCGGGCGGTCCGCAGATGGTCGAGATCAGCCGGGACGGCAAGCGGGTCTACTGGACCAACTCGCTCTACTCGACCTGGGACGACCAGTTCTATCCCGACGGCGTGCCGGGCGCCAAGGTCATGGCCAATGCGGGTGCCGACGGCGGCCTGGAGCTGGCGAAGGACTATTGGGTGAGCTTCCCCGAGGGGTACCGGGCGCACCAGATCCGGCTCGAGGGCGGCGACTGCTCGACGGATTCGTTCTGCTACCCATCGGCCTGAGGATGACGGCGGCGGATTGGACGCCCGCCGGCCTCTGGCTGATCGTCATCGCGAGCGGCCTCTATCACGGGGTCAACCCAGGGATGGGATGGCCACTCGCGGTTTCAGCCGGGCTGATCGACAGGAGCTCGCGCGCCCTGGTGGCGGCCCTCTGGCCGCTGACGCTCGGCCATCTCCTGGCGATGCTGGTCATGATCCTTCCCTTCGCGCTGCTGGTCGCGCTGGTCGAATGGCAGCAGCAGATCCGGATCGGCGCCGCCCTCCTGGTCATCGGCTTCGGCATCTTCCGCATCGTCAACCGCCGCCATCCCAGGGTGCTGGCACGGATACGCCCGACGCAGCTGGGGCTGTGGTCCTTTACCGTGGCGACAGCTCATGGCGCGGGGCTGATGCTGGTGCCGATCTATCTCGGGCTCTGCCGGACCACCGACCTCGACAGGGGCCACCAGGCGGCTGGCGCGCTCATGAACGCCGATCTGGGCATGGCCGTCCTGGTCGCCGCCGTTCACTCCGTGGCGATGATCGCGGCCGGCGGAGCCTTCGCCTGGCTGGTCTATCGCTATCTCGGGCTCAAATTCGTGTCGCGCAGCTGGTTCAACCTGGATGCGATCTGGGCCTGCAGCCTGGTCCTGGTGGGGGGCCTGTCGCTTGCGATCAGCCTGGCCGGCCTGCATTGAGGCGTGATCCGGCCGGGATGGCGGCGAGAGATAACAGGCCCCCCGATGGCGGCCGGCCGGAACTACCGCATGCCTGAGGGAGCGGCGATCACCCACAGCGTCGTGCTGCCCGTCTTGTCCGGATCGAAGGGGGCGGATTCGAAGGCGATGCTGCGGCCGTCGGGCGACCAGCCCGGCGCGCCGTCATAGCCGCAGCTGCTGGTGAGGCTGACGGGCACGCCGCCGGCCGCCGGGACCACGAACAGGTTGGCGTTGTCGATGTCCGAGCCGTCGCCGGAATAGACGATATAGGCACCGCTGGGGGACCAGGACGGGTCGCTGTTGTCCCCGCCGGCCGCCTGGCCGGTGACGTTGAGCAGGCCGCCGCCGGCGGTGTCGACCGTCACCACATCCACCCGGCTCGGCTTGGTCCGGCGCTGGAACAGGATCCGGTCGCCGCGCGGCGACCATTGCGGCTGGCGGTCGTTGAAGCCGTGCGTCAGCCGGGTCAGCCCGCTGCCGTCGACCTTCACCTTCCAGATCTCGCCGGCGGCGCCTGGGTTCGATTCCGCATGCGACTCGAACACGATCCACTGGCTGCGGTCGGCCAGCACCGGCGAGATCGACGGCTCCCAGGCCAGCTGGCCCGGCCGGTTGGTGACGCGCGTCCGCGAGCCCCCGGTGCCGGGGACGATGTAGATCTCGTCGCGGTCGACGACGTCGGAGGCGTAGACCACGGTGTTGCTCGTGGCGCTCCAGCACTGGCCCGGCAGGTTGACGCTCTGCGCCCCGGTGCCGGGGCTGAGCGCCCGGATCGGCGCCCCGCCGGTGGCGGCGACCGTGCGCACCACGGCGCCGCCGAGATTGTAGCGCCGCTTGAAGTTGGTGAAGGCCAGGGACTGGCTGTCCGGCGCGAAGCACGGATTCTGCAGGCTGCCGGCGACCCCGGTGACCGGGATCTCCCTCGCCGCGTCGGTGCGGCAGGCGGCGGCCTGCTGGGCCTCCGAGGCGACCGGCCAGGCAGCCACCAGGATCGCCAGGGCCACTGCGTGTCTTCTCATCGTCGCGTCTCCCCCGAAGTCAGGCTTGATACGGCGCAGAGATGGACCTGTCCCCCGCCGGTCCGCGCAGTGTCCAGAGCCCCGAATAGGACCACAATCCCCTACAATTCGGGGTTGTGAAGCCAGTCCCGCGATGCGGCCTGTGCGCCCGTCCCCGTCTTCCCTGCTGAACAAGCACGCGGCGCACCCTATGATCGCGGCCGTGCCTTGTTCCCGGCGCGGGCGTTCGGAAGGGTTGCTGCAGTGGATCTCGCGGATGACGGCTTGCGCGACCGGGCCCGCCAGGCCGGGATTGCCCCCGACTGGACCGACGTCACCGGCCAGACCCGCAGCGTGGCGCCGGAGACGCTGCGCCGGTTGCTGGAGCGGATCGGCGAAGCCGACGCGGCGGCGGCGGCCGTGCCGCCCCTGGTCACCGGCCTGACCGGACAGGCCATCCCGCTGCCGCCCGCGGCCGGGGACGGCGCCGCCCTGCTGGTGCTGGAATCCGGGGTGCGCATCGACATCGCCGTGCATCGGGGCGACGACGGACGCGGCTGGGTGCCGCCGATCCTGGAACCCGGCTACCACCACCTGCGGTTGCGGGATCACGAGATCACCCTGGCGGTGGCGCCGCCGCGCTGCTTCAACCTCGACGACATCGCCCGCGGCGGCCGGTTATGGGGTCTCGCCGCCCAGATCTACGGGCTGCGGCGACCCCATCATGGGGGTGTCGGCGATGGCGGCATCGGCGACAGCGGCGGGGTGGCGGAGCTGGCCCGGGCCGCCGGCCGGCGCGGCGCCGATGCCCTGGCGCTGAGTCCGACCCATGCGCTGTTCACCGCCGAGCCGCAGCGCTTCGGCCCCTACTCCCCCTCCAGCCGGCTGTTCCTGAACCCGCTGCTGGCCGATCCGGCGGCGCTGTTCGGCGCCGGCCGTGTCGCCGCCGCGATCCGGACGGCCGGGCTGGATGAGAACCGCCGCCGCTGCGAGGGCGCGGAGCTGATCGACTGGCCGGCGGCGGCCCAGGCGAAGCTGGCCCTGCTGCGCGCCCTCTATGACGGCTTCGATATCGAGGCCGGCCCGCTGGCCGCCGATTTCGCCGGCTTCGTCCACGCCGGCGGAGCGCTGCTGGAGGACCATGCCCGGTTCGAGGCGCTGCAGGCCGCCCGCCTGGCCGCCGACCCGGCCGACCGCGACTGGCGGCGCTGGCCGGCGGCGCTGCGCGACCCCGCCAGCGCCGCGGTGGCGGAATTCGCCGCCGCGCATCCAAGTGCGGTGCGCTTCCACGCCTTCCTGCAGTGGGTCGCCGACCGCGCCCTGGCCGATGCCCAGTCCCAGGCCCGGTCGGCCGGCATGCGCATCGGCCTGGTCGCCGACCTCGCCGTCGGCATGGACGCCACCGGCAGCCATGCCTGGAGCCGGCCGGCGGATGTGCTGGGCGGCGCCAGCATCGGGTCGCCGCCCGACGCCTTCAACGCCGCCGGGCAGAACTGGACGCTGGCGGCGATCTCGCCCCGGGCGATGCGCGAGACCGGCTTCGCCCCGTTCCTGGCCACGCTGCGCGCCGCCCTGCGCCATGCCGGCGGGGTGCGGATCGACCACGTCATGGGGCTGGCCCGGCTGTGGCTGGTGCCGGACGGCCTGGCGCCGACCGAGGGCGCCTACCTCTCCTATCCGGTCGAGGACCTGCTGCGGCTGGTGGCGCTGGAATCGCACCGCCACCGCGCGGTGGTGATCGGCGAGGATCTCGGCACCCTGCCCTGGGGCTTCGCCGACCAGCTGGCCGACCGCGCCGTGGCCGGCATGCGGGTGCTGTGGTTCGAGCGCGAGGGCGACGGCTTCAAGCCGGCCGAGCGCTGGTCGCCGACCGCCGTGGCCATGAGCTCGACCCACGACCTGCCGCCGGTCGCCGGCTGGTGGCGCGGCACCGACATCGCCGCGCGCGCGGCGATGGACCAGTATCCGGATGGCGGCGCGTCCGAGCAGGCGCAGCGCACCGCCGACCGCGCAACGCTGTGGCAGGCCATCGGCGATTCCGCCCCGCCACCCGAGAGCCCGGCCCCGGTGGTCGACGCGGCGCTGCGCTTCGTCGCCCGCAGCCCAGGCCGGCTGGCGCTGCTGCCGCTGGAGGACGTGCTGGGCCTGGAGGAGCAGCCGAACCTGCCCGGCACCATCGACGAGCACCCGAACTGGCGCCGCCGGCTGACACGTCCGGCGGACGAAGCGCTGGCCGAACCCGATGTGGCCGCCCGCCTCGCCGCGATCCGCCGCGAACGGCAGCGCTGAGGCTCAGTGCAGCGACGACGCGAAGCCGTGGTGCTGGCCCTCGGCGAATTCCTCGATCATCCGGGCGTTGAAGGCCGGGATGTCGTCCGGCGACCGGCTGGTGACCAGCCCTTCATCGACCACGACCTCGCGGTCGTAGACGGTGGCGCCAGCGTTGCGCAGGTCGAGCTGGATCGCCTTATAGCCGGTCATCTCGCAGCCCTCGATCACCCCGGCGCTGATCAGCAGCTGCGGGCCGTGGCAGATCGCGGCCACCGGCTTGCCGGATTCGAAGAAGCCGCGGACGAAGTCCAGCGCCCGGCGGTCGGTGCGCAGCTGGTCCGGGCTGTGCACGCCGCCGGGGATCAGCAGCCCGTCATAGCCCTCAGGCACCGCCTGATCGAGTTGGACGTCGACCGCAAAACTGTCGCCCTTGTCGAAATGATTGTGTCCCATCACCTGCGACGGCTCCGGGCTGACGATCTCGACCTCGGCGCCGGCCGCCCTCAAGGCCTTGACCGGCTCGGTCATCTCCACCTGCTCGAAGCCGTTGGCGACGATGACCGCGATCCTGCGTCCGTAGAGACGTTCGGTCATGCCAATCTCCATTGATTGAACGAGCGGTCGAGGAATCGCACACCGCCCATTCAGGCAATGATCCTCAGCGCCGGATGGTTCCGGCCTTACGGGCGGCCGAAGCCGTCCAGGAACCGGCCGAGGCAGTCGCCGATCACGCCGACCTCGTAGCCGCCCTCCTGCACCACCACGGTCGGCAGCCCGGCCGCGGCGATGCGCGACCCGGCGCCGGCGAAGCCGTCGGTCGAGACCTTCAGCAGGCCGATCGGGTCGGCCGCGTGGCTGTCGAAGCCGAGCGAGACCACCAGCGCCTCGGCGCCGAATGCCCGCACCGCCGCCAGCCCCTGGACGATCGCGGCGTGGAAGCCGTCATCCCCGGTGCCCGGCGCCAGCGGCAGGTTCAGGTTGGCGCCCTCCCCGGCCCCGACCCCGCGCTCGTCGGCATAGCCGGTGTAGAACGGGTAGTAGACCGCAGGGTCGGCGTGCAACGACACGGTCAGCACGTCGCCGCGGCCGTAGAAGACCTCCTGCGTGCCGTCGCCGTGATGGGCGTCGATATCGAGCACCGCGACCCTGGCGAAGCGGCCGCGCAGGGTCTGGGCGGCAATGGCGGCGTTGTTGAGGTAGCAGAAGCCGCTGGCCCGGTCGGCCCGGGCGTGGTGGCCCGAGGGGCGGCACAGCGCGTAGGCGGCGCGCTCCCCTTCCAGCACGGCCTCCGCCGCCTCGGCCGCGGTCCAGGCCGAGGCCAGGATCGCCGGCCAGCTGGCCTCGCCCAGCGGCACCGCGAGGTCGCCGAGATATTGCCCGGCCTGCGCCACGACCGAGGTGGAGCGGCAGGGCGGGCGCACCACGCCCGGCGCGCCGTTCCAATAGGGCGACAGGTTGGGCAGCACCTCCGGCCCGGCATTGGGCAGCGCGGCCCAGCGGCGCCAGGCGCCGGCCAGGAAGTCGAGGAAATCGGGCGTGTGCACCGCCAGCGCCGGGGCCAGGCCGCGATCGGCCGGC
>Ga0193743_1001757_pt1 | contig 15790 bp, 12 predicted proteins | sample L2c2metaG_FD_143038 | JGI IMG/M metagenome (GOLD analysis project Ga0193743, IMG submission 143038) | Soil microbial communities from a riparian zone of the East river system, Colorado, United States - L2c2 | ecosystem: Environmental > Terrestrial > Soil > Riparian zone | place: USA: East River...
CCTCACGCAGGATCTCGTCCAGGTGCGCGGTGGTCACCAGGTCCGCGCCGTCCAGCTCCAGCCGTTCGAGGACAGGTGCGAGCGAAGGCGGGATCGAGCGTGTCATCTCCTACCCCTTTGCACCGGAAACGGATGCGTACTGGCTACTTCTGAACCCAGAGTGCCCGTTCGCTTGCCAGGTGTCATCTCGATACCGAGACACGGGGCGCCATAGCTGCTGAACCGGACGGCAACCTGGCACTTGCAGACGGGCGTCGCCTGAGTTGGCCTGCCTTGCGTTGCTTCGTGGGCGCATTGAGGCCATTGGGGGACGAGGCAGCGGGCCGGAGGCTGCCCAGGAGCCGTCGGCTACGCCGCTTGGATCCTGATCCGCTGACAGTGCCGCAGGCGCATCCGACGTTGATGTCCCGAGGCAGTTCATCGCGGCGCAGCGGGTCCGGGCCGCGCGGCCTACGCACGACGGTGGGCGGCGGCGCTACCTGCTGGCCGGGTTGCCTCGTTGTGGCATATGTGAGGGGCGCACTGGGTTCACGGTCGAGCGGCGTACGGCGTGGGTGCCCGGTTGCCGAGCCGCCGGCCCAGGTCGTCGTAGGCGGCACGGGCGGCGTCCAGCATCTCCAGTGACTGGGAGTCGACGAAGCCCTTTCCTGTGTGCGGGCGTCGCCAGCTTGCTCGATCCGGTGGTCCAACACGGAGATCTCGCCCTGGAGTTTCTCCAGTCGTCCGCGGATCGCAGTCGTGTTGGTCTCGTTGTCGGACAGCAGTCGCTCGATCTCCATGAGCCGGATGGAGCTGTCGAGGAGCTGGCGGCGCTCCTGTTCCGCTGCGGCAGCCCGCGATCGAGCCTCCGCCCAGGCGAGTTCGCGCCACTCGGGGAACTGCTCGAGCACACCGAGGGCGGGCTCCGTGGATGAGACCGAACCGGTCGATTGCTTGGCGTGCCACGATGGTCGGCGTGGGCAAGGTCGATACGGCTGTGGTGCTCGGCGGTGGTGGGGTGTTGGGCGCGGTGCAGGTGGGAATGCTGCGCGCGCTCGTGGAGGCGGGCGTACGCCCGGATGTGGTGCTCGGGACCTCGGTCGGGGCGATGAACGGCGCAGTCCTGGCCGCGCTGCCGGAAGCGGAGGCGGTGGACCGGCTGGACGCGATGTGGCGCTCGCCGGACGCGCGGGAGGTGTTCGCCGCTGGAACGGTGCGCCGGTTGCGGGAGCTGGCGCGGAGCGGTGTCGCGGTGCACTCCGCCGACCCGTTGCGCCGCGCGCTCGCCGGAGTACTCGGCGGACGCCGCATCGAGGATTTGCCGCTGCGCTTCGAGTGCTGTGCGGCGTGCGTGGAGGATGCCGCGGAGCACTGGTTCGACCACGGCCCGGTGGTGGACGCGGTACTGGCGTCGGCGGCGGTACCCGGGCTGCTGCCACCTATGGTGGTGGACGGGCGGCACTACCTGGACGGTGGCCTGGTCAACAGCATCCCGTTGGGGCGCGCGATCCAACTCGGTGCCGAGCGGGTATTCGTGCTGCAGGTCGGCCGGATCGACCAGCCGCTTCGCGTACCTGAGCGTCCGTGGGAGGTTGCCCTGGTGGCCTTCGAGATAGCTCGCAGACACCGGTACGCCCGTGACCTCGCCGAGGCCCCGGCCGGCGTGGATGTGCACGTGCTGCCCACCGGGGAGGGTGGCGCGCCGTCGTGGGACAGCCGGGCCGCGTTGCGGTACCGGGCGCTCGGTGAGGTGGACGGGCGCATCGAGGCCGCGTACCGGGCTTCCAGTGACTACCTCCGCGCGGAACTGGGGAGTCGGCGGTGTCGATGAGCCTGCCGCCGAGGTGGGTCCGCCGGCTGGTGCTGTGCCCGGCGGTGCTGCTGTTGACGGGGTTTCTGCTCACCACGCTGCCGCTGTGGCTGGTGCTGGCGGCCGCGCTGTCGCCGCTGATGCCCGGCCGGCTACGTCCGCTGCGGGTGCTCTGGCTGGTGGTGCTGGCGCTCGTGCTGGAGAGCGTCGTGCTGATGGCGATGTTCGGGTTGTGGCTCGCGTCCGGGTTCGGCGTGGCGGTGCGGACGCCACCGTTCGAGTACCTGCACTACCAGCTCGTCGGGTGGTATCTGCGGATCCTCTTCCGCGAGGCCACCCGGGTGCTGAGGCTGAACGTGGAGGTCGAGGGGCCGCTACCGGACGAGTACCTCGATCGGCCGCTGGTGGTGTTCTGCCGGCACGCCGGGCCGGGGGACTCCTTCCTGCTGGTGAACGCATTGGTCAATTGGTACGCGCGGGAGCCGCGGATCGTGCTGTCGGCCGCTTTGCAGTGGGATCCGACGATCGACGTTGTGCTCAACCGGCTGCCCAACCGGTTCATCAGCGAGGGCGGTGGCGAGCACGTCGAGAAGCGGGTCGCCGAGCTAGCGACCGGCCTGGACCACAACGACGCCTTCGTGATCTTTCCCGAGGGTGGCAACTTCACCGAGCGCCGCCGGGTCGCGGGTATCACCCGGCTGCGCAGGCGTGGGCTGCACGACATGGCGGGGCGTTCGGAGGCGATGCGGCATGTGCTGGCGCCTCGGCCAGGGGGTGTGGTGGCGGCGCTGGCGGCGGCACCCGCAGCGGATGTGGTCTGGGTCGCGCACACCGGACTGGACCACCTGTACACGGTGGCCGACGTCTGGCGCGCGCTGCCGCTGGACAACACCGTGCGGATGCGGTGGTGGCGGGTACCGGCGGTCGAGGTCCCGCAGGGCGAGGAGGCCCAGATCGACTGGCTCTACCAGTGGTGGGAGCGGATCGACGACTGGATCGCAACCACCCGAAGCTGACGCCCAATTTGGTCAGGATGAGCACGCCGATGTGGCTCCTGTGGGGCTCGGAAATCAGATTGCGGGGTCTTGCGCCGCCAGGTCGGTTTGGTTCGGCACACGACTATCGACCGGTTGTGGTTGGCACCGTGGTCCCGCCAGGCGCGGCCGGCCACCTCCCGGGTCGGCAGGCCGGCCGGCAACTCCGCGACGTAGTCGATCGTGCGCCGGGCCACCTCCTCGGAGGTGGTGATCAGCACGGCCGGCGAGTCCGGTCCGTGCTCGGCCTGGGACAGCAGGTCGGTCGCCACCACGAAGGGGTCGGCCGTTGCATCCGCGACGATGAGCACCTCGGTCGGCCCGGCGAACAGGTCGATCCCGACCTCGCCGAACAGCTGTTTCTTGGCCTCGGCGACGAAGGCGTTGCCCGGGCCGGCGATCAGGTCCACCGGCGCGATCGTCTCGGTACCCAAGGCCAGCGCGGCGACCGCCTGCACCCCGCCGAGCACGTAGATCTCGTCCGCCCCCGCGAGGTGCATCGCGGCGATGCTCACCGGCGGCGGCGCCTCGCGGTCCGGCGGGGTGGTCGCGGCGACCCGGTCGACACCCGCGACCTTGGCCGTCACCACGGTCATGTGCGCCGACGCGGTCAGCGGGTACCGCCCGCCCGGCACATAGGCGCCGGCGGCCCCGATCGGGATATTGCGCTGCCGGAGGAACACTCCCGGCAGCGTCTCCACCTCGAAGTCGGTGAGCGAGTCCCGCTGTGCCTGCGCGAAGCCGCGCACCTGGCGCTGCACGTACCGCAGGTCCTCCAGCACCGTCTCCGGCACCGACGACACCGCTGGGCGTCGAGTACAACGCCCACGTCATCGAGAGCGTGCTCACCCACCTCGCACCCGAGCTTGGCTGGCGCTGATCGCGCGGGAGGTCGGCGCTGCACGTTGAAGCGGAACGGGCCCGATCGGAAGGTCTCCACGCAACCGGCGGAGATCGCGATTCGCATCTGCTGACACCGGTCGGACGGGGCCGGAATGCCCCTTCCGGCCCCGGCGTTGTCAGTGGCGTGAAGGTGGATATTTGGTCCGACGTCGTCTGCCCGTGGTGCGCGATCGGCCGGGCGCGGTTCACCGCCGCGCTGGCCGACTTCCCGCACCGCGACGAGGTGCAGGTACGGTGGCACAGCTTCGAGCTCAACCCGCGGGCGCCTCGCGAGTTGCCGGAACCGCTGGCCGAGCACCTGGCGGCGAAGTACGGCGTGAGCGTGGAGCAGGCCCACGGCATGCACCGGAACATGACCGAGGTGGCCGCCGCCGACGGCCTCGACTTCCACTTCGAGCGCGCCCGGTCGGGCAACACGTTCGACGCCCACCGGCTGCTGCACCACGCGCTGGAGACCGGCGGCCCGCGGCTGCAGGACAGGCTCAAGGAGCGGTTCTTCCAGGCGTACCTGACCGACGGCGAGCCGATCGGTGACCCGGAGACGCTGGTGTGGGTGGCCGCCGAGGTTGGCCTCGACGCCGACGACTCCCGCGCGGTGCTGGAGAGTGACCGGTACGCCGACGCCGTCCGCGCCGACGAGCTGCAGGCGAGCCGCTACGGCATCACGGGCGTGCCGTTCTTCGTGGTCGACGAGAAGTACGGGGTGTCCGGCGCCCAACCTGCCGCGGCCCTGCGCCAGGTGCTCGACACCGCGTGGGCCGAGGCGAACCCGCTGACGCTGCTCACCCCGTCCGGCGTCCGGTCCAACGAGGGAGGCGCCTGCGCCGACGGCAGCTGCGCGATCTGATCGGTCTGGGTCGCCGGCGCGGTGGGCCGAAGGCAGGGCGCACGGGACGCGACCCGATCTCGGCATGCGGCGTCGACGAACGGCACGCTGGACAGGACGAAACTGACCCACCGGCGTAGGTTGCCGGGCAGCTGTCGCTGGGGCCGGACAACGTCGCGCGCGTGGTGAACTGAGCGGGTGCTATCCGCGATCGTGTCGGCTGTTGTGGTGGTGTCTGCGTTGGTCGCGGCCGGATGCGCGCCGCCGCTCGCCGTGGCGCCGCCAACCGTGGCGCCGCCAGCCGTTAGTGCGCCAGCGGCTGCCCGCGCGTTGACGTGGCCGGTCGGCGCGCGACCGCTACCGTTGCGACCGGACGGGTTCGGTACCGTGCTGCCCACCCCAGCGGAGCTGATCGACCGGCGGTTGCCGACCATCGACCGGTTACCTCAGCCGGTCAGCGCGACCTACGAGTCCGCGAGCGTCCCGGTCCCGCCCGAGGTGCTGGCCCGTTCCACGTGGACGACGGGTTGCCCGGTGCGGCGCGAGCGATTGCGCTACCTGACGATGTCGTTCTGGGGTTTCGACGACCGCCCGCACACCGGAGAGATGCTCGTGCGTGTCGATGTCGCCCAGGACGTCGTTGACGTGTTCGGGCAGCTGTTCGACGCCCGATATCCCATCGAGGAGATGCGGGTCGTGGTCCTCCCGGAGCTGACGCTGCCACCAACCGGCGATGGCAACAACACAACGGGCTTTGTCTGCCGCCGGGCACGTGGACAGACTCGGTTCTCCGGGCACGCGCAAGGGCTTGCGATCGACGTCAACCCTTTCCACAACCCGTTCCAGCGTGGTGGTCTGGTGCTGCCCGAGCTCGCTTCGGCCTACCGCGACCGGAACACCGTCCGGCCCGGAATGATTACCGACGCAGACATTGTGGTGCGCACCTTCGGTTCAATTGGCTGGGCCTGGGGCGGGCGGTGGTCCACGCCACTGGACCCCATGCATTTCTCCGCGACCGGCGACTAGCTCGGCACGCGGGGCGGGTCGGTTCAGACGAGGGCACTCCGGCCGGACCGTGCTGACCAGTTACGTCCGCCCTACCGGGCCGACGGCCCAACGGGCCCGCGAGCTACGTCCACCACAACCAGGCCACCCCACCGCCAACCCCAACCACGAATATGAACGCGCGGCATAAACTCGCAGGTAGACGCCCCAGGCCGAGTTCTGGAACCCAGGGTCGTGAGCAGGCGGTGCGCGGTCGACGGCGCGACGCCGATCCGGTTCGCCGCCTCGGTGACCCCCAGCTCGCCCTCCTGCTGCAACAGCGGTGCCTTCCCTACGCGGCGCGGCCGTTATCTAGGTTTCGGGGATCTCGCCGCTCTTCCATTTGCCTCGCTGACGGGGAAACCGGCTGGGGTGTTTGTTCGTCAGTTGGTCGCTCGGTGCGCGGCTGGACGCTTGAGGCCGAGGTGATCACGCAACGTCTGGCCGGCGTACCCGGTGCGGAAGCGACCCTGGGCTTGCAGGATCGGCACGACATGGTCGACGAACGCGCTGAGTTCACCCGGAAGCGTCGAACCCATGATCGTGAACCCGTCGGCCGCGCCCGCGTCCTGCCAGGCGATCACGTGGTCGGCCAACTGCTCGGGCGTACCGATGAAGTGGTTCTGGGTCGGGCCCTGCCCCAGCTGACGGGCTAGCTCTCGCAAGGGCAGGTCCGGCTGCTCGCGCGCCGCCGCGTACAACCGCTGCGCGCCGCTGGTCGGCAGCCGTTCGCCGGTGTAGAGCTTCGCGGGCAGCGGAGCGTCCGGGTCGAACTCGTCGGGATGGTGCCCGGTCATGTAGAGCAGGTTCTGCCACTGGAACTCCGGGCTGCGCAGCTCGTCGAGATGGCGTGCTTTCGCCCGCGCCTCGGTCTCGCTACCGCCGAGGGTCACCATGAGTGCCGGGAGGACCAGCACGTGTTCGGGGTCGCGGCCGGCCGCGGCCGCTCGAGCGTGCAGCTGGGTGCGATGGTCGATCGCGGCCTGCAGTGACGGAGGACCGGAGAAGACCAGGTCGGCGTAGCGGGCGGCCAGCCCGATCCCGGCCGAGGACTGGCCGGCCTGTACGAGCACCGGCCGGCCCTGCGGCGAACGGGGGAAGGGCAGGATTCCCTCCACCTCGTGGTGGTTCCCTCGGAAGTGGGGCGCGTGCAGCTTGGCTCGGTCGGCCCAGATGCCGTGGTCGCGGTCACCCAGGACCGCGTCGTCGTCCCAGCCGTCCCATAGCTGTTGCACGACGTCCACGAACTCGTGGGCCTGCGCGTACCGGTCGGCGTGCTCGGGGTGGCTGTGTTCGCCGAAATTGGCGGCGACCAGCGGCGTGGTCGTGGTGACGATGTTCCACCCGGCGCGGCCGCCACTGAGGTGATCCAGCGTGGCGAAGCGGCGGGCCAGGTCCCAGGGCTTGCTGTAGGTCGTGGATCCGGTCCCGATCAACCCGATATGGTCGGTCACCGCCGTCAGCGCGGATAGGACGACGACCGGGTCGAACTGGGTCTGTGGCAGGTGAGTGACGCGATACTCCGGAATCGCGATGTTGTCGGCCAGGAAGATCGAGTCCAGGAGACCGCGTTCGGCGATCCGGCCGATGTCGGTGTAGTAGGACAGCCGCAGGACCTCGAGCACGTCGTCGTCGACGACTCGCCACGCGGACTCGTGGTAGCCGTTGGGCCAGATGAATGCCGTGAAATGCAGCGGGCGCCCGGACACTAGCGTCGGTTCCCGTCTTGTGGAGTGGCGAGGTGGCCGCCGACCGGCCCGTCGAGGCCGAGCTCCGTCATCTGAACGCTCATGCCCGAACCAACCCGGTCCGGACCGCCGGAATTCCGTGGCAAGCCGGGTGCCGCGCCTGGTGGGGATCGAGGGCTGGAACGGGGCACGCATCCGACGAGGGGTCTGGATGGTTCCAAGGGGAGTTGTACCCCCACGCAGCTGACCTGCGGTTTCGTGGTTAAGGCGCGAAACCCCCACGGCGAACGAAGGTCAGGGGTTGCTCAAGGGTGTCCGAGGGGGGAGTTGCGCACTAACCACACGGCTCCATCTAGTCGCGTAGTGCTAGTATCTCGGGCCGTCGGCTGGCCCAGTCATTGCTCAGCCGCAATCGCCTGATACGGCCACCGGAGGTGTTGACCGGGCGGAGTGTGTGCCTCTTGGCCTGCTGATTCAAACCTCGGGGTGTTGTCGGGCGTGCGTAGATGTCTTCGGGGGTTATCAGCTGCGTAGCGTCGTTTTCGGACATCTTCAGCCAGGCCACGGATACATGTGTCCTGGCTTTGTCTCAATACTTGGCGAAACGAGCCGGCGCCGTCCGCTGATAGTGTAATGTCTGCCACCGGCATAGGTGGGACGAGCGGTCGGGGTAATGCGGCGCAATAATCACGAGTGGGAACGCCAGGTTCGCATCGTGCGTTACTGGCGCGCTGTCGAGTATTTCAGCCCAGCGAAGGTCGATCCGGTCGACCCCAAGAAGTGGATTCTCCCCGTTTCTCGTGGTCGTTCCTTGCCATGGGAGCGGGAAGACATCCTCCCGGCACCGCGGAGAAATTGTGTGTGGCGGCACACGGTGTATGCCGGAATCTTCGACGTTGCCAAGGTCCGGGAGGTGCTGCAGACTGCGCTGCGGGTTCCCGAAGCCGAACTCGACGTCGATGGCCGCATCAGGGGTACCAGCGCATTGTTGAGCTTCGCCGTCGACGGTGATGGCCATTTGCTCAAGGACAGCATCACCTTGTCTTCCTGCGCTTGGGCGGTCAGTAGAACATTAACCCCTGGCCCTGACAGTGATGTGTGGCTTACTGGATTCGAGGCCGACCAGGAAAGGCTGCTGGGTTATCTCTTCGAAATCGGCGACGGCAAGATCCCCATCGAGGTCGCAGGCGCCGGATCGCGTGGTGGGCGAGGGTTGGGACTCGTCGCGGGCACGGCGGCGAGGGTCGCGCTCGATGTCGTAACCGGCGGTATCTCAGCCCTTCCTGCCGTGATCAGTTCAGTGGCCGCACCCGCAGTCGGCCCCATTGCCTTGAAGGTGATCGAGAAGATCAGCGACTCGCTTGCTCACGACGCGAACGACGCGGTCACCAAAAAAATTAAGGACAAGCTGAGAGAGGACGCGAATCACGAAACCGATGGCGATGTCGAGGTCGCGAATCCGCCCTCGGCGCTCGGCGAAAAAGTGCTGACCGTGGACGATCTGGCGGCCGTTACTCGCTGGGTCGCTGAAACGCTGGGTGTCGCGGACGCTTTGCAGCCGAAGAACATCCGGGTCAAGAGCTACCAGGTTCCGATGCGTGCGGTCGACGACGTTTCGACCGACGACTTCCTAAACAGCTTCTACGCTGACGATCTGGCGCGGGTCGCCGACGCCGTGGCCGCCGACAAGTCCAGCAAGGCCTTGACCGAATACTTGCGCGCCGACGGGTCGATCGACCAGGCCCTGCGCATCGACGTGCGCGAATCGCCGACGGCCGTGTTGCGGGCATTGACGCCGGAGTCGGCGCCACTCGGTCGCTGGCCTGCCGAACTGGATCGCCCGTTGACATTGAGTCAACAGTTTTCCATCAATCGAATCCAGCGCGATCTGATGGACCCGGCAGCGCGCGGTGTGTATGCGGTCAACGGCCCGCCGGGAACGGGCAAGACCACCATGCTGCGCGATTTGATCGCCGCGCTAGTTGTGGAGCGGGCAATGCGGCTGGCGAAGCTGAAGACGGCACGCGACGCCTTCGAGAAGAAGTCAGTGGAGTGGCAGACCGGCGAAGAAGGCAAGATTTATCGCCGAACCATCTACCCATTGCGCTCTGACCTGACCGGATTCGAGATCGTGGTCGCCTCGTCCAACAACGGCGCCGTAGAGAACATCACGCTCGAGGTGCCGTCGGCGAAAAACGTCGATCTGGAGTCGTTTCCGGATGCGGATTATCTCGCCGGACCCGCCACCCTCCTGACCGGTACATCCTGCTGGGGTGCTGTTGCCGCTCGGCTGGGCCGACGTGACTACCGGCGCGAGTTCGTCGATCGGTTCTGGTGGGGCAACGGTGACGAGAAAAAGATGAGCCAGCAGGAGTTCGCGGCCCTCGTCGGTTTACAGCAGTTCCTCAAGGACGTCGATGATGCTGACGATGACGAGCGACTGTCGTGGCCGGAGGCCGTCAGGCGATTCAACGCGGCGGTGGCCGATGCGCGGCGACTGGCACATGAGCGGCAGGAAATCGCCGACATCCTCGCCAGAGAAGCCGAGCCGGACGGTGTTCTGGCTGCCTTGCATAAGGTGGCCGGAGCTCGACGTGCGCAGGTGACCCGCCAGCAAGCACACTGTGCCGACGCCGAGCGGCGGGCCGCGGACGCACGCGCGGAACTCGACCGCGCCAGGACCCACCTCGCGCATGCGCACGACGCGCTGACCAGTGCGTTGGCCAAGGTCGACCGGGTGACGACGCACGTCAAGTCGGCCACGACGGCCCTGAGCAGTCACACGGCGAACAAACCAGGGCTGTTCCGGCGGCTGTTGTCGCGGCACGCCATGCGTGACTGGAGGGAAGCATTACCGCCGCTCACCGAGGCACTCAGCCAAGCTGACCGTCTCCTGCGCGAGGCCGAGGCGCACCACGGGGCGTGCGAAATGGCTCTGTCCGCACGCCGAGCAGAATGGGATGAAGCAGAGACGACGGAACGACAGTACGGGGATCTGCACGCAAGCTCTCGGTTGAAACTCGAACACGCGGTCGCCGTGCTCGATTCCGCCGACAAGGCCGTGGCCGAGCGAGAGGCGGTGTTGGTCCGCGAAGCCGAACGGCTCGCGGACGCACGCCGTCGGTGGGCACGGTCCGTTCCGGGGCCCGAATGGCGTGCCGAGCCCGACTACCGCGCCGCCATGGAACAACGGGAGCAGTCCGCCCCCTGGATGGACGATGAGTTCACCGAGGCACGGTCACGGGTCTTTCTCGCCGCACTCGACCTGCACCGCGCGGTGTTGACGAGCGCGCCCGGCCTACTGCGGCGAAACCTGCGTGCTGTGATGGACGTCGTGAACGGCGAGGCACCATCCGATCTCAGCGAGGACAAGGTGCTGGCGGCGTGGCGGATGCTGTTCTTCGTCGTGCCGGTCGTGTCGACGACGTTCGCGTCCCTGCCCCGGATGTTCGCCAAGCTCGGCCGCGAAGCGCTGGGCTGGTTGTTTGTTGACGAAGCGGGGCAGGCCGTGCCCCAAGCCGCGGTGGGCGCGTTGTGGCGGACCCGACGTGCGGTGGTCGTTGGCGACCCGCGTCAGCTCGAACCGGTGCTCACCCTGCCGTGGTCCGGGCAACAACGCCTGTGCCGGCAGTTCGATGTCGATCCGCAGTGGGCGCCGAGCAACCGGTCGGTCCAGTCGACCGCGGACCGGTTGAACACCTTCGGAACCTGGCTACCTGAACCCGACGGCGCCGGACGCGATTGGGTCGGGTCACCGCTGCGCGTGCATCGCCGCTGCGATCGGCTTATGTTCGAGGTGTCCAACGAGATTGCCTACGACGGCATGATGGTCTACGGCGTTCCCCCGCGCCCAGACTTCGATCTCCTCGCGCGCAGCAGCTGGCTCGACGTGGGTGCGCCGGCCAAAGGTGAGAAATGGAATCCGGTCGAGGGGCACTATGTCGTGGCCACGCTGGCCACGATACGAGAGCGGATTGGCCGGAGGATGGACGCTGAGCTGACCGACGTAGGGTCGGACCTGCCAGCCTGGGCGACGGACGGCACAGCACGGAAGACCGAACTGACCCGCCGGGTCACGGAATCGGTGTTCGTGGTCAGCCCGTTCCGGGATGTCGTCGATGGCCTGCGCACAATGGTCGGGCAGGAGTTGCTGCCGACGTTGAACCGGCTGGGCACCGTCCACACCACCCAGGGCAAGGAAGCGGACATCGTTATCCTCGTCCTCGGTACGGCGACCGACCAGTCCGGTTCGCGCGACTGGGCAGCGAAAACGCCCAATCTGCTTAACGTCGCCGTCACGCGTGCCCGTCGCCGACTCATCGTGGTCGGTGACTACGCGAACTGGTCACGGCTCCGCAACTTCAAGGTGCTCGCGGGGTACAGCAAGCGCGGTTTGCTCACAGTCGTCGACGTTGAAACAGTCTGGCCCCGGTCGTCATGAGATGACATACAACGCGTCGCACCGCACTTGGGAATCGAGTCGTCGGTTGTGTCGCCAACCACCGTCGACGTCGGACAGCTGGTCGTGGACGCGGACCGCGTCGCCCGTCCCGTCACGCTCGGCGTGTGTGTCCGAGGGGGAGTTGCACCCCCACGCGCCTGACCAGCGCAAATGTCGGATCGGGGGAAGGTGATGCGCGAAACATACTGGTCAGAGAGTTGACCTGGTGTCCGAGCCTCGAACCGGCGCTGCCTGAGTGCACGCTGCCGCCAGCGGCAGGTAACCATTCAGGTGGAGGTGGCTGGACGGTCTCCTCGTTTGCCAGCTGGTCCGCCGATCAGCACCTTCTTGCCGAGGTGCTCGCGGGTGAGTGCGATCAGCCGTGCGCCGTCAATCAGCTCGATCCGACCGTTCTCTTTGGCTTTGGTCCAGCAGCCGCTGGTGAACCAGGATCTCGTGACGAGGATGTCCCGTCCGGCGCGTTTCGCGTCCATGGGCGCCGACGAGCTCCCGGATGTGACTGACTCCGAGCACGCGGCTGTACTGCTTGACCTGGATCACTGTGAGGCCACCGACCACGGAGTTGCGGTTGATCACGACGGCGTCGATGCCGTCGACGAAGGCGCACCGCGTGAGGTCGAACTCGCGAATCGGAGTCACCGGTTCAACCTCGTAGGGAGGGCGGGACACGAGTGCGTTGAGGTGGCGTAGGCAGTCCTCGTCGTGTGCTGGAATCGAGCACCGCCTGCCAGGGTCACCGTCTGTGACCTCGAACTGGGCGAAGGGTGCGGCAGTGGCAGAGTCGTATAGCTGAGTCCAGCACCAACCAGGAGACGCAAACGTGCTGGTCAGAGAGTTGACCTGGTGTCCGAGGGGGACTTGCACACCTACCACACGGATCGAGCTGTGGCCTCATGCGTAGCGGCCCAGCTTCAGTTGCGGGAGCCGAGGTCGCCCGCTGGCCGGCCGGCGCAATTTGCGATACAGCTGTGCTCGTCCCGTTCCGCGACGAGTCAGTGGTGCCCGGCGCGCTGCTACCAAGGCGTGTCATCTCGGTCATTGGAAGGGGGCGTGCCGGACGGCGAACGCCGCTGCCTCGGCTCGGCAGGTGAGCCCGAGTTTGGCCAGGATGTTCGAGACGTGGTGCTCGGCGGTGCGTCGGCTGACGTACAGGCGGGTGGCGATGTCGGGGTTGGACATGCCTTGGCCGAGGAGCTCGAGGACCTCCTGCTCGCGTGCGGTGAGGGTGCCGGTGCCGCGTGGTCCGGTGTGTCCGTGTACTCCGAGCTGGCGCAGCAGGCTGGTCGCGGCGTCGGCGTCACGGGCGGCGGGTAGCTGCTGGAAGCGTTCGAGGGCGGCGCGCACCTCGACCAGGGCCATTGCGGGTTGTGCGGGGGCGAGCACCCGGGCCAGGTCCAGGCGGGCGCGGGCCTCCTCGAGCGGGAGCCCGAGCCGGGCGAACGCGGTCAGCGCCGATTCCAGCTGACCAGCCGCAACCGTCGGTTCCTGCTCGGCGTGGGCGACGAGGCCACCCGCGTGATTGGCCAGCGCGGTAAGGAGGAGTTGACGCCGGGCTCCGGTCAGGTCGCGCAGCTGGGTCGCGGCGGCCCTGGCCGCTCTGGTGTCGCCGAGCGCTAGCTGGGCGGTGACCAGCAGCATCAGCAGTGGGGCGGTGAGCTCGGGCGCAGCGCCGGCGCGGAAGAACCGCTCGATCCGGGATACCGCGAGGTCGGGTTCGCTGCGCGCCAGGTGCAGCTCGATCCTTGGGCGAATGGCGTAGCGGTCGTGCTCGGCATCTGTGAGCAGCTCCGCGGCTTCCGCGAGCCGGCCCTGGCGCACCCGGAGCGCGGCCAGCCGGACGACCGCGGCCCCCCGCAACGCACGGTAGGTCCGGTCGTAGAGCTCGAGAGCGGCGGCCAGCTCGCGTTCGGCGTCCTGCCAGCGACCGGCCGCGGTCAGGACGCCGCCGTAGTGCGTTCGACAGATCGCGCTGATCGGGATTCGGTTGGTGCGCTGCACGAAGCGGTCGGCGAGCGCGAGCCAGTCCTCGGCGCGGCGGACATCGAAGGTCAGCTCGCAGGCGTGCAGCATCTTGCAGTACATCGCGCCGACCGAGACGAGGTCCCGAACCTCCCCGGCCGCGACCGCGGCGAGAGACTCGTCCAGCAACGCCATCCCCGCGTCGACCTCGCCCGCCGCGACGAGATGCAGGCCTTGCTGGCTCGTTGCGTCGAGGACGAGGTCGGTGTCGCCGTACCGTTGCGCGATCTCGACCGCCTCGGCCAGGTGTCGGTCTCGGGCGGCGGGTTCGGTGGAGATCACCGCGCGGGTCAGCTCGATCCGGGCCCGCTCTGGGCAGTCGCCCGCGGCCTCGATCAGGCGGATCGCTCGTCCCATCCACCCGCTCGCCGCGGCGTGGTTGCCGTGTACGACGGCGTAGAGGTAGCCGATGAAACGCGCGCAGACGGCCGCTCGGACCTCGTTGCCGGCTTCGTGGAACGCGGCGAACGCCAGCTCGGCGGAGTCGATGGCGGCCGCGTAGTCGCCTTGGCCGAACAGTGCCTGTGCCAATCCGTCGAGGGTCTCGCCGGTGTGCTCACGCCGGGTGGCCTCCTCGAAGCACGCCCGGGCATCGGCCCAGTCGCCGCTGGCCAAAGCCCCTTGCCCCTTGACCAGCAGCGCGACCAGCGCGTCGTCCACGGAGCCATCCTGCTGCACCGGACGCCCGGGTGGGAATGGGTGGACTCACCCATGCGCAAGCTCGGCTCCCGCGCGGACGATCGCCGCGTCTTACCTGATCGTCCTATGGAGGCAGACGATGACTACCGAATCTCTCGCACCAGACGCGGTCAAGGCGCGGCAGCGCGCGGGATGGAGCAGCCAGGCACGGGAGTTCTACGCGCGGCGTGCACTCATCGAGAGGCAGTGGGGCGTCTTGTCCGAGGGCCTGCTGGAACTGGCCCGGATCACCACGGGGGACCGCGTGCTGGACCTGGCCTGCGGCGTCGGGGACCCCGCGCTGGCCGCGGCGGACCGGGTCGGGCCGACCGGCAGCGTCATCGCCACCGACCTCTCCCCGGACATGCTGGCCTTCGCCGCGCAACGGGCGGCGGCCGGCTGCCTGGGGAACGTTGAGGTCCACGAGATGGATGCGGAGGCGATCGACCTGCCCGATGCGAGCGTCGATGCCGTCCTGTGCCGGCTCGGGCTGATGTTCCTCCCGGAGCTCGACGCCGCGTTGGGCGGCGTGCACAGGGTGCTGGTACCGGGTGGCCGGTTCGCCGCGGCGATCCCGTGGCGGCCCGAGGGGCAGGCCATGCCGCGACTCATCGGCGCGACGCTCGACGCTCTCGGGCTGGCCCCCATGCCGCCGCCCGCGCCGGGCCGACCGGGGATATTCAGCCTTGCCGACGCCTCGTTCGTGTGCGCTGCACTGGAACGCGCCGGGCTGGTCGACGTCCGGGTGCAGCCCTACACCCTCGCGCACGACTACCGGTCGCCCGACGAGTGGCTCGACTTCCTGATGGCGCTCAACGTGCCGCTGCGCGAGCGGTTGGCCGCCGCGTCTGGTGAGCGGGTCCGTGAGTTCCGTACCGCCGCGGTGGCGGCTACGGCGCCGTGGGTGCGGGAGGACGGGCACATCCGCTTCGCTGGACACGGCTACTACGCGGCCGCCGCCCGGCCGGTCCGCTGACGGCATTGCTGCCCGTGGAATGGGTCTTCCATGGCGGCGCCGTCCTGGCCGTCGGCGCGCTGCTGTGGGCGCTGACGGCCGCACCCGGCCGGGGCCGATGTCGGCACCGACGACCTATCCGCCGATGAAGACACACCACACCCGACGTGGTAACCGATCGCTGAGCGCTCCTGCGCGAGTCGGTGAGCGCAGCGCCACGGACGTCAAGGTCCTACTTCATCTCCGCCGTTGAGCGCGGCCCCGGCGGTTCCCTCGCGGGCCCAGTCGGTAACACTGCCGCGATGACGCGGGGAGTCGTGGCTGCCGGCCATTCGCTTACTGCCGAGGCGGGTGCGAGCGCGCTGCGTGCCGGCGGCAATGCGGTCGACGCC
>Ga0193743_1001758_pt1 | contig 15788 bp, 13 predicted proteins | sample L2c2metaG_FD_143038 | JGI IMG/M metagenome (GOLD analysis project Ga0193743, IMG submission 143038) | Soil microbial communities from a riparian zone of the East river system, Colorado, United States - L2c2 | ecosystem: Environmental > Terrestrial > Soil > Riparian zone | place: USA: East River...
CTCGCCGGCCTTGAAGATCAGCAGTGTGGGCAGCGAGCGCACCTGGTAGGCCCGGCAGGTCGCCGGGTTCTCGTCGGCGTCGAGGGTCGCCACGGTCATCTGCCCATCGAGCTCGACGGCCAGCTCCGCCAGGCTCTTGGAGATCGCGTGGCAGGGCGGGCACCACTCGGCCCAGACGTCGACCACGACGGGTAACGGCGCCGCCAGCACGCTCGCGGCAAAGGTCTCGTCGGTGACGGTGACTAGCAGGTCTTGCGTAAGCATGCGGTCTCCCGGCTTTCGATAGCGATGGTCAGCTGATCCCGGAGCCGGTCGCGCACCTCACGCATCCGGTCGATGCCGGCGTCCACCTCGGCGATCTTGCGGCGGAGGACGGCGACCGAATCCGGGCACACGTCGCCGGACGGATGCCCGGCCCGCAGGCAGGCGACGAACGGCTTGATGTCGTCGATCCCGAACCCGATGCCGAGCAGCGTCCGGATCTCCCGCACCACCCGCAGCTCCGCGTCGTCGTAGACGCGGTAGCCGTTGGCCGACCGCCCGGCCCGCAACAGCCCGTGCGTCTCGTAGTAGCGCAGCGCCCGGGTGCTCGTCCCGGCCGCCTCGGCCAGCTCCCCGATCAGCATGCGAACGACGCTAGACCTTGCCACCGACGTCAAGGCAAGGCCTCTGTCAGCCCGTTGGGGTCCGGGGCCCGGGACGCTGGCGCGTCCCGGGCGCGACGGTGTCAGATGCCCTGGGCGAGCCGGTAGTAGGCGGCGCTCCAGCGCAGCTCCTTGGCCAGCCCACGACGGCTGGTGCCGGCGTCGATCTGGACCAGCTCGATGCCCAGGTGGTCGGCGAGGGTGCCGATCTCGTCGGCGGTCACCGCCGTCGACAGCACGGTGTGGTGCGGGCCACCGGCGGTGAGCCAGCCCTCGGTCGCGGTCGAGAAGTCCGGGCGAGGTTCCCAGACGGCGCGGGCGACCGGCAGGTTGGGCAGCGGCTCGTCGGGCTCGACCAGGTCGATCTCGTTGGCCACCCAGCGGAACCGGTCGCCGAGGTCGGCCCAGCCGACCACGACACCCGGGCCGGTCGCCGCCGTGAAGACCAGGCGGGCCGGGTCGTCGCGGCCGCCGATCGACAGCGGGTGCACCTCCACCCGCGGGCGGTCGCCGGCGATCGACGGGCAGACCTCGAGCATGTGCGCACCGAGCACCTTCGGTGTGCCGGGCGCCAGGTGGTAGGTGTAGTCCTCCATGAACGACGTGCCACCGGGCCGGCCGGCGCCGACCACCTTCAGCACCCGGAGCAGGGCCGCCGTCTTCCAGTCGCCCTCGCCGCCGAAGCCGTAGCCGGCGGCCATCAGCCGCTGCACGGCGAGCCCGGGCAACTGCCGCAGCCCGCCGAGATCCTCGAAGTTGGTGGTGAACGCGCCGAACGAGCCCTTCGACAGGAACTCCCGCAGCCCGGCCTCGACCCGCGCCTGGTAGCGGACGCTGCCGTGCCGGGCGCCGCCCGGCCGCACATCTGAAGCCAGGTCGTAGAGGTCGAGGTATTCGGCGACCAGCGCGTCCACCGCCGCGTCGTCGACCTCGTCCACAACGGACACCAGGTCGTTGACGCCCCAGGTGCTGACCGAGACGCCGACCCGGAGCTGGGCTTCGACCTTGTCGCCCTCGGTCACCGCCACGTCGCGCATGTTGTCGCCGAACCGGGCCAGGCGCAGCGCGCCGGCCTCGGCCACGCCGGCCGCGGCCCGGGTCCACGAGCCGATCCGGGCGGCGACGGCCGGGTCGCTCACGTGCCCGGCGACGGTCGTCCGGGGCACCCGCAGCCTGGTCAGCACGAAGCCGAACTCCCGGTCGCCGTGCGCGGCCTGGTTGAGGTTCATGAAGTCCATGTCGATGGTCGCCCACGGCAGGGCGGCGTCGGCCTGGGTGTGCAGGTGCAGCAGCGGGCGGCGCAGCGCGTCGAGGCCGGCGATCCACATCTTGGCCGGCGAGAACGTGTGCATCCAGGTGATCACCCCGACGCACGCCGGTGACTCGTTGGCCCGGCCGATCTGCGCCCGGATCGCGTCGGAGCTGGTCAGCACCGGCTGCCAGACCACCCGGACCGGCATGTCACCGGACGCGTCGATGGCCGCCGCCACCCGCTGCGACTGTTCGGCGACCTGACGGAGGGTTTCCTCGCCGTACAGGCCCTGGCTGCCGGTCAGGAACCACACTTCTTTGCCGGCAAAGGGGTCGTCGATCACGATCTTTCCTTTCAACGCTGCCCGTAGACGTTCTGGTACCGCTCGTAGAGGGAGTCGATCGCGGCCTGGTCGATCGGGAGGGGCTCGCCGAGCTGCCGCGCCAGGTGCACGGTGCGGGCCACGTCCTCACACATCACGGCCGCCTTCACCGCGGCGCGGGCGCTGGCGCCGATGGTGAACACGCCGTGGTTGCGCATCAGCACGGCCGGCGAGCGCTGCCCGGCCAGCGTGTCGACGATGCCCTGGCCGATCGAGTCGTCGCCGATCAGCGCGAACGGGCCGATCGGGATCGGGCCGCCGAACTCGTCGGCCATCGCGGTGATCACGCACGGGATCGCCTCGCCACGGGCGGACCAGGCGGTCGCGTACGGGCTGTGGGTGTGCACGACGCCGTTGACCGCCGGCAGGTGCCGGTAGACGTAGGCGTGCGCGGCGGTGTCGCTGGACGGTGCGCGTACCCCGTCGACGACGTTGCCGTGCAGGTCGCACACGGTGATGCCGTCCCAGGCCAGCCCGTCGTAAGAGACGCCGCTGCCCTTGATGACGAACAGGTCATCGCCGGGCACCCGCTCGGAGACGTTGCCGCTGGTCCAGGCGACCAGGGCGTAGCGGACCAGCTCGTTGTGCAGCGCGGCCACCTGTGCGCGCTGGTCGCGGTGCAGGCCGCGCTCCCCGCGGGCGGCCTGGGATGGCGCGGTCATGCGACCTCCTCCGTCGAAGCCGTGGCCGCCGTGCGGCGCAGGGCGCGGAGCCGGTGCAGCACGTCGTTGCCGCCCCGGCCGAAGTAGTCGTGCAGCCGGCGGTACTCCTCGTAGAGAGTGTCGTAGACCGCGGCGCGTTCCTCGTCCGGCACGTACACCGCGCGGTGCACCTTGCCCATCGCCCGCGCCGCGGCGTGGATGTCCGGGTAGGCGCCCGCGGCCACCGCGGCGTGGATCGCGGAGCCGAGGGCCGGGCCCTGCTCGGAGCCGATCACCGAGAGCGGCCGCCGGCAGACGTCGGCGTAGAGCTGCATCAGGAACGCGTTGCGCAGCAGCCCGCCGGCGACGACCAGTTCGGTCACCGCGACGCCGTTGGTCTCGAAGGCCTCGACGATGGTGCGGGTGCCGAACGCGGTCGCCTCGAGCAGCGCCCGGTAGACGTCTTCGGCGCGGGTGGCCAGTGTGGCGCCGACCAGCACGCCGGACAGCTCGTGATCGACCAGCACCGAGCGGTTGCCGCCGTGCCAGTCGAGCGCGACCAGGCCGTGCGCCCCGACCTCCTGCTCGGCCGCGAGCGACGTCAGGTAGTCGTGGACACCGACGCCGCGGGCGGTCGCCGTCTCCACATAGGACACGGGTACGAAGTTGTCGACGTGCCAGGCGAAGATGTCGCCGACGCCGCTCTGGCCTGCCTCGTAGCCGTAGAGCCCGGGGACGATGCCGCCGTCGACGACGCCGCACATGCCGGGCACCTCGCCGAGCCGGTCGCTGTTCATCACGTGGCACGTCGAGGTGCCCATCACCATCAGCAGCTGGCCGGGCTCGGTCGCTTGAGCGGCGGGCGCGGTGACATGCGCGTCCACGTTGCCCACACAGACGGCGATGCCCTCGGGCAGCCCGGTCCACGCGGCGGCCTGCGCCGACAACCCGCCGGCCCGGTCGCCGAGCTGGCCGATCTCGTGCTCGAGCTTGTCGGTCACGAAACCGTCGAAATCCGGGTTGAGTGCGGCCAGGTATTCCGCGCTGGGGTAACCGCCGTCCTGGTAGATGCCCTTGTAGCCGGCGGTGCAGGCGTTGCGCAGGTAGCGGCCGCAGAGCTGCCAGACGATCCAGTCGGCCGCCTCGACCCAGCGGTCCATCGCCGCGTAGACCTCGGGGTCGTCTTCGAGCACCTGGAGCGCCTTGGCGAACTCCCACTCGCTGGAGATCTTGCCGCCGTAGCGGGCCAGCCACGGCTCACCGCGCTCCGCGGCGAGCGCGTTGATCCGGTCGGCGTGCGGCTGTGCGGAGTGGTGCTTCCAGAGCTTCGGGTAGGCGTGCGGCCGGTCCCGGAACGCGTCCAGGTCGCACAGCGGCGTGCCGTCCACAGTGGTGGGTAGCACGGTGCAAGCGGTGAAGTCGGTGCCGATGCCGACGACGTCGGCGGGGTCCACCCCGCTGGCCGCGACCGCCTCGGGGACGGCCGTGCGCAGCACTGCCACCCAGTCGCCGGGCATCTGCAGCGCCCAGTCGGGTGGCAACGGCGCGCCGGTCGCCGGCAGCCGCCGCTCGACGACGGCGTGCTCGTAGGGCTGCAGCGCGCTGGCCAGCTCGGCGCCGTCCGCGACCCGGACGACCACCGCCCGGCCGGAGAGGGTGCCGAAATCCACCCCGACGACGTATGCGTCTGGCATGCCTGTCATCAACCTTCCCCGCGGCCCCGGCCGCGAGCCGGCGGTGCGGTAGTCGCCCGCACCAACAACTGCGGCGCGACCGGTCGCGGCCGCGCCTGTTCACCGCCCAGCAGCCCGAGCACGAGCTGCACGCCGCGCCGACCCAACTCGGCGAAGTCCTGCCGGACCGTGGTCAGCGGCGGGATCGAGTAGGGCGCCTCCGGGACGTTGTCGAAGCCCACGACGCTGACGTCGTCTGGCACCCGCAGCCCGGCCTCGTGGAACGCGTTGAGCAGCCCGAAGGCCATCTGGTCGTTGGCCACGAAGACCGCCGTCACCGGCTCACCGCCGCGCCGGCGGGCGACCAGCTCGCGGCCGGCGGCGTGCCCGGAGGCCGGCCCCCAGTCACCTCGCAGCACCGACGGCAGCGGCGCACCGGCCGCCTCGAGCTCGGCCCGCCAGCTCCGGGCCCGGGCCGCCGCCTCCACCGAGCCGGCCGGCCCGGTCACGTGGTGCACGGTGCGGTGGCCGAGGTCGAGCAGGTGCCGGGTGGCCAGCGCGGCCCCGGCCTCCTGGTCGACCCACACCGCCGGGTCGTGCCCCTCGGCGCCGGCCTGCACGGCGATCAGCGGCACCGCGGTGTGCACGTGGCGCAGCGCGCGTACGGCCTCGTCGTGGGTGCTCAGCGCGATGATCGCGTCGAGCGACTGGGTGGCCAGCCGGTCGATCGCCTCGGTCAGGGTGCGGGCGCTGGTGTCGTCGAGCACCGAGACGGTGAGGAAATAGCCGGCCTCCCGGGCCGCGTGCTCCAGGCCGAGCATGGTCTGCGCCGGGCCGTACTGGCTGATGTTGGCGGTGGCCAGGCCGATGGTCCGGGTCGAGCCGGTGGCGAGCGCGCGGGCCGGCCCGTTGGGGCGGTAGCCGAGCTCCGCAATCGCCTCCAGGACCCGTGCGCGGGTGGCCACCGCCACGTTGGGGTGGCGGTTGATCACCCGCGACACGGTCTGGTGTGACACGCCCGCGCGGGCGGCGACATCCGACATGGCCAGCGGCCGGGTCGGCGCGGCGTCCGCGGTGGGTGCGTCCATCGGTCGGGTCAGCGGTTGGCGCCGACGCGGCGCTTGTTGTAGATGTCGAACGCGACGGCGAACAGCAGCACGAGGCCCTTGACCACCGACTGGATCGACTGGTCCACGCCCATGAGCTGCATGCCGTTGCTCATCACGGCCATGATCAGACCGCCGACCATGGCGCCGACCACGGTGCCGACACCGCCGGCCACGGCCGCACCGCCGATGAACGCGGCCGCGATCGCGTCGAGCTCGAACATGTTGCCGGCGGCCGGTTGCGCGCCGTTGGAGCGCGACGAGTAGATGACGCCCGCCACGCCGGCCAGGAAGCCCATGTTGACGAACATCCAGAAGTTGACCGAGCGGACCTTCACGCCGGACAGCTGGGCCGCCGACAGGTTGCCGCCGATCGCATACACCTGACGCCCGAAGACCGTGCGCCGGGTGACCATGCCGTAGCCGATCACCAGGACGGCCAGGATGATCAGCACGATCGGCAGGCCTCGAGCGTGCGCGAGCTGCCAGGCGAAATACATGATCACCGCGCCGACGAGCAGGATCCGCAGGACGAACAGCGGGAAGGACTCGACCGACTGCTCGTAGCGGACCCGGGCCAGCCGGGTGCGGTAGCCGCTGACCGCGATGCCGGCCACCGCGATCGCGCCGATGACCAGCGTGAACGCGTCGTAGCCCTGGCCGCCGAACAGCCCGTTGAGGAAGCCGTTGGCGACCTTCTGGTATTCGGAGGGGAACGGCGAGAGCGAGATGTTGTCGAGCACCTGCAGCGTCAGGCCGCGGAAGAGCAACATGCCGGCCAACGTCACGATGAACGCCGGCATGCCGACGTACGCGACCCAGAAGCCGTGCCAGACGCCGACCGCGAGGCCGACGACGATCGCCGCGACCACACCCACCCACCAGGGCAGGCCCTGCTGGATCACCAGTACGGCGGAGACCGCGCCGGTCAGCGCGACCACCGAACCGACCGACAGGTCGATGTGGCCGCCGATGATCAGGATGACCATGCCGATGGCGAGGACCAGAATGTATGAATACTGAAGCAGGATGTTGGTGATGTTGCCCGGGCTCAGCAAGACGCCGTCGGTGAGGATCGCGAAAAGTCCGACGATGACGACGAAGGCGACGTAGATGCCGCTTTGCCGCAGGTTGCGCATGAGCAGCGTGCGGGGGTCGCTAGTGCCGGTGTGCAGTGCGACGGCGGGGGCGGCGCTGCCGGACTCCCGCGTCTCGGGGGGCTTGGTGCTGGTCATCCGGCGAGCTCCTTCTCCCTGGTCATGAGCGCCATGAGGTTTTCCTGGGTGGCCTCGCGCACCGGGAGTTCACCGGTGATGCGGCCGGCCGAGAGAGTGTAGATGCGGTCGCACATCCCGAGCAGCTCAGGCAGCTCGGAGGAGATGACGATGACCGCCTTGCCCTGTGCCACGAGCCGGTTGATGATCGTGTAGATCTCGAACTTGGCGCCGACGTCGATGCCACGCGTCGGCTCGTCCAGGATCAGCACGTCGGGGTCGGTGAACAACCACTTGGACAGCACCACCTTTTGCTGGTTGCCACCGGAGAGCTTGCCGACGGTGGCCATCACGCTGGTGGTCTTGATGTTCAGGTCGCGCCGGCTCTGCTCGGCGATCTTGATCTCTTCGTTGCCGTTGACCCAGCCGCTGCGCGACAACTTGCCGAGCGCGGCGGCGGAGATGTTGCGGCACACGTCGGCGATCAGGTTGAGCCCGTAGCGCTTGCGATCCTCGGTGGCGTACGCGATGCCGTTCTTGATCGCCTCGGCGACCGTGCGGGCGCGCACCTGCTTGCCGTGCACGAAGATCCGGCCGCTGATGTCGCGGCCGTAGGAGCGGCCGAACACGCTCATCGCGAGCTCCGTGCGGCCGGCGCCCATCAGCCCGGCGATGCCGATCACCTCGCCGGCGCGCACGTTGAGGTTGGCGCCGTCGACCACCTTGCGGTCCTGGGTCGGGTGCCAGGCGGTCCAGTCTTCGATCCGGAACACTTCCTCGCCCGGTGCCGGCTCCCGGTCGGGGTAGAAGCTCTCCAGGTCGCGGCCGACCATGCCGCGGATGATCCGGGCTTGGGTCGCGTTCTGCGACATAGTTTCGAGGCTCGCGTCGGACGATTTCATCTCGAGCGTCTCGACGGTGCGGCCGTCGCGGATCACGGTCGTCGAGTCGGCGATCGCGGTGATCTCGTTGAGCTTGTGGGAGATCATGATGCAGGTGATGCCCCGATCACGCAGCCGGCGCAGCAAGTCGAGCAGATGCGCCGAGTCGATGTCGTTGAGGGCCGCCGTCGGCTCATCGAGGATCAACAGCTTGACCTCTTTGGACAATGCCTTGGCGATCTCCACGAGCTGCTGCTTGCCGACGCCGAGCTGGATCACCGGCGAGACCGGATTTTCCGCGAGGCCGACGGAGCCGAGCAGCGACGCCGCCTCGGCGTTGGCGCGGTTCCAGTCGATCAGCCCGCCCCGGCCGCGCCGCTCGTTGCCGAGGAAGATGTTCTCGGCGATCGAGAGGTAGGGCACCAGCGCGAGCTCCTGGTGGATGATCACGATGCCCTCGGCCTCGCTGTCGCGGATGCCGTTGAAGTGCACCGGCTTGCCGTCGAAGACGATCTCGCCGTCGTAGGACCCGCTCGGGTAGACGCCGGAGAGCACCTTCATCAGGGTGGACTTGCCCGCCCCGTTCTCGCCGCAGATCGCGTGGATCTCGCCACGCCGGACGGTGATCGAGACGTCTTCGAGCGCCTTCACACCGGGGAAAGTCTTGGTGATGTCGCGCATCTCCAGCAGCACGTCCGTCATCCGTCCTCCTTCGTCGTGTTACGTGCCGGCAGGCCCGGTGACCAGGGGTCACCGGGCCTGCGCGTGGTTCAGCCCTTGGCCTGGCCGGCCTTGACCTCGTCGGCCGTGTAGTAGCTCGAGTCGATCAGGACCTTCTGGATGTCATCCTTGTAGACGGTCTCGATCGGCAGCAGGTACGAAGGGACGACCTTGACACCGTTGTTGTAGGACTCGGTGTCGTTGGACTGCGGCGTCTCCTTCTTCAGAAACGCCTCGGCGGCGGTGGCGGCCTGGTCGGCCAGCAGCCGGGTGTCCTTGAAGATGGTCGAGTTCTGCACGCCGTCGTTGATCAGCTTGACGGAGGCGATCTCCGCGTCCTGGCCGGTGACGACCGACATCGGCTTGGCGGCCGTGCCGTAGCCGGCGTTCTGCAGTGCGGTGATGATGCCGCGGGAGATGCCGTCGTAGGGCGAGAGCACGCCGTCGACCTTGGCGCCGTCGTTGTAGCTGGAGGTCAGCAGGTTTTCCATCCGCTTCTGCGCGGTCTCCTGCTGCCAGCGCAGGATGGCCACCTGCTCGACGCCGGTCTGCTTCGACTTGACCACGAGGGCCTTGCTGTCGATGAACGGCTTGAGGGTGTCCATCGCGCCGTTGAAGAAGAACCGGGTGTTGTTGTCGTCGAGCGAGCCGGCGAACAACTCCACGTTGAACGGCCCGGTCTTGGCGCCCTTCGAACCGTCCTTGTTCTGCAGCCCGAGGCCGACCAGCAGCGCGCTGGCCTGCGCGACGCCGACCTTGTAGTTGTCGAAGCTGACGTAGAAGTCGACGTTGGGGCTGTCGCGGATCAGCCGGTCGTACGAGATGACCGGGATCTTCTTGTCGGCGGCGGCCTGGAGCTGGCCACTCAGCGCCGTGCCGTCGATGGCCGCGATGATCAGGGCGTCAGCACCCTGGGTGATCATCTGATCGACCTGCTGGGACTGGGTCGGGATGTCGTCGCCCGCGTATTGCAGGTCGACCTTGTATCCCTTGGCCTCGAGCTTCTCCTTGACGGATTTGCCGTCGGCGATCCAGCGCTCCGAGGTCTGGGTCGGCATCGACACGCCGATCGTCAGTTCGGCCGGCGCCTGCGACGCGGTGTCGGTGCCGCTACCCGCGCCCTCACCGCTGCATGCCGCGAGGCTCAACGCCACCGCCGCGGCGCCCAGAGCGGCCAGAAGTCGTCTGTTCACAAGCTGTCTCCCCTCCGGGGGTTTGGTGCCATCAACGTTCCGCGGATCACAACGAGCCACAGTGTTAGCGCTAACAACAACAGCGTCAACCCCTCTCCCCGACATCCGGCGGTCACGGTCTCGTAACAACGACGGCCTAGCTGGCGCGCTCCCACGGACGGTGACTTCTGATCCCTTTTGGCGCGTCCGGGGCCGGTATCGGACGGGGTTCTGCCAGGGGAACGCCACGCTCGGTGCCGGCTCGCTCGCAGCGCACTTGTGAGCGCTAACAGCGACACGATCCATTGACCACCTAGAGTGACGCCATGCTGGACACACTGGCCGGCCGCTTCGTCGCCGCGGGCGCCGTCGGGGTGATCGCACAACGGCACGACGACGACGTGGTCCAGACGGTCGCCGCGGGCCGCGCGGCGCTCGACCGGGGCGTCGGACCGCCCGACGTAGACGGACATTTCCGAATTGGCAGCGTGACCAAGACGTTCACCGCCACCGTCGTGCTCCAGCTCCTACACCGCGAGCTCGACCGGCCAGTCACCCGATGGCTGCCCGCGGTCGGCGACGACCGGATCACCCTTCGGCACCTGCTCACCCACCGCAGTGGACTGCACAACTACACCGACGACCTGGCCGACCCGGGCGCGATCGTCGCCGGCCGGGACATCCGGTGGGCGGCGTGGGACATCGTCGCGCCGGCGCTGACCCGGCCACGGCACTTCGCGCCCGGCGCCGGCCGCTCCTACTGCAACACCGGCTTCCTGCAGCTCGGCCTGGTCGTCGAGCGGCTGACCGGGCGCGACTGGGCGGCTGAGATCACCGACCGGATCCTCGACCCGCTCGGGCTGCGGGGCACGTCGACCGGTCCGGTCCGGCTGCCGGCGCCGCACGCCCGCGGTTACCTGACCGTCGACGGCCACGCGGTCGACGTGACGGAGTTCGACCCGAGCCAGGCTGGCGCGGCCGGCGGGCTCGTCTCCACCCTCTTCGACGTCAACCTGTTCTACCGGGCGCTGCTGGGCGGCGACCTGCTCCCGCCGGCCGCGCTAGCCGCGATGCGGGCCGACGGCGTCGGGTTAGGGCGGCACGAGACGCCCGGCGGGCCCGTGTTCGGCCACGACGGCGGCTTCTTCGGTTTCCAGACCCGCTCCTGGCACAGCGCCGACGGCCGGCGCCAGCTCACCCTTTCCGCGACCACCGCCGGCCCCGCAGCACTGCCGCCCACGGAAGAACTCGTCACATGCTGCGGGTGACCACGGCGCTGAGCGGGGTGCTCGCGTTGACGTAACCCACCCTCGAACGCGGCTGAATCAGCGTAAAATGGGACGATATGGTTACACAGCCGACGACCCCGACCCGCTCGGGGTCGTCGCTGCTGCACCGCTGGCTGGCCCGCGCCGCGTTCCTGGCTCTCGCCGCCGCGTTCGCGCTGCCGGTGGTGGTCGCCGGCCTGCGCGGCAGCGTCTCGATGCTGGTGATCGCGGCCGTCTGCCTGGTCGCGACCGTCGCCGCGGTCTGGTGGTTTGTCGCGCACTCCGGCGTGCGCCGCTGGCTGGCGGCCGTGCTGCTGGTGGCCGCACCGCTGGCGGTGCTGCTGGTGTTCGCGCTGCACCATCTGGTCTGGGTCGCCGCGGTGTCGCTCGGCCTGCTTGTCCTGGCCGGTGCCGCCGGCCGCCGCGCCCTCACCCAGGCCGCGCGGGCGCCCCACGAGACCGTCACCCCGCCGCCCCGCCAACCGTTCCTGATCATGAACCCACGCTCCGGCGGCGGCAAGGTCGGCCGCTTCGACCTGGCGACCCGCGCCCGCGCGTTGGGCGCCGAGGTGGTGCTGCTCGACACCACCGGCAACACGGACGTGGCGGCGCTGGCGCAGGACGCGGTCCGGCGGGGCGCCGACCTGCTCGGCGTAGCGGGCGGCGACGGCACGCAGGCCATCGTCGCCGGCGTGGCGGCCGAGCACGACCTCCCGTTCCTGGTCATCTCGGCCGGCACCCGCAACCACTTCGCGCTCGACCTGGGCCTCGACCGTGACGACCCGGCCAGCTGCCTGGACGCATTCACCGACGGTGTGGAGGTGCGGATCGACCTCGGCCAAATCGGCGACCGGACGTTCGTCAACAACGCCTCATTCGGCGTGTACGCGGCCATCGTGCAGAGCGACGCCTACCGGGCGGACAAGGCCCGCACGGCGCTCGCGCTGCTGCCGGACCTGCTCGCCCAACAGACCGGGCCGGCGCTGTGGCTGCGCGTCGGCGACACGGTGTTCCCCGCACCGCAAGCGATTCTGGTGAGCAACAACCCGTACACGGTGGATGATTTCGCCGGTCTCGGCCACCGCCCCCGGCTGGACCGCGGCCGGCTGGGCGTCATCGCGTTGACCGTCGACTCGACCACCGACGCTCTCCGGTTGCTGCGCGGTCGCCGCTCCACCTCGGTCACGGTCCTGGCCGCCCGGTCGGCGGTGATCGAGGCCGGCGGCCAGCCGGTGCCGGTGGGCGTCGACGGCGAGGCGCTGTTGCTACCGACGCCGCTGCATTGCGAGATCCGCCCCGGCGCCCTGCGGGTCCGGGTGCCGCGCCACCGCCCCGGCGTCCGCGCCGCGCGGGCGGCGATGGACTGGGCGCACCTGGGCAAACTGGCGCTGCCGTTCCGGGCTACAGGCAGACGTTCTTGAGCGTGGTCGGAATGCCTTCGAGGGTGGGCATCGCCTGTCGCAGCGTGGTCTTGCTCTTCGGATCGTTCAGCTTCGAGATGGTCGCGGCCGACTCGGTCAAGGTCGTCTTGACGGCACGGTCGATATCCTGCCCCGACAGCAAGGTGAGCTGGTAGGACCACCATTGCATGGTGTTGTCGACGGCCTTCTCGATCGCGGCCTCGTCGGCGGTGTTCACCCGTTGAATTTTGTCGAGCGAGTCGGCGAGATCCTGTTGCCTGGCCTCACTGTCGGCAATCGCCTCCTTACAGACATTGGCCGTGGCAACCGACTTCGCGTCACCCAGCACGGAGCCAGGGTCGCTCGTTGGCAGCGATCCCGCCGCGTCGCCCCCCGACCCACAGGCGACGGCACCAAGGCCGACAATCCCGAGAACGAACACCGTGGCAATACCGCGCCGCATAACCGCTCCTAAATACTGGGACAGCCAAACGGGCGAAATGCTAGCTGATCTTGAAGGTCACCCACCCTCGCAAGTGGCGAACGCCACGACCCCTGACCTGCCGAAACCATGCCGGCGGCGCCGCCCTCGACGATCCGGTCCGGTGGTCGGGGCCGTGCCAGCAGCCCGCCATCACAGCGTCACCGCGGGTTGTCGGCGCGCCTGCCGCCCGACCCCGACGAGGACTACCGACACGGTGGCGACGCCCCTGTCCGCGGCACATCGCAGCTCTTCTCGCGGCTCACGGCAGGGCCGTCCGGCCAGCCGACACGCAGCCACCGCGCGGGGTCGCAACGCGCAATCCGCAGCTGCCGCTGGGACCAGGCCGGAAACGGCCGTCCGCAGGGCCTGGTCCTGTGCCCGAGCCGCCGGGCAGCCTGAACCTAGGCGGCGGATCTCCGAGGAGCGGCCGGGGTTCGGGGCAGAGCCCCGAGGTCTCACAACGAGACGGTCATGCTCCGGCATGCGGAGCGCGGCCGCCCCCGTGTCGGGGCGGCCGCTCGAAATGGGGCTACGCAGCCGGGCAGGCGGCCTTGATCTTGTCGGCCACGCCGGTCAGCGCGGCCCGGGCCGCGTCGCCCGCGGTGTTGTCGTCGGGGTCGTTGATCTTCGTGACGGTCGTGGCCGCGTCGGTCAGGGCGGTCTTCAGGTTGGCGTCGACGTCCTGGCCGGACAGGGCGGTGAGCTTGTCCGACCACGTCTTCAAGCTGGCGTGCATCTTGGTTTCCAGCTCGGTGCCCTTGGCCTCGATCTCGGCGTCGTCGCTGTCCGCGGTGATCCCGAGCAGCAGCTTCTGCATCTCGTCGATCCCGCTGCCGAAGTCCTTGGCACCGGTCTCGCTGGCCGCGATGGCCTCCTGGCAGGCCGTCGCGGTCGCATCCGACGCACCGCCGGCCGCCGCCGACGACGAGGGCGCACCACCCGCCGCGTTCGTGGAACCGGCGTCGTCGCCGGACGACCCGCACGCCGCGGCGCCCAGTGCGACAACCGAGACCATAACCAACGTGGCGATACCGCGCCGCATGCCTGCTCCTAAATATAGGGATAGGTGAACGGCTGAATATTAGCTGATCATGAAAGCGCGGAGTTTCCCGGGACGCCGCACCGGCGTGACCTGGGCGGCTGGCCTTCTCGGGTCGGGTGCGCGCTGATGACTATCGATGTAAGAGGTGTCCCAATGAAACCAACGGGACTGAATGTTTCCTTCAGCAACGGGGCACGCGGGGGATGAACCCCGGGTGGCTGGTGCGCACATAGGTGGCCGAGACCCAGCGGTTCATGCCGATCCGGTTCCAGACCGTGGTGGTGCCGAAGGTGCCGGTCACCTTGGTCCCGGCGCGCTGGCAGAAGATGGTCACCGCGGCGCCGTTGGCCACCGAGCCGACCACCGGCTGACTGGTCCCGGGCCCGCTGCGGACGTTGAGCCGGGCGGTCGGAGTGTCGACGGTGCCCTTGCCCTTGAGGAAGTTCCCGTTGACCAACTCGAGATAGTAGGTCCAGTTCCAGTAGGGACCCGGGTCGGTGTGGTCGGCGGTGGGCACCTCGCCGTGGCCGATGATGTGCTTCCGGTCGCGCACAATCCCGTACTTCCGGGTCAGGATGCGGGTCAGCGCCGCCGACGACCGATACATCGCGTCGGTGAACCAGGCCGGGTTGTCGATGAAACCCTCGTGCTCGATGCCGATCGAGCGCGCGTTGTAATCCTTGTTGGCGGCATGCCAGCCGATGTCCTTCTCGCGCACCGACTGCGTCACCGCGCCGTCCGCGGACCGGAAGGTGTAGTGGGCGCTCACCTCCGACTCCGGGTTCTTGAACCAGGCGATGGTCCCGGCGTACGAACCCTGCGTCACGTGGATGACGACGAAGTCGATCGGGCCGCTCTTCTCCCGGTTCGCGACCTCGAAGTTGTCCTTGTGCGCCGGGGCCCACACGGCCGGCGGGTGATCGGAGCTCCGGGCGGAGACCGTCCCCCAGGCGGGCACGTCGGCGAGCCGGCCGCGCACCGGCGCCACAGCCCGCCCCGCAATCCGCGGCGGCCCGTCGAACCCGGCGGCCAACTGGTCGAAGATCGTGTCGGCGAACAGCCGGGCGATCGAGTCGTCGACCGGGCCGAGGAAGCGGGCGACCGGGACATACCAGCGGTTGAGGTCGGCGCGCTCGGCCGCGTCGAGGCCGTCCCGGTCGGCGTAGGAGCGCAGCACCGCCGCCGCGCCGGCGATGTTGGCTGCCGCGCTGGAGCACAGGTCGGCCCGCGACAGCCTGGTCAGCGTCGCGGCCGCCGGCAAGGTGCGCACGGCCGAGAGCTGCATGATGCCGCAGTCGCCGTCGCGCCCGACGGCCCGCTGGTCCAGCCGGGACTGGGCCCAGCCGAGCGACACCAGCAGATCTTGTGGCACGTCGTAGCGGGCGGCGGCGGAGGCGAAGTCCGACGGCGCACGGCCGCCGGCGCTGGCCGGTCCGGCGGCGGCGCCGACCAGGGCGGCGACCGTAACGACAGCGAGCAGGGCACGACCGACCATCGCGGAGTCCTTCCAGGCGCGCGGGGGTGGCCGAACCGCAGGGGTGTCCATCTAAGACAGTTCTGCCGAATGCGGGATAATCGTTTCAGATCAGGGCTGCTAGGGTCGGCGTTATGCGGAGGATTGTCGCGCAGCTGTTCATGTCGCTCGACGGCGTCGTGGAGGCGCCCAACGAGTGGCATTTCCCCTACTTCAACGACGAGATGGGGGCCGCCGTCGGCGGCACGCTCAGCGGGGCCGACACCTACCTGATCGGCCGCAAGACCTACGAGGCCTTCGCCGGGGCGTGGCCGGACCGCGAGCTCGCTGGCGGGGAAGACGCGCCAATGGCCAAGCAGCTCGGCGACACCCGCAAGGTCGTGGTGTCCAACCAGGAGCTCGAGTTCACCTGGCGCAACTCCGAGCTGCTCCGGG
>Ga0193743_1001759_pt1 | contig 15784 bp, 12 predicted proteins | sample L2c2metaG_FD_143038 | JGI IMG/M metagenome (GOLD analysis project Ga0193743, IMG submission 143038) | Soil microbial communities from a riparian zone of the East river system, Colorado, United States - L2c2 | ecosystem: Environmental > Terrestrial > Soil > Riparian zone | place: USA: East River...
AAACGCCACTCCTCATCGCTTACATCGCTCGGATACCCATGGCTGACCGCACCCTGCCCCATCCACACATACTCACGCAAAATACCTCCACTTCCGCACTCGTGCTTCGCACAGGTACAGAGTTAATAACAGCCTCTAGAAGGCATTGGTATAAAACCGTTGCTATCGTGCGACGGGGTTTTGCGAGACTCGTAGGGGCCCCGCTCCGTTCAAAGAATCCAACCTCAAATTCTCAGGTCGGCGAAACCGGAAGATAGCACGGAGTATCCCGGTTTTTCGACTTTGATGTAATTGGCAAATTCGCTAGCGCTCAGTGGTAAATAGTGGGCGTAAGCATGGACGGCCCACACCTGTCACAAGTGACAGTTTCTAGTCGACTGCGATCGGAGTGAACTTGTAGGGCGAGCAGGAAACAGTTCTGTCGCGCCATTCCGTGGAGGGAATTTCGTTCCAGGATTCTGTTCTGTCGTTCATCTTTCGCAACTCGAATCAAGGGCAAGTCCAGGCACTTTTACGCAGATGGAACGGTGAAACAAAAAGCGCAGAAAGCATGGAAACCTCTCGCACGTTGATCGGAATTGGGCCGCAGCGATAGAAGCTCCGAAGTAATAGCTTGAGAGGAGCAAGACGGCAATGGATGATCTCATTACGCGCGTCAGCGAGGACTTGATCGCACGAATTACTGGTCCGATGAAGTTTCGTCTCCTTTTGCAACCCGCCATGGCGATCTTCCTGGCGATCCGCGGTGGATTGAAAGACGCCCGAGAGGGCAAGCCGCCCTACTTCTGGGCCATCTTCACCGACCCCGGCGAACGCCGGGCGATGCTGGAGAACGGTTGGAAGTCGGTGGGGAAAGTGTTCATCCTCGCGATTGTTCTCGACGTCGTCTATCAGATTATCGTGCGCCGGTGGGTCTATCCGGGAGAGACAGTGTTGGTCGCGATCATTCTAGCCATCCTGCCCTACCTGCTGATCCGAGGACCTGTCAATCGAATCGCCCGGCGTCGACGCAATGCGGCAAAGGAACGATTGGCCGGGGACTAGACAGCTCATCGAACCAACTCCCCAAAGTGCTTGCCGTCGTACAGGAGAAAGAAGGTGCACAAGTGGCTTTAATGACCGGCGATACTCTGCCAGCAATTTCTCCGCTGTTCTTCCACCCTCTGGGGAAGCCGAGTAGGTCCACCTGCAATATTGATCGCAAGTATTGCTTTTTCCCATCGAAGGAAGCGCTCTACCCAAATGACAGGCAACGGATGCTCCAGCGGGGGCGTCCGCCCTCCGACGTGATGGCGTTAATCGCGGCTGAGGATGAGAAGCGCAGGCGCAATCAGCCAAGTCCCTGCGGGAGTGGCCTAAAGCTCCGCTCTTTGCCACAGCAACAACGCGCCGCCCTCTCCATTCAGTCCGCTGAGTCCTGCAACGGATCCGCCGCGGAATGATTCAGTCATGCGCATGCAAGCTGATTCCCCCGCCCCCACTAGGGCTGGGCCAGCCCCAGAAGCATTATGTAACAGCTCTATCGAACATTTCGATTTGCAATGCATTTTCCCGGCCAAGGTGCCGTCAACCGCAGCTTAATAGATCACTCATCAAGGAAGGAATCAATCATGGCTACAAAGGCTACAAAGAAACCAAACATCCTAATCCTTTGGGGCGACGACATCGGCATTTGGAACATCAGTCACTTCAGCCGTGGCATGATGGGCTACCGAACCCCGAACATCGACCGCGTCGCCGACGAGGGCGTTACCTTCACTGACTACTACGGCCAGCAGAGTTGCACCGCCGGACGTGCAGCCTTTATCACTGGCCAGAACCCGCTCCGTACAGGTCTAACCAAGGTCGGCATGCCCGGCGCTACCGTCGGACTTCAGGCGGAGGACGCGACCATCGCTGAAATGCTCAAGCCTCTGGGCTATGCCACCGGTCAATTCGGCAAGAACCATCTCGGCGATCGGAATGAGTTCCTGCCGACAGTGCACGGATTCGACGAATTCTTTGGCAATCTCTATCACCTGAACGCCGAAGAGGAGCCGGAACTGCCTGACTACCCGAAGGACCCAAAATTCCTGGAGCAGTTCGGACCCAGAGGCGTTCTTCATTGCGTGGCGACTGGAAAGGATGATCCAACGGTTGAACCCCGGTGGGGACGAGTAGGAAAGCAGACGGTTAAGGACACCGGTCCGCTTACCAAGAAGCGCATGGAAACTGTCGATGAGGAGATCACGTCAGCCGCTCTTGGCTGGATGGAGAAGCAGGCCAAAGCGGATAAGCCATTCTTCCTCTGGTATAACTCGACGGCGATGCACTTCAGGACCCACCTCGCCGACAAGAACCGCGGAAAGAGCGGCCAGGATGACTACAGCGACCGGATGGTGACCCACGACGAGCAAATCGGCCAGATGCTCGACAAACTCGATGAGTTGGGCATCGCCGATAACACCATCGTCATGTATTCCACCGACAACGGTCCGGAGAATGATACCTGGCCGGATGGCGCCAATACCCCGTTCCGCAGCCAGAAGGACACCAACTGGGAGGGCGCATGGCGGGTGCCGTCGTTCATCCGCTGGCCGGGCAGGATCAAGGCGGGTTCAGTGCTCAACGGCATCGTCTCCCACCAGGACATGCTGCCCACATTGCTGGCCGCCGCGGGCGAGCCGGACATAAACCAGAAGCTTCTCAATGGTTACAAAGCCGGGGACAAGACGTTCAAGGTATGTATCGACGGGCTCAACGTGCTGCCCTATATCACAGGCGAGACGAAGGAGAGCCCCAGAGACTACTTCTTCTACGTCAGCGATGACGGCGGCATCATGGCGGTCCGGACAGGCGACTGGAAGTTGGTGTTTGAAGACCAACGTGCTTATCAGATGAATGTCTGGGCGGAACCCATGGTCAAGCTGCGGGTTCCGCATATCTTTAGCTTGCGTCGCGATCCGTTCGAGCGCGCTGACTTTAACTCCAACACCTACTGGGATTGGATAGTCAATCACGTCCCCCAGCTTTACCAATGCCAGGCGCTGGTGGCGGGTCAGATCGAGAACTTCGTCAAGTACCCGCCGCGGCAAAAGGCAGCCTCATTCAATCTCGACTCCGTGATGGCAGCCCTCGCGCCAGCGGAGGCCGCAGCGAAGGCTGCAGCAGCAAAGGCGAAAGCTAGAGCGGAGCCAAAACTGGCTGGGGCTGCCTAGTCAAACAATCCGCCGAAAGGGAGGCCGAGGAGACCTCCCTTCGACGGATGATTTACAACTGAGGCCGGGCGAGCTACTTCTGTAAATAGTTAGAAGGTTCCCGAAGGTAAATGGCCTACCGCGGATTTGTTAGAAATGCAGCAACTGCCATGAGCCAGCGAGCAGAATATCCTTCACCATCACTGGAAGTAGCAGAAGAGGTCCGGGACTTCTACGACCGCTACCCTTATCCTCGGCCGATCGATAGCCTTGAAGAGTACCGACTGCTCTGGCAGAACCAACAAAGACGCCGTGCGGATTATCATCTTTTTTGGCCCGGCAGATCTTATAGGGAAGACTATTCCATTCTCATTGCCGGCTGCGGAACATCTCAGGCAGCAAAGCATGCCCTGCGTTGGCCTGAGGCTCAAGTTACCGGCATCGACATTAGCGCAACGAGTGTCCGATGTACGGAAGAGCTCAAGCGCAAATACAACTTAACGAATCTTCAGGTCCACAAGCTCCCCATCGATCGTCTCAACGACCTGGAGACGACCTTCGATCAGATTGTCTGCACCGGAGTTCTCCATCATCTTGTGGACCCCGATGCTGGACTCGCTGCTCTGCGCAGCGTCCTCAACCCCGACGGCGCAATGCATCTCATGGTGTATGCACCCTACGGGCGGACTGGCATCTATATGCTGCAGGAGTTCTGCAGACGGATTGGCATCCGTGCCACAGATGAGGGAATTCGCGATCTTATCGCAGCGCTCCGAGCATTGCCTCGCGGTCATCCGCTGGAAACTCTCTTGCGAGAGGCACCGGATTTCCGGCAGGAGGCGGCGCTCGCCGATGCACTTCTGCACCCTCAGGACCGCGCGTATTCCGTGCCGCGACTCATCGATTTCATCGAGCGGGGGCGACTGGCATTTGGCCGGTGGGTAAAGCAAGCACCTTACATCCCGCGTTGTGGTGTGATGGCGCAGATCCCCCATGCCTCGCGGATGACACAGCTTCCCTTGGCAGAGCAGTACGCGGCCGTGGAGCTTTTTCGCGGCACGATGGTTCGCCATAGCGTTGTTGTTTACCGCAACGATAGATCCACTGCCTCCCAGCCAATCAGTTTTGTAGGCGACGCCTGGCTAAGCTATGTACCCATTCGCATGCCAGAAACGATCTGTGTTCAGGAACGCCTGCCTACCGGGGCCGCAGCCGTTCTGATAAACCAAAATCACACCTACACGGATCTTTATCTCGCAATAAGCTCAATAGAAAAGCGCTTCTTCGATGCCATTGACGGAAACCGAACTATTGTCGACATCCTAAACAAAACTATGCCCTCGTCGCAGGCCCTATCGCAGCGGGACATGGCACGCACCTTCTTTGAACGGCTCTGGTGGCATGATCAAGTGGTGTTCGACACATCTGCAAGCAAAGTGGGATGGCCACGAGTCGTGCCCAATCATTAGAAGGTGGGCAAAGTGTGACGCGGATTGTACTTACGAACTCTTCCACTGCCACTCCGTGGGGTTCCATACTATGGAGTGTGGCGCTCATTGTTGTTACGTAATCTTCCATGCCTACACGCTTGGGTTGGGCGCCATGATGTCCATTGTGCAGAACGCAGAGTTGAGAGCGTCCGCTTCCTCTCACGAAGTTGCCGTCCGGACTAAAACGGCCCTGTGCGCAACAGAACGCCGTAAAAAGTGAGGAGTCCAATCAGGATGACAAAAATCGCTACTACGAAGGAGATGGACCACCCGTGCCGCGTCTGCGACGCCCCGATCTCCTTCAGGAAATTACGGTGCTGCCAGGCTGCGGCCGTCAACGCAAGAGTGCCCAGAGCAATAAGACTCAGTCCCAGATTGCGCGGCGCCTGGGGACGCTGGATGCTACCGGAAGCAATTTGTTTAGGCAGGTATTCGAAGAACTTGTAAATGCTGAAACCGAATCCGATCATCGAAAGGGCGGTTCGGATCCATGCCATTAGTGTTCGTTCCCCAGCCATAAGTGAGCGCCGAAGGGCAAGATCGGTCCGCTCTTCAGCGAGAACCGTTCCCCTATCCTTTGACACTGATTCAGCACTGCTCATGGAATCGTTCCTTAAACTTACGCCACACCGTAGCGTTGCAAATCTGACTTCAGGTCAAGAGTGCAACGGAGACACAACCGCGAGAACCAATGGATCTGCTTCAGAAGGTGTTCAGACTTGAGTGCCCGAGCTGGCGGTGGGTGGGACGAACGGCACAATCGACGGAAAGTGTTCCCGAACAGCAATCACCCGGAAAATGAATGCAACCAGCGCTGCGATCAACGTGATGAGAAAGGGGTTGAATCGCCCGTCCGTCAGCACCGCGGTCACCGAGTAGACCCCGCTCGCCAGCACTGCCGTTGTGACGCCCTGCTCCCACGGCCGCACGACCTCCGGCGTAACCCCGGAAAAGAGGTCGATCAACACCCCGCCCGAAACAGTGGAGATGAGCCCGACGACGATCGCGCCGAAGATCCCGAGGCCGTGATCGAGCGCCTTATGGGCGCCCAGAATCGCAAACCAGGGCAGCGTGAAAGACTTGAAGAAGGCCAGTGTCCTCGTGCGAAACCGCTCCTCCTTCGACTCGAGGTAGCGATAAATCGCCAGCCCCAGCAAACCCATCAAGAGACACACCACGAGATAGACCGGATTCTTGAGCGGCGAGGGGAGCTCATTGAGCAGCAGGTCGCGGACTACGCCACCACCGATACCGCCGAAGAAGGCCATGATTAGTAGACCCGCGGCGGTGTAGCCGCGGTTGTGCGATGGATTGCAGGCGACGAGCACGCCGTTCAGAGCATTGATGCCGGCAGAGAACAAATCGACGTTCGGAAAGCTTGGCAGGTTCATTCGGGGTTCTCAATCAGAGCATCACGCGCCTTCACAAAAGCTGCGAGGGTCAATGTCACCGCTTATGCCAACTGCCCGTAGCAGCGGGCCACAATCTTCTAGATCCAAGCGCAATACGATGTGACTGCTACAGCGAGTTCGCTCCATATCAAACAAGCAAGATGCATTGCGCGTGGATTCGTTGGACTTCCGATGCAACGCATCTTGTCGACAATTCCGCGTACGGCATCCGTCGAGTCCGACCGATCGGCTAAGCTGGCCGAAGTCTCAACCGGTTCCCCTCCGGACGATTCAGGTTCACAATCACCCTACTGACGAGGCAGCAAAGCTTACAACTGTCACTAGTGACAGGTGGAGAGGACGTTCATCCCAGAGATTCGTGACACAATGCCGTGGACATTCCAAGAAGATAAAAGCCGGACGCAGCATCTGGACTATCCAATTGAACCCCTCGGCGGAAAAAAGGCAAATCAAAGGAATTCGCGGGGAGAACTAATGAATGTGAATGTGGAACAAGATCTGCTACCGGCGTCACCATGATCCTGGGTGTAACAGATGAGTTATTTTCGCATTCCTCGAGAACACTTTGAGGAACATATCGTTTAAGGTAGTTGAGCCCCAGGATGACCACCAGCACGTCATCCATCTGGCCGATAATCAGGATGAGCTGGATCGACTGAAGACATAAGGAACGGCACACGCGGTCACCGCTTTCGCCTGCAATGTCACCTGAGGGTGCACAAGAGCCCGCAGGATGGTCCTGAACTGTCCGAACGAGCAAACATAACTGTAGTAGGTACAAATGCTGAAGACTTCAATCAAGCGATTCAAGAGAAACTTCTTTTTCTAGTGCTCTTACCGTCCGCACAAATGCACCGAAAACCAATGTGGCTCATTCCGGTGTCGATCATCTGTGGCTGGCGTGCCGCGGGCCGGTAACGCAGGCAGTAGTTGGGAGCGCATAGATGCGAACCACCCTTGACGACTCTGCGTGGAATGCGGAACTTCGGCTGCGCGGGTCGTAGCTCTTCTCCGAAGAACCGATGCGCGGGTTGACGGCAGGGCCACAGCATGACCCGGTGACTTCGCTCGCATGGCTATGGACATACCAATCTGAAGTCCACTCCCACACATTTCCCGCCATGTCGAATAGTCCGTAGCCGTTGGGTGGAAAGGACCCCACAGGAGAAGTTCCTTCGGAGCCGTCGAGCCGCAGGTTCTGCCAGGGGAATTCGCCCTGCCAGGAATTCGCCATGGCCTTCCCATCAGGAAAGTGTTCATCGCCCCAGGTGAACTTCATGCCCTCCAATCCGCCACGGGCGGCTCGCTCCCACTCAGCTTCGGTTGGCAGTTCTTTCCCTGCCCAGCGCGCGAAGGCTTCTGCGTCGTCGTAGGCGACGTGGACAACCGGGTGCTGCTTCGATGCCATCGATCAAGCTATGTGGGCCAAATGGACGGCGCCAACTCGTTCCGGGTGCCCAAGCCCACCAGTTGTGGTAATCGGTCAGATCAACTGGTCCGCGCGTCTTCTGGAAGATCAACGCCGGAACCAGATTTTCGGGGGGTGTCCCGGGAAAGTCGGCGGATTCAGCGCACGTTCAGCGAGCGTAACGTAGCCGGTGGCTTCGACGAAGTGCGCGAACTGCTCGTTTGTCACGATGTGCCGATCCATCCAGAAACCATCGATGCTCATTTCGTGGACGGGGCGTTCCTCGGGATAGAAATCATTCGATCCCATAAGAAACTCGGCGCCTTGATCTCGACGATCCCACCTGGAAGTTATGTTGGCCGCCATCGTGCCTCGACTTTAGTGTCGACGAGTTTGAGGATGCACTTGAGGGCCGCTCCCGGGAAGGAAGCGGCCCGCATGCTCGCAATAGAACAACCACTCACGGATTAGCTGTGCACTGCAGCCTCAGCCTCGGCCTTGGCCTTGTGGTCCTCCGGCATCAACTCCTCCGGTCCGAGTTTGTAGGTGAGCTTGCCGAGCCTGCCGGTGAAACGGAACGGCACCTGATAATCGTTGTCGTCCACTGACGTGCGGGTATCCACGCCGACGTCAAAGGTCTCGTCGATGCTCATCAAGAACGGGATGGTGTGCGGGATCGTTTGGGTGGCAACCTGCTTGCCGTCCACCGACAGAACGCCTGTGCCGCCCTTGCCGGAGCCGGGACCGTCGTACTTGAAATCAAACACGACGGTGTGCTTGCCCGGCGCGAGCGCAGTTGCGCCCTCCCAACGGAACCGCTTCAGGTCTACGAGGTTGTAGGTAAAGACTGGTTTGCCTTTGAGCACGTACAGGCCGTAGCCGCCGAAGCGGCCACCCATGGTGGCGAGCATTCCCTCCGCACCGCCTTGTGGGATCTCCACCTCGGCGGTGATGGTGTAGGACTTGTTAAGGATGCTGGGTGCGTTCCCGACAGGAAGGCCAGATATCTCACCCGAGTAGGTGAAGAGAGTCCGTCCGGCGGTCGCGCTTGGCTTCGGCGTAACAAGGCGTGTCAGGACTGAATTGTCCAATGGGAACACGTTGTATTTGGTGGCCTCTACGATGAAGAGTTCGCGCAAGTCACGCAGCTTTTCGGGGAACTGGGCCGCAAGATCATTGTTCTCCGAATAATCATCGGCAACGTGGTATAGCTCCCACTGGTAGCCGTTGACCACCTCGGGTAGCGGTTTACTGCCCATCAGCCAGGGTGGAACCGGCGGCGTGGTGGCAGCAACCCAGCCGTCATGGTAGATAGCGCGGTTACCGAACATCTCGAAATACTGTGTCTCGCGCTTCGACGGAGCATTGGCGTTGGTTTTATCGAAAGTGTAGGCCATGCTCACACCTTCGATTGGTTTCTGGGAGATGCCGTCAACCTCTAATGGCTGCTGAATGCCCGCCGCTTCGAGGATCGTCGGCACAACGTCAATAAGGTGATGGAACTGCGTGCGGATGCCACCGGGGTCGTTGATGTGGCCGGGCCACGAGAGGGCCATGCCCTGCCGGGTACCGCCGAAGTGCGATGCCACCTGCTTGGTCCACTTGAAGGGCGTATCAAATGCCCAGGACCACGCCACTGACATATGCGGGTAGGTCTCCTCGGATCCCCATGCGTCGTAAGCCTTCATCTGCTCGGCGATCGGATAATCGAACATGCTGTTGTAGACGGTCATCTGGTTCGGCGTTCCGACCAGACTGCCTTCGGCGCTGGTGCCGTTGTCGCCGACTATATAAATGATCAGCGTGTTGTCCAGCTTGCCCATGTCCTCGATCGCCTGGATCACGCGGCCAATTTCGTGGTCGGTGTAAGCGGCGTAGGCGCCATAGACATCTGCCTGACGGACAAAGAGCTTCTTGTTCTCGTCGGGAAGGGAGTCCCATTCCGGCAGGATGTCTTTCGGCCAGGGAGTGAGCTGAGTGCCGGGCGGGATGACGCCCAGCCGTTGCTGGTTGGCGAAAATCTGCTCGCGCAAGTTTTCCCAGCCTTTATCAAACAAGTGCATGTTGCTGATCTTCTCGATCCATTCTGGAGTCGGCTGATGCGGCGAGTGAGTGCCCCCAGGGACGTAATGGACAAAGAACGGCTTGTCGGGCGCGGATGCATTAAGCTCTCCCATGTGCTTGATGGCTTCATCGGCCATATCCGTGATGAGGTTGTAACCGGGTTTGTCGAGCCAGGGGAAGATCTGGGTCTGATTGCGGAAGAGGTAGGGCGTCCATTGGTCGGTTTCGCCGCCCATGAACCCGTAGAAGTATTCGAAGCCCATCCCGACGGGCCACTGATCGAAGGGGCCCGCTGCGCTGTATTGAAAGCTCGGAGTATTGTGTTCCTTACCAAACCATGATGTGGCATACCCGTTGTTTTTCAGGATCGCCCCGATGGTCGCATTGTCCGGCCCGATGATGGAGTTATAGCCTGGATAGCCGGTAGAGAGCTCCCCGATCTGGCCGGACCCCACCGAGTGGTGGTTGCGGCCGGTGATCAGCGCCGCTCGCGAGGGCGAGCAGAGAGCGGTGGAATGAAACTGCGTATAGCGCAGCCCCGCCTTCGCGACCCGGTCCAGGGCTGGAGTCGGGATGACTCCGCCAAAAGTACCCGAGACGCCGTAGCCCTGGTCGTCGGTCATGATCAGCAGCACATTGGGCGCGCCCTTGGGCGGGACCACGGTGGGCGGCCAGAACGGCTTCGATTGATCGGCGGAAAGGTTGATCACGCCGCCGAATTTTGGTGGTGGCGCTGGAAGATACTTCCCGTCAATGGACGTGGTCGCACTCGGTGAACCCGGTATCTGTTCAACGGGAGTTGCCGGCCCTGCGCTATTTGATTTTGCCATTTCTCCTCCGACGCCTTCAGTTCCGTTTTTGATCGAGCATCATCTCCGCTGCGCAATTAGCTCGGGCAGCAGAAAAGCCAATTTGTAGTTGCATGCCCCAGCGGCCCGCGGCGAAGTTTCCGCGCGGATGGACGGCGTTGCCCTAGACTGTCAGCTCTCCGATTGCGGGCGACCACTACAGCAAACCTATTAGCAGCGTGCGGCCTCGCGCTACTGGCACAAGTGACAGTGCCCAGAGAAAATTGTCTGATCTTCGCAGCACTACTCCCAAGTTACCGAAGACTCGGAAGTTGACTGGTCAACCGGGCGCGTATCGAGCGCTTAATTGACTTTCTTGGACAAATAGATGTTCAACCCTAGCCCCAAACCATGTACTTGTTTATTGGGATGCGAGTGGGATGCGATTTGTCGCAGGCGAAGTCGGGGATGAAAGATAGCGATAGCCGGTCGTCAGGACGAGTAGCCGCGCTTTAGCATCATCCAGATCAAAGAGGGTGATTTCTCTGAGTCTGACCAGAGGTTTCACGTAGAACTCCATGCTGAAAGCTGACCCGTATCTTCGGATCAACTCACAGGATAGGCCGAACTCGCAAGCCCTCCGTTTTGATGGGCTGCGGTTTCTCACACCTGCAAAAATGTTTTGTCTGGCCTCTTGGTAGTTTTGCCAGTATCGCCGCCGTCGCCGCCGGTGGCCAAATATGGTAGGCCTGTAAAAAGACGGGAACCTATGCCGGCGCGGGGCTCACTGGAAATGACTACAAGAGAGAAGTCGAGGAATTCAATGAAAACCAACCTTCGGATGAAATTGACCTTCACTATACCTGCCACTCTGGCGGCGTTGGTGATAATGCTGGCTGGCAACGCGGCGGCGCAAGCCCAGAAAGTCCAGGGAGTGATAAATGGGCGAAGCGGCGCAACCCTGACACTGCAGACCGCCGCCGCACCCAAACTCGTTGTATTGCTTTCGCCGACTACTGAAGTTGACGAAGTACAAGGCGTATTAAAAGCAAGAAAAAAGCAGATGGCCATGACGTCCTTGATCCCCGGACTTCCAGTGCTGGTGGAGGGATCGACAAATGACCAGGGCCAACTGGTGGCGACTAGTATTAAATTCAAAGGCTCGGATCTGAAAGCCGCCATGGACGCTCAGGCCGGGCTGCAGCCGACCGTGGAAGCCCAGAAGGCTGACCAGCAAAAGATCCAGGAGAGCGAGCAGGCTCTGGCAGCACAACAGGCGCAGCTCAGCGCGGAAGATCAGAAGATTGGGGCTAATAAGGCCGCGATCGCTGCAGCTAACAAGCGCTTCGGCGAGTTGGGCGAATATAACATTCTGGGCGAAGTCACCGTCTTGTTTGGAAACGGAACAACTACCGTCGACCCGCGATATAAGCCCCAACTATCAAAGCTGGCTGAACAGGCATTGACGGTCAGCGGGTATGTTATCCAGGTGAAGGGTTATGCCTCGGCGGTAGGATCTGCCTCGTTGAATCAGAAGTTGAGCGTCGAGCGGGCCAATGCCGTTACTCAGTATCTCGAGCAGGACGCCAACGTTCCACTGACCAACATGCTCGCGCCCGGCGCGATGGGGACGGCCGACCAGGTAGGCGCTGATAACAGTGCGGAAGGGCAGGCAGAGAATCGCCGCGTGGTTGTCATGATCCTGCAGAACAAGGGCATAGCAGGTATTTAAAAGAACTTCTCAATAGGGGCGAGGTACGGCACTGCAAAGGGAAATGGACCGGTTGTTCGTTCGTACATTGCAAGTGGGCTGGCTTCGTGATTGATGTGGGTCAAATATCGAAAAGGGGAGATCTGCCATCAACTGGCATCGGCGCTCACATTCGTAGCTTGATTGCGAGCGAATACGGTCTGGATAGACTATTGAGCCTGCTCTATTCCTGCACAGGAGGTCTTCTCAAATGTCCGAAGCTGGAGGCTCAAATATCGAAGTCGCCCAGATCCTCAGCGAGCGCAAAGAGTCGTCGCAGTCTTTGGGAGGCAAGATGTTGGAGATCGCGGAGGCCGTGGTGCTCGCTGCAGTCGCTATCGCCACCGCTTGGAGCGGCTATCAGGCAGCGCTCTGGACTGGACAACAATCAGAACTGTACGGCCAAGCGAGCAAACTGCGGGTTGAAGCCGAGGGAGCCGCCACGTACGCCAATCAGGAGCGTTTGTATAACGCTTCAACCGTGGTTGAGTGGCTGACGGCCGAAGCCCACGGCGACAAGAAGCTCGCCGACCTTTTTGAACGGCGATTCCTTCCCGAGTTTCGTCCAGCGTTTGAAGGTTGGAAGAAAACTGACCCACTCAACAACCCCACTGCTCCAGCGGGCCCTCAGTTGATCCCGCAATACAGGAGCTCCAAGACGGAACAGGCTGCCAAGTTGAATGATCAAGCCACAGAGGTCTTCGAGCAAGGCACCAGAGCCCGGCAACGCTCCGACGAGTACGTGCGAGCAACTGTGACGCTCGCAACCGTGCTGCTGCTGATTGCGATCAGCCAGCGTTTCAATATTCGTGGTGTGCGGGTTGGACTGCTAGTGATCGCCACGCTCCTGCTGTGCTTTCCGGTTTACCATATCCTTACGCTCCCCCGAGCATAGAGCGCCCTGCCAATGCCTGGAGCTATGGACTTGAGGGTCGTGCTCAAAGCGGATGCGCTTACATCACTCTTGAGTCCATAGGCTTTTGTAGATACTCTTCCGGAACAGCGCGACGAAGCGATTGAGGTGAAGACTTGGTCCCCTTCAGCGATCGGAAAAGTGTGCTGACTCGTAAGCAGCCTGTTCCCGTTTCGCTTCGCGTCAAGCCAGAAGTAATTCAAGTCGTCGTAATACCGGATATCTTAAAACTCAACTTCAAGCCGATTAACTCCATAATCTGCCCACACTTGCCAAATCATGCTTCATTGCACAGGTAAGAGGACAAGTTCGCTGAGCTAGGTACGAAGCAGCGCTCTATGTCCTATAGAATATGAAAGTTGTCTTCCAGAATAATGGTTCCGCCAACGTCCAGTAAAACTGGCCGCACCACCGGCACGTCGTTCATCTGGCCGATCGGATAGAAGCCTTCCGAGCCCATCCGGAAGGTCTCGGCCGGAATCCACACCATATCCGGCGGCACTTGAATTGGCATGGTTCTCTGAGACGCCATGTTGCCCATTCTCCAGCGCATCATCCATTGCACCATGACAGCGTCTGAAACTTGCGTCCCCCTGCGCGCGGGCACGAGTCGTTGCGTCCTGCGCCCTAAACTCCCCGCCCTCCGCTTTGCGTCCCCTCGGATGCATTTGACAGTTGTTCCCGTCGTCGGCTGAAACCTTCCAGCTTTAGGCGAGCCCGCATACTGTCTTTTGTGACAGTTGTTTCGCTAATGGCGGAGAGTCTACTCTGCGTGGGAATCGAGACGTGTGCCCCATTCTTCTTCATCGTCGAGAGCAGTCCAGATTTCCGTCTCGACCATTTCAGTTCCATTCCCGACAGGAAGGTCGATATCACAAGACAGCAGGTGCAATACGATCAGCTGAAGAATCCGGGGATGACGGCCCCGCTACGAATAACGGTAGTGTCCCGGCGTGTTACAGCGGGATATGATCCCACCTGCCTACAAGAACGTTTTCACGATTAATTGTGTGAGATCGCGCCGAATAATGGCTGGTTTGGCTAAAGAGAGGATACCCGACGCATTGGTGTGATGAGAGACACATAGTGGTCAGAAGGTATCCCATTGCGTATACATCAGGTAGCAGTTATGGCACAGGTAAGATCTTCGATCGCGGAACATTTCTCGATCACTCGCGGCGGCCCGCTGCATCGGGTTTTGGTACGTCTGGGCCATGCCGGAGATGAACGCCAGCGAGTCATCCGCAGAGCCTTGTTCGTCATCCTGATTACGTGGCTTCCCCTTCTTCTTTTGTCACTCTTGCAAGGGCAGGCATCGGGAAACCAGATCAAAATCCCGTACCTCCGGGACCTCGCTGTCAACGTACGTTTCTTGATTACAGTTCCGATCCTGATTCTGGCCGAAGCAAGAATTGATGGGAGATGGCGTACCCTTGTTCTTGAATTTCTTAGGTCTGAATTGGTGGATGAGAAGACGCTTCGGTCCTTTGAAGCCGTGCTAGAAAGAACAACGGCTTGGCGCGATCGCGTTCTGCCCGAGATACTGTTGGTCGTTGCCGCATTCTTCACGTCTATCTTCATCAAAACCGAATTGCTGATGAGCGGCACCTCTAATTGGCATACCCTGGAGTCCGGCGGGGTGAGTGCGGCTGGTTGGTGGTTCAGTCTCGTTAGCACCCCCATCTTCCGGCTTCTCCTGTTGAGGTGGTTATGGAGGATGTTCCTCTGGACTTCTTTCCTCTGGAATGCATCGAGGATCAACCTGTATCTCGTTCCCACACATACTGACTTGGCGGCCGGTCTCGGCTTTCTATCGGAGGGTCAAAAGGCGTTCAGCCCAATCGTCTTCGCTGGAGGGGCCGTCATTGCTGCTGAAGTAGGTAATGCCATCGCCTACCAGGGAGCGACGCTTTCCTCCCTGAAAGCTGCAATGATCGCCTATGGAATCCTCGCGATAATCTTCCTTATCGCTCCTCTTCTCGTCGTCGCGCCTGTCCTGCTCAAAATCAAGAGGAAAGGGCTGCTCGAGTACGGTGCTCAAGTGACAATCCACAACCAGCTATTTGACCAGAAATGGATTCAGGACAAACACCCCGGTGAGACTCTCCTGGGAAATCAAGACGCGTCGTCTTTGGCTGATCTCGGAACCGGTTTCACAGTTGTCAGACAAATGCGACTTGTGCCAATCGACAAACCAACTCTTATCACTTTGGCAATATCAGCGGCGCTGCCCATGCTACCGGTTGTCCTTTATGCGACACCCGCTACTGAGTTGATCCGCATGTTAAAGATGCTCGGCTAACCCCAGATTAGAAGGACGGTAAGGAGAATCAGAATGAAATCTGCTGTCGCTTCGTCCAAGATTGAAAGGCGTAAGCAAGGAAAAGCGCTTCGCGAAAAGTTGCCACGCACTTCGCAGGCGGAATGGAAGCCTCGTTCGAAGTCGCAAGACATAGTTAAACTGCTCGAGGAATCAGACGCGGATCGAATCCCTGGTCTGATCCCGGTTAAGTACGAGAGGATGGCCGAGTCGGCGTTCAAGTTTTTCCGCGGGGCAGCTATCATCCAGGCGCGCGACCTCGCAAATGCCCGCGTGTCGGGGATCACAGTTCAGGCGTGTGGCGATTGCCACCTGATGAACTTTGGCGGCTTCGCCTCGCCCGAACGAGACCTGGTCTTCGACATCAACGACTTCGACGAGACCTTCCCCGGTCCATGGGAATGGGATATGAAACGATTGGGGGCCAGCCTTGTACTGGCAGCGAGGGACCGGAGTTTTTCCA
>Ga0193743_1001760_pt1 | contig 15780 bp, 15 predicted proteins | sample L2c2metaG_FD_143038 | JGI IMG/M metagenome (GOLD analysis project Ga0193743, IMG submission 143038) | Soil microbial communities from a riparian zone of the East river system, Colorado, United States - L2c2 | ecosystem: Environmental > Terrestrial > Soil > Riparian zone | place: USA: East River...
TACGGTTGACAGAAGTTCATTTTGAATTCTTTAAATAAGGTCCGCGAGTTGGTGGGCATGCGCGCCGAGCGTGGACTGGATTTCGCCATTGAGATAGATGGCGGGGTGGGAAAAGAAAACATTGCCGAAGTCGCGCAAGCGGGCGTGGACTGGGTGGTGGCTGGATCTTCCGTGTTTCATGCGCCCGATCCGGTGCAAGCCATCCGCGACATGCGGACGTTGGCCGGCGAGGCGCTTTCAGTAAGGGTGTAGTTCTCCTATGGTTTTATCTACTTCTTCATTGCCGGGGCGCGCGCTTTTGACGGTGCTCTCGCTCGGGCTGTTGTCTTCTTGTATCCACAAGAAGTACGAGACGCCCATCACTAAGAACACACAGCAACCGGACAAGGTGCTCTTCGATCAAGCCATGCGCGACATCGAACACGGCCGCTATGAAGTGGCTCGCATCTCGCTTCAGACGTTGATGAACACGTACGAGTCCAGCGAATTTATGGCGAAGGCGAAGCTGGCCATCGCCGACAGCTGGTTCCGCGAAGGCGGTGGAAACGGCCTGGCGCAGGCTGAAGCCGAATACAAGGACTTCGAACTGTTTTATCCGCAGATGGAAGAGTCGGCGCAGGCGCAAAGCCGCGTGTGCGATATCCACTATAAGCAAATGGACAGGGCCGACCGCGACGAATTGCAGATTGTTGCCGCCGAGCGTGAATGCAAAGACCTGGTGACGCAGTATCCCAATAGCAAATTCGTTCCCGCGGGCCTGCAAAAGATTCGCGACATTCAGGAACTCATGGCGGAACACGAGTTTGCGGTCGGCAATTTCTACTGGCGGCGCGAAATGAATCCGGCGGCGGCGAACCGGCTCAATTCCGTAGTCGATCAATATCCGCTATACAGCAAGGCCGGCGAGGCGCTGTTCGAAGCGGGCGATTCTTATTCGAAAATGGGTTCGCGTTTCCGCAGGCAGGCGGGTGAAACGTTCGCCCGTATCGTGCGCGACTATCCCTTGGACCCGCGCGCGCAAGATGCCAAGGACCGGCTGACCGAGCTCGAGATGCCGATCCCAGCCGCTGATGAAGCTGCTCTGAAACGCGCACAATGGGAAAAAGAGAACTACCGTAAGCCGGGCATGATGGCGAAATCCATGAGTATGGTCAAGGGCGGTGGTCCTGATGTCTCACGCGCGGCGAAGTCGGGCGCGCCCACCATGACAGATCCAAAACGCACCATGCCTGCCAGCATTCCCGTGGTCAACAACGCGGAAGTGGCCAGCAACAGTGCGCCGGCAACGGGTACTACCGATGTTTCCGCTACGCCGCTCAGCGCTACCGGGGGAGCCCTGGACACTAAGCCGGATGCCCGTACCGCTGATGGCGCGGCGGCCACTCCTCCCACGCCCGCCGCCGGTACGCAGGCTGCCGGCGCTACACAGGCTGCCGCGGCCTCCACTGCTCCTTTGCCTACCAACCGCGACAAGGATTTGGCGAAGATGAGAGAGGTGCAAGCCAAGAAGCAGGCCAAACTCAACAAGAAGAAAAAGAAGAACACCGACACCGCTGCGCCAGCCGCTCCGGATGCGTCTGCTTCGCCCGCGGCTACACCAGCCGCGACTACTCCAGCTGCTACTAGCCCGGTTGTTACTACCCCGGGTGCTTCCCCACTTGCGCCTGTTTCGAAGCAGCCGTAACGAGTCAGTTTCCAATAATGAGCCGTATTCTGCTGGCTGACGATAGCCCTCAGGCCTTACGTCTGGGGGAACAGATTCTAACAAGCAATGGCCTGGAAGTAGTCAGCGTTACCGATGGCGCAATCGCCATGCGGCGCCTCGAAGACGTAAAACCGGATCTCTTCATCACAGACGTCTACTTGCCTACCAAGAGCGGGTTCGATCTCGCCCGTTACATGAAAGCCGACCCGTCTTATCGGGATATTCCGGTGATCTTCGCCGTTGCGCCCGCCGATGTGTTTGAGGAGCAAGACGCCAGGAACGCCGGGGCAGACGAGATCCTCCGAAAGCCGTTTGAGGCATCCACATTGCTCGGCGCGGTGCAGAGTCTTCTGGCGAAGAGCGCGCTGGCGAAGAGCGCAAAAGAACAGGGCGGACAAGCGAAACCCGCTTTGTTCGACCGGCACAGCATTCGCGCTGCCGTTACACTGGCTATTGAGACCGCAGTGCCCGCCATGATTGAAGAGCTGACGGAGCGCGTTGTGCTGGCCTTGTCCAACCGTAAGTAGAGCGGCGTAAGTAGCGTGTCATAAGTGGCGCCGGCAGCGCGTCTTACCATGTAATTGGAAAGAGCATTGACATGCCTGATAACAGTTTTGATATCGTCTCGAAGATCGACCTTACCGAAGTGCTGAACGCCGTGCAGCAGACGGCGAAAGAGTTGTTGACGCGCTATGACCTGAAAGACAGTAAATCTTCGGTGGAGCTGAAAGAGAAGGAGCATAAGATCCTACTTGCCAGCTCGGATGAATATAAACTCAAGGCCGTGACGGAGATCCTGGGTCAAAAGCTAGTGAAGCGCAACGTGCCGTTGAAAGGTCTCGAATACGGCGTCTTGAGCATGGCCTCCGCCGGCAGCGTGAAGCAGGAAATTACGCTGCAGCAGGGCATTCCCATGGAGAAGGCCAAAGACATGGTGAAACTGCTGAAGGACAGCAAGCTCAAAGTGCAGGCGACCATTCAAGGCGACGTAGTTCGCGTCAGCGGTAAAGACCGCGATGTGCTGCAGCAGGCGATTGCGGTATTAAAAGGCAAGGATTTCGACATCGACGTGCAGTTTACGAATTTCCGGACTAATTGATGGCCCGGCGTATTGAGACCCTATTTCTTCCCGGCCCTGCCGGGAAGCTGGAAGCATTGCTTGAAGAACCGGAGGACCGGGTACCGGTCGAGGCCGCGCTGATATGCCATCCGAGCCCGATAGGCGGCGGCACCATGCACAATAAGGTGGTCTATCGCATGGCGCGCGGGCTGCGCAAAACCGGGTGTGCCGTGTTACGTTTCAACTACCGCGGCGTGAACCTGAGCGAAGGCGCGTACGACCATGGCATTGGCGAAACCGAAGATGCGCGCGTGGCGCTGGCGGAACTGGGTAACCGCTATCCCAATCTGCCCCTGCTGGTGGGTGGCTTTTCCTTTGGCTCCCGCATCGCGTTGCGCCTGACTTCGCAGGAGGCATCAGCACGCCGCACCCTGGCTGTAGGTTTTCCCACGCGCGGAGTCAGCCACGATTTCGCTTACCAGCTGCGAGTACCGAAGTTCTTCGTGCAGAGCACGCACGACGAGTTTGGGCCCAAGCCTGAGTTCACCGCTTTTTACGATTCACTCCTGGAGCCCAAACAACTGCAATGGGTTGAGTCCGTCGATCACTTCTTCAAAGACGCTTTGGACACCTTTGAAGGCGCTATTGAGCGCGTGGGGAACAACCGGCTCTAGGCCAGCTTGAGCTGGCGTTTCACAATACGGACGGCGCGCTGGCTGATCAAATCAGCCACCTTGCTAAGTAAACCGGGCAAGTCCTGTGGCGCAATCAAGAGCGGCCGCGCCATGTCCAACTGCCGGTTCTGGTGCGTGGTGAGAATGGCGGTGGCGGGCTTATATTTCATCAACCGGGCATGCGCGAGAACTTTCAGTCCCGCCTCCGGCGATTCCATTTGCAGATCACTGACTACTAATTCATACTGCTTCTCATCCAGCTTGCCCACGGCTTCGGCGGCCGATGCTGCGGAATCCACAAAATAGCCGCCTGCTTCAAGAACGGCTTTTAACGTCAAACGGGAAGTAACGTCGTCATCGACCAATAACACGCGCGCCAACTCCCTGCCGGGTGGTTTTCGGACCGTGAGGTGCATTTTATAGGTTGTCCATACTGAGCTCTTAGCGGAAAGGCTGACTTAGTGTAAACGAAAACCGGTGAAATACCCATAAGCGATTTGTATGATTCCCTTAGGCGCCAGTTTTGAAAACCCGCTGGAAGATGGCGTCAACGTTCTCGAGCTGACGTTCGAGCGAAAACGTATGTGCCAGCTGCGTTTTATCGAGATAGGTAGAAATCTTGGTATCTTGCTGAACCAGTTGGCGAAAGTCGCCATCATTTTGCCACGCGTCCATGGCATGCGCCTGTACCAGCCTGTACGCTTCTTCACGCAGCATGCCCGCCGAAGCGAGGTCCAATAATAGCTGCCCTGAGAAAATGAGGCCGTTTGTACTATCCAGATTACGCCGCATTCTAGTTGTATTGACAACTAAATCGGATATGAGCCAGGTGGTTTTCGCTAGTAGATAGTCGATCAAAATAGTAGAGTCTGGCAAAACGATGCGCTCGACGGAGGAATGCGAGATATCGCGCTCGTGCCAGAGGGATACGTTTTCAAAACCGGCTTGGGCATTGGATCGGACAACGCGGGCCAGACCGCAGATCTGTTCGCACACGATGGGGTTGCGTTTGTGCGGCATGGCTGAGGAGCCTTTCTGCCCGGCGGCGAAGGGTTCTTCCGCCTCGCGGACTTCCGTACGCTGCAAATGCCGGATTTCGAGCGCGATCTTGTCCAGGCTGGAGGCGATGCCGGCGAGCGTCGCCAGATAGTGTGCGTGCAAGTCGCGCGAGAGCACTTGCGAGGTGATGGGCGCGGCTTTCAAGCCCAGCCGCGCGCAGATCTTCTCTTCCGCGGCGGGGCCGATGTGCGCGAAAGTGCCGACTGCGCCTGAAATCTTGCCGACGCGAAGTTCTTCGGCGGCGGCGGCAAAACGCGCGCGATGCCGCTCCAATTCGTCCCACCAGATTGCCACTTTCAGGCCGAACGTCACAGGCTCGGCATGCATGCCATGGGTGCGGCCAATCTGTACCGTGTGCCGGTGCGCAAAGGCCAGCTTGCGCAGCGCGGCCGAAAGCGCATCGAGGCCAGAGGCGATCAGGGCCGAAGCATTCTTGATCTGGAGCGCCTGCGCGGTGTCCACCACGTCATTCGAGGTCAGACCATAGTGCAGCCAGCGCGAGTGTTCGGCGGCGTGGCGGGCCCGCATGGTTTCGGAAACAGCGGTAGTGAACGCGATGACATCATGCTTCACTTCGCTTTCGATTTCTTGAATGCGCTTCAGTTCGAACCCCGCGTGGGCGCGCAGGGCTTGCGCGGCTTCGACGGGCACTTCGCCTAATTCGGCCAAGGCTTCAGAAGCGGCCAGTTCCACTTCCAGCCAGCATTCATATTTGTGCAGGTCACTCCAAATGCCGCCCATCGCAGAGCGGGTATAGCGCTGAATCATCTAATAGCAGAATACTTCGCTCTGGATTCCGGGCTCGGCGACGACCAGGCGCGTAAAGAGCGCGCGGCCGTTCAACGCTTTGGAACCCAGGGTGCGAACCAGCTCGGGATGATTGTTGTGTTCGCTGATATGGCCCAGAACCACGGTCGAGGCGCGCGTATCAAGATCGTTTTCGATGAACCCGGCAGCGACTTCATTCGAAAGGTGGCCGCGCCGGCTCATGACGCGCTGCTTGACCGACCAGGGATATGGTCCCACGCGCAGCATTTCCAGATCGTGATTCGATTCCAGAACGAGGAGATCGGTCTGACGCAGATGGACACGCAGCGAATCGGGAATGTAGCCCAGATCGGTGGCTATGGCAAACTTGATGCCTTCGGCGGTCAAGCTATAGCCGACCGGGTCGGCCGCATCATGCGGAATCGTGAAACTGCAAATATCGAAATCGCCGATGGAAAAGCAGTGTCCGGCTTGGAAGGCTTCGAGGACGGGAATGCTTTTCCCCGAATCGCGTTCGCCCCAATCGATATAATTGTCCGTACCATGCGTCAGGTAGATGGGAATCGGGTGGTCCGCCGCCCGCGACACTGCCGCCAGTCCACAGGTATGGTCGGTATGCTCGTGCGTGACCAGAATGGCATCGAGCGCTTGAATGTCTTCCCCAATTGCCGCCAGGCGCTTGGTGACTTCGCGCCGGCTGAGACCAGCGTCTATCAATAAGCGAGTCCGGCCGGTAGAAATAAAAGCCGAGTTGCCGGAACTGCTGCTGGCGAGGATACAAATTTTGACGATAGGAAGATCCTTAACCCTTTAGGGTCTCTATCGGATAGTTATAGCAGAAGTTCGAAAAAAGGCCTTTTGGACTCGATCAGGCTTCAGGATAGATGGTAGTCTGCCTGCTCTGCCGTCTGTCACGATCTCGAAAAGCGATTTGCCGAGAGCCGCATGCCTACCTTATATGTTGACAGTGGGCAGCAGCTTGTATGGCTAAATTTGGATGACCTGTATGATTTGCTATTTTCCTGTGCGGATCAGATCGATGAAGCGCCTCCAGGCAATCTTGGGGACGAGACGGCGCTGGTCGGCAGGCATGCGCTGGTCCATTATTTCTTTAGCAAGCTTTTGTGTTTCTTTGGACGCTTTGCTCATGTGGCCGGCGTCGAACGGTGGATGCGGGTCGTATTCGATGGTCAGCTGGATCGCTTCGGCCCGCTCGCGACCAACGATTTCAGCTGCCAGCCAAAGCGCCAGGTCGATACCTGCCGACACGCCCGCGGCGGTAACAATTTTGCCAGAGTGCACAATGCGCTCGTTTGGCTGAGGTTTGGCGCCCATAATCTTGAGCACGCTCATCTTGTACCAGTGCGTCGTGGCTGGCAAGCCCTTCAAAATTCCCGCAGCGCCCAAAATCAACGCGCCGGTACAGACCGAGGCCGTCCAAGTAGTGGTTTTGTGCACCTGACGTAGCCAGTCAAGCACCTCGTCGTCTACCATTTGGCCTGGTGTGGCCGTGCCTCCTGGCACGAGCACTAGATCAGGCGACGGAGTTTCGGCTACCGTGTGCGTGACACCCAGCAGGAGTGCGCCACCTTCTGTCATTACTGGTCCTACTTCTTTGCCGACAAACCGTACTTCCGTATTGGGCATGCGCGACAACACTTCCCATGGTCCCACCGCATCAAGCGACGTTACGCTTGGATAAAGAAGAATTGCTATTTGAAAAGGCTTATCTTTTTTATCCATATCTTTATGGTCTCAGTTAGAACGACAGGAAACATTAGCGGCGGTCTGTCCCTTTCTGTGTCATCCTTCGCGCAAAGCCACCAATGGATCGACGCGGCTTGCCCCCCGTGCCGGCAGATAACACGCCAACAATGCCATGGTCATTAACACCACGGCTGCTCCCACTACGCTGACCGGATCGCTTGCGCTTACGCCGTAGAGCATCCTGCTCAGGAGGCGGCCTACAACCAAAGCCAACACAAAGCCAATCAGCACGCCTGTCATCACTAGCGACATACCTTGCTTCAGAATGAGCCGAAGTACACTCGCGCGGGCTGCGCCCAGTGCCATACGCAATCCGATCTCCCGTCTCCGTTGATTCACCGAATACGCCAGGATGCCGTACAAGCCGATGCTTGCCAAGCCCAGCGCCAGCAGTCCGAATACGCTCAGCAGCGCCACGCCCGTTCGCGCAAAAAACAAGCCTCCCTCGATGATCTGGCGTCCCGTGCGCAAGGTTACCAGGACTTGCGGCGCGGCCGCATGCAGCTCGCGTTGGACAGCGGTCAGGATCTGTTGCGGGTCGCCCCTACTGCGCACATACAACGTCATCACATCCGAATAGTTCTGTTCCAGAGGCACATAAACGCAAAGTTGCGGTGGCTCGGCCCAATTCGAATAATTGGCAGTTTTGGCAACTCCAATAATCTGGCGCATCTGCTTCTCGCCCGGCAACTGAATGCGTTTCCCTAACACGTCGCCGCGCGGCCAATAATCGCGCGCCATCTTCTCATTGACGATGGCTACCGGAGTCGAGGTCTCCTGGTCCAGATTCGTAAACTCGCGCCCGCTATCCAGGGTCACTCCCGCAGTCTCGAAATAGTTGCGGTCCACGGTGTTGAGTATGCTTGTAATCTTATCGGCTTGCGGCCGTTGTTGCCGCCCCTCCACCTTTAACCCACTCACGCCCTTCGCCCAGAGAGGCATGTTGGAAGCCCATGAGACAGATTCGACGCCGGGAATCCTAGCCACGCGTTCGCGGACATCCCTAGAGAATGCTCTGGCTTGCGGCTTCCCGTATCCGGCCTGCGTGGGATTTGTATAGAAAACCGCAAGATGCGCAGTCTGAAAGCCCGGGTCGATGTTGTACGCGCGTCCGATGCTTCGCAAAAAAAGAGCCGCCGTCACCAGCAAGAGAAACGAAAACGCTACCTGGCCCACCAGCAGTGCGTTTGCCAAGGTAACTTTATTCTTGCTTCTCCCTGTGGTGCGAGCCTCTTCTTTCAGCGTTTCCGCTGCACTCGCGCGTGACGCCTTCAACGCCGGAATTGTGCCAAACAGGAAGCCTGTCGCCAACGAGACGAACAGAGCAAAAACAAATACGGCTGCATCGAGCTTTGGCGCCACGAAATTTGCGGATGACGGTAACGCTCCGAATAGGAGACGGAGACTCACATAAGCGATAAACAATCCCACGACGCCGCTGAGAAAGCCAAGGAACACGCTCTCGGTGAGAAGTTGACGCACCAGCCTTGAGCGGCTTGCTCCCATCGCCAGGCGGACGGCCATCTCGTGCCGACGGCTCGCGGAGCGCGCAAGCAGCAGGTTTGCTACATTGGAGCACGCGATCAACAAGATAAGGCCAACGACGATCAACAATCCAGCGCTGGCGAACAGGATCGGCGTGGAGGTGGTGCTGTTGCTGGCAAACAGGACCTCGCGGATGGGCTGTGCCGTGGCCGTGCGGCCCTCATTGGTTGCGCGATATTCGCGAGCCAAATGCATCGCTATGGCCGCGACATTGGCTTGCGCCTGCGCCCGAGTGACTCCAGACTTCAATCGTCCCACTCCCAGGAAAATCGCTTTGCCGCGATCGCTGAACGCGTTCTGCATTTGGTTGGGCAACAACCGTTCGGCCATGGCGGCCGGTATCCACAAGTCAGGGCCGAACATTGCATTCACTCCAATGAATTGTGGCGGAGCGACCCCGATCACAGTAATGACGATGTTGTTGAGCCGCAGTGTTTTGCCTACGATGTCAGCCGCACCGCCGAAACGCGCCTGCCAAGCGCCGTAGCTCATGACCGCGACCGGGTGCGCGCCGGGAGAGCTGTCCTCTTCCGGTAAAAAGAAGCGTCCCCGGACGGGGCTGAGGCCCAACGTCGCGAAATAATTACCCGTCACCAGTTCGCTGAACATCCCCTGCGAAGCAGAATCTGTCTGTAAGGTGATGGGGCGCGGAGAGGTGTAACCGGCCAGCGAGCGGAACACTCCGGTCCTAGCTTGATAGGCCCTGGATTGATAATCTTTCAGATCCGCGTAGGAGAGGGGCAAGGGAGCGGCCGACTTCGAGGTGCTCTCCGCCTTGGCCGCGCCAAGCGCCACTAATGCTGAGGAATCCTGGACCGGCAACGGGTTCAGAATCAGTGTGTTGATGACAGTAAAAACAGTGGTGTTCGCGCCTATGCCCAACGCCAGTGTCAGCACCACGAACAGGACGAACATGGGCCCTTTCCGCATCGCGCGGAGGGAATAGCGAAGATCTCTCCCAAGATCCTCCACGAAATTCCCCGGCCGTGAGTCGCCAGCGGGCACTGCGTCGAATTTCCCGAGGTGTGGCGTCTTTTCCATCTTTGCCTCCAGTGGGTGCATATCATCCATCTCCGAGACTGTCTTGTGATAAGCCTCGTCTTCGGCTACGCCACCACTACATAGGTCGCGGTAGAAATCTTCGAGATGCTGTGCAAGCTCCTCGATCACGTTCGATTCAGCAGTACCCTCCAGACGCAGGGGCCTTATGCGGTCACGAACAACATGCTTCCAATCAGGCATTTTCCACTCCTGTTACTCGACCGATAGCGGCTACAAACTCCTGCCAGCTCTTCTTTTGCGAACGAAGCACCTTTCGGCCCTCCGGCGTGAGGGTGTAATAACGCCTCCTTCGCTGCTCAGGCTTTTCGACCCAGCGGCTAGTGATCCAGCCCCGGCTTTCAAGCCGGTATAGCAACGGGTAGAGTGAGGTGACGTGAAATTTCAACGCGCCGCCCGATCGCAACTCGATCAATTTTGAGACGTCGTATCCGTGGCGAGGCTGATCCTCAAGCAACGATAGGACAAGAAGCTCGGCACTTCCTTTTTTCCACTCTTGGTCAGGCGAAGTTGAGGCCATATTTGTGAGTCCAGTATATACGGGAGTCACAAATATGTACGCCGGCCGGAGGAGTTATGTTCCATCGAGTTTGCAAAAACTCGGACACATTGTGTTAACAGTGGCCGGCGACCGAGTCATCATTGTCGACCATCCAGCTAGGCAGGTTTCACATAGGCCTGATGCAGAGACCTGGTGCGTCGCCGAAACGTTTACCGCTGTTCGGCTCAGTACTCAATGTGTGGGGTTACGGGACTTTGTAGTGCAAGGAGCTTCTGCGCAATATCGTTTACTTAGGGTGTTCGTGAGTAATGGAACATCGTGGTCGCTTACGCTTCGTGCTCCGTTTCGGTATTTCGGACTTTCGAATGGTCTGCGTGCGTATCGCGTCCGGGGTCAGGCCAGTCCGTCGATGATCTGCCGATACTCCTCTTCGGTAAAGGCACGGCAAGTCTCGGACGTGATATTCCCCTGCGAGGTTGCCCCCAGGACCGCTTTCGCCAGGGCCGCTTCATCAGCGGCATCAATGACGGCAATCATGTCGTATTGGCCTGTAACCATGTAGAACTCCTTCATTTTCGCGCCAACGGCCTCGAACCCTTTCCGGGCTGCCTCAAGGCGGGATGGACTCTGCTTGATGTTCTGAAGTCCTCGTGGAGTCCACTTGAGCATCGCAATATACGTGGGCATAATTACGGTCTCCTATACGGCGCAATTATACTCCATGAAAGCCTAGTCCGAGCGGACGCGAATCGCACGTGCGGCGGGGTGAGAACCGAATCCACACCGAAGTATCGACCAAGAGCATCAGGCAAAACCATCAGGCGATTTAGCGTTTAGTAGCCGCCTTTTCACGACGCCTTGGCACAGCTTGCGCGTGAGGCTGTTTGCGCGTTGCCGAGTGGCATTTCCGGATAAATGCCGCCGACTCTCATCCGAATGTATGCGGCGGCGGACCTTGTATCGTTCGGACCGTATTCCGGTATGGCTTTTGGAGAAGGCCAGACGTTTAGGCGTCAGCGAGCAGGTATTGCTGGCGTCGTACCCGCCCCTGCGTGCCGAGGATCTGGTGAACGCTTGGGCGTATGCACGTTCTCACGTAGCCGAGGATCAGATCAGAAACAACTAGGCCGCTTAGTTTGGCCCGCTTCTATTTAAACGAGAACATTGCTCTGCAAGTTGTGGTCGACCCTGAGGTCCTGCTAAGCATTTCTAGGCAGCAGGTCCTCGATATGAACCGGAAGATCGCGCACGCGAACACCGGTGGCATGATGCACTGCCGAAGTTATTGCCGCCGCTACACCGGCCATTCCGATCTCGCCGATTCCGCGCGCGCCTAACTCGTTCAGGGCTGTATCCGGGTAATCGAGGAAAGTGACGTCGATCTCGGGTGTATCCGCGTGCGAGGCCACAATGTAATCGGCGAGGTTGCTGTTTATGGGCGCGCCATTGCGGGGATCATAATGGGTGTGCTCGAAGAGCCCCATCCCTACGCCCATTACGATGGCCCCTTCAATCTGGTTGAGCCCGGCGCGCTTGTTCAGAATTCGGCCCGCATCGATCACCGTGACGGTGCGATTCACGCGCAGGCGCGCTATCTCCGGTTGCCAGCCGACCTCAACAAAGTGAGCACCATACGAATGCATGGAAAACTTGGGCTCCTTAGCGAGAAACGTGCCTTCCGATTTTCCACTGCCGGAAGCAGCCGCAATATTCGCGTGTTTCAAGATTTCGGCAAAGGGGACCCCGGTTTCGGGAGCGGCGTCTTTAGCATGGACCAGCCCATTTGAAAATGCCAGGGCGTCCGGTTGCTTGCCTTTGAGCGTTGAAGCGTCACCCTTGCCGGCAGCCATCAAAATCACCTGAATCGCCTTCGCGGTGGCCTCGGAAACGGCTGGAATCACCGAGGCCGTCGCCATGGAACCACCCGAAAGGGGGCCGGCCGGCAGGTCGGTGTCTCCCAGCGCAACCTCTATCTTCCCCATCGCGATGCCGGTTTTGGCGGCGACGAGTTGAGCAAGAATTGTGTAAGTGCCGGTGCCGATGTCCTGAGTAGCGCAGGCCACGCGCGCCGTGCCGTCCGATTTTAACGTGACGGATGCTTCACAGGGAAGGCGCTCGGCGATCCACGTGCAAGCCGCCATCCCCCAACCGAGCACAGTGGAACCATTGCGCATGGATCCAACCTCGGCGTTGCGTTTCGACCATCCGAATTTCTGGGCGCCTACCGTCAGGCATTCTTTCAGGTGCCGGGAGGAGAACGGAATATTTTTGCTCTCGTCCTTCTCAGGCTCGTTTCGAAGGCGCAGTTCCAAGGGGTCCATCTTCAATTCAATGGCGAGTTCATCCATGGCGGATTCCAAGGCAAACAAGCCCGGAACGGCGCCTGGACCGCGCATGGAGGTGGGTGTCCCTACATTGCGGCGCACCAGGCCGGAAGCCACCCGCAAATTCGGCGTGCTGTAGAGAAAGCCAGTGGCTTCGCCGCAGTCCTCTTTGTAGTCATCGAGGATAGAGGTGTGATTACGGAATTGCTGATGCAGGGACGTCAGCTTGCCGTCCGGACTTGCACTCAGCTGGATCTGCTGTTGCGTGCGCGGTCGATGCCCCACGGTCTGGAACATCATTTTGCGGCTTATCACCAGCTTGACCGGGCGATTCAGGTTGCGCGCCGCTGCAACGGCGATCAAAGCATGCGTCCACGGCCACAGCTTGCCGCCGAACCCGGAACCGAGAAAGCGCGAGATCACCTGAACGTTCTCAACCGGAATCCCGAACATCTGCGCAACTACGATCCGGTGATTGACCACAGCTTGGGTACTCTCATGCACCAGTAGTTTTTGACCGTCCCAGGACGCTACTGTGGCGTGGAGTTCGATGGGATTGTGAGTCTCTGCCGGCGTCGAATAGGTTGCGTCCACTTTGTGTGCGGCGCTTGCCCAGGCCTGCGCCACGTTGCCGCGCTCGCTCTCCGCCTTCAGTTCATCGTGGGCGGAACTTAGATCGGTAGTAACATCGGGCTTTTCCGTTTTGTAAGTGACCTTAACCGCGTGAGCGGCAGCTTCGGCCTGCTCAAACGTCTCCGCCACAACAGCTGCGACGTATTGGCCGTAGTAGTGAATCGCATCGTCTTCAAAAGGCGGACGTTTCTCGTCAATATGGCCGTCGATACCGGTAGCGGGCTCGGTGCGGTAGAGCGAACCGATATTCCCTTTGTGATAAATCGCAATCACGCCGGGCATCGAATCCGCAGCCGCCAAATCAAGATTCACGACACTGCCGTTCGCGATGGTGCTGCACACCGGAACCGCGTAGACCATGCGCGGCAGGAAATGGTCGGATGCGTATTTAGCCGCGCCCGATACCTTCAATGGGCCATCAATGCGGGGGAGCGAAGCCCCAATGACGGAAGTATTTTGAGTGGGGATCATGTCCATGGCGGCTCCTTTTATACTGGTTATGCTGGCTCCACGTTTGCATTTGCTTCGCCGCTTGTCTGCAGAGCGTGCAGCATGCAGCGCTTGGCCAACTCCACTTTGAAAGCGTTTTCCGATTGCGGTTTGGCATGCCGTAGTTCCGCTTCCGCCGCAGCCCGGAAATTGCTCGCGGTTGCGGTCTTTCCTTCCAGCGATTTCTCGGCTTCGAGGCACCGCCACGGCTTTGTTCCTATGCCGCCCATGGCGATGCGGACATGGTGCACTTTGCCGCTTTGCACATTAATCACAATCGCGGCTGAGGCCAACGCGAACTCATAAGACGCGCGGTCGCGAAGTTTCAGGTAATGGGAGCGCGCGCCTTTCACGGGCGCGGGCAAAGTAACCGAAGTAACCAGGTCGCCCGGCTCCAGAACATTCTCAACATGGGGCGTGTCGCCCGGCAGCTTGAAGAAATTCGCGATGGGCACGGCGCGTTCACCGTCCGCGCCTTGAATGTGAACCGTAGCCTCCAGCGCCGTGAGCGCAACGTTCATGTCGGACGGATTCGTCGCGATGCACTGCTCGCTGCCGCCCAGGATGGCAAGCGTACGGTTGTAACCGTCGATTGCGGAGCATCCGCTGCCGGGATCGCGCTTGTTGCAGGCCATAGCAGTGTCGCGAAAATAGACGCACCGCGTACGCTGCAGCAGATTGCCGCCCGTGGTAGCCATATTGCGCAGTTGCGCGGAAGCACCGGAAAGCAGCGCCTGCGAAAGAACGGCGTAATCGCGCTGCACGCTGGGATGGACCGCCAGATCGGAGTTGCGCACCAGGGCGCCCACTCGCAACCCGCCATCGGGCTGAGCTTCGACTTGGTTCAGCGGCAAGCCGTTAATGTCAACCACTTGCCGGGGATGTTCTACATTCAGCTTCATCAAGTCGAGAAGCGTGGTGCCGCCGGCCACAAATCGAACTTCGGCGCCCTGTTGAGCCGTGCTGGCTGCCTTTGCAAACTGAATCGCACCGGCGACGTCTTTCGTGCGGTTAAATTGAAACTGTTCCATGGCAACTCCGTTCAAGCTGTGGTGAGTTTACGAACCTGTTGAATAGCGGAAAGAATATTACGGTAAGCGCCACAGCGGCAAAGATTCCCGCTCATCGCCTCCCGCACATCGGCGTCACTCTTTCCGCATGGCTCCTTTAAGAGCGCTACGGCTGACATGATCTGGCCGGAGGTGCAATAACCGCATTGATAGCCGTCATGCTCGACAAATGCAGCCTGCATCGGGTGCAGATCGCCCGCCGCGCCAAGCCCTTCAATCGTGGTGATCTCTTCCCCTTCGTGCATGACCGCAAGGCTCAAGCAGGAATTTACGCGCCGGCCATTCACGTGTACCGTGCAAGCGCCGCATTGACCGTGGTCGCAGCCCTTCTTCGTGCCGGTCAGCCGGAGATGCTCGCGAACGGCATCGAGCAAGGTGGTACGGGGATCCAGTTGTAACTTCTGAGGCTGTCCGTTAATGCGAAAGGAAACCTCGATTTTGTCACTAGATATCGCGGGAGCTTCGGGTGAGGCAACTGCGGAAGTTTCCGAAAAGAGAGGCGCAGCCACACCAGCCACGCCAAGACTTGACAGAAACAAACGGCGGTTGACGCCACCGGTTTCTTCATCAGGAGCCATGTCTTCAGACTTCATAGCTAGTTAGAATCCTCCGGGTACTGATCTATCACAGTTTTTTATTAAATGGCGGCTCATTGAAATCCAACGATGGGGTGGGGTATGTAAGCGGCTTCAAGCGATGCAATCTCTTCAGGCGTGAGATGAAGGGACAACGCCGCCACGGCGTCGTCAAGGTGATGGGGTTTAGAGGCTCCGACGATGGGTGCGGTCACGGCGCTCTTCTGCGCCACCCAGGCTAGCGCGACCTGTGCCCGGGGCACGCCGCGCGCCGCGGCCACCTCCGCAACGCGCTCCGCCACCTTGCGGTCGGCGTCTTGCGTGGCTGCGTACAAGCTCTTCCCGAATGCATCGCTCTCCTGGCGTTCGCTCGTCTCGCTCCAGCCGCGAGTCAAGCGGCCGCGCGCCAGCGGGCTCCAGGGCAGTACCGCAATTCCCTGATCCGCGCATAGGGGCAGCATTTCCCGCTCTTCCTCGCGGTTCAGCAAATTCAGATAGTTCTGCATGCTGACAAACTCCGTCCAACCGTGCAGCCGGGAGGTATAAAGCG
>Ga0193743_1001762_pt1 | contig 15769 bp, 9 predicted proteins | sample L2c2metaG_FD_143038 | JGI IMG/M metagenome (GOLD analysis project Ga0193743, IMG submission 143038) | Soil microbial communities from a riparian zone of the East river system, Colorado, United States - L2c2 | ecosystem: Environmental > Terrestrial > Soil > Riparian zone | place: USA: East River...
ATCCGGCAGGCCAGGTGGTGGATCGGCGGGACGGACGTCACCACGGTGGCGGAGTTGTTCCTGGCCGAAACCGATGCCCATTGGCCGCTGGACGCTGCGGACGAGATCACCTTCATTCGTCGATGCTTCGGCGAGCGGCAAGATGCCGACCAGGATGCCCGCCCGCCTGAACGGGTCATGAGCTGGGGGCCGATTCTGACAGCGTTGTGCTTGGCCAGCGTCTTCTGGCTGCCGCTGTTCCTGACGGTTGCCCTGCTCTGGGCTTAGGCGGGACCGAATGTGTCGACGGATGCAGGCCAACCCCATTTAATCGAGCTCACCGCACGCAGGCGGTCACCCGAAGAGCGGATCGCGGCGCCCCGTCGATGCCTAGCGGTCGCTTCCTTTCGCGGCTTTCGCGCGCCCGGATCGTGGCGCCTGGCCGAAATGCTTCTTGTAGAGCCTGTAGAACGTTGATGGATTGCCGAAGCCGTATTCGAGGAGGATCGTCGCCACCTTCTTCGTGCCGGATTCGAGGTCACGACGGGCTGCCTCCAGCCGCAGCCCGGTGATGGTTTCGCGCAGGGAGATGCCCATGCGCTCGAAGAGGGCGTACAGCTTGCGGACCGAGATGTCGAAATGCTGCGCGATGAAGTGCGGTGAGAGCTCTCGGCTGCGCAGCTGCTCGTTGATGTACAGCTTGATCTGCTCATAGAGCTGACTGTCGCTGTCGTGCTGCATCGGCAGAGCTGTCCGAAGCAGGTATTCGCGGATAATTTCGATCAGATGGTCGAAGGATGGAGGCTGCGAGATGCCGGCGAGGTCCGGGCCGTGGCCGTTGATCGTCAGATCGTTGTGAAACCTGATATAGGTCGTGATGGCTTCGCTATTGACCATCGCGCTGGCTTCGATCTGAGGAAAAAGGGTCGAGGTGCCTTGGGCGATATGGAGCCAATCCACCAGGCAGCGCTGCTCGGAATCTCTCTCCAGGATTAGATCGAATTCGCAGCTGCCGTCGATGACGACGGCGGTGCCCGGCTTCAACCGGGTGCTCTGTTCCCGGATGAGGAGCGCGCAATTGCTCTCGGCGGTGATGATGAGGCAGTGGGGCGGCGCCAAGCGCGATCCGTTGCGGCGTCGGAGAATGCCGGGTGTGCATTGCAGCCGCAGCGAACGGTATTCATCATCGACGATGCCGAGCTTGGCCGTCATCCTGAACGGCGCATCGGTCGTCGGCACGAAATCCGCAAGCAGCAGAGGCTTGCAGAACTGCGACCGGAAGTAGTCGACCCCACCTTCGTACAGCATCGAACCGGATGTGGTGACGCGTCCGCCGCCGCGATCAGGCATGAGCATCTTCTTTCGTCACCAGGATGGCGGGAGAGCTGAGGACGCCCGCATGGCAAATGTCACCCCGGTGGTCGCGACAGTTCAGGGCGGCGGAAGAGGAGAGGGAGGGGCCGAGACCAGCGCCACCATCCGTATACTGGGGTTGTCTGCGGCCTTCGCGGGCCTCGGGGTCGCGTCTCGCGCAGATGTATTGCCAAATTATGCAGGACATTGCCGTCTCGTGCAGAGCGGGGAGGGGCCTGCGCTGCAGGATCTGCATCCACGCCCTTTGGCGGCACATCCGGTGGTCCGTGGCCCGGAGGCGCCTCGCTCCGTCCCGCTCCCGCGGCGATGTGAGTCGCTCGTCCTTTGGTACAGGATTCAGCACGGCCGGAACCGCGGGGTCGGGTGTTTTGTGCCGTGAGAAGACGTCTCTTTGGCCCGCGCGGGGTCAGGCGCGGTTCCGTGGCCGTCCGTTCCGCAAAGCCAAGGGTTGTGAACTCATAGAGGTTTAGCGCTCGATGTGACAGAAGCGCTGTAGCGCTGTGTATTATGCATTTGTGCTCTTTCATCGCCTAAAATATCGGCATTAATTCTTGCAAATGCCTGTCGAAAAATAGATTGTGATTTAAATGAACAACGCTTAGTTATTCACCCGGTTGGGGGATAGGGTAGGGTTGCGAGGCAGCTGTTTGGTGGCAGGGAAGTAACCTAATTCCGGGGCGGTAGCAGCAACACGGAAGGGGCAACGGCGTCCCTTTATCGAGTGCGGGCGACAACGAAGGCATCGCCGGCCCGAGACCCAGTCACACAATCCAGCCCATCTCTGGCTCGGGCGCACGGCCGCCCGGCATGGGGACGGGTGCATCTCGACCCTGAGGTCCAATCCCGGCACGGGGGCAGGGCGACCATACCCTCACTGTGAGCAACACCCCGCAATGTGAGAGATGCGAGATAGTTCTGTCCGTGGATCAATCCTGTGCGCCGGCCCGGATGAGCATTGTCAGCGTCTGTGTCAGCCGCTTCTCGACTCCCAGCTCGAGTCCCTGTCGGGAGGATTCGCCCCCGCCATCCTTCGGTTCGCCTTTGTCGGCGCCAACAGGGCCATTCACATCCGTTCCGGGCCGAGCGCAATCCGCCGTCCGGCTGGCCTCTGTGCCCGGTACGGAGATCACTATCTCGTGCTCGTGGCATGGAGCGCGGGACTTCTGATCGCAGGCGAGCGGAAGTGGGCCCTCACCACCGGCACGGTCGTCGCCATCGACGGCAATCTCGGCTTCGAGCTGTTGCTGGGCGAGGCGACGGAGGAGAGGCACGTCGTGGACTGGCTGCACATCGCGGCCCCGAGCCCATCACGGCTGCGCGGGGCGGCGGGCTGCATCGCGCTCGGCAGCAGCATGCTGGCGCAGTATGTGTCCAATCACGCGAGGCTTGCCGTCAAAGGTCTGAGCCCGGATGAACCGCTCGCCGAGAAGATCCCGGTCTTCGACTACATCGGGCGGGCGCTCAAGGACTACATTGCCCGAGAGGGTCTTGGCGGAAACGACAGGCTGGAGCTGTTCCGCAGGATACGATCGTTCATAGCGGACAACGTGAAGCACCCGTCGCTGGGGGCGGACCTGATCGCTCGCCAGTTCGGGATCTCGAAGCGGAAGCTGTACAGCGTCATCAGCAGCAACGATGCCTCGCTGCACGAAATGATCATGACCGAACGGCTGGACGCCGCGCATCGGGCGATCGAGGCCGGCGGGGAGAAGGTGACCAGCGTGATCCTGGATCACGGCTTCTCCAACGCCTCGACCTTCTACCGCAACTACAAGCGGCAATTCGGCCGGACGCCACGATCGGGATAGCGGCACCGGGCGTTGTGATCTATCCCCCGCTCCGGGTGTTGGGCGTGGCGGTGCTGGCGCGGAGAAGAAGCCGGCTCGGCACGGTGGTCGTGGGGACCGGTGCGGTGGCGGCGCCGTCCAGAAGATCCAGCATGATCCTTGCGGCCCGGGCGCCGAGGTCTTCCGCCGGCTGCTCCAGCGTGGTCAGGGGCGGAACGCAGAACGCCCCGACGGCGGCTCCGTCGAAGCCGATGACGGACACATCCTCGGGCACGGCCACGCCGTTCGATCGAGCCGTCCCGATGAAGGAGATCGCGGCATCGTCCGCGCAGCAGACGGCTGCGGTCGGGCGGGGTGCCAGCCCCAGATAGGCATGCGCGGCTTCGACGCCGTTCTGAAAGCCTTCGTTGAATCCGAGATGCCCGCCGTGGCGAATGACGGCCCGATCGGACAGTCCGACCACCGTCAGGGCGTCCAGGAGGCCGGAGAAGCGCTCGACCTCGTGGTAGTTGCCCGCCTGGCCGGCGACATAGAAGAACGATCGATGGCCGAGCGCGATCAGGTGGAGAACGCCTTCGCGCATGGCCTCGCGATCATTGGTGACCACGCTGGGTATGCCGGCCGCGCTGCGGTCCATGAGCAGCGACACGATCGGAATGCCCGCGTCGCCGAGCGACCGGCTCCCGTACACGGGCAGGTCCGCGGCGCCCAGGACGACCACGCCGCGGACCGTCCCGCCGAAGGCCAGGTCGAGAACATGCCTCGCCGCGGCCGGGGAGTTGCGATTGGAGAATATGAGGTCGAATCCGCCTTCCTCCACGGCGGAGGCAAGACCCTGCAGCACCGCAGGGATGATCTGGGACGCGCCGAAGATCATGCTGGGCCCCGGCAGGGCGGCCAGGACAATGGTGGACTTGCCCACGCGCAGGTTTCGGGCGGCGGCATTGGGGATGTAGCCCAACTGCTCGGCCGCGGCTGCAATCCGCCGGCGCGTTTCCTCGTTGACCCGGCCGGGATTGGCGAGGGCGCGGCTGACCGTCGATGTCGCGACGCCGGCCAGTCTTGCGACATCGGTCATGCGCGGGCCGGACCTCCCATCCCTTGTCCGCCATCCGCGCATGCTCATGCATCCGTGCTCCCCTGGGCCTGATTGTCCTGTCTCTCGCAACAATTCGTCAACATGCGGGCGCGGCGTGCGCCGATCGAGAAAGGCGCAATTCAGCAGAAATCACCGCGATCAATATGTCCGAAGAATAAGCTTGCCAAGCCGACGACGTCCGCTATTCTCTGGCAATCGATTGCCAATGCGGGTGGTATCGTTCCCCTTGCCACCCGCTGTAGGCCAACAGACGTCCGGGTATACAGGCGACGTGCCGGCCCGGGCGCGCCCCCCTCCACCGATCCGGATGGAACCGACCGATGCGCCCGCCCGCATCCCCCATCGTCACCAGGCAAGACAGCTCCATCTCCGGCTCGATCCTCTATGCGGATGCGGGAGCCTTCGCCCAGCAGGTCTGCGAGCCCGTCCTGGGCGCAAGCTTCCAGCCGGACGACAGGGGGTTCCACGCCGCGGCCCGATTCAGTCTCATCGACTGCAGCGGCGCTGTGCACCTGCGGATCAGTCCGGGGGTGCTCACGCGCCCCGGCGGCCTGTCCGCGAGCATGGGAGGACATTTCCTGGTCATCGTCCTCCATGGGCCCGCCGTCCTGGCGACCGGAGAGGAGAAGCGGCGGCTGCCGCCGAAATCCGTCGTCGTCATCGACGGCGATCTCGCATTCGGCCTGGCATTGTCGGAGGAAGATCCCGGCGGCTGCGTGGTGGACTGGCTCCACCTGGGCAAGACCAGGCCGCCCGCCTTGGCGAAGGCGCCGGGCTATGCCGTGATGACGAGCCTCCCGATGGCGGAGTACATCGTCGGCCAGGCCAGGCTTGTCGAGCCGGGAGAGGGCGACATCGGGCCGTGCCAACGCGATATCCCGATCTTCGACTACATCGCCGCTGCGATCCGGGACTATATGGTGCAGATCGAAGCCGAGGGCCCCTCCGGCGACCGCGGGCTGTATCGGAGCATCAGGGCCTTCATCGCCCAGACCGTGAAGAATCCGTCGCTGGGCGCCGATATGCTCGCACGCGAGTTCGGCATCTCGAAGCGCAAGCTCTACAGCATCTTCTTCGACAATGCCGCCTCGCTGCACGAGACGATCATGACGGCACGGCTGGAAGCGGCGCGGCGGGAGCTCGAGACCGGCAGGCAGAAGGTGGCGAGCGTGATCGTCGACTACGGCTTCTCGAACTCGTCCACCTTCTATCGCAACTACAAGCGCCGCTTCGGCACCGTCCCCCGCTCGCGCTAGGGGCTTCAGAGGGCCGTCTGTCCGCCGCGGCGATGGTGCATGGAAAGAAGAGGCCGGCCCCGGCCGCGGGTGGGCCCCGTCGACTCGGGAGCCGGCCTCCAGGTGCCGCATGACAGTGACCGCGGCGTTGCCAAGAGTTCCAGAAGTCAGGGATCGGCACGAGGCCTGACGGCATTTCGTCTGTGGCCGTTTCTGTTTCATTTTCGGCGCCGCTTGCCATTCCATATCTCAAACCGCGCAGTCATCGCAAAATCTATTCGTCTAAAATTAGTGACAAATTCCCGATGCCGGCACGCCGATCGCCGGGAGCGTGTCGGTCGATCGGTCTTCGCCACGGCCGTCGGCCTGATGGGCAGCGCGGCGTTGCGCTGCGGCGCCGCGCGAATCGCGCGGGAGGGGCAAGCTGTCGGCCGGGCCATCCCATCTCGTGCCGTCGGGCGGGCCGCATGCCGCCTCGGCGACATTCGGCAATGCCCGGAAACCGGATGGAGTTCCGGAAACCTGGGAATCGTGCGGAGTTGCGCTGGCCGCGAGGTGAATTGCTTGAATTGGGAAAAGAGTCGCACAGGGCGGGAGGCGAGGGCTCTCTGCATGCCCCAGTATGTCAGGCATGAAGTCCCATACAGCATCCCATTCCTAGACCATGGGCGGCGGGGCGTTCGGGGAGGCGTAGCGCAATGTCGAAAAGCACAAGGCTGCAAGGTCACCTCCAGGGAATGAGGAAGTCCCCGATGCCCGAAATCCGTCCGCCGTTCGGCTACGGCGCCCTGAAGCTCCTGGACCGGTCCGACCATGTCCGCCTGCTCGGGCCGGGGCAGCTGCCGCCCTTCGTGAGCCGGTCGCAGATCGTACCGCTGGCCTATGACGAGATCGTGCCGGCCGCCTGGCACTATCCGATCGTCTTCGTGCACGATCCGGCGGCCGACCAGTACAACGTGGTCGGCGTGATGGGCCTGTCCCGAAACCGCAACAGCTTCGGCGGCGACGGCGGCTGGGACGCGGCGGCGTACCCGCCCGCCTATGTCCGGCGCTATCCCTTCTGCATGGCGTCGGTGGTGCGGGACGACACGCCGGACCCCGACCTGCTGGTGTGCGTCGAAGCCGACCACGTCTCGGAGGGGCCGGCGGAGGGCGCGGTCCGGCTGTTCCTCGAGGACGGCCAGCCGACGCCGCGCTGGACCGCGATCGAAGGCTTCCTCGCGACCTATGAGGCGGATCTGGCTGCTGCCCGCGCCTTCGCCGCGCGGCTGGTAGAGCTGGAGCTGCTCGAGACCTTCACCGCCAATGTGACGCGGGCGGGCGCGGAGCCGTTCTCGCTGACCGGCATGTGGCGGGTGAACGAGGCGCGGCTGGCGGAGCTCGACGCCGCGACGGTCCTGGCCCTGCACCGCAGCGGCCATCTCGCCCGCGTCACCCTGCACCTGTTCTCGCTGCAGCGGTTCCAGAGCCTGCTGCAGCGCGAGGGGGGGCAGGTGGTATCGCCGCCGGTGCCCGCCGCCGACCCGGTCGAGGCGGTCGCCTGACCGGCCGCTACAGCACAGTCCCTGCATGTCCATGGATTGCTCGGTTCTTGGGGGATCTTCCGTGTCGCAAGAGTGGCAGGAACGAATTCAGCTCCACCCCTATCGCGATCTCATGCCGTGGCAGCCGCTGCCGAAGGCGCCGGCGGGCTTCGGCGATCGGAAGCCGGCCGCCCCGCGCGGAATCTCCACGGCGGCCTATGCGCCGGAGGAGCAGTTCGAGGCCTGGCGCTGCCATGTCGCCCCGTTCATGGATGTCGGGCTCCCGCCTGGGACGGCGCCTGCGGACGGCTTCCTCGCCGAGTTCATGATCTGCAGCCTGGGCGGCATCGGGGTGGCTTCCGGGCGTGCGGACGCCTTCTCCTTCAGCCATGCCCCGGGCCATTCGGCGCCCGAGCCGCGCCGGGCGCCGATCGGTTGCTGGCGCCTCATGCTGATGACGGAAGGGGAGATGTGGGTCGAAAGCTCCGACCGTCACGCCCATGTCCGGCCCGGCGACCTGTTCCTGCTGTCCCTGGACGCGGCGTTCCGGGGTCGAGGGACCCGTCAGGCCGGGCTGTGCCTCACCCTGCCGCGGGACGCGTTCGCCGCCGCCGCTGCGGGCTTCGACAGGGCCTCGGGCGCCGTCCTGACCGGCCCCCTCGCCGCGCTTCTGGTCGACTACCTGCGCAGCCTCGAGGTGAGGCTGGTCGGCATGACGCCGGACGACCTGATGCAGGCGGGGCGGGCGACGGCCGAGATGCTGGCGGCCTGCATCCGGCCATCCCGCGACCCGTTGGAAGAGGCGCAAAGCACGGTCGCCTCGGTCCTGTTCGACCGCGCCCGCTCCTACATCCAGGCGCATTTCGGCAACCCCGAGCTGACGCCGGAGCGCGTGGCGCAGGACCTCCGCGTCTCGCGCTCGAACCTCTATCGGGTGTTCGAGCGGGCCGGCGGGGTGTCGCGCTATATCCAGCAGTGCCGCCTGTTCGCCGCCCACGCCGCCTTGAGCAGCGAGAGCGGGCGGCGGATCCAGGACATCGCCTATGGCTGCGGCTTCAAGCTGGCCTCGGATTTCACCCGGGCGTTCAAGCGGGAGTTCGGCTACAGCCCGCGCGAGGCCCGGGGTATCAGGCGGACGCGTGCGGAGCCGATGCCGCCGCGTCCCGCGGTCATCGCCGATTCGGATCTGGTCCCGATACCTGCGCCGGCGGAGTGAGGCAGGGCCGGAGATTGGCCTTTCGTTCAGGGGGGCGAACCACTTGCCTCTCCCGCTTGCGGGAGCTCGTAGGTTGGGTTCGCGGCAAGCGAACCCAACAGGTCATGGGCGCGGCGGCGATGAGATGTTGGGTTCGCCGAGGCGAACCCAACCTACGCGGTCACTGCACCGCCGCTCCATCACCCGGTGTCGGGGCTGTCCGGGACGTCGATGTAGGGGCCGAGGCCGAGGGAGCGGCAGAGACGGTCGGCGGCGATGGCGGTGCATTCGGTGTCGAGCAGTTCTCCGACATCGGCTTCCCGCAGCCGGACCGCCAGCCCGGCCCTGAGCCCCGGGGTCCGGGCGGGGTCGGGGACCGCCGCGATCGTCCGCTCGACGGCGGCGGCGACCGTGCCCCGGCGCCGGGCCCGCTCGGCCAGGACCGCCGCCGGGCTGCCGGCCGGCCGGGCCGGGCGCGGCGCACTCGGCCAGCCGGCGGCCCAGTGGCGGTGCCATTCCTCGGACAGCCCGAGGCCGCAGGCCAGCCCTGACATCACCGAGCCGAGCGGCCGGTCCTCGACCCGGACCTCGTCCTCGTAGAGCTCCTCGATCCGTTCGGCCAGCTCGGCCTTCAGGTCGTCGACGATGTCGTCATCCTCGACCGCGTCCGAGATCAGGCAGTCCATGACATGCTCGACCTCGTCGCGGTGGCGGTCGCGGCGGGTTTCGCGGCCGGCCTCGCGCTCGGCGGCCCGGACCTTGTCCCGGGCGCACAGGCCGTCGGCGGCGCGGGCGCGCTGGGCCAGGGACTGCTGCACCAGGCGGGCGTAGCGGGCGAAGGCCAGGCCGGCCTGCTGGGCCACGGCCGCCGGAGCCGGAGCATCGGAGCCGGGCTCGGCCGCCTGCGCCGGGGCCTCGGCGACCCGGGCCTGGGAGGCCCCCCGGGCCTGGGCGGCGAGGGCGCGGGCGCCCTCACCCTCGGCCAGCTGCATGCCGAGCTCGGCCAGGCGCGAGAGCATATCGATCTGCTGCAGCGCGAGGCTGCGGCGATAGGCCTGGACATCGAGCTCGGATTCGGCAGCAGCTTCCATAGAACATATCATGAACAAAGGCGAAGGTTTTGTCCATGACATTGTGTTCACCCGCTGGATCGGCACGCCCCTGCGGGGCTCGCGATGACGGCGGCGGCAGGCGAGGTCGGCTCCCTCATGGTCGTTGCGAGGAGGCGAAGCCGACGAAGCAATCCATGGGGCCGGCGTTCCGAACAGCCCTTGCCCGCGGAGGCCGCAGCCACCCGGCCGATGGGAATTTCTTCAAATTGCAGGGATTTGTGGCCGCCGCGCCACGGTGCGGCCTTCCCGCACCGAAATGGGACGCCATGCCAATTATTGGGACGCTCAGCGGAGTGACGACAACACAGTCCTGATGAATTCTTCAAAAAATCCGGTTGCCGGAAAAGGTTGAAGAAACAAGGCCGTCCTGGGGGACGTCGATTGGCGAAAACAGGCGCGTTTCTACTTCGATCTGTTCTGGTGCGGCGACGAGGGGGTGGCGGTCCGGACCCGTTTTGGACGGGTGGTGCGGATCGGCGCCGCGCTCGGCGGTTGGCGGCTCTTCTAGCGGGGGAGGGAGTGGGATGACGCGATCGAAGGATCGGTCCCTGGATGTCGATGCGGTGGCACCAGGCCTGGCCAGGCCTGGTGCCGGCGCGTCTGCGGACGGGCCGGATTTCCAACTCTCGGATCCCCAGCACCGGATTCACAGGGCGGCAGGACGACATCGTCCGGATCCGCCGCGGCGGCGAGCTCTTTTCAGACAGGCATTTCGGCGGGGGATGACATCATGAACGGCAACGATTTCTCGGCTCAGAAGACCGTCCGGCGTCACACCGCCCGCTTCGCCAACAACTGGGTCGCCAGCGCCGCCGGGGGCGGCCGCTCCCTCCGCCGCCGGCTGATGGCGGCGCTGCGCCGGGCGCACCGCATGCTGGGCATGAAGCGCGACCGGCTGGGCCTCGGGGCGCTCGGCACCGGCGGCGCGGTCGGCTCCGCCACGCTCGCCGTGGCCGGCACCGCGGCGGCGCCGGCCACCCTGTTCGGGGTGCTGCGCCGGGCCAGGGGCCTCTATGCCGCCATTTCGCTGGCAACGCTGGCGGCGCAGCTGCCGACCCAGGCCTTCGCGCAGGTCGTCCTCGGCCCCGGCAGCACCAATCCCGGTTCCGCCTCGACCGCGGTGGGCACCGGCGCCAGCTCGGTTGGCAGCAACTCCGTGGCGCTGGGCACCGGCACCACCGCCACCGGCGATGGCTCGATCTCGATCGGCTACACCAACAGCACCAACGGCCTCAACGCGATCGCCATCGGTGTGTTTTCGAACGCGGTCGGCACCAACGCCCTCGCCCTGGGCGGAGCCGCCCACGCCTTCGCCGACGGGGCAACAGCCGTCGGCGTGAACTCTACGGCAAGCGGCGTCAATGCCGCGGCCTTTGGTGTCCAATCCGTCGCCAGCGGGGGGAATTCGGCGGCGTTCGGCATCCTTTCGACCGCCACCGGCGGCAATTCGATCGCCATGGGCGCGGCGGCCACGGCGAGCGGCGCGAGCGCGTCGGCCTTCGGCCCGAGCGCGCTCGCCAACGCCATTCAGGCGACGGCGCTGGGATTTGGCGCGCAATCGACCGCCGAGAATTCCGTCGCGGTCGGGTCTTCGGCCATCGCCAGCGGTCTTGGGTCGGTGGCCATGGGGCTGTCGGCCAATTCCAGCAGCAACAGCTCGATCGCGATCGGCTGGCAGTCGATCGCCTCCCAGGTGAACTCGGTCTATCTCGGCGCGCGCACCGTCGCGGGAAGTGGGGCCACGGCAGAGAGCGCCATCGGTATCGGCACCGATGTGACGTCCTCCGCCCAGGACACGATCGCCATGGGCCGCGTCTCGAAGGCGACCGATGTCCGTGCTGTCGCCATCGGGGTGGGCGCCAACGCCGCGGCCGCGGCCGCCATCGCGATCGGCCCGGTCGTCAACGCGACAGGCGCCTTCTCGATCGGCCTGGGCAACGCGGCCGTCTCGACCGGAATCGGCTCGGTCGCGGCGGGCTCGGGAGCCCAAGCCACGGCCGACGCCGCCGTGGCTCTCGGCAACGCCTCGACAGCGAGCGCCGAGCGCGCAGCCGCGCTGGGATATGGCGCCAATGCGACCGGCGCCTTCTCGCTGGCCACGGGCAACGGGGCCGTGTCGAGCGGAGTCGGCTCGGTGGCATCGGGGTCGGGGGCTCAGGCCACGGGCGTTTCCGCCTCGGCGGTCGGCAACAACGCCGCTGCGCTCGCCGACAACGCGACCGCGTTGGGGGCAGGCGCCGTGGCGAGAGGTTTGAACGCCGCGGCCCTGGGCGCTTTCGCCAATGCCGCGGGTGCGAGTTCGACGGCGACGGGCGTCAACGCGAGCGCCACGGGCCCGAGCGCCACGGCGCTGGGCGCCGGCACAATCTCAAGCAACGTCAATACGGTCGCGCTCGGCGCTGCGGCCCAAGCCACCGCAGCCGGCGCCATCGGCGTGGGATCCTTCGCCAACGCCACGGGATCCAATTCCACGGCGATCGGTGCCGGCTCCACGTCGGGGGCGACCAATGCGTTCGCCGGGGGACGTGCGGCCAATGCCGCAGCCACGGATTCCATCGCCATCGGCACCACGGCCAATGCGACGGCCGCGAGCGCCACGGCGATCGGCGCCGCCTCGCAGGCGCTGGCGGCCTCGACGGTGGCGCTGGGCGACACCAACACGGTGGCGGCGGCGGCCGGCCCCGGCTCGGTCGCGATCGGCCACAACTCGGCGGTGAACGGCGGCACGGGCGCGGTGGCGATCGGCGAGGGCCAGGTCGTCAACGGCAACGGCGCGGTCGCCATCGGCGACCCGAACACCGTCAGCGGCACCGGCGCCGTCGGCATGGGCGCCAACAACACGGTCAACGGCACCGGCGCGGTCGGGATCGGCAACGGCAACACCGCGACGGGCCAAGGTTCGGTCGCGCTGGGCAACGCCAGCAGCGCCGCGGGCGCCGGCTCGCTCGCCCTCGGCGACGCGGCCTCGGCGGTGAATGCCAAGGACGTGGCGCTGGGCTCGGGCTCGGTGACGGCGGCGGCGGTCGGCACCGCCAGCACGGTGATCGGCGGCACCACCTACAACTTCGCCGGCACCACGCCGGCCAGCACGGTCAGCGTCGGCGCCGCGGGGGCGGAGCGGACCATCACCAATGTCGCGGCGGGGCGGATCGCGATCGACTCGACCGACGCGATCAACGGCAGCCAGCTCTACGCCACCAACCAGGCGGTCTCGGCCATCGCCGCCAGCACGCCGCTGCACTACTACAGCGTGAACGACGGCGGGGTTCAGAAGTCGAACTACACCAACAACGGCGCGACCGGTCTCGATTCCATCGCGGCCGGCCCCGGGGCTTCGGCAACCGGAGCCTACTCGACCGCGATCGGCACGACTGCGCTGGCGACCGGCGACTGGGCGACGGCCCTCGGCCAGAACGCCAATGCGGCGGTCCAGCAGGCCACGGCCCTCGGCGCCGGCAGTCTCGCCACCGCCCAATTTGCGACCGCGACCGGCTTCCAGGCCATTGCGACCGGGGTGGCGTCCACGGCGACCGGCCTGCACGCCAACGCTTCGGCCCAGAACGCGATCGCGATGGGCAACGCGGCCACCGCATCGGCAGCGGACAGCATCGCCGTCGGCACCAGCGCCGTTGCCACGGGGCCGTCGGGCGGCGCGATCGCGATCGGCGCCAATGCCAACGCGACCGGATCCTTCACGACCGCGGTCGGCACGGGCGCGCTGGCCAATGGCGATTGGGCGACAGCCTTCGGCCAGAATGCCAATGCGGCGGCCCAACAGGCCCAGGCCTTCGGCGCGGGGAGTGTCGCCTCGGGCCAGTTCGCGCTCGCGACCGGCTTCCAGGCGACTGCCGGAGGGGTGGCGTCCACGGCGGTCGGCCTGCACGCCAACGCCTCGGCGGACAACTCTATCGCGGTCGGCAACGGCTCGCAGGCGACCGGCCTGAGCAGCATCGCGGTGGGCCTCCTCGCCAATGCGGGCGCCGAGAACGCCATCGCCATGGGCAACGCCGCCAACGCGACCGCGGGTGCCGCGATCGCTCTGGGCGTCAACGCCAACGCGTCGAAGAGCTGGGCGGTCGCGATCGGCACCAATACCGTCGCAAGCGGCGCCACCGCCATTGCCATCGGCACCAACACCAATGCCCTAGCCGACACGACCACCGCACTCGGCTTCAACAACACGGTCGCGGCCGCGGCCGGTCCCGGCTCGGTTGCGATCGGCACGAACTCGCAGGTGCTGGGTGGCGCCGGTGCGGTGGCGATCGGCCAGGGCCAGGTGGTGAGCGGTGACGGCGCGGTCGCGATCGGCGACCCGAACACCGTCACCGGCACCGGCGCGGTGGGCTTGGGCGCCAACAACACCGCCACCGGCACCGGCGCGCTGGCGCTGGGCAACGTCAACACCGCCACGGGCCAGGGCTCGGTGGCGCTTGGTAACGCCAGCAGCGCGGCTGGGGCGGGCTCGCTCGCCTTCGGCGACGCGGCTTCGGCCATCAACGCCAAGGACGTGGCGCTGGGCTCGGGCTCGGTGACCGCCGCGGCGGTCGGCACGGCCAGCACGACGATCGCCGGCACGACCTACAACTTTGCCGGCACGGCGCCGGCCAGCACGGTCAGCGTGGGCGATGTCGGTGCCGAGCGGACGATCACCAATGTGGCGGCGGGGCGGCTCTCGGCGACCTCGACCGATGCGGTGAACGGCAGCCAGCTCTTCGCCACCAACACGGCGGTGGACGACGTCGCCAGCCAGATCACCGACGTCACCGGGAAGCTGACGCATTACTACAGCGTCAATGACGGCGGCACGGCGGGTGGGAACTACAACAATGACGGCGCCACCGGCCTCAATTCACTGGCGGCGGGCATCGGCGCCTCGGCCACGGCGGCGAACGCCACCGCGGTCGGTGTTCTGGCCCAAGCGAGCCAGGACAGCGCCATCGCCGTCGGCCTCAACTCCAATGCGTCCGGCGAGTGGGCGGTCGCGATCGGCACCAATACGGTCGCGAGCGGCGCCACCGCCATTGCCATCGGCACCAACACCAACGCCCTTGCCGACACGACCACGGCACTCGGCTTCAACAACACGGTCGCGGCCGCGGCCGGTCCGGGCTCGGTGGCGATCGGCACGAACTCGCAGGTGCTGGGCGGCGCCGGTGCGGTGGCGATCGGCCAGGGCCAGGTGGTGAACGGTGACGGCGCGGTTGCGATCGGCGACCCGAACACCGTCACCGGCACCGGCGCGGTGGGCATGGGCGCCAACAACACCGCCACCGGCACCGGCGCGCTGGCGCTGGGCAACGTCAACACCGCGACCGGCCAGGGCTCGGTCGCACTCGGCAACGCCAGCAGCGCCACCGGGGCGGGCTCGCTCGCCTTCGGCGACGCGGCCTCGGCCACCAATGCCAAGGATGTGGCGCTGGGCTCGGGCTCGGTGACGGCGGCTGCGGTCGGCACCGCCAGCACGGTGATCGGCGGCACCACCTACAACTTCGCCGGGGCGACCCCGGCCAGCACGGTCAGCGTCGGCAGCGCCGGCAATGAGCGGACCATCACCAATGTCGCGGCGGGCCGGATCGCCATCGACTCGACCGACGCCATCAACGGCAGCCAGCTCTACGCCACCAACCAGGCGGTCGAGGCCATCGCGGCCAGCAACCCCGTCCACTACTACAGCGTGAACGACGGCGGGACGCACGGCGCGAACTACATCAATGACGGCGCGACCGGCCTCAACGCCATGGCGGCCGGCATCGGGGCGGTGTCCTCGGGCAACGGCTCGGTGGCGATGGGCTACCAGTCCAACGCGGCAGGCGGGACCGCGATCGCTCTCGGCAGCGGGGCGGCCGCCAGCACCGTCAGCGGCGGCTCCATCGCGCTCGGCGCCAACTCCAAGGCCCTGGTGACGGGCGGCGACGGCTCGCCGATCGCCATCGGCATCGCCTCCAATGCCAGCGGGGCGGCGGGTACGGCGCTGCCGGGCGGCTTCACCTCCTTCGAGGCGGTCGCGATCGGCAATTCCGCAACGGCGACCGGGCAGGGCGGCTCGGCTCTCGGCCCCAACGCCGCTGCGACGGGCACCTGGTCCACCGCGCTCGGCCTGAACAGCACGGCGTCGGCGGATCGCACCACGGCGGTCGGCGCCCAGGCCAATGCTGCCGGCGTGCAGTCGGTGTCGGTCGGGTTCCTCTCCCGGTCCCCCGGCAGCTTGGCGGTCGCGGTCGGCAACAATACGGAAGCCAGCGGCGACTTCACCCTGGCGGCCGGCAATTCGGCGGTCGCCTCGGCGGAACAGGCCATTGCGCTGGGCCATGGCGCGGGGGCAACCGGAGTGGAGTCGATCGCGCTGGGCGGCTTCGCGGCGGCCGGCGCAGACAACGCGGTCGCGCTGGGCCACGGGGCGACGGCCGGCGATGCCGGCGCGGTGGCGCTGGGCTCGGGCTCGGTGACGGCGGAGGCGGGCGGCCC
>Ga0193743_1001763_pt1 | contig 15767 bp, 11 predicted proteins | sample L2c2metaG_FD_143038 | JGI IMG/M metagenome (GOLD analysis project Ga0193743, IMG submission 143038) | Soil microbial communities from a riparian zone of the East river system, Colorado, United States - L2c2 | ecosystem: Environmental > Terrestrial > Soil > Riparian zone | place: USA: East River...
GGCTGGATCGCGACGGTCGTTTGGGAGCTACGGCTGAAAGACCCGGTTATTGATTTTCGGTTACTGGCCAACCGGAACTTCGCCATCGCGAGCGTGCTCTTCCTGGTGTTCGGATTCGGATTGTTTGGCAGTACAACGCTGATTCCGCAAATGCTGCAGTCGCTGTATGGCTACCGGGCGATCGATGCCGGACTGGTGTTAGGTCCAGGCGCGCTAGTGATTACGCTATTTGCGCCAGTGACCGCGCAGCTTATTCAACGAAGGATGGTATCTCCGCGCACACTGATCGTATTTAGCCTGCTAACCATAGGAGCCGCCATGTGGTATTACAGCACCTTCAATCTAGCCACAAACTCCGGTCACTATGTTTTGGCCAGAGCATTCCAGGGACTGGGATACGGGTTCTTCTTCGTGCCGGTGAACGTGATTGCGTATTCGCATTTGACGGCGGACCAAAACAACAAGGCCTCCAGCCTGACGAACCTATTTCGCAATTGGGGCGGCAGCTTTGGAATCGCCTTTATCACCACTGCAGCAGAACGCCGGCGTGATTTTCACCAGGTGAACGTGGGCGCTGGACTGGATAGCACATCGCAGCAATTGGGAGAACGAGTGACGGCGCTGACGAATTACTTGATCCATCAAGGGCTATCGGGCGCGGACGCCGCCCATGCCGCCTATGGGGCCGTTTACCGGCAGCTGGAAGCGCAGGTTAGCCTGTTGGCATTCATGGACTGCTTCCGCGTCATCGCGTGGCTAACGCTAGCCTCTGTTCCCCTCCTGTTGTTCATGCGGCGGTTCAAACCGGCTGGAAAAGCACCTGCCGCGCATTGAACGAGAGATCCTATAGATATTGATATGCAGGACAATTTAAGAACGAGCAGAATACACCGGAGAGTTGTTGTCACCGGTGTTGGACTGGTCAGTCCGGTTGGGATTGGAACGGAAGCGACTTGGGAGGCGATTGTAGCCGGGAAGCCCGGTATTGGTCCCATCACGCTATTTGATGCCGCAGATTTTCCGTGCCGGATTGCGGGCGAAGTCAAGGGGTTTAATCCGGAAGATTTTCTCGATCGTAAGGACGTAAAGAAGACCGCGCGTTTTACCCAGTTCGCGCTCGCTGCCACACAGTTTGCGCTCGATCAATCTAAATTGAAGATAAATGGCGACAACGGCGAGCGGGTCGGCGTTTATGTTGGAAGCGGAATCGGCGGGTTCGAAGCGATTGAGCGGGAGCACGAAAAACTCTTGGAGCATGGCCCGAAGCGAGTCTCACCATTTTTCATCACGGCCACCATTGTCAACCTGGCGGCGGGTCAAATCTCCATTCGCTACGGGGCGAAGGGTCCGACTTTAGCTTGCGCCACCGCCTGCACCACGGGCGCGCATGCCATAGGAGAAGCGCATCGCATGATTGAACGCGGCGACGCGGACGTGATGATTGCGGGCGGAGCCGAAGCTGTGGTGACACCGCTTGCGGTAGCCGGGTTCGCCGCCATGCGCGCCATGTCGACTAGAAACGAGGCTCCCGAGATTGCATCCAGGCCATGGGACAGCGGGCGCGATGGGTTTGTAGTGGGAGAGGGAGCGGGCATTTTGATTCTGGAAGAGCGCGAACATGCAATCGCGCGCGGCGCGAAGATACTGGCCGAATTGGTTGGCTACGCGAGAAATTCGGATGCGTACCATGCGAATGCACCACTCGAGGATGGCCACGGGGTCCAGCGAGTGATGGAGCTGGCGATGCTGGATGCGCAGGTTCAGGCCGGAGACATTCAATACCTAAACGCACACGCAACGTCCACGCCGCTCGGGGACCGGGCAGAAGCGCTGGCGATTACAGATGCATTTGGCGAGCATGCGTCGAATTTGGCGGTCAGTTCCACGAAGTCGATGACAGGCCATCTGCTGGGAGGCGCCGGAAGCCTGGAAGCGGGTCTAACTGTGTTGGCGTTGCAGTGTCAGCTCGCCCCGCCGACTACAAATGTTTTCCAGCCGGACGAGGCGTGCCGGTTTGACCTGATCCGCGACACTGGGCGGCCCATGCGAATGAATTACGCGATGACGAATTCTTTCGGGTTTGGCGGCACCAACGCTTCGCTTATTTTCCGGCGGGAAGAAGCATAGCTCAAAATACAAGACGCATCTCCGCTTGAAAGGTGCGCGGCGTGACGAAGTGCGTTCCGCTAAATGTAGACAGGAAGTTATACAGGGCAACGGTGTTGGTTAAATTCAACACCGTTAAGCGGGTCTGGACCTTATAGCGATCCGTGTGCAGCAAGTTGTCCATACCGATTCCCGCATCAAAGACGTTTCGCGCCGACACCCGGGTGGGATGAAGATCGTCGTTGTGCGTGCCGGCGGCCGGAATGGACACCCTGGTTGCGCCAAAGTTGGATGCCGTGCAGGAAGTGATAGGGCTGGAGCGCGTGGCGTAGGTGTTTCCGCAGTAAAGGCCCATTTGCGCCTGCTCATCCCCTGAAAGTTGCAAAGCGCTGGCATAGTCGGGCACAACGCCTGGAAGCGCCAACCCGCTATTAAACCGCCAGGTGAACGAAGTCCAAGGACCGGATTTCCGGATTTGGTAGCGGACGTAGGTCGTCTGTTGGAACTCCTCCGAGTGGTCGATCCGAAACACTCCGTTATTCGGAACGTTGTTAAAAATAAGTCCGCCGATTTCCGGACCAAAGAACCGGGACCGGGTGTGACCCATGACTGTGTACGCGGAGAAACCATGAGTCTCCGCGAGCGTCACGCGCAACGCGAGTCCGTCGATTTTCGATTTCCGCCACCCGATGGGAAACGTGATGGGTGTCAGAAAAAGGCTGTCGAAATCGAACGCATTCTTGGTGAACTTCCAGAAGTAGTCGGCGTCCACGGTGAGATGACGGCCAAACGCCTGGGCCAGTCCGGCGTTGAACTGGTTGCGATTGCCGGGAAGCGGAGGATAGGAGCGAAACGTTGCGAATGGATTTGCCGCTTGCGTATTCGAGGATGCTTCACTGGCGATGATGAGATTTTCGTTGTAGGGAGTTTCGAAGAGGCGCGCGTAAGACAAACGAACGACGGTGTTCGTCCAGGGCGTGCGATAGGCGAGTCCAAAGCGCGGCTGCAACTGGTGACCTTGACTCAATCCGTTGTAGCGGTCGTAACGAAGTCCGGGGTTCAGGCTGAGGCGGCCCAGGTTGATGGAATCCTGCACGTAGAAAGCAAGCTCTTTCACATCGGCATCACCGTGGAAGGCGTAAGGACGTCCACCGCGCGTCAGGTCATTAGGAAGTAGATTTGGAATGAAACTCGGGTTGGGTTGGTATTGCGCGGCTTGACATTGGTTCGCCGACACCAGGGCAGGATTGGGGACGGCAAGTCCGGCCCGATCCAGACAAACAGCGTTGTAGGCGGGATCGGTCACCGCGACATTGAAGTCTTCCCGCAGGAGCGTGTGCCAATACGATGCGCCGAATTTCGCATTGTGCTTTCCGCGTGAGTAAGCAAGGTCGGTCCGAAAGCCGGCGTTTAAAAGGTAGCGGCTCTGCGAAAGGGTTGCGGGCAAATCGGAAAGCGGATTAGCCGAAGGAAAATACTGGGAACGATCGAACCGGATAAACGGATTCAGAGTGAAAAGCAGACTGGAGTTGAGGAGGTGCGTCCAACTGGGCGCTATATTGAACGACCGGATCTGCGAACGCTGATCCTGGCCGGCATCTTGCGAATCAAAGGTGTTGGGAGTCTGGAACCAGGAGCGAGCGACGGACAGGTTCAGATGCAAGGTATCCGTCTCCGTGGGCTGCAGGTCGAACCGGTCGAAAATGGATTCCGCGTTGCCGTGATCATGGAGCGGTAGGAACTCCGGCGTGTCTAAGAATCGTCCGCTGCCGCTGGCGTTCAGCGCGGCGAAATTTCCCCATCGCTGAGACCCGGTTCCGTACGTCACCCCTTCAGACCAAGTGCCGAAAGAACCGTATTGAGAAGACACACTACCGAACGGCTTCGCCCGGCCAAGACCGGATTGGGTGGTGACGTTAATGATGAGACTGGTTTTATCACCGTATTCAGCGGGCGGCGCTCCGGTGATCACCTCCAGCGTCTGAACGATAGAGGTAGAAAGCTGATTCGAGAATATCTTGGCTTGCTGGTCAGTGATGGGCTGGTTATCGAGAGAGATAGACGTATCGGCGTGTTCGCCAAGCGGATGCGCGAACCCATTTCCATCGGCGGCAACGCCGGGCGTCGTGCGCGTGACCAGTTCGCTCAATCCCGTGGCTTGGTTTTGCACGGGCAAACGGTCCAGCAGCGTGTGGTCGATGGTTCCGCGGGCGGTAGGGGACAACTCGATGATGGTGAGCGGCTTATCGGATACGTCCACCGATGTGGAAGCGGCCGCAAGACTAAGCGAGACTTTCAACGCCAGTGGCACGGGCGACTCGATGGAAATGTTTTGCACGGATTCGCGAAATCCGGGAGCCACAGCTGTGACCCGGTAGGGGCCAAACGGGATGCCGTTTAACTGAAAAGCGCCTCCGGTATCGGAGGAAGTAGTCCGCTGGACTCCGGTAAGCGGGTTGCCTAATGTGACGAGCGCCGAAGGGACGGAAGCATTCGAAGCATCCGTGACGACGCCGTGGATGCTTCCGTAGTTGCCTAGAGATTGACCCGGAGCGCTGTTTAGTATCGCTAGAAAGAGCACCAGGAATCGCAATGAATTATAATTAGGCATGCCTAAAATAGAATAGGCACGACAGCGGTTCAGACGCAATAAAAAAAACGCAAATTGGCTTTATTCAGGCATAAGCGGACTTGCGCAGTATCCTTGCGGATGGACTTCCGTTGCGCATAGGATAGTTTTGTGCCTCCTAAAGCAAATGCGACGTCAGAAGCGACCGACGATTACTTAAAAGCAATTTTGGAGCTAAGCGGTGAACAGGAATTGCGGGTCACGAGTAATGGCTTAGCGGAGCGCTTGGGCGTTCGCGCGGCCTCGGTCACCGGCATGCTGCAAAAGCTGGCGGTGCAAGACCCACCGCTGGTGCTGTATGAGAAGCACCATGGAGTGCGGCTCGCCGCCGCGGGGAAACGAAGAGCCTGGGAATTGGTGCGTCACCACCGGCTTCTGGAATTGTTTTTGCATGACGTGTTGAAATACTCCTGGGATGAAGTGCACGAAGAGGCGGACCGCCTGGAGCATTTCATTTCGGAACGATTTGAAGATAGAGTGGCGGCCATGCTGAACGATCCGGAAGTCGATCCGCATGGGCATGTCATTCCGCACAGAAACGGAGCCATTCCGTTCCGCGAAGAAGTGCTGTTGGCGCGGTTGGCGCTGCATACGCCGGCAACAGTCAGCAGCGTTTCCGACCGGGACCCGGCGGCATTGCGGGAGTTGCGGAGACTGGGGCTTGTGCCGGGCGTCAAAGTCATCGTGGAAGAACGGAACCCGAATTCCCGCCTCCTGGTGCGCATGGAAGGCCGGGACCAGCAAGTCCGCCTGAATAACGAATTAGCCGCTCACGTCGCGGTTTCCGCCAATTAAGCATTTGCACACGCCAGCGCGAGTGTGATATCTCTGTACTCAGACGGCTACCCTAGCCACCGGAGTACGCATGGCGTCACCCAATTCAGCGCAAACCGCGCTCGACTTGTTGGTTCTAACCATCCTCAGCCGCCGCAGCCCGTTGCACGGCTACGGAATTGCCTCTGCCATCCAGGAGTTGTCGGAGGAGGCGCTTCGCGTCGAGGAAGGCTCGCTTTATCCAGCGCTGCACCGGATGGAGGAAGCCGGTTGGATCGCCGCGGAATGGGTGGTAACGGAGAATAAGCGCCGCGCACGGATTTACCGGATCACGCGCGCGGGCAGCAAACAATTAACGGCCGAAACACAACGCTGGAACAGTTTTTCGAATGGCGTGGCACGCGTGCTCCGTCACGCGTAGGCAAGGAGAAATAGTCATGTCCTGGCTTTCGAGATTGAGGAACGCGCTTCGACCACAACGGCTGGACGAGGAATTAGCGGACGAGATGCGAGACCACATGGAGCGCCGTGCCGCGCGGTTGTGCGCGGAGGGTTGGGAACCGGATGAGGCGCGGCGTCAAGCCCAGATCAGTTTTGGCAATGTCACCAAACTACGTGAGCAGAGCCGCGAAATGCGGCTGTGGGCTGCGCTGGAGAGCATGCTGCAGGATACGCGCTACGCCTGGCGCGGACTGCGCAAGGGCCCGGCGTTTGCTGTTACGGCGGTCTTGTCTTTAGGCTTGGCGATTGGCGCGAATACCGCTATTTACTCCATTGTGGATGCGGCCATGCTGCGGCCATTGCCGGTGCCGGAACCGGAGCGTTTGGTCACGCTGGCGGCACCCAGTATCGACCAGCCGGGAAGCAAAAAAGCAGAGGAGCGCGAATCGTTCAGTTACCCGGTGTACGAGCAATTTCGCGCGGCGGCCGGAGACTCGGCGCACCTGATACTTGTCGGCTACCCGAACCGCGTGGAAGCCCAAGGGCAGAAGCCAGGAGCGCCAGTGGAGAAGGTCACGCGGGAATTCGTCTCGGGAGATGCATTCGCGACTTTGAGAGTACCGCCGGCGGTAGGACGCCTGTTTTCAAGCGAAGACGATCGTGTTCCGGGAGGCCATCCGGTAGCGGTGCTGAGTCACGATTATTGGCAGCGGCGTTTCCATGCCGATCGAGCGGTGGTGGGGCAAAGCTTACGCCTCGCAGGTAAAACGTACTACATCATAGGCGTCGCACGTGAAGGATTTTTCGGCATCGAACCGGGAAAGTTTGTTGATGTTTGGGTCCCGGCGATGATGTATGACAAAGAGGCATTTACGAACCCGGGCTGGGGCTGGTTTCGCATCGCCGGACGGTTGGCTCCGGGCGCCACTCGTGAAGAACTGCAAGCACGTCTACAGCCTAGTTTTCATTTCCAGCAGGAAGAAACGATCAAGAGATACTCGACCATGCCGCCCGCGATTCAAAAGCAATTTCGCGAGTTGGCGCTGCGTGTTCACTCGGCGGCAAGCGGGCCATCCAAATTCCGGCAAACTTTTGCCCGCCCGCTGTGGATTGTATTCAGCGTGGCGGCGGCGATACTGTTCATTGCCTGTTCCAACGTCGCCAGCTTGCTTCTGGCCCGGTTCACCGCTCGATCAGCAGAGATGGCCATGAGAGTTTCACTGGGTGCGGGCAGGCGGCGGTTGGTGAGACAACTGCTAACGGAGAGCCTGTTGCTCTCGGCACTGGCGGGCTGTCTCGGCTGGCTAGTGGCGCGAGCCGCAACGCCGGCGCTAGTGGGCATGCTTTCCAGAAAGGAAGATCCCGTACAATTCGCGCTGGCCATGGATACGCAAGTACTCTTGTTTTGCGCCGGGCTCTCCACTTTGGCCACGGTATTTTTCGGACTGCTGCCAGCGTGGCAAGCAGCCGGTGCGCAACCAATGAGCGCTCTACGCGGGGCAAGCGGGCAAGCGGGAAAACTCAGGATGGGACGCTTCTTCGTGGGCGTGCAGGTGGCATTCGCCTTTTGCCTGGTGATGGCGGGCGCGAGTTTCCTGTTCAGCTTGCGGAATTTGTTCACTGTCGATACAGGCTTTAACGCACACGGAGTGGCAGTAATCGGCATTAGCAGCGACTTAGGCAAGATACTTACGCCGAACGAAGTGCAACGCTCGCTAACGCGGATGGAACAGCTACGCGACAAGATGAAGGCGCTGCCGGGCGTTCAAGAAACTGCAGCTGCGCCTTGGGCGATTTTCGATAACAGTTATTGGATCGAGCAAGTGATTTTGCCCGGGAAGGCCCCTTCGGAACGGGAAGAGCTTTTTTACCATATTTCCCCTGGCTATTTTTCGGCGCTCCGGACGCCGTTGCTGAGTGGACGCGACTTCGGAATACACGATCTTCACGCTACGAAGGTGGTTCCGGTGATCATCAACCAAGCGTTCGCACGCAGGTACTTCGGGGCCGATAATCCGCTGGGGAGAACGTTTCAGCATCCTTCTGGACCGACTCTGGTGAATCATCAAGTCATCGGCGTTGCGGCAAATGCACACTACGACGATTTGCGCCGTGAACCGGAGCCAATGGTCTATGCTCCCCTGGACGGGACTGCCAATTTTTCTCTATATGTGCGGTCCGCGCTCGACCTGGGATCGATTGCGCGCCTGGTGGAGCGAGAAACGAAAGCGCTTGGATCTGGGATGCGGGTTCAAGAGATAACCACACTGGACACGCTGGTGGGCAACAGTGTTTTGCGTGAGAAGCTGCTGGCCGGGATTGGCGGCGTGTTTGCGTTGCTGGGTTTGCTGTTGGCGGCCATTGGTTTGTTTGGGCTCTTGAACTATTCGGTGGCTCGGCGGACGAAGGAGATTGGCATCCGTGCCGCCCTGGGTGCGCGACGCAGCGAACTTGTTTTGCTGGTGTTGAAAGACCTGGCGGCGATGATGGGCGCGGGCCTGTTGGCCGGTCTTGCGGGATCGCTTGGCGCGATGACACTGTTGCAGTCGCTTCTATTCGGGATTAAACCAGCCGATCCGTTAGTGATTGCAACAGCTATGAGCGTCTTTCTGTTTGCGGCATTTGCCGCAGGAGTGCTGCCTGCGAACCGGGCCGCGGGGGTTGACCCGATGATCGCGCTCCGGCAGGACTGAAGCTATTTCTTCCTGAACACTCGCTTCACCCAGGCTTCCGGCGGGTTCAGAAGAAGCACTACGATTCCTAGTATTACCAAGAACCCGAGGCCGACTAAAAGCTCATCCATCCGTATGCATTGTACAATCCTACGATGAGGAAGTTCCCAATGACCCGAAGACAGTTTGCCGGAGCAGTAGGCGCGGCGTCCTTATTTGCGAAGTCGGCGGTTGCCGGCGCGAATGACCGGCTCCGGATTGGCGTGATCGGCGCTGGGGGCATGGCGAACAACCACTTCAAGGCTTTGGTCCAGATGCGCGAGGGCGACAACCTCGAGATTGTGAACGTTTGCGATATCTACGACATCCGGGCGCAAAAAGCTGCCAGCCTTACCGGCGGCAAAGCTGTTAAAGATTACCGAAAACTTCTGGACAACAAAGATGTCGACTATGTCCTGATTGCCACGCCCGAGCACTGGCATTTCCAAATGGCGATGGACGCGCTCGACGCAGGCAAACACGTCTATGTGGAAAAGCCCATGACGCACAGTGTGGAGCAAGCCAAGACACTTGTGCGCAAGGTGCAATCGACGGGACTTAAGTTGCAGGTCGGCGTGCAGGGTATGTCGGATCAATCGTACGCAGTGGCGAGCGAGCACATCAAAGCCGGCGAGTTAGGCAAGATTGTGTTGGCGCAGACCGATTACTCGCGGAATTATCAGGGAGATTTCTGGGCAGGCAAAGAGTATCCCATTGATGAGGACGCAAGGCCGGGGGTGAATCTGGATTGGAACGCGTGGCTCGGGCCGGCTCCGAAACGCCCTTGGGATCCGGAGCGCTATTTCCGGTGGCGGCGTTATTGGGACTATTCCGGCGGCATTGCCACCGACCTGTATATTCACCGCGCCACGCGGCTGCTGAAAGCGCTCAGCCTTAAATTTCCGGAGTATGTGGTGGCGACCGGCGGTAAGTTCGAGTTCAAGGACAGCTTGGCCGAGATACCCGATACGTTCGACGTTCTGGCCGATTACGCCGGCGGCCCGACCATGCAACTTGTTTCTTCGATGGCAAACGGCGCGCCCATCGACCATATGATTCGGGGCCATAAGGCGACTTTATATTTCACTAAGACCGGGTTTACGATCACGCCGGAGAAAGCCGCGGAGGAGGAGATCAAGCCGTTCACTTACACAAAGAAAGGCGCCGAAGACCTCACACTGCATCATCGTAATTTGCAGACAGCCATTCGCAGTAACGAGCCGCTGAACTGTGACTGCATGCTGGGGCTCTATGGCGTGGTGCTGTGCGATATGTCCGTACAATCTTTCCGCGAGCGCAAGTATTTGAAGTGGGACGGCGCGAAGCAAGAAATTGTCAGGGCATAACTTCCAACGCTGCTTCGGCGGACCCGTCCGGCTGTTTACTCTGGATCATTGATCCTCCTTTGAAGAACGCGGCGATTGCTAAGAACAAGACCAAGGCGCCGGCACTCGAGCTCAGCCAGAATCCAGTCCAGTTGCGGACCAGATGCGGCGCGACGCCGGTAGTGAAGTAATCCACGGCCGCTCCAGAGAGCAAAGAACCCACGAACATGCCGAGGCCGTAGGTCAAGAAAGTGTAAAAGCCTTGGGCGGTGCTGCGCAGGTGGGGCGGCGCTTCCTGATCTGTATAGAGCTGGCCGGTGACGAAAAAGAAGTCGTAGCAGACACCGTGGATCAGGATGGCGATGTAGAACATCCAAATGCCGAGGCCAGCGTTGCCATAGGCGAGCAGGCCATACCGGGTGCTCCAGGCGGCGAGGCCCAGCAACAGAATGCCTTTAACGCTGACACGTTTGAAAATCAGCGGCATCAGCAGCATCATGCCGACTTCCGAGACTTGGCCTAAGGTCATTTTACCCGCAGCGTTGACTACGCCAACGTCGTTTAGATAGGCGTTCGTGAAGGAGAAATAGAAGGTCAGCGGAATACACGCCAGAACGGAAGCCACTGCAAAAATAAAGTAGGAACGGTTCTTGAGCATGACCAGCGCGTCGAGCCCGAGGACGTCGCGCACGGTGATGGCTCGGCCTTTACCAGCAGGCGGCGTGTGCGGCAAGGTTAAACAAAATAAGCCCGTGACGACTGACATGCCGGCGGCTAGTAGAAACTGAGTGGCCGACGTTTCTATTTTGAGGTTGCCGAGGATGAGCCCAATGACGATCCAGCCGAGAGTTCCAAATACGCGGAACAGCGGGAAGCGGCGGGCATCGGGACAGTTCTTCAAAGTGATGGACGTGGTTAGAGCCAGCGTTGGAAAGTAGCACAGGCAATAGGCCAGCATCAGCGCGTAGACTGTGGTGAAACTGGTGGCTTTGGTGACCAAATACAGAAACACGGCGCCGATCAGGTGAAGGGCGCACAGCACGCGTTCGGTGGAGAAAAAGCGGTCGGCAATTAAGCCAACGAAGAAGGGCGACACGATGGAGGCGAGCGCGGTGGTTCCGAATACAGCGCCAGCTTGGATACCTGAAAAATGCAGCGTAGTAGTTAGATAAGTGCTGATTGTGACGTACCAGCAGCCCCAAACAACGAAGTTCAGGAACATCATGATACACAGTCGAACTGAGGTAAAACTGGGCAAAACGTCTCCTATCGGGCGAAACTTATTCGCTTAAAGCGGTTGGATTCAAACGACCGGGTCTGACCATAGTTCTTTACAACAATAAAAGCGGCAAGACCAGGCTCGCTCTCAACATAGGCGAGTCCCTTTTCGCAACCCAACACGCTGACGGCGGTTGCCGCGGCGTCGGCCTGCATGCCATCTCTGGCAACAGTCGTGACACTAATATTGTCCACTAAGCCCATTCCCGTTCCGGGATCGATGATGTGCGAATAGGTTTTTCCGTTACTTTCCAGGGACTGTTCGGTGCTTCCGGAGGTGGAGACGGCGGCGTTCGATAGAAATAGTTCGCGAGTGAAAGGCTTGTCGGCGCGGTCAAACGAATCGATGCCGATCTTCCAGCCGGGCTGGCCGGGGGGCGCGTCACCAAATACCAGATCTCCACTCGCGGCCACTAGCGCTCTGGGCAGGCCGAGCTTCTGCAAAACCGCTAGAGCTTCCTCCGCCGCGTAACCCTTGGCGATGCCTCCGACGTCGAGCAGCATTTGTGGGGAGTCGAGTTTGATCGTTTGCGCGGCGCGATTGAAATGCAGCTTGCGATATCCGCAACGCGCTTTGGCCGCTTGTACTATGTCCGGTTGCGGGATAACGCGATCGTGGCGGGCTTGGCGCCATAGGTGTGTCAGCGGACCTACCGTAATATCGAAGGCTCCGTTTGTTTGCTCCGCGATTCGCTGAGATGCTTCTACTACTCTTGCTAGGTCATCGCTCACTTTTACAGGTTTTGCAAAGGCACCGGATGCTACGCGGTTTAGTTCACTGTTGGGGTTGTAGTCGGAGAGGATTTGGTCGAGTTGGGCGATGCGGTCGAAAGCGGCCCGGAAGCCTTGCTTAGCGGCGGCTTCGTTGGGGGCGTACAGTTTGATACGCATGAGGGTCCCCATGTGCGGCTCTATTGCTTCGTAGGGTTGGAGAGTGGGCGAGGACTCAAGGCAAAGCGCGGAAAGAAAGAGGGCGGCAAAGAGCTTACTGTTCGTCATGCTCCACTCCGCTGTTCCAGTACTTGAGCATTTCCTCAGCGGAGGGAACTTTGGCGGGGCGAATCAAACGAAATCCTAGCCACTGTGCATCGGTTTCGTACCAGATGCTTTTGGGGAGTTGCGGGTCCTGCTGTTTCCAGGAAGCATCAGACGGCACGCGTGAGGCGCAGTGTAGTTGCTCGGCAGGGTCGTTCCAGGAGCCTCCGCGCACGCTCTGCGGATAGGGTTTAGTTGCCTTTACCCATGGTTCGGTTTGAGCGGACGACTGGTAGGGCGCATAGGCGTCTAGAGTCCACTCCATCACGTTGCCGAGCATGTCATATAAACCCCAGGTATTCGGCTTCTTGACGGCTACTTTCTGGTATTTTCCTTCGCTGTTGGCCGAATACCAGGCGTACTCTTTGAGTGGGGCTGGAGCAGCGGATGTTCCGGCGCGGCAGGCGTATTCCCACTCGGCTTCGGTGGGCAGACGATAGAATTCGCCGGTCTTTGCGCTAAGCCATTGGGCGTACTTGTTGGCGGCATGCTGAGTCATGCTGATGGCGGGAAATCCGTTGAGCCCCATGCCGAAACTCATTTCAACGTAGGGCCGGGTGGGCCGGCTTACCGCGTCCACGGTCTCGTCTTTCGTAGCGACTTCACCGGCTTGCTTGGCGAACATGAAGAGGCGGTACTCGTCCCAGGTCACTTCATGCGTCTGCATCCAGAAGGCATCGAGAGTTACCTGATGCTGGGGCTGTTCATCGGGCTTGCTTCCTCCCATTTCGAATTGACCGGCAGGAATGGGAACCATCCGGTATTCGACGGTGGTATTCGGCACCGTGACGGCATACGGTTGCATGCTCTTGTTTGAAACCTGGCGGGCGAGGATGCGCTCCCGTATCTTACGAACGTTTTCGAGCTCGGTCGCGGCCGGCTTGGCGGGAAGCTGGCCTGCAGCGAACAACAGTAGTAAGACGATCATCAAGTTAGACGAACTTAGTTACTCCCGGTTGGGCACGGGGATTCATCGGGAAGCTGCCTTCCCAATCGATGGTATCGGGAAATAGCTTTTCCTGGGAATTCAGCGCCATGTCCCAGGTGATTTCCTGCCCGGTGTAGGCGGCCATGCGCCCCATGATGGCGAGGAGGGTGCTGGTGGCCATGCGCTTGCCGTCATTGATCGGCTTCTGGTGGCGGATGGATGCGAACAGAAGGTCATGCTCGCGTTGATACATGTCGTACTTCTGGCCGGACCAGGTCCAATTGGTTTTGCCAGTAATGCGCGGAGCCGGGCCGCGGCCGATGGTTAGGGCTCCTTCGGAGCCCAATATGTAGTCGGAGTTTTCGTTGTAACAGCCTTCTATCTGACGGTTCGCCACGAACGCCCGCACGCCATTCGGGTACAAGTAATTCACCTCAAAGTGGTCGTAGATATTGCCGCCTTCGGCCGGAATGGTCCGGCCGCCCACGCCGACGCAACTGAGCGGCGGCTGGTCACCCATGGCCCAGGCGACCTTATCCACGCTGTGGACGGCCTGTTCCACAAGGCTGTCGCCGCAAACGGCCACGAAGTTATACCAGTTCTTCAGCGTCCATTGCGTATCGCTCATACCGGCGGGGCGCTCGCTGGCGGGGGGCATAGGCTTGACGGGGTTGGTGTAGTAAGTGGCGTAGTAAGCAACCTGCTTGCCTATGGCGCCGCTCAGTAACTGCTGAAAAGTATCTTGAATCATGCCGCTGTAGCGCCAGCAGAAGCCGGCTACCAGCGACAAATTCTTTTGCCTGGCTTTCTCAGACGTATCGAGCACAGCGCGAATACCAGGGGCGTCGGTCGACACCGGCTTTTCGCAAAAGACGTTCTTGTTCGCGTCAATGCAGGCGGCCAGGTGAGAGGGCCGGAAGCCAGGAGGCGTGGCCAGCAGAACAACGTCTACACCGCTGTCAATTAGCTTACGGTAGGCATCCAGACCTAGAAATACTTTCGTGTCCTCGACCTTCACGCGGGGCGCAATCTTGCTGATGGCCTTCAGCGTCCTGAGCGAGTTGTCGACCTGCGATTGCGTGATATCGGCGACCGCTGTCAGTTCGGCGTAGTCATCAGCGTGCAAGGCTTGAGAAGCAGCGCCGGTGCCGCGACCTCCGCAGCCGACCAAGCCGACTTTGATGGCGTTGGTGACGGTTTGGGCGGAGATCACCGCCGGAAATCCACTTATCAAAGAGGCTCCCAGGGCAGCACCCAGAGAGCCCGCGGCGGACTTCACAAAACCGCGGCGATTCGGATCAACAATTTCCATTCAGCGCCCCTTAGTTTCAGAATGAAGTAAAGGAACAGAGTAACAGAATTGATGGAAAACGTGCGACTCTTTTGAGAGACGCCATGCTTCGTAGAACGTTTATCCAATCCGCCCTGGCAGCCGCGGCATTGCCCGCTTCCGGGTCTAGTTCACCCGCTTCCGGTTCACCTGCACCGGCCTCCGGCCTCGGGCGGCTGCCTATCGCCATGGCAGTTGAGTACAGTATGCTGACGAGCCATGCCTCCCTGGCGCAGGTTTCTATTGCGGAACGGTTCCGGATCGCGCGCGCCGCCGGCTTTGCACGCATTGAGTGTCCGACGACGCGCAACGAAGCGGATGCCGAAGCCATGAAAAAGGCGTCGCACGAGAGCGGGCTGCCGATCCATTCCGTGATGAATATGGATCATTGGAAGTACCCGTTCTCCTCGGCCGATCCGAGCGTTGTGGAGAAGAGCCTGGAGGGCGCGCGGGTGTCTATTCGCAACGCGCATCTGTGGGGCGCCGATACCGTGTTACTTGTTCCCGGCGTGGTGGATGCGCATACGTCTTATCGCGATGCGTATACGCGCTCGCAGGCAGCTTTGCGCAAGCTCATTCCGCTCGCGGAAGAATTGAATGTCACGCTTTGCCTGGAAGAGGTCTGGAATAAGTTCCTGCTTAGTCCGCTGGAGTTTGCGCGATACGTGGATGAGTTTGAGAGTCCGCGCGTTCGTGCGTATTTCGATGTTGGGAACGTGGTGCTGTATGGTTACCCGCAAGATTGGATCCGGATTCTGGGCAAGCGCATTGCGAAGTTGCATATTAAAGATTTTGCTTTCCGGCGCGATGCCGGCACGAAGAAGCTGGTGGCCAGTTGGGTGGCGTTGGGCGACGGCGATATCGATTGGAACAGTATTTATGACGCGCTGAAAGAGACCGGGTATCAAGGCACCGCGACCGTGGAGCTGGAGGGCGGGGACAGCGCGGACCTGAAGGAGATTTGCCGGCGGTTCGGGTTGATTTTGTCCAGGGGGTTGACTGCGGCTGGATAGCCGTTAGGTCGCTTACGCTCAATGCCGTTTACTTAGGGAAATTCGTGAGTGACCGGGCATCGTGGTCGCTGAGAAGCTGTGAAAAATTCAAAAAGAATCTCCGGGGCAGCTTTGTTGGGGGTACCCAAATGCCTACGTGGCCCCAAGGGATGCGTTATAACGCGTTTGACGAGGTCTTTAAGAGGCAAAAAATGGCG
>Ga0193743_1001764_pt1 | contig 15763 bp, 11 predicted proteins | sample L2c2metaG_FD_143038 | JGI IMG/M metagenome (GOLD analysis project Ga0193743, IMG submission 143038) | Soil microbial communities from a riparian zone of the East river system, Colorado, United States - L2c2 | ecosystem: Environmental > Terrestrial > Soil > Riparian zone | place: USA: East River...
CAAACCCGTTAAACTCGAGGGGGAGTGTTGAAATATACGAGTCCTTATCTCGTTTTTGTCATATATTGTTTATTTTATCCTTCATCAAATATTTTATTATTACATAATCACGTCAACATTACAGTGACGGATTTTTCGAACATGTCTCAACTTTTCTATTCAAGTTGAGACGTGAGTGGTTTCTTACTTACATTATATTTCCTAACTAATTGATACCTAGTTATTATATCCTAGGTACATATCAATAAACTACAACTTTTCTATTCAAGTTGAGACTTATTATATCCTAGCTGTGAAAACTTCAACAGAGTAAAGTGACGTTCGCGCGAAGTTGGGGTCCCTTGGCATCCTCATTGGACTTGAGTAAAGATTTTCTTTAAACTCGATTTGATTAGGAATGTCACGGAAAAGTAACTACACGTGACGTCAGTGGCTGATTATGACGTCTACCTTACACAGACTGGCCGTCCTAGAACCAATGTTGATTGACTCGGAATGGAATATGTCAATTGTTGAAAGGTTGAATTTTATGTTGACAGGCTACAGCTGGCGCAAATCGGCTCTGCAATGTAATTAGTATATGTATAACGATCAATACATTGTAATTACTCACTGTGCCCTGACTCCCTACACATACTTAGGAAATCATTTGCGGCGTCACTGAGGAGGTACCCGTTGGGCTTCAAATTTGGTTCAGATGAGACACTTCGGAATGAATAAGTAGATATAATTACGAGGGGTTTGCTGGTGAATCAGTGGTGATTTGAAAAATGCAAATTGATTGCAAAAAGGTACAAGGGGCTGCGCGTGGTTAGTTTAACATTGAAATGCGGGTACCGACAACTGGTTTGACATTGACAAGTCTGACAGTGACCATAATTGATCATGTCGCACTTGTCCGGCGCCACTCGCCATCACCGTATAATCATATTCTACTCACCGAAAATTTGATTTGACCATATACCAAGGGTTTCTCAAAACACTCTCGAAACCCTGGGTTATTGTATAATATTTTTGTCCATAGATTTGATTTTGTCACCAATACTGATCTTTTGGAAACTGCTTATATCCACGCTTCCTTATAACAACTCAAAATGCCTTCTTCAACTACAGCGACGAATTACGAGGTACAAATCCTCATTATCGGAGCCGGTCCCACTGGTTTGGGTGCCGCCAAGCGCATCATCGATTTACAAAAGCAGGGCCTTGCCTCCTCAACTTCTTACCTAGTGCTTGATGCAATGGAGGAAGCTGGAGGTCTCGCTAGTACCGATACCACTGCAGAAGGTTTCCTGTTTGACGTCGGTGGGCACGTCATCTTTAGTCATTACAGCTACTTTGATCAAGCTTTGAAGCAAGCGCTCCCCAAGGATGAGGTGATTTGATTTTTTGAATATGCTAATCAGGCAAAAACTCAACTAGCCCGCTGCCTTCTTCTATAGGACTGGTTCACTCACCCTCGTGTTTCATATGTGCGTTCGCACGACACGTGGGTAGCATATCCATACCAGAATAATATCTCTCAATTACCTGCTGAGGCTCAGGTCAAAGCGATGAATGGTCTAGTAGACGCGTATTCGCAGTCCATTGTGGTTCAAGCTAAACCAAACAATTTTGATGAGTGGATTATCCGACAGATGGGAAGTGGCATCGCAGATATGTTCATGAGACCTTACAACTTCAAAGTGTGGGGGATTCCGACAGATTTGGTAAGAAATTTGTTTTCCTTTCCGTAAATTTTGATCGAGGCGTTCAATCTACGAATGATTTTATTGTTGTTAACAGATGCAATGTAATTGGCTTGGAGAGCGAGTTGCAGCCCCTGACCTTAAACTGGTCATGACTAATTTGATTCGCAAGAAAGAAGCAGGGAACTGGGGACCGAATGCTACTTTCAAATTTCCTGCTCGTGGCGGTACTCACGGAATCTGGAAGGCGGTTGCCAAGACTTTGCCACAGGACAAGTTGTGGCTCAACACTGCTGTATCGCATATTGATCCAGCTGCAAAAATTGCCTATTGCTCAAACGGAAATGGAGTGAAATATGAAAAGATCATTTCAACAATGGCTGTAGATCAATTGACTTCCATACTCCTTTCTCTGAGCGGCTCCGCTTCTGCTGCTGCCGACTCCAAAACTGCTTTACCGGATACCGTTGTAAATGCTGCTAAAGGCCTTGTTTACAGCAGTACCCATGTCATTGGCATTGGAATGCGTGGCCGAGCCTGCCCAGATGTAGCGAGGATGTGTTGGATGTACTTCCCAGAAGACAACACACCATTCTATCGAGCGACCGTATTCTCGAATTACTCGCCAAATCTATGTCCCCAATCCGATATCAAACTCAAAACTCTAAGGTTGGCTGACGGTACCAAAAAAATGGATCATAACCAACCTAAAGAGGGGCCTTACTGGTCTTTGATGCTTGAAATATGCGAAAGTGCTCATAAACCAGTGAACCGTACCACAATGATGGAAGAAGCCATTCAGGGGTGCATCAAGACCGGTTTGATCAAGGTAAGAGCTTTCACAGAACTGGACGAAACCCATTGCTCAATACTGAGATTTTTACAATGCTCGATCTGCAGGCTTCTGATGAAGTTGTGTCAACTTATCACCGCAGTTTCGATCATGGATATCCCACCCCCACCTTGACCCGTGACGGATGCATTGCCAATGTTTTGCCTTATTTGCAGAAGAACCTCGACATATGGTCTCGTGGACGCTTCGGCGCATGGAAGTATGAAGTTGCCAATCAGGATCACAGCTTCATGCAAGGTGTCGAGGCTGTGGACAACATCTTGTTTGGATCACCAGAATTGACTCTACATGATCCTAATTGGGTGAATTCACGCACAAACAACGAAAGAAACTTCAAAATCTGAAGCTAATGTAAAACGCTTTGAAGTGCCATAGCGGTGGCAAGACAGACTGGTAATTTTGTACGGTAGCTGGAGTAATGATATAACCTTATGTACCGATAATACTGGATAGAAATGCTATCAGATCCTATAACGTGTGATGATTCAAGCTGAACCCTTCAAAGTCATGACTTTTTACATAGCATTCATTTCTTCAAAGCACAACCGTCACATAATACCAAGTATCTTTCGTTACATTTACCTCTTGTCCGTAGTCCACAGTGAACTGACTATTCGGACGGGTCACGGAAGACCGCGTCAGTATACCTACCTGCTGACTCGGCTCGTTGTTTGATGACTTGTCACTCTGAGTACCCTTAACTAGGTCTCAAGTTACTGGTAAGCAACCATCAAAACTGTCTACATAAGCTTAAGTTACAGATTGTAGGATCGAGGAACATGCATTATACCCCATCGCAAGACCACATCGTCTTCCGTTTCCAGAGTCGACATCCTCGAAAATCGCCGTATTATCACTCCCGTTTAATGTAGTGTTTGGTCACGGTTTGGCTGAGATCAACCAAACTGTGTCGCGAAGCGTTACATTGTGCGCTCATATCTTTCAGCTTAATCTATTGCAGCGATGCCCACCCCCTACATAAAATTACACCCTGTAGATGACTTGGTCTGGAGTACTCCCCTTATAATAAACTTCCAAAGTTACGAGCCTCCTTTAGGGACTCGTTATGCGGGTCAATGTGCCGGCAAATTCAGATTACGCACGTGAAGCTTGCCTTTGTTTGGCTTTGCTTTTGACTTGTCATCGTTCTGTGGGGATATTAATAATTATTCGTGTTCGGTAAAAAAAAATTAAAAATTGTTCGTCGTTCTACTAACAAATTAAATATATCGCTTAATCTCTCCATTTAAAGATAAATTTTCGTCAACGACCTGCCAGGTTGGGTGTTCAGTGGAAGAGACGATTTGACTTATCCAAGCTTTCCAGTTCAGGATGCGCACGGTGAAGTTTGCTAGGCAAACTAAACTACACCTTCAGGGACTTGTACATGTCCGAGTCTGAATCGCACTGGGACCAGACCGCAAAGGAGGAAAGCCCTATACCCCAACGTCGAACCTTTTCAAAAATTATTGATAATTTAACTCAAGATTCAACCGACGCCGAGCTCGATGACGATGACAATGATGACAATGAATTGGGTGGAAGAAAAATCGATCTTAAGAATTTATTTGATTTCTCAAACACTTACTGGACAAAAGTCCGTGCAACTTCAACAGCTAACGGTTTGGATGAAGAGATGGAGCTTCATCTGCTTGTAGATCTTGGCGCTGAAGGGGATCCTGATGACTTCGACGACGGAAATGATATATCTCATCCTTCTATGTATTCTTCATAATATTTTACAGATTATTTATTCAACTTAAATAATGAAAATCGGCCATTCCCCACACTTCTTACCATATCGGGAAATCCCATGCCCATGATTGACGTGGTTTATCCACGAATCGTGGATATCCACACTGCCACGTGTTTAAACAGTGGTACTGCCAACACTGACGCAGAGCACCAGCCCTCACCCACAATTTTCTACTCCCCTAAACAATAAATATTGGACATGCCTTTTTCACCCGAGGTAGAGGGAAGCTCTTTATGATAGTTCTCATATCCTCATGGTTGTTTTCAGCGGCCACTAATAACCAGATTTACAAAAGGGCAGACGATCTCCTAGATAATACGTGGCCTATACCCTTAGAATCAGATAGCTATGTAGGTGTGCTATACGCGTTTCATTAGCCTTCCCACTGAAAAAAGCACAAGGGTGTAGTAAAATGGACGAAAGACCAAAGGGAGGGACGTTTGCCGGCTAGGACACCGTGACGAGCGGGAACCGAGAATAAATTCCATAAATGGAACTCGCCCGTGATATCTTCAGTAAGATATAAAACGAGTTAGACTACGAAGAAAACAACAAGAGTACAGAAGGTGGAAAGCTCGGCACATTGTGCATGCTCGCACAGCCTCCCGAAATTCCAACACATGGTTCCTTTCCGTTCTTTTTACCTGGCACAAAGCAGACAAGTTTCATGAAGGCAACATCATGATTCATCCTCCTTCACAAATCATCACTTATCTCGACTCAAGAGCAACTCAAGAGACAAGTTATTTCCTTATAGTTCACCGCTATGATTTCGAAGTGACGGTTCTATCCTAAACCACTCTTTCTCAGGTTTCTTCAATTGACTTCATTTAATATTTTGACTGTGATGTCGCTGGTCATTCCTCACAAACTGGTGGTACCACAGACCTTTGCTTGGACCTTTCTGACGAATTAGCTCCTTTACTTTTATCCAAGCCATCGGACGTTGGTCATCCGAATCATTTAGGATTTATGTTCGAATGAATCCCGTTCTGATTCAAGCCCTGTTATTTTGCTAGAAAACTCAATTCTCCTTTTTCTTTCCATTGTTTTTCGGCTATTCTTCATATCGTACTTCACCTCTTTTAACTTAATCTTCTTTCACTATTAACAGAAATTATAGGACTGATAGGACTGCCTTAGCCTCGAAAATATAGTCTTGGATCCTGTGCTTGGCATAGCAAGCGCGATGGTTTCCATCACCTTATATTATTCCGCCGTGCATGTGTGGCTTCCTCGGCCAACTCCCCCCCCCCCCCCCCCCCCACCCCCCCACACACCCCCCCCCCACACCTCCCCACCACCCGACCATCAACAAGATGGCTGCCAAAACATGCCTCCGCACTCCATGACTGGAATGCCCTATTTAATTTGGTACACATCAGGCACGAACTGCTGGACACGCAACTTGAAGTCATCAGAGGCCCTCAATCCACCAATAGCAATTTGGGAACGGAGCAAAGTTAGACCTATAGATAATGAGTAAAAGGGGAGACTCACTAATGTTTAAACTAAAGAACCGAAAGTCCAAGTTGAAACTCATTATCACGATGTCCTCCTCTAAATGGTACTGCATAATCTTCTTGCATGATAACCCTAGTATCCTGGACTCCTAGAGCTAGTGCTCGGCGAGCTGCCATCGCACGACGTTAGTAACGTCTTATTCTAAGCATTGCATTGTGAGGCGATTTCAGCTAATGTGTATTATTATTCTGTATGAGCCAGATTTTTTCAGCGGCCTTCATGGAGACAAACCCGACAGGAAGCATTTGGAGACTGGCCACGGCCACGAACAGTAGGAGCAAGGTTTCTGCCGGTAGAGTTATTCCGTTGTATTTTAAAGTGTACCAATTGATCCTGGGCGTCATTTTTATGCAATTCTCTCTCTAAATTGGAGTCGACGGCTCAAGTTGGATTTATGATATACTACAGCCAGTAAATTAAGGGGCTGGCGCTATTAGAAGGCTATGTCGGTTGGACCTCGAGAATGCATTGCTGTGTAGATACCATACTACTCGCGTCCATGCTTCTACCCCGAGTGCGATTAACGCTATTATGATTAACAAAAAATTGTGATGAACATTAATGAGATCGAATTTTATGATGGACACACTTTGGGAATAACAAGTACAAGAGCCATTCCCAACACCAGAGGTACTAAAAACTTCAAATGGGGGGTAGTGCATAGTAAGACTCCCGATGCGTTCAAGCTATCACGTTAATGGGCTTTGTATCCTGCATGCTCATAGCGCCTCGGAATTCCGTAACGAATATTTCGCGAGGTACCTCGTTGCTCGTCACCATTCATCAGCTATACTGATTGCTAAAGTTGCATAGGGGGATATAATTTTTATCGTGTTGAAAGGTTGGAACTTGACAAGAATGCGAACATCGCCGTCCCACGAGGTAGCTCGTCGCTCATCGTCATTCATTATCTATAAGTATTGAATGAAGTTGCAGACGACCTTCGTGACATTTTTATCAGTGTTTACCGAACCAGCCAGGAATTAATGACAGCCTTTCTCGAATTGACAAAGACTTTCATTACAATAATCTTATATACTCAGTAAGATGCTACACTACGAAGAGAACATTAAGAATACTAAAAATGGAAAGGCTCGGTACATTGATGCTCGCACAGCCTCCCGAAATTCCAACACATGTACGGTATTCCATACTGTCTTTATCCATCGAAATATATAGACTGTTTCATGAATCATGCGTGAAAGTCCAGTAAGATATTGTGTACTAATTGACCCACAATTGACCAGGGAAAACTTGGTGTTTACCTAACTCTTTGATTGACGACTACATAGCCCAACGCCGGGATCGCCAGCACGTCAAACTTTGATGTAAATAGACGATGTCATATATACCATGTGAAGGAAGCGCTGGCCCTCGGCCAAATCATAGCTACGGGCGCAAGGAATGCTTATCCTAAGTGTTCTAGGTGCAGCCAGATCAGTACTGTTTCGTTTCTTGTCGTAAGCCTTACGGATCGCGGTGTTTTACGCATGGTTAACGCATGGAAAAGCTTGCTGCATCTATAATTAGATACGGACCCTGTGAACTTTCTTAGTTGGGCCTGCAACTTGAAATCGACGCTCGTCGGCTTTCCCGGACATTTTCCAGTCTATCTCTGACCCAGGAACGAATTTCTATTATATCTCGATCCGGGTGCAATGACCTGCGGGTTTTCGGCAGTTCCACGTTTATCAATTGCCGAGTTCAATCAGCCGACTGGAAAGCCAGTGGAAGTCAATTTAGAGTTTGCTAGGTTTGCTTTTTACCTTTCAGTCCCAAAATCCTATCATTTATTTTTCTACCACCCTTTTACTAAGAATTTAAGAAACTACGATACGATTATTGGCTTCGTTGCGGCCGCTTTAGCTCATATTAGGTAGGCTACTACGAGGGCATTGTATCTGACGGTTCGGACCCGAATCTGACACTCATCTAACCTTGAATAACATGGCTGTTCGCCGGCGCATCCCCTGTCAGTCGTAAATACGGATCTATTTGTTTTTATCCAATGAAGATAACTTCTCGAGAGGGAAGCAGTGTTGGGTTGCTTACAAAACTAAAAATAAGTAAACATCAATCTCTCACCATATGCATAGTCGTATGGCATAGTTGCATATTAAAGTGAAACGTGATACAGAATGCCTCAGACTGCGCGAGACCTAGATCATGATTGATTCATCTTAATAGGAGAGATATCTTGACCGATAGCATAAATCCGGTCCTTGACAATCGTCCCTGGCAACCTCTCAATGCTTCCCATCCAGTTCGTTTCCAAAAATATTAAGAATTGGCTAGAACAATAGGATTGTACATTTGATAAATCATCTTTTGAGTCATGAAGTCATGTAACCTTAGTCCGACCACATCACGCTGAGCGCTTTCAAATCCTGGAGGACCGGTCACCGCTGGTACGGGTATACTTTTGGAAAGAACCTTGTGGTGTCAATCACTTGAATAACTAGTACACATCCTGGGAACATAGTCGGGGGATGCGCCTCACTCAACCTGTACATCCCATACTGACGTCCGTTGACAATATTCTATACCGGGTAGGATCAATATGGCCGCCAATGAAACATTGGCGGCTACCTGGGACTCTCTTTCGAAAGAGTAAAAACGGGAGGAGACTTATCGAGTTCTCTGAATGGAAAGATTGAAATTAAACAATAATTTTAGAATGATATAAGTAGCGGACTACTCAATCTTCAAAAGCCAGAAGCATACTACAACATAAATTCGCAATGCGTTCAGCCTATCTTCCATCTCTGTATTTAATCTTCATCTTGGTGGCTTTTGGACGTTGTACACCCGTAGTACCTTTAGTACCAAGCACGACGCAACCCAGCGAGGGTGGGGCAACACGTAGGCTCATTGACGTTGCTCTTCATTAACTTTGCTGATGCAAATAAACCTATATTTTAGAGACTCCTGAGATTTTCCTTGGTGTTGAAGGAGGGGAGCCAGAGAGGAACCGTCGTAGAAGAGGGTTGTAATTGGAAAGAAGATAATTATTGGGAAGGTACCTTTCATTTTCCATTACGTTGGACGATGATCAGTTCTGAGTGATACATGCACAGGCACTCCATAGCCATACACTCTGCTAATCCTGCCCAAATAGAGTCCTTTGAAGAACGCTAGAATGTTTTATGTAATCCTGTCAAATACCAAATAATCCTACAGCAGTGCAGGAGCGAGGTTCACCGGCAAGTAAGAACTTATTTCAGTAACCTAAGGCGCGCGCAGTAAAGGACCCGCGACCTGGGAGACGATTTCCTTCAGCGGTATCCGCTAACATTCAAGTTAACTATTAATCCTCCGCGGGTACTTATCTGGCAGTTTTAAAATAAGTTATTGTATCAGGCTGAGCTTCAGTAAGCGATCTGTGCATGGGCGGGGTATAGAGCTTACTGTGCAAATAGACTGTGATAATTAAATAGATGGTATTTACGTAAATTATGGACTTTGTCTGTGCATCTTCCCACGGATTCTCGCAACGAGCACTTCTCGTCGTCGTCGCCGTGGACTTGTCCAATCGGATTGAATGCTTTAAATTTAAGACCAGGAAGTTCAGGCACAAGCGCCATTCTGATGCCCTCCAAATCTCACCGAAAACTGGTTGGAAACCAACTACTCTATACCATCTCCGTGTTTGCGAGTTTGGGCGTATTTCTTGTGGGTCTTCTCATGAATTGGGCTCCTACATGTTTTCTGATGGTTTTTGTTTACAGTTTGGATATGACCAAGGGTATGTAACTTCTTGACCCCCCTGGTATACCACAACTAAAAACCCAACCTGAACACGTAGTGTGATGTCTGGAATAATTACTGGCCCCCATTTTATCAGCTTCTTCAAATCTCCAAATGCTGTCGAGATTGGGAGCATTGTGGCTGTTTTAGAGATTGGTGCCTTTAGTAAGTGTCTAGATCAACGCATGATTCCGAATCTCACCCATCCCACTTGAAAGTTACGTCCATAGCGGCAGGAAGGATTGGCGATGTCGTGGGCCGGAAATGGACCTTGCTTGGAGGGGCAGTTATATTCACCGTTGGGGGACTCGTTCAGACATTCACAGTCGGCGTATGGTCAATGATTCTAGGACGACTCATAAGCGGATTTGGTGTTGGGCTACTTTCGTGTGTGACTTCAATTGCTCCTATTCCTGTAAACTGAAATATGCCACCAAGGACTATCGTTCCCATATACCAGAGTGAGATATCCCCTCCAAACCATGTATGACACGACACTCCCTCCCCTTTACACCCCATACTCATAGTCTTCAGAGAGGTGCCTTAGCTTGCGCGGAATTCACTGGTAATGTTGTTGGTTACTCCTTCTCCGTCGTGAGTTCAGCTTCCTTTTCCGTCAACAAAAGTACCATCACCCAAATGTCACCCAGTGGACCGACTACTTTTGCTCTTTCATCGACTCAGATCTGTCATGGCGTATCCCCCTTTTCATCCAATGTATCATCGGCGTCATACTTGCTGGAGGAACTTTCCTCATTCCCGAAAGCCCACGGTACGAGCATATGTTTTGGCCCATCTGTCCATGCATCTTTACACTTGTGACTAGTTGGCTTATAGACAACGATAAAGACCAAGAAGGCTTGCAAGTTCTTGCAGACCTTCACGGAGGTGGTACAAACAATTCAGTTACGCAAGCAGAATTTAGAGAAATCAAAGTCAAAGTTTTTTCAGAGGTACGTTCTACGCCAGTTCTATACCTTCGACGGTCTGATTTATGGATTTCTTAGCGTCAATTAGGGGAGGGTAAATCTTACAAAACAATGTGGAGAAAGTATAGCAGGCGTGTTTTGCTAGCTATGTCCTCGCAGGCATTCGCTCAACTTGTAAGTAACGACCATGACGCAATTTGGATTCCACGTTTACCCCTCGAGATAGAATGGCATAAATGGTGATAAATTTTTCGTTTTTGTCTATTCTCCTGTGCCTTTTAACTCACGGATTTATTGTGATAGTAATATCTTATTATGCTCGTGAGTACATTTTTCATTCTAATTCAAATTGATGCTCTCAACTGATGTACGCGCAGCCCGTGTGTTTGAAGGCAAGCCCGTATTTAATTGATGTCATTCAATCTTTCTCTGACTGACTGAATGCTGTAGAGGCCGGGTGGCTAGGCCGTCAAGCAATTCTTATGACAGGCATCAACTCGCTGATCTATATTCTCAGCACTCTACCACCGTAAGAATATCTTTATTCACTTCCCGAGATCCCGTCTTATTCCCTTTTCAGGTGGTATCTCGTTGATCGTTGGGGTCGTCGACCTATATTGTTATCTGGAGCCGTTGTCGTGAGTGTATCTTTCATGCCTCTTGCTTGACTATGCCTGGACTTTTTTTTCCTAGATGGCGTTGTCACTTGCCGCTACGGGTTATTTTATATACCTAGTTGAGCCATGGACACCTAATGCAGTAGTAACAAGCGTTATCATATTTAATGCAGCGTTTGGGTATAGGTACGATCTAGCGTAAATTTCTCATCTACAAGGCGTTCCTCATGTCTGCATATGTTACAGTTGGGGTCCACTACCTTGGTTGTACCCGCCAGAGGTGAGCTATACTTTGGTAGTTTAACTTGTCAGTAGTTAATCGTCTCTCCTTCGCAGATAATGCCTCTCACCTTCAGAGCAAAAGGGGTATCATTGTCCACGGCGACCAATTGGGCATTCAACTGGGTGGTTGGTCAAACGACTCCTTACCTGCAAGATTTGATTGAATGGCGACTATATTTCATACACGCTTTCTTTTGCGTTTGTAGTTTTATTCTTGGTCAGTCCCCTTTCTCATTTCTTCACCCTCTGCGCGCTAATTCCCTTGATCTCATCGATTCATCTGTTTACCGAACTCGGGATATTCCAGTATATTTCAGTACGCCTCAGAAGCTGTTCTCTTTATTCTGTACGCTGACTCCTCGTCGTTAAAAGTGTATCCCGAGACTAAAGGTGTACCTCTCGAGGAGATGGATGTCGTTTTCGGAGAAGGTACATTTTTTTTGGACATGGACTTGAGTTCATTATCTGATCAACTTTTTCTTCACATCGCCATTCCTCAGGAGAGGAAAATAAGAATGCTAGATATTCTTCCAGTGGAGGACTACTCACGCGCTGGCTCAAACGCATCAGGGGTTCGGGCTCAGTCCGCGATCTTACGGAACAGGAGTCGTATGCGCCACTTCGTGGTGATCATGACCACGACCGCGGCCGTGATGGATATGATGAAGTGCGAGATCCTGAAGAGGATGACGGTGAAGACTATGAGATGATAAAACGCAACCATCGTCATGAAAGTTGACAGATTTTCGGGATGCGAAGTCAATGCATGGTTAAGCATTCATGCATCATGGATCGTCTTGTGTCGGAAGTAGCGGTTGTTTGAAGGTGTTGGCAATCGATAGTATGCTCTGAGGGAGGGGGAGGGGCCGGAAAAATAGAATATTGGGCTTTAGAATCAGCCCTACTTCATTGGCGCGTTCACATCGGAAAAGATTTTTTTATAATTTTTATTCGTCGTGTTTTGCCTGTTCCTCTTCGCTCCTGCGATTTGTTGAGCATGGTCTATGATCCCACCCGAATTTGTGTTCTAGTGCCACCAGCAGTACTATACTGCAAATTCTGCCTGCCAACTCCGCCCATGACTATAGACTCTCGAGTTGCGTCTCTTCGCCCGAGTACGCGTCGTCACAGACTCCGCGTCCGTCTTTGTCTAGGTGCTCAGAGAGTTGTCCCAGGCTGGTACAAGAGGAAATCATCATCTGTTTCCGGAAATTTGCCAATGAGTAGAGTAGTAGCTATGCCTCCAGTGACTACCTAAAGGTTGGAATGTGCCATTTGATTTAATTTTGGACAGTAACGAAATTTATATGGGGTACAATTTATCCTTACGAGAGCCAGAACCCCCAATCTTGTTCTGGGTGAACTTTACTAAATAGCTGGACTTACAAGTCAACTGGCTCAAGAGTACGTAGTAGGCTTCGTCCCTTTGAAATCTTACTTGAAGAAATTTTACTTTCAAAGTATTACACATCAGATTAGGCACCTGTATTTACCAAGGCACCGGCGTGATTACGGGGTGTTTATTATTATTCAAAAATTTCACGATTCGAGAGGCACCATCCTTCTAGTATAAATAAGAGTTAGAAGTGAATCTATCGTTGTGACCATTTGCTCACAGCGATTAATACGCGTCTTGGCTGTCGTCGGTGAGAGGTCCTGGCTTGTACAATCGGGATTTGGGAGAAAACCTGATATTGGTCCGGTGGGTCCACTTGCCTTTGCTGGAATGGATCAGTGCGGGGAAGCCATCTAATTCATGGCGCAATATTCGACCGTTAGGGAGATGGTGCCGTTTAATATCAGGACCTGCAACGCCTGGGGTGAATCTAATAGGCAACTGCCCTAGTCGCTGCGGTTTGCGTTTGACGACATAATTCGGCGCTCGATGAGTGCCTGGCGTGTCATGAAGAAATCCCCACTTGCGCTTGGAGCGGGGGGAGTAGGCGGGCGGGTTGACGTGAGAGCGGTAAGGGGGGAGTGATGGGGACTGGGGGGCGGGAGGGAAATGGTCGACCGAGAGGGAGCGCGAACGGGAGCGTGAACGCCAAGTGCCTGGTATACAGCAGACATCTAAAGAGAGTACGATTGTTATTGAGACGCATGTGGTACAAGGCCAGGCATTGAATATTAAATGCTCACATGAAACGTTACAAAGTAGAAACAGGAGGGAAATGAGAGGAATACGCATTTGGAGAGGACGGTAAGTATATGAGAGGCGACCAGCACCTATAGAGTTGGACAATCGACTGGCGATGGCTGATGTCGCACTACCAAACGTTCCTTTTTATATGTTCCAGGATGGCTCCAGGCTTTTTGATTGTAATTTTTCCAATTGCCGCTAATCAAATATGGCATTCTGTCACAGACGGTACCTAGATCGTCACGGATGCCTCCTAATCCTGAACCTCGACATGCATACTAGTTAGCATATCATCGCCAGGGGGTCGGTTGGTTGGACCGTCAGAGGCCGTCAGACCCTTGAAAAAATATTGGAACTCAGTATTTTTGGCTCAAAAACGGCATAGATAGCCCCGACGATGCTCCATGATGGCACTAGTAGACATACATACAACTGGCCCTAAGTAAACACCTAGTCTCGTACCAAAACCGTCCACGTGTGGATGGACTGGTCTTGTCTGAAAGTCCGTCACATGGCAGGACCCCGGATAATAGATAAAGGCCTTTCCAGAATCCAGACAAATTTTGAGACATTTGACCTGCAAGCCGGTTCATTTCCAGTGCCCATTTGGCGGATGTGCCGTTTCAAAATTCCGGACATCAATGTTCGAGGAAACTGTTTAGAAACCCCATCAGTCATTGATTTGCAGCTTATGTGATCAGTTGCCGTCGAAGGAATGTGTCGGAGTTTGAAGAAGCCATCCACAGTCACAGCAATAACGCCATCTATCAATTCAAGAGTCCATCAACATATTATCCACCTTGTCTCCCTTGTTGTCTCTCTTATCATCCCTACAATACTACATGTTGTTCAATCCCTTCAAGTTTATGAGAAACAACCTTACCATACTTCAATTCTTTTGGGGGTAGGGAATGGCACAGGTAACCCTGCGATTTTTTGGGCCAACCCACACCCCTACCCCAGAAAACCTGTACCCATGACCATGGTTGCGGGTTTTGGCAGATAGGGGTATGGGTTTGTGACAAACCCCAGGGTTTCTTCATTGATCATGGGTTTTTGACTGATTTTGATACAAATACTACTTCAACTTATTTTTTCCAGGTTTTTCAATGGTAAACCACACCAGAAAATTCTGTTTTAGCTGTTAGGTATTATTTTCAACATTTAAAGCCATATTTAACACCTTGAAATTTCTATCTCAAGGTAAAAAAGTATGATATTATGCTGGACAACTAAATTTAAATAACTCAATGGAAAATACATATTTTTTTATGCAGTTTATTTTGTTAGATAGCATCAAGGAATGCCCACACTTCGAGTCCAGGAACGTGCATTTTGGATAGGAACTGCACTCAGCGCTTAAAAATATGATTTAGTTGGCTGTAGCCATGGTAACACTACCCCTGACCTGTCACTGGGGGTATGGGTTTTTCATGGGGTCAAAAATCCCAACCTGTACCCCAACCCCAGCCAATCTGTGGCATATACCCACAGGTTTCTCAAACCCATGACAATCCCTATTTGGGGGCAGCCTGGGTTCAAGAATTACTGAACAACCATTCACAGTGCATTCACTGTGAGTTGGGGGTTTCTGTTTGGGCAACTGTGGCTGCAACTTAGTCGAGATCTAGCAGGGGATCCTAAACATATATATAAACATAAAATACAACAGGAAAGCGCACCTAGCAGGGGATCCTAAAATAAAAGGATAAAGCCCTGCTAAAGTGGGATGCATGTCTATATACCAGAAATCGGAGTTGAAATAATAAAATGATGAAATGATGAAAAAGATGGAGAATGGTGAAAAGGTGATAGGAATGCTATGTCATGTGACCATCGGACTCCGGTATTGGAGCCACAAGTGCACTCCATCTTTGTTAGGGGACACTCCACTTCGTCCGACGTCTCCTCTGATATTTCTCCGTCACCTCTGTATATTCCTCCCCATCGTCGCTAGTCCAAGATGGAGTGCACTCACGGCTCCGATACCAGAGTCGATGATCACGTGACATAGCATTCCTATCACTGTTTCACCATTCTCCATCTTTTTCATCATTTCATCATTTTATTATTTCAACTCCAATTTCTGGTATATAGACATGCATCCCACTTTAGCAGGGCTTTATCCTTTTCTTTTAGGATCCCCTGCTAGGTGTGCTTTCCTGTTGTATTTTATGTTTATATATATGTTTAGGATCCCCTGCTGTTAGTGGACGCTCCACGTCCT
>Ga0193743_1001765_pt1 | contig 15758 bp, 27 predicted proteins | sample L2c2metaG_FD_143038 | JGI IMG/M metagenome (GOLD analysis project Ga0193743, IMG submission 143038) | Soil microbial communities from a riparian zone of the East river system, Colorado, United States - L2c2 | ecosystem: Environmental > Terrestrial > Soil > Riparian zone | place: USA: East River...
CGGCCGCTTCCGCCCGCAGGATCGCGGCCAGCCCGAGCGGCGTGGCAAGTCCACCGATCTCGGTGGGCTCCAGTCCTACCGCGGCGCGGTCGGATCCCCGCAGACGGTGCGGCTCGGCGCCCAAGCGGGACCGAGTTCCCAGCCCGGATTCCCGAGCACCAACGCCGGAGACGTCACCGGGGCGCTCGCGCAGATGGGGCTTCCGGACGTCTGGCGAGTAAGGGGTACCTGATATGGCCGGCATCCCGCCGTGGTTGAAGGACAAGCGCGTGCAGCTCGGCATCGTGGCCGCGGCCGGGCTCGGCGTGATTGTGGCGGTCAGCCGCGGGAAAGGCGCCCTCGGCGGGGGCGACGGCGACGGCACCGGATCCACCATCACGCCGACGACACTGGACAGCACCGGAACGGACCTCTACAACGCGATTCAGTCCGTCAGCCAGGGATTCTCCGATGATCTGCGGGCGCTGTATGACCAGCTCCGCAACTCCGGCCAGCTCGACCCCGAACCGAGCGGCGGTACCGGGGGCGACCCCTGGGCCGCCTACCGCAAGACACCAGTCAACGCGCAGCCGCGGCCCTGGGCCGGCGACACGTGGCCGAGCGCACCGACCATCCCGCGGCCGGTGCCGGCGCCGCGGCGGATCCCGCGCCTGCCCCGCATCCCCCGGAAGTAAGCGTCCGGTGGCTCGGCTGACCATGGCGCAGACGTACGCGCTCGCCCGGCAAGCGGGATTCGACCCGGCGAGCGCAGTTCTGATGACCGCTATCGCCATGGCCGAATCCGGGCTACGCACCGACGCGGTAGGGGACACGAGCCTGCAAACCAACTACTGGGGCCCATCGGTCGGACTCGCGCAGATCCGCACCATCAAAGGAGACACCGGCACCGGCCACACCCGCGACATAGAACGGCTCAGCGACCCGCTACAGAACCTCGTGTCGGCGTACGAGATATCCAAGGGGGGCAAGGACTTCACCCCCTGGAGCGTCTACAACAGCGGCAAGTACCGGCAGTTTCTCGGGCAGGCCACCACAGCCGGCACCGGCTACACCGGCGGGGCGACCAACACGGGCGTGCCGGTACAGCCGGTCGGGCTCACCGATTGGCTGTCCGGCGACGGGTTCGGCGGTGCCCTGCGTCAGCTCGGCGTGACGCTGTTGTTCGTGGCCGGCGGCGGGGTGCTGGTCGTGGCCGGCACCTACCGGATGTGGGGCCCGGTCGTGAAGAAGGTTGGCGGCACCGCCGTTACCGCAGTCACGCGGGGCGCCGTATGAGCAAAGTCGACACCCTCGTTTCCTACGGCCTGACGGAAGTGGGAAAGCCTTACCGGTACGGGGAAGAGGGGCCGAACGCGTTCGACTGCTCAGGTCTGATGCAATGGATTTTCGGCCACGTCGGTGTGCAGCTACCCCGGACCGCACGTGAGCAACAGAAGTTCGCCACACGAGTCAGCAGCCCCCGGGTAGGCGACCTAGTGTTCTACAACACTCCGGCCACACACGTCGGTCTGTATCTGGGCGCCGGCAAGATGCTGCACGCGCCCAACAGCCGGTCAAAGGTCAAGGTTGCCGACGTCTACGGCAGTCCCACCTACGGGCGGGTATCCGGGATCGGCGCCCCCGGCGGTGTTGTCGGCCAGGCGGTAGCCGACACGGCAGGCAGCGCGGTGTTCAACATCGCCGGTTTCATGTCGTCGCTCCGAAGTGGACTTGTCACCATTGCCATTGCGGGCGGCGGTATCGCGCTGATAGCGCTCGGCGCGTGGCAGTCAACGAAAGGCAGGGAGACATGACGACTGAGGCACGGGGACCGTTCTCGGGGCTACGGCGCCGCATCGACCAGGCGACCATCCGGACCGAGGGCAGTCCACCCCCGACACAGCCCGCGCTCAGCCAGCCCCCGGCCACCGTGGGCGGCGGGCACGGCATCGTGGCCGGCGCCAAGCGCCAGATTCCCGACGTCAACGCGCAGCCCGCGCACGGACGGCCGCTGAGCCAGAAAGACGCAGAGCGGCTGATGTGGGCTGAGATGCTGGCCGCGTCCCGGGAGCTGGTGGAGTCGAGTACCGTCCTGACCGCGGCGCTCGGCCGGACGGGCGCCTACAACGGTGTCATCGAGGTAGCGCTCTGGCAGATTCCCGCGACCGGGGACATCTACCTGATGCGCGAGTTCTCCACAGTGATCGGGATGGTGCGCGTAACCAACCATCACGCGGCCGACCCGCTCATCATCCAGGCCGGCATGCCGATGGGCCCGACCGGGCCGACGTCCGGCATCGGGGTGCAGCGGTGCGCGGCCGGCGCAACCGTCGCCATGCCGATCGGTACCCGACAGGTCACCGTGTGGGGCACCGCCGCAACCCTGTTCAGCTTCCAGGCGTTCACCGGGCTCCAGGGCTTCGGAGGGAACCTCTGATGAAGACGATCCATCCCGACTGGAGGGTACCGGCGGTGCTCGGCGTGGCCGCGCTCGGCGCCTCGTGGTGGCTACTCAACGACGCCTACGTCAGGCGCGGTATCAAGCCACCGGTACTCCTGCGGCCGTTCATGTGGTGGCGGTAGCCGATGGCACCGCGGCCGGTCCGGCTCAACGGCGTTCCCTGCAACGCCATCGTGTCCGCGGCCGGCACCGCCGAAGCGACGTTCACCAGCCGCGGAGACGTCTGGGTCGGACACGTGTCGGTGATCGTGCAATCCCCGAGCGGCGGCACACTGACCAACCAGTCAACAGCCACACTCCTGCGCGACGGCCAATTCTTCGAGGGCACCTACTCCGGCAACTCCGACGTCAGCGACTCGCGGTATCTCATGCTGGCCGGCGAAGCGCTCACAGCACAGTGGACAGGCGCGGACCCGTTGGCGCGCGCAACCATGTACGTGTATGGGCTCCAGTACCCGTCCGGGGCCGGACTGGACGCGGCCTGATGCCGTTCCGGGATCCGATCGTGGCCGGCAACACGCTCGTGCGCGAAGCGATCCGCTCGGTGGGCTACACCCCGGGCGTGCAGGGATGGACGATCAACCGCGACGGCTCGGCCGAGTTCAACGACGTCGCCATCCGCGGCACGCTCACCGTGGTCGACGTCGACGGCTCGTATGTGTCGATCTTCGATGAGGATCCGGGCGACGGGTCCGTTATCGAGTTGGGGCTACCCACCGCCACCGGACCCAACCTCTCGCCCGCGCGGATCCGCACCGGCGTAGACCCCTACCTCGGCAACATCGGGCTGGAGATCCGCGGCCCCACCTACGGCGCGCCGGCCCCGACCGCGCCGGCCATGTACCTGTCTCCGGGGTTCCTGCTCACCGTCGCCGACTCAATGTCCACAGTGGTCATCGGAGATTGGGAGATCGCGCACGACGCGGGCGGTGTCCTGGTTATCAAGATGCAGCTACAGCACCCCTCGGGGCTGCTGGTCGTCAGCGGCGGCTACGACACGGGCACCGGCAACTACAACACGACGAGCGGGAACCTGGTCACCAGCACCGGCGACGTCCGGGCCGGCGGGCAGAGCCTGCCCCGCGGGATCATCGGCGCCGCGCAGGCAACCGCCCTGACTGGCACCGCCACCACTGCCGGCGCCAGCAACGTCGAGGTGCGAGACGCGGTGCTCGGTGACTACACGTTCACCGCGGACGCAACCCGCCTGTACGTGGTCAAGTACCCGAACGTCCGCGCGAGCGTCGACGCCGCGGCCACCCCCAACCTGGTCACCATCCGAGTCCGCGACGGGGGCGCCGGCACCCCCACCGTGGCTAGTCCCATGGTCGCCGAAGGACAGGCGCGGCTGGTCGCCACCGGCGGCCCCGGGCAGGCAAGCATCTACGTCGAGTCGATCCCGCTGACATTCAGCACGGGTACCCACACTCTCGGCGCGTTCATCGTCGCCGCCACCGCCGCGGGCACCGTCACCCCGCTGGGCAACCGCGCTCTCTACGCCGCGGACATTGGCACCTGAGCGGCCCCCCCGGGATTCGGCGGCCGGGCCCTGGGCTTCCCCGGGGGCCCGGCCGCCGAACGTATATCAGATATATAATGGACACCCGTCGATGTGCCTACAGGCGATCCAGGTGCGCGACCACTTCCGGGGGCAACGCCGGACAGCTCACCAACCGCAGATCCGGCGCACCCTCGCTCTCGGGCCGGTTCTCGTTCGTGTCCGCCCGCAGGTACCCGTGCGCTTCCAGCTCGGCCACCGCCAGGTGGAAATCCTCGTTCGGCCAGCCGATATTCTCGGCTACCCGCTCGCGATCCTTCTTGTTCGGCATTTCGAACACATAGACCACATCGGCCTGAGCTACTACGAGCGGATCCATCGTCACCGCCCGCGGCGCGCACAGAATGAGCGTGATCTGCCGGTGCCGATTGCTCTGGAGCATCCGGCGTAGGTGCGGGGGCGTCTTGTTCGCTTTCGCGATAATGCCCGCCTCATGGACGATGACGATTACCCGCCCAGTCCGGTACGCCATCCCAAGAACCGCGTCGACATCCTCTAGGAATGTCTCCGACCCGGTGTCAGGGTGATAGCGCAACGTCATGCGCTTATCATCCTGCCGTAGCTCCTCCGGCCACTTCGAGGGCAAGTCATCGACGGTGCCGGTCAGCTCGATGACGTCCTTATGCGGCCCGTCCGTGCCGTTGATATCAATGACCACACGGTCATAGGGATACGAGTCGAAAAACAACAGCCCCATTTTGCTCTTGCCCGAGCGTTTCTTCCCAAGGCACACGATGACGACGCCCTGACTCGGATCGATCTCCCCCCGGGCGTTGAACGTGCCGGACACCGCTACGCCCGCACCGCGTGGCCGGCCGGCCGGAACGCGCACCCGTTGGCGTGCAGGGCCCATTCCAGGTCACCCCAGCGCGGTTGCCCCCGCTCGGCGCACCCGACCGACGCGTACAGACACCGGGCCGGCTCGCCGGCGCCGGCGCCGGCGGTACTCTCGCCGGCGTGAGCACCGTTTGCGCTGTTCTCGCGGCCGGCCTGGTCCTCACCCCGGTCGCTCGGGCCGCCGTGCTCCTGCTCGTCGACGAGCGGGACCGACGACGGCGGCGGGCCGGCGCCGGCATGGTCCGGGCCGCCCTCGGGGTAGGGGGCGGGGGCAGTGGCGATCATGTGCCGGCGCAACAGGGCACCCATGGTGGCCGCGGTGCCGAGCATCACCGCGGCCGTGGCCGCCGCGCGGGCTAGCCGCCGCACCGCCGGGCGCACCGGGGCCGGCTCGGTGCCCTCGGCGCCCTGGTGCTCGCGCTCGACGTCGGCCGGATCCGGCTCGGCGCCGGCCAGCTCGGCGCGGCGTACCCGGCACGCCGCGTCCAGCGTCGCCAGCTCCGCACGGCGCTCATCGACGGTGCCGGTCAGGATGTGCACCCCGAGGGTCAACGCGAACGTGCCGATCGGGATCAGGAACGGCCGCAGAACCGCCGGGATCTCTGGTATCTGCTTCTGGCTCACGCGCTCTCTCCTTCGGGGTACTCCGCGACGCGGACCCGCGCCACGAGGGGTGTGCCGGCGTCGCCGTCCAGCAGGTAATCGTTCGTGGCCGCGCTCAGCTCGGCGACGTCGACCAGCGTCCCCGAGATCAGCTCGGCGGGCAGGAACCGGGCCAGGATCCGCCCGGCCGGCGCCGCGATGCCGTCAAGCTGCGGGTTCGTCGGCTGGCGCAGCTCCAGGCCGGCGCGTCCGAGTTGCCACCCCAGGGTGCGCAGGACAGCCGCAAGCAGCCCCTTGACCACTCTGGCCGCGTTGCGGTCACTGACCGCATCCCGGGGCTTAGTGGTACCCCAGGTGCGCGTACGCGTGTCGTCCGGTGGCTCCAGACTCGGCGGCGGGGGCGGTACCTCGCTGCCGTCGAACGGGCTCGGCTGGCGGAGGTCCGGGCTCTCCCCGTCCGGCGCCGGCTCGACGGTCACCATCGGCGGGGCCGGCGCCATCGGCGGGTCCTGGGCCCCCGGCGGCTGGCGGAATTGCGGGAGCGGGATCACGACGGTTGTCTCTTGGCTCACCGTTCCTCACCTTCAACACTGTCGATTTCTTCGGCCGCGGGCTCTTGCCGGCGCCCTGGTCGCCGCTGCCGGCCGGCGCCGGCTGGCCGGCCGGGATCCGGCGGGCAATGACCTTCCCGGTGCACTCGCCGGCCGGGCAATCGCCCCGCCAGGTGACCCTGTTCCGCGGCGCTTTCGTCGTGACCACATGGCCGCACTTCGGGCACTTCCCCCGGACGTCTACCGCCACCGCCCACCCCCCTTATCAACCGTTAAACTCCGACCCGTTTTCGTGTTATACACGTCCCATGGCAGAGACACGGGCGATCCGGTTACGGCGGCTGGCTACCGCCTACCAGCGCTCACGCGAGGTGTTCACCGACGACGCGCGCAGCTTCCACGGCGAGGTACGCCAGGCAGAGCAGGAGGGCCGCTCGGTCCGCTGGATCGCCCATCAGATCGGGATGAGCGTCGCGCATACCCACCGCATCATGACCGGGCTGACCGGGCCCGACAAGGTGTGAAATCCGTACACTCGGCGGTATGGACAAATTCGTTTCAGACGATGCCCTAGCCCGGTGGTTCGCCTATCACGCGCCACCGACCGCGTACGTGTCCGACACTCACCAGGTGGTGCGGGAAGCCTGCCACCAGGCGGCCTACGTGTTGAACAGGACCGTGCCCGAGTGCCCCGAAAAGACGGTCGCGCTCCGCAAGCTGCGCGAGGCGATGTTCTACGCGAACGCCGCGGTGGCGTGCCACCCCGACGCTGTGACGGGCCCACCATCGTGAGCGCGAATCCGGTACTCGTGGCGAACGTGTACGTCGATGGTTGGCCGCTCACCGCCACCGAAACGGCGCCCTTTGAGCCGCGCGCGGGAGAGGTCATGTCGATGAACCTGGCGGCTCGCGAAAGCCCGTCGTCCATGGTGCGGCTCGATATCGAGTTCGGCCCCGAGTGGCTGCCCGGATGGAGGGTGGCGCGGATCCGACTTTCGGTCAACACCGACAGTGTGTGTCCGGTGCCGTTGCCGGTCATGCTCTACATGGCCGAACCGCGGCTACCGGTGCCGTCCGCCGTGGTCCCGATGCCGTGCGAATGGGTTGACCACCCGATGTCCGGAAAGGTGTTCGTGGTCGCGTTGCGGGTCGCTTGACCGAGTTGAGGCGGCCCCCCCGGGATCCCGGGGGGGCCGCCTCGTTGCTGTCGTGCTCCGTCCGCCCGCTCAGGGGCTCGCGACGCGGCCAGATTGTGTCGGGCCGCCGTCAGGGTAGACCGGGGGCGCCACGCTCATCAGGGCCCGAATCTGACCCACCGTGTACGGGATGGCTTGGTCGGCGTATTCGGCCGGAAACTGCACCAGGTTCGCGGCCAGCAGATCGGTAGCCGCGGCCATGATCTGCTCCGTCTGCTCACGCCAGCTCAGCGCCGGCACCGCGTGCAGGTGGCGCCCCGGTGCCCGCTGGCTCGGGATCGGCTCGGGCGTCACAGCCATTCTCCCTCCACGATGTCAACCTTGACGGCGCGGTCCGGCTTGACTAGCTCGGTCAGATACCAGGCCGGCACCGACCGGGATCCCAGCTCCGCGCGGGCCGCGTCGACCAGCGTGAACCGGACAAGGCCGGCGTCGGCCATTCCCGGCGCCACGTCGAGCACTAGTTCGAATTGACGCGGCGCCGGGGTGCGGCGCCGCGGTCGTAACCAGCTCAGCCCCATAGCGACTCCTCACGCTCACGCGCGGCGGCGGGTAGCCACGCAGGTACCAACTCGGATGCCGGGATAACTACGGGCTCGGGCTCGGCGGCCTGGTCGCCGTCGAGCCCCATCGGGTACGCGATCGGCAGCGGCCGGTGCCGGCCGGTGTACCGGTCCTCTCGACGGAAGAGGCTCACGAGACGCCCGCCCGGGCGGGGGCGGCCCGCTCGACGAGCCGGCCGCCGCGCAGCTCGGCCCGCCAGCCGCAATCGACCAGCGCGAGACAGACCCGGGAACCGTCCGGCTCGACGACGGCCGGGCATGTGCAGCGCGGGCACCGCGGCGCGCTCACGAGGGGCCGCCCTCGTCCGCGAACCGCAGCCGGGATCCCAGCTTCGCGCGGGCCGCGTCGACCAGCGTTTCCACGTCATCGGCGTAGACGTTGCCGGTGCCCATCGTGCCGCCGCAGGCCGGATCGTCCCCTGTGCCGCAGGCGCAATCGCCGTCGGCCGGCTCGGCGGTGGCACCCCCGCCCGCGGCGAGAATGACCGAGCGCTGTTCGTCGACAACGCCGCTCAGCGCTTCGGCGACCTTGCGCATGGTGCGAGTCGTATAGATCACGGTCGCGAAATCGCGGGAGTCGCCAAGCGCGTCGACGACCGCGCGATAGGCGCCGATCGCGGCTACGGCGGCACGGTCCAACGCCACGAAGGGATCCTCTGCGGCGCCCATCAGAACGGCGGCTCATCGTCGGAGGTGCCCGCGGCCGGTTCGGCTGTCGCCGGCCGTTGGGTGGTGGCGGTGCCCCAGGGGTCATCGGCCGGGCCGCCGCGGCGGACGGACTTGACGACCTTCGCGGTCGCGAACGCCAGCTCGGGGCCGATCGCCTGGACGGACAGCTCCAGGCGGGTCAGCTTCTGGCCGGCGGGCGTCTTACTGCGGCCGTCGCTCTCCCACGAGCGGGTTACCAGGTCGCCGACGACGACGACGCGGGCGCCGCGGGTCAGCGACTCAGCCACGTTCTCGGCGAGGTGCCGCCACGCGGTGCAGCGCACGAAGGTGGGCTCGCCGTCGACCCATTCATCGGTGCCGGCCTTCTTGACGCGGGGGTTGTGCGCGAGGCTGAACGCGCAGACGGCTACGCCCGTGGCGGTGAAGCGCAGCTCGGGTTCCTCGGTGAGGTTCCCGACGATGGTGACTTGCAGTTGGTTCACGATCACTCCCATGTAGTCGGATTCAGGGTGCGTCAACGGTAGGCGACGGGGGCCGGGGTCGTCAACGATCGTTGCTCGGCGTGGCGGATGGTGAACGGTAGGGGCCCCGAGAGCCGGCGGGCCCGCGCCCCCCTCGGGGCCGGCCGGCTCTCGGGACCGGTGGGCGCGGCGCCCCGAGGTGATGCTGCGGGAAGGGCGCCGCGCCGGCTCGTGCGGGTCGGGTGCCGTCCAACGTCGACCCGCGCGGCCATCCGGTCACGGTAGGTCTGGTCGGTCCGATCTTGAGTCGGCCGACCGGCTCGATTGGTCCGGCCTTTCCGCCCACCCCCGCGTCGGAAGCGGTTGGACCCCTCGTGCGCGGTGCCGAAGGTGCCGCCCGTTCGTGCCACCCCCGGGCCCCCGGACAGACGACCGGGGCCGCGATGTCGGTCCGCGGCCCCGGTCGTTTCGCACCCCGCTTACGGAGGGCGGCTGTCCCCTCGTGAGAGTCGGACGGCCGGCAGTCTAGTCCCTCGGCCCCCGGGTCTGTCCACCATCGACCGGCCGCCGATCATGCTCGGCCGCGTGCGGCGCGTCGCGTGGACATCGGGGCAACGGGCCAGTAGACCAACGGTCACCAAGGCGGGCCCGGACTTTCAGGTAAGGCGCGGGCCCGGCGATCACATCTCGCCGGGCCCGAACCCCCCTCGGTGGCTCTACCGGTGAGGTCCGACCCACAACCGGTGGCTCTGCCGAGATCCGGCCCATCCCGATCGGCTTCGGGAAAGGACGGCAAGCGCATGGTAGGGCCGGCACCCCCAGGTGACGCAAACGCAAACCGGCGTGTCTCCAGCGTTAGCAAAATCCGGACACCCTCCGGGCGCCCCCGATCGACGCCTGTCACCCCCGCCCGCGGGATCCCCGCGCCAGCATCGACGGTCATGGATGCCGTGGGGGTGGCCGCGCGCACGTCCTCTTGGTACCTCGCAAACTTTGTATCCACCGCAGGTCAGCAGGGGTCCGCGGAGCGGCGGACCGCTCGTAGCGCATTGAGGGGACTCAATCGCCAACCGGGGGTTTCGGCGCTCGCGCGGCCCGCGGCGTGTGGACTGCCGATCGGCGGCGGCCTGGTCGCCGTGCACCGTCAACCGGAGGGGGCGTGCCACACATCCGGGGTGGAGACGTGCGCGTCGATCTGGTCGTGCCCGGTGTGCGCAGCCAAGATCCGCAACTATCGGGCGGACGAGATCGCCGCGGCGCTCGGCGCGCACGTCGAGGCGGGCGGCGGCGCCCTCCTGGTGACCCTGACGCTGCCTCACCAGGCCGGCGACCAGCTGCGCAAGACGGTCACGCTGGTCAGCGACGGATTCCGGGCGGTGCAGCGCGGCCGGACCTATGTCGCGGAGCGCAACGCCTACGGCATCCTAGGACACATTAGGGCGTTTGAGATCACTCACGGCCGCAACGGCTGGCACCCCCACCTGCACCTGATCGTGGTCACCGCAGGCCCGCTCACCGACGACCAGGCCGGCGCCCTGCAAGGCGCGTGGCAGGCCCGATGGGACCGGTGGCTGACCGGGCAGGGCTGGCCGGCCAGCGTCGAGGGCATCGGGGTGCGCGTCGACCGGGTACGGCGCGACGCCGCCGCGGTAGGCGAGTACGTCGCCAAGCTCCAGGAAGGCGACGACGGGCGGCTCATCCGCGGCGCCGCGAACGAAGCGGCCCGCGCCGATCTCAAGGCCGGCCGCGCCGGCTCCCGGGTGCCGTTCCAGATCCTCGCGGACTTCGGGTGCGACGGCGGCGGCCAGGACCTCGCGCTCTGGCACGAGTACCAAACGGCCACCAAGGGACGAAGCGCTATCCGCTGGTCACGGGGCCTGCGCGCCCTACTCCAGGTGGAAGAGCTCACCGACGACGAAGTAGCCGAACTAGACGCAGGCGGAGACGTCTTGCTCGTCCTCACCGGGGCGTTGTACCGGCGGATCGCGGCCCGCCCCTACGGAGAAGCCATGTTGATGGTGGCGGCCGAGAAAGGCGGATACGTTGGAGTACGACGGTTCGTCAAAGCGCTGAAATTGGACGCGAGGGGCGTACTGCCACCGGAAACATTGATGGGTATCGATAGGGGGGAGGTAGCGTGAGTCGATGGAATCTAGCGACGTGGCGGGGCCCGACAACGCACCGCGACGCGGGGGCGCTCCGTGACGTGCGCGGCCTGGTCGTGCATATCGCGGAGGGCACCTACGAAGGCACGATCGCGTGGCAGAAAAATGTGCACGCCGACCGGCCGACGTCAAGTCACTTTGTCGTGGCGCGTACCGGGTCGTGCGCGCAAATCGTCGACACCGGGGACGCGTCATGGGCGCAGAAAGCCGGTAACAAAACGTGGCTGTCTGTCGAGTGTGAAGGGTTCACCAAGGCCAGCCCGCATTACCGGCAGGGGTGGGAAAAGCTCACCGGCCCACAGTGCCAGACCATCGCGCGACTATTGGTGGAAGCGAACCGGCGCCACGCCGTGCCGTTGCGCGTGACACATGATCCGGGGGCACGGGGACTCGGATTCCACAGCATGGGCGGGGCGGCCTGGGGACACCAGTCGTGCCCGGGGGCGTCCATCATCCAGCAGCTAGGCGGAATCGTGCTTGTGGCGCAGGCTCTCGCGGCGCCGAAGCCAACAGAGGGGGCATTGACGATGATCGGTGTTAGGTACGCGCAGGCCAAGGGGACAGCCGCGGTGTACGCAGGCGACGGCATCACCTGCCGGTGGGTACCGAACGAACCGGCGCTCGCGCTGATGCGGGCAGAGCAGGTCGCCAGTGGCGTGCCGGCCGCGCGGCTGGTGACGAAGATCCTGCCGGATGAGGCGTCGGTGTTCGCGTACCTCGGGGTGCTCGATGGCCCGGCGGGCAACCGATGAACCCCCGCAATATCTGGCCGGCGACGGTCCTGGTCGCGGTCGTCACCGCGTCCGTGGCAGCGGTCCTGATCGTCCGGCCGGAGATGATCGGGCACCTAGACGGTGTGATGGCCGTCTTGGTCGCCCCGTTGCTCGCGGCGCTGCTGGGCATGACTAACGCGATCCGGCGCAACACCAACGGCCACACGTCCGAGTTGATCGCTCTGGTGGATCGGCAGGACGAGATCATCGCTCGGCTACCGGCCAGCGAGTCCGGGCGGGCGAATCCACCCCCCGACCCTCAACCCCCTACGGGGTAAGGCAACGGGTTCGTGACAGAAGGGCGGGCCGGCGCCTAGGGGACGACCGACCCGCCCTTTCCACCCTACGGGCTCACCTCAGGCTGTGCGGTAGATGCGCGGGATGGTTGTAGATCCCGAACGCGGGGCACCGCTCGTTGGTGCAGAGAACGACCGCCGGCTCGGCATCCCAGGTGGCGATCTCCGAGCGGCCCCGTAGGTGCTTGGCCTGTGCGACCAGCTCTCGCCACTCGGCCATCGTCAGGCGTAGCGCCATACCGATTTCGGTGCGGCCCCGGGCGAAGTCCGTGCTTCGGTGGATCACCACCATGTCCTCATGGTTGGCGAAGAACACCGACAGGTCAGTGCCTAGAATCTGCGAGCGCCGGTAACTCACGCCGTTGCCCCTCCCTCCTGCTCGGCCTGCTCTTGCGCTGTAGCCACGTAGTCGCTCCAGCCTGCGTAGTCGGTCTCAGGGTTCGGGATTTCCCCAATCACGATGCCACCCTGAATGACCGACACACAGTCGACGTCGAGTCGTACCGCTTCCTGCGCGAGGCGGTCAAACTCGGCTCGGTCGCCTCGCGCTCGGGCCTGGAAACTCTCGTCCAGCAGCGCCAGCACCCGCGCGGTTTGCTGAGCCCGCGTCATTTCGGTCATGCGGTAGCTCCCTGCTCTGCGGCCAGTAGCCGCGCTACGTAGCGGTGGCTGCCCCCGGTCAGGTTGACCAGCTCGGGCACAGTCACGTCGGGCCTGTCTCGCACCGCGGCCCGGACGGCCGGCGCGATGCTCCCCGCGGCTCGACGGGTGCGCGGCGCGCGTGCGCGAGCCGGCGCCGGCTCGGTCGCCGCGGCCGTCTCGGGTGCCGGCGCCGGCCGGGCCCGCGGCCCCAGCTCGGCGAGACAGATCGACGCGACCACGATCAACCCGTCAACGCTGACCGGCATCAGGTGCGCGGCGCTTGTGCTCTCCCCGTAGCGCTGGCACACCGCCACCATGTGGAAGTACGACACCCATGCGGCGATGCCGGCAATCGTGGCGGTGGTCGCGATCCGGGCCCCGGCCAGCCGGCGCGTGTGCACCGGTACCCGGGAGATCAGCTCGACGGTCAGCAGCAACGCCAGCGGCGGCCACGCACTGATGCACTGCGCGATTAGTCGATCCTGCGCGTGTAGGACGTTGGCGACCAGGGACGCGCCGATACCGAGCGCGAGCACCCCCCGGCAACCCCATTGAATCCTCGCGATGCTCAACGGATCTTCCACTTTTCGCGGAATTGGTCAACCTCCAGGCTGGACGATGAGATGCACCGCATCACGGCGCCTAGTGCCCACTTGGGCGCGTACGGCTGGACCATCGTGCCCAGTTCCCACCACAGATCGGTGACCTTCTGTAGCTCGGTCACGTAGTGCTGACGCTCAGCGGCGGTCCGCGCGATAGGGAGATGATGCAGCCGCATCAGGGTGTCCTCTAGGGACTCGTAGACCGTCTCGGGCGTCCGCGTGGCGGCCGGGGTCGGCCGCCGCGGTGCCGGCGCCGTCACCGCGGATCAGGCTTCGGCTCGTCGATGTAGCTCGACGCCTCCACGGTCCAGTCGGGCGCGTCGGGGTGCCGCGGGTTGATCTTCTCAGACCGGTAGGCCCGGAACGGCTGAACGCCGTTCCCGGTGACCAGGGGCCCGAAGGCGGGTAGCGATTCGCAGCGCAGGAACAGTGCCCATTGCTGCACCGCTTCGGGGTCGTTGTCGTCAACCTGCACGGAAACGGAGTGACCACCGTCGTTGTGGTCATAGAAGTTGATCGACCTGGGGACGGGTAGACCGTAGACGATTCCCCCGTTCAGCATGTTGTAGATCGCACGTCGCTCCGCGAGCGCGCTGGTAGTCTGCGGCATAGCAGTGTGTTCCTTTCGTCGAGGATTGCTACCGGGATGAGGGGCGGGCCGGGCGTCGGTCCGCCCCTTCCTACTGCTTGCGTGGCTTCACCCACCGTTTGTGCGCGCTCTGCCTGAGCATGCCAACAGCCCGGCCGATGTCGCCGGACGTTGCTCCGTTGGCGAGCGCGGTATAGATCAATTCGTCGCGGGACCTTTCCGTCAAGGTGCAGAGGCGGTGCATGGCCGCGATCTCCGCTAGCGGGGTATCGGCCGCGGCCACCGCGTCTAGCGCCTGTTCGATCGCTTCGAGGCTACTCACGCGTCAACGGTAGACGACGCCCGGCGGGGGGCGCAAGGGCCGGCCGGGCCCGGCGTGGCGCCCAGGGCGCCGTGTTGTACGGGTTCGGCCGCGTTCCCTTCCGGAGACGGCGCATCGTGCCGTATCCAGACCTCAACGTCGCCAGAGATCACCCAACCGAAGGGGCGGGACGATGCGGGGTAAGCAGATCCTCTACACGGTGGCAATCGCGCTCGCCGTGGTGTTCGGATACCAGCAGTACCAGGCGCGCACGGGCAAGGGCTGAGCGCGCGTGTTCGGCAAACGGGCCGCATTCTGGATCGCGGTGGGCGGGGTAAGCATTCTCGCCAACTTCGGCCTGGAGCTGGCGGCGGACAAACTTCCATTTCTCGGGCTGTCTCGACTCACGGCCTACATTCACCGCGGTAACAACGGAGGTGCGGCGTAATGCCCGTGCAGGTTGGACAGCCGATCTCGGCGCTGCAAGGGGTTCAGGCGCAGAACGTGGTCCTGGATCCGCAGAAGTTCTACCCGGCCACGCGCCGGCTCACCTTCCCGATGAAGCCGGTCGGTGCGTTCGCCGGCTACGGCTCCACCGACTCGACGCAACTCAAGCAGACCGGCATTATCTCCGCGCTCGACATCCGCATTGCCGGAACGTTGGTGTTCGGCGGCACCATCACCGGCACAACCCTGTCCTACCGGTACCCGTACGCGCTCCCGAAGGCAATCAAGGTGAGCGCCAACGGGCAGGCGAACCTCGTCAACGTGAACGGGACTTTCCTGAAGGCGTTGCAGTTCTCCGGGCCCGCGCTCAATGACCGGGGCGTCTCGCACAGCTTCGGCGCCGTGACCGGCGTCAACCAGGGCACCCTGTCGCTCGCCTCGGACGACTGGGGTACGTCCGGCGCCAACCAGCTCGGGCCCGGCGTCACCGTTCCCGCGGTCGGCACCTACACGGTCGATCTCAACTTCCGCGTGCCGGTCGCGTTCGACCAGCGGACCTTGCTCGGGGCGGTGTTCGCGCAGACCGCGCAGACGAACCTGACCTGTGACGTCGAGTACGAGACGCAGGCCAATTTGGTCACCCTCGGCGGTGCGGCCACCCTCGCCACCACGCTCACCGCCGAGATATCCGGCATCGTCTACACGATCCCGCAGGTGGGCGGATCGTTCGTGGTCCCGGACCTCTCGGCCTTCCACCAGTTCGTGCAGTCCCGCACAACGGCGCTCGCGCAGGGCGACAACGAGATCCTGCTCCCGGGTACCGGCATCGGCCGCCAGCTCATGCGCGCCTTCTTCATGACCTCCACCGGCACCGCGCCGGGCACCCCGCTGGCGCTCAACGCGACCAACTACGGGCAGGTGGGCTGGCGCTATGGCGGTAACGACACCCCCGAGATTTACCGCAACGGGCAGGTGCTCCGCGCGATCAACGAACACCAGCTCGGGTGCGACTTCGGCCGCAACTGGGGCATCGGCGTGCACGACTTCGCCTCGGACTGGGCCCTG
>Ga0193743_1001766_pt1 | contig 15754 bp, 12 predicted proteins | sample L2c2metaG_FD_143038 | JGI IMG/M metagenome (GOLD analysis project Ga0193743, IMG submission 143038) | Soil microbial communities from a riparian zone of the East river system, Colorado, United States - L2c2 | ecosystem: Environmental > Terrestrial > Soil > Riparian zone | place: USA: East River...
CCGTTGACCGTCTGGCAGGCTTGACCGCCGTGACGGGTGACGGGTTGATCGTGGTCGACAAGCCAGGCGGAATGACCTCGCATGACGTGGTGTCCCGGGTGCGGCGGTTGGCGCGCACCCGGCGGGTCGGTCATGGGGGGACGCTCGACCCAATGGCCACCGGGGTGCTGATCATCGGGGTGAACAAGGCGACCCGGCTGCTGACGTACGTGATCGGCGCTGACAAGTCCTACGCGGCGACGATCCGGCTCGGGCAGGCGACGGTGACCGACGACGCCGAGGGCGAGGTCATCTCGACCACACCGGCCGGCGCGGTGACCGACGAGGCGGTGGTTGCCGCGCTCGTGGCGCAGCGCGGCGAGATCGACCAGGTGCCGAGCGCGGTGAGCGCGATCAAGATCGATGGGCAGCGGGCCTACAAGCGGGTACGCGGTGGCGAAGAGGTCGCCCTGCCGGCCCGCCGGGTGACGATCTCCCGGTTGGAGGTCCTGGCCATCCGCCGCGCCGGTGACATGGTCGATGTGGACGTCGATGTGACGTGTTCGTCCGGCACCTACATCCGCGCGATCGCCCGCGACGCCGGCACGGCGCTCGGCGTCGGTGGTCATCTGACCGCGTTGCGCCGCACCGCGGTGGGCGGCTTCACCCTGGCCGAGGCCCGCACGCTGGACGAGCTCGAGGCCGTCTCGCCGGACGTGGTCAACCTTCCGATGGCCGACGCGGCCCGCCGCTTCCTCCCGACCCGCGACGCCACCGCCGACGAGGCCCGCACCCTCTCGCACGGCGGGCCCCTGACGGCCGCGGGAATCGCCGGGCCATATGCCGTCCTCGGGCCGGCCGGCGACCTGCTCGCGGTGGTCAGCGAACACGGCGCCAAGGCGAAGCCGGAGATTGTGCTCGCCGCTAGCTGACCCGCGCCCGTTCCGAGCCGGGGGCGGGCGGGTCTTGATCGGTTGCTGGAAACGGGGTGCGCGAAACGCGGCCCGGGACACACGCGATCTAGGCTGGCCGCTATGGAGCGGTGGCGGGGATATCAGGCGGCGCCTGGTGGGTGGGGGCGGTCTGCCGTCACCATCGGGGTGTTCGACGGGGTACACCGTGGGCATCAGGCGATCATCGGGCATCTGGTCAAGCGGGCTCGAGACCTTGGTGTGCGGTCCGTGGTGGTGACCTTCGATCCGCATCCGGCCGAGGTGGTTCGGCCCGGTTCCCATCCGGCGGTGTTGACCGAGCCTGCGCGTAAGGCCGAGTTGATCGAGGCGCTCGGGGTCGACGTGCTTTGCGTCGTGCCGTTCACCCAGGATTTCTCGCGGTTGCCGGCCGAGGAGTTCGTGCACGACGTGCTGGTCGAGAGCTTGCACGCGGGGCTGGTCGTGGTGGGGGAGAACTTCCGGTTCGGGCACAAGGCCGCCGGTGACGTTCCGCTGCTTGAGCGGCTCGGGCGCACCTTCGGGTTCGCCGTCGAAGGCGCGCCGCTGGTGTCCTCCGACGACACGGTCTTCAGCTCCACCTACATCCGCAGTTGCATCGACGCCGGTGACGTGCTTACGGCCGCCGCGGCGCTCGGGCGGCCGCACCGGCTCGAAGGGATCGTGGTCCGCGGCGACCAGCGCGGGCGGGAGATCGGCTATCCGACCGCCAACCTGAGCGTGCACCGCTTCGCGGCCGTGCCGGCCGACGGGATCTACGCGGGGTGGTTGTGGCGTCGGGGGGAGCGGCTGCAGGCGGCCATCTCGATCGGGACGAATCCCACCTTCTCCGGGCGGGAGCGGCGGGTCGAGGCGTATATCCTCGATTTTGACGGTGACCTCTACGGCGAGCGGGTGGCTCTCGACTTTGTCTCGCGGCTGCGCGAGACGCGCCGGTTCGACGGGGTCGAGCCGCTGGTCGCGCAGATCGGCGACGACGTGGTGCAGACCCGGGCGGCGCTGGCCGAGTGACGTCCCGGAGGCCGATCGATGCCGGGCTGGTAACCTGATATGGACGTCGGGTCACCGACGCCCGGCCTCGCGTGCCTGCACGACGCCGCGGGTGCGAGGTTCGTCACCATCACAACGAACGCAGGAGATCATGGCGCTCGATCAGGAGCAGAAGAGCAAGATCCGCGCGGAATACGCGACCGCCGAGGGTGACACCGGTTCGCCGGAGGTCCAGGTGGCCGTGCTCACCAAGCGCATCGCCGAACTCACCGAGCACCTCAAGGTGCACAAGCACGACCACCACAGCCGGCGTGGCCTGCTGCTGCTGGTCGGCCGTCGGCGGCGACTGCTCAACTACCTGCAGAAGTCCGACATCAGCCGCTACCGTGCGCTCATCGAGCGCCTCGGCCTGCGGCGTTGACGTGCGCGGGGGAGTGACCGTCCGGTCGCTCCCCCGCTCCACAACTTCATAACCAGCAACGGGCCAGCTTGACCGTCGGCGGAGATGTCGACGCACCGGTCCTCGGTAGTGGCCCCCGGGCCAGCGGGCAACTTGATTGCCGGCTCCCCCGGGCGCTTCGATCGAAGACCGGCCGTCAGAGCAGCTCCCCCGCACGTGGGGTCGAGCCGTGCCCACGACCGAAGGAGCACAACGCACTCATGACCGAGACCAAACTCGGCGACAAGCAGAGCACCGCGGTGATCGACAACGGGGCCTTCGGCACCCGGGAGATCACCTTCACCACCGGCCGCCTCGCGCGGCAGGCGCCCGGCTCCTGCATCGCGCAGCTGGGCGACACCACCGTTCTGTCGACGACCGCGGCCGGCAAGTCGCCGCGCGAGCAGTTCGACTTCTTCCCGCTGACGGTCGACGTCGAGGAGCGGATGTACGCGGCCGGGCGGATCCCCGGCTCGTTCTTCCGCCGCGAGGGCCGGCCCAGCGAGGACGCGATCCTCACCTGCCGGCTGATCGACCGGCCGCTGCGCCCGTCGTTCGTCAAGGGCCTGCGCAACGAGGTCCAGGTCGTCGAGACCATCCTGTCGCTCGACCCGGCCCACCCCTACGACGTCGTCGCGATCAACGCGGCCTCGCTGTCGACCAAGCTGTCCGGCCTGCCGTTCTCGGGCCCGATCGGCGCCACCCGCATGGCGCACGTCGACGGCCAGTGGGTCGCCTTCCCGACCCACGAGGAGCTCGGCCGGGCCACCTTCGACATGGTCGTCGCCGGCCGCGTGCTCGCCGACGGTGACGTCGCGATCATGATGGTCGAGGCCGAGGCCACCGTGAACACCGTCAAGCTCATCGCCGACGGTGCGACCGCGCCGACCGAGGAGGTCGTCGCCGGCGGTCTCGAGGCCGCCAAGCCGGCCATCCGCGAACTGTGCCGCGCGCAGAGCGAGCTCGCCGATGTCGCCGCGAAGCCGGTCACCGAGTTCCCGGTCTTCCTCGACTATCAGGACGACGCCTACGAGGCCGTGTCCGGTGCGGTTCGCGGCGAGGTCGCCGAGGCACTGAAGATCGTTGCCAAGGCCGAGCGCGAAGAGGCCCTCGACCGGATCAAGGACAAGGTCCACGAGCAGCTCGACGCCCAGTTCGAGGGGCGCGAGAAGGAGCTCTCGGCCGCGCTGCGGTCGGTGACCAAGAACGAGGTGCGCACCCGCGTGCTGCGCGACCAGGTCCGCATCGACGGCCGCGGCCCGCGCGACATCCGGCCGCTGTCGGCCCAGATCGAGGTGCTGCCCCGGGTGCACGGCTCGGCGCTGTTCGAGCGCGGCGAGACGCAGATCCTCGGCGTCACCACGCTCAACATGCTCCGGATGGAGCAGCAGCTCGACACGCTGTCGCCGGAGAAGCACAAGCGCTACATGCACAACTACAACTTCCCGCCCTACTCGACCGGTGAGACCGGCCGGGTGGGTTCGCCGAAGCGCCGCGAGATCGGCCACGGCGCGCTGGCCGAGCGGGCGCTGGTCCCGGTGCTGCCGGCTCGCGAGGAGTTCCCCTACGCGATCCGCCAGGTCTCCGAGGCCCTCAGCTCCAACGGCTCGACCTCGATGGGCTCGGTCTGCGCGTCCACCCTGGCGCTGCTCTCGGCCGGTGTGCCGCTGAAGGCGCCGGTCGCCGGCATCGCGATGGGCCTGATCTCCGACGAGGTCGACGGCAAGACGCAATACGTCACGCTGACCGACATCCTCGGTGCTGAAGACGCCTTCGGCGACATGGACTTCAAGGTCGCCGGCACGCCGGACTTCGTCACCGCGCTGCAGCTCGACACCAAGCTCAACGGCATCCCGTCCGACGTGCTGGCCGGTGCGCTGCAGCAGGCGCACGAGGCGCGCACGACGATCCTCGGCGTGATGCACGACGCGATCCAGGCCCCGGCCACGATGTCCGCCCATGCGCCGCGGGTGACCACGGTGAAGATCCCGGTCGACAAGATCGGCATGGTGATCGGGCCCAAGGGTCAGACGATCAACGCGATCCAGGACGAGACCGGCGCCGAGATCTCCATCGAAGACGACGGCACGATCTACGTCGGCGCGACCAACGGCCCGTCGGCCGAGGCCGCCGTCGAGCGGATCAACGCGATCGCCAACCCGACACTGCCGAAGCTCGGCGACAAGTTCCTCGGCACCGTCGTGAAGACGGCCGCGTTCGGCGCGTTCGTCTCGCTGCTGCCGGGCCGCGACGGGCTGCTGCACATCTCCAAGGTGGGCGACGGCAAGCGGGTCGAGAGGGTCGAAGACTTCCTCAACGTCGGCGACCGGGTCGAGGTCCTGATCGCCGACATCGACGGGCGCGGCAAGATCTACCTCGACAAGGTGCGCGCTGAGGGCGAGGAAGCCCCTGCTGGGGAGGAGGGCTCCGAGCGCCCGCCGGCCCGTTCCGGCGACCGTGGCCCGCGTGACCGCGGTGACCGTGACCGCGGCGACCGTGGTCCGAGCCGCAGCGACGAGGGCGGCGGCGACCGTGGCCCGAGCCGCGGCGACGAGGGCGGCGGCGAAGGCGGCGGCGAAGGCGGCGGCGAGCCGCGGCGGCGGCGCAACCGGCACAGCTAGATGACGACACGTGAACGGGCCGGCGCTTCGGCGTCGGCCCGGGCCGTCACCCGCACCCTCACCACCGATCCGCTCGGTGGCACGATCCGGCGCACGGTGCTGCCATCCGGCCTGCGGATCCTGACCGAGGCGGTGCCGGCGATGCGCAGCGTCTCGTTCGGCGTGTGGGTGTCGATCGGCTCCCGCGACGAGACGCCGGCGCAGTCGGGCTGCTCGCACTTCCTGGAGCACCTGCTCTTCAAGGGCACCAAGAAGCGCAGCGCGCTCGACATCTCCGCGCAGATCGAAGCGGTCGGCGGCGAGACCAACGCCTTCACCACGAAGGAATACACCTGCTACTACGCGCGGGTGCTCGACGCTGACCTGCCGCTGGCGATCGACGTCATGTGCGACCTGATCGCCGACTCGGTGCTCGACCCGGCCGACGTCGAAACCGAGCGGGCCGTGATCCTCGAAGAGATCGCGATGCACGAAGACGAGCCCGGCGACGAGGTGCACGACACCTTCGCCACGGCCGTCTACGGTCGCCACCCGCTCGGCCGGTTGATCTCCGGCACCGAGGAAACGATCTCGCCGATGACCCGGCGCCAGGTCGAGACGTTCTACCGCCGCAACTACGTGGCACCGTCCATTGTGATCGCGGCGGCCGGCAACCTCGACCACAACGCGGTCATCCGCCGGGTGCGGGCGGCGCTGGCCGGCACCCCGCTCGACACGCCGGCCGCGACGCCGATCGGCCACCGCCTGTCGACGCCACCGGTGCGGCTGCGCACCGGCCAGGTCGCCGTGTCCAACAAGGACAGCGAGCAGGCCCACGTGGTGCTCGGCGGCGCCGGCATCGCCCGGCTCGACCAGCGCCGGTTCGCGCTGAGCGTGCTCAACAACGTGCTCGGCGGCGGCATGTCGAGCCGGCTCTTCCAGGAGATCCGCGAACAGCGCGGCCTGGCCTACTCGGTCTACTCATACGCCAGCCAGTTCGCCGACAGCGGGCTGTTCGCGGTGTACGCCGGGTGCGCGCCGGGCAAGGTCGAAGAGGTGCTCGACCTGACCCGGGCGTCGCTGGCGGCGGTGGCCCGCGACGGCGTGACGGCGACCGAGGTGGCCCGCGGCAAGGGGATGGCCAAGGGCTCGTATGTGCTCGGCCTGGAAGACACCGGCTCCCGGATGAGCCGGCTGGCCAAGGGCGAGTTCCTCTACGACGACCCGCTGACCGTCGACGAGCTGCTGGCCAAGGTCGACGCGGTCACCATCGACGAGGTCGACGCGCTGGCGGCGGAGCTCTGCGGCCAACCGATGTCGCTGGCCGTCATCGGCCCCTTCGAAGACGGCGACGTGCGCCTGTCCTGAGCGGCCCCCGCATCGGCTTGGGATAGGTTGTGCCCGTGAGTGACGTGCGCGAACCTACCCGGGTCGGTGTGCTAGGCGCCCGCGGGCGGATGGGCGTCGAGGTCTGCAAGGCCGTCGACGCCGCCGACGATCTCGAGCTGGTCGCGATGATCGACCAGGGGGATTGGCTTTTCAACGCCTCCGACGCCGGTGCCGAGGTGGTCGTCGACTTCACCACGCCGGACGTGGTGATGGACAACCTGCACTGGTGTGTTGATCAGGGCATCAACGTCGTGGTCGGCACGACCGGGTTCACCGAGCAGCGGCTCGAGCGGGTGCGCGGCTGGCTGGCCCACAAGCCCGGCGTCGGCGTGTTGGTGGCGCCCAACTTCGGCATCGGTGCGGTGCTGATGATGCAGTTCGCCGCCAGGGCCGCGCGACACTTCGAGTCCGTCGAGGTCATCGAGCTGCACCATCCGCGGAAGCTGGACGCACCCAGCGGCACCGCTACCCACACCGCTGCGCTCATTGCTCGGGCTCGCGCCGAGGCGGGGTTGGGGCCGGTGCCGGACGCGACCAAGGATGAGGTCGAGGGGGCTCGGGGCGCTTCTATCGATGGGGTGCGGGTGCATTCCGTTCGGTCGGCTGGCCTGGTCGCGCACCAGGAAGTGCTGTTCGGGACCGCTGGTGAGACGCTGACGATCCGGCATGACTCGCTTGACCGGGCCTCGTTCATGCCTGGGGTGTTGCTCGCCATTCGCGCGGTCCGCAACCGGCCTGGGCTCACCGTCGGGCTGGACCCGCTGCTTGATTGAGCGGGCTCCGGGGCCCGGCGAAGGGCCCCGGGCCGCTGTCAGTGCTGCGTTGCCTCCAGACGGAGTGTCGCTGGCAGGCCGCTGATGGATGCCGTTCCGTCGGCGGTCACTGCTACGTCGACCGAAGCCGCGCCAATGCGGAAGCCTTTTGCTGTCACCGCACCCAGCGGTGCGTCGGGAAGTGGCGTCAGGGTCACCGTCCCGGCGGGGACGTCGGGGCGGAGGCCGGTCGCCGCGTGCAGGAGGGTGACTCCGGCTGCCGCCGCCCAGGCTTGCGGCCGGCAGGCCGCGGGGTAGGGGACCGGCCGCCCCAAGGCGTCGCGGTCGTCGCCGCCGAAGAGCTCGGGGAGTTGATAGTCGAACGACTCGGCCGCTGCCAGCAGGCCGTCGGCCAGGGTTGTGGCCGCCGCCGCGTGGCCCGCCTTCGCCAGGCGGTCGATGACGATCGCGGTGTCGTGGGCCCAGACCGAGCCGCAGTGGTAGGACAGCGGGCTGAACGCGGCGTCCTGGGTCGACATCGTGCGCAGGCCGAAGCCGCCGGACATCGCGGGGGCGGCCAGCAGGTCGGCTACCTGGGCCGACTCCTTCGCGGTCAGTAGGCCGGTGCCGAGCAGGTGGCCGATGTTGCTGGTCAACGCGTCCACCGGGCGCTTGTCCCGGTCCAGGGCCAGCGCCGGATATGACCCAGCGGGGCCATCCACCCAGAACTTGTCCCGGAAGCGGGTCGCCAGTGCGTCGGCGTAGTCGCGCCAGCGGGCGCCGCCCGGGCGGTTGAAGGCGTCCAGCAGCGCGGCGCCGTGCAGGGCCGCCTCGTAGGCGTAGCCCTGCACCTCGACCAGCGCGATCGGCGCCGTCGCGATCTCGCCGGTGTGGAAGCGGACCGAGTCGCCGGAGTCCTTCCAGCCCTGGTTGGACAGGCCGCGACCGGTCTCGTCGATGTATTCGAGGAAGCCGTCGCCGTCGGCGTCGCCGTAGTCGGCCAGCCAGCCGAGTGCGGCCTCCAGAGCGGGCAGGAGTTGTTCGACCGAGTCCGGGCTCATGCCCCAGCGCCAGGCGTCGTGCAGCAACGAGACCCACAGCAGGGTGGAGTCGACCGAGCCGAAGTAGGCCGCGGGTAGCTGCGCACCGGACAACACGTTGTCTGACCTGCGTAGTTCGTGGAGGATTTTGCCGGGTACCGAACCCGACTCCCGGTCTACCGCCGTGCCCTGGTGGCCGGCGAGCACGCGCAACGTGCCCGCCGCCATGCCGGTGCCGAGGGGCAGCAGCATCCGCGCCGCCCACAGGCTGTCGCGGCCGAACAGGGTCAGGAACCAGGGGACGCCGGCACCGAGGAACGTGTCCGTGGGCGACGAGGCCAGCACCAGGCGCAGCGACTCCAGGTCGTCGAGGGAGCGGGTCACCAGGCGGGGGAGGCGGCGGTCGTCGGCGGTCACGACCGGGCGGGACCACTCCACCGGAGCGGCCGGTGCGCGCACCAGCGCGGCGGGATCGCAGACGCGTAGCCGCCAGGTCACCGAGACCGACGATCGCGGCTCGACCGTGACCGACCACCGCAACTCCGGCGAATCGCCCTCGGTGCCGGACTCGCTGGACACCGTTACCGTCACGCCACCCGTCGACGACCAGGTCAGGCCGTCGCGGGTCACGTCGGTCGAAGCGCGGCCGGCCTTGACCGCGGCGATCGGGGCCAGGTCGGCGTCGACCTCCAACGACACGACTGTCGACACGGGCGCGGCGGCCGTCGACGTCACGGTGATGGTCTCGTCGAGACCATCCTGGACCAGCCGGCGCAAGCGGGTGACCCGCACCGTCGGGTCGGGACCGGGGTCGCCGAGCCAGCGGGCTAAACCGACGAACGCCGTCGCGCCGACACCAACTGGAGAATTCGCCACGGGCTCGACAGATCGGCCGTCGAGCGACAACTCGGCGCGGCTCAGCACGCGTACGTCGGCGTGGAACATGCCCTGCACTCCGACCGCCCGGATCTGACCCGACGGTTCGCACAGGACGCTCGTCGGCGCCCGCACTGTCGAGATCAGATCGTGGAGCAGCGGCTGAAGGTTGCGGTCTGGCACAGAAAACTCCCGTTGGTCTTACACGTCCTCAGCCGCCTCGCGGCTCCGCCGCAAGACGCCTTGCGGTCACAAAAGCTCGGCGCCATCTTGACAGGGCCGGGATGGCGACGGCAGAGTGCGAAACAACCCAGCAACTTGAACGATCCAATGATGCACTTTCGACTTTGAACGTTCAAGACCGCGGAAGGCACTTAATGGCGGAGAAGGTCACCATCGGCACCGTGGCGGCGCGCGCTCGGGTGTCCCGGCAGACGGTGTCCAACGTGCTCAACAGCCCGCACATCGTGCGTGAGGAGACCCGCCACCGGGTCGAGGAGGCGATCGCCACCCTCGGCTACCGGGCCAACCAGGCCGCGCGGCAGATGCGCACCGGGCGTTCGCAGCTGCTCGCGGTGCGCATCGAACCGACCCGCGACGGGATCAACGGCTCGGTGCTGGACCGGTTCCTGCACGGTCTGACGTTCGCGGCCGCGGCCGCCGGCTACCGGGTGATGCTCTACACGGCCGACGGCGACGGCGACGAGATCAAGACCTTCGACGACCTGCTCGCGTCGTACGACCTGGACGGGTTCGTGCTGACCGGCACCGACCACGGCGACGTCCGCACGTTCTGGCTCGCCGAGCACGGCGTGCCGTTCGTGACATTCGGTCGCCCGTGGGACGCGCCCGAGCGGCACTCCTGGGTCGACGTCGACAACGCCGACGGCACCGCACAGGCCACCCGGCGCCTGATCGAGACCGGCCACCGGCGGATCGGGTTCATCGGCTGGCCGGCCGGGTCGGGCGTCGGCGACGACCGGCGCGACGGCTGGCAACGCACGATGAAGACCTACGACCTGGATCCGACCGGGCTCGACCGCGGCGCCGACGACGGCATCCCGCAGGGCGCGGAATGCGCCCGTGACCTGCTCACCATGCCCGACGCACCGACCGCGTTCGTGTGCGCAAGCGACTCGCTCGCGCTCGGTGCGCTGCAAGCCGCCGGCGGCCGCAAGGCGGTCACCGGCTTCGACGACACCCCCGTGGCCCAGGCGGTCGGCCTGACCAGCGTCAGCCAGCCGCTTCCCGAGGCGGCCGCCCGCTGCATCGACCTGCTCACCCACCACCTCGACGGCGACCCGGTCGGCACCACGCAGGTGCTGCTCCAGCCGGCGCTGATGGTTCGTACCTCCGCGTAATCCCCTTCAACCCCTCAGGAGTAATTGACATGAGACGTGCCCTCATGCGACGCAGGAGCAGCGGCTTTTTCGGTCGCGGCGCTGCGGTCGCGGTCCTCGCAGCCGGCACACTCCTCGCCAGCGCGGCCTGCGGCGGCGACGGTTTCGACGACGGCGGCACCGCCGCCCAGCAGACGACGGGCCCGGCGTCACTGCAGATCCTCATCGGCTCGTCCGGCGACGCCGAGACCACGGCGGTCAAGGACGCGGCGCAGGCCTGGGCGACCAAGAGCGGCAACACCGCCACGGTGACCCCGGCCCAGGACCTCACCCAGCAACTCGGCCAGTCGCTGGCCGGCGACAACCCGCCGGACGTGTTCTACGTCGACGCCGGGCGATTCGCCGACTATGCGAGCGTCGGTGCGCTGGAGCCCTACGGCGACAAGGTCGACAACCCGGGCGACTTCTACCAGAGCCTCAAGGACACGTTCACCTTCGACGGCAAGTTCTACTGCGCGCCGAAGGACTTCTCGACCCTGGCGCTGGAGATCAACACCGACCTGTGGACCAAGGCCGGTCTGACCGACGCCGACATCCCGACCACCTGGGACCAGCTCACCAGCGCGGCCCAGAAGCTCAAGGCGAAGGGCACCATGCCGCTGGCGATTGCGGACACCCGCGACCGGGTCGGCGCGTTCCTGGTGCAGTCCGGCGGCTGGATCGTCAGCAAGGACGGCAAGCAGGCGACCGCCGACAGTGCCGAAAACGTCACCGCGCTGACCTACGTGCAGTCGCTGCTCAAGGGCGGGCTAGCTTCCTACCCCAAGGCGCTTGACGCCGGCTGGGGCGGCGAGGCGTTCGGCAAGGGCAAGGCAGCGATGACGATCGAGGGCAACTGGATCAAAGGCGCGATGACCAACGACTTCCCGAGCATCAAGTATTCGGTGCACGAGCTGCCGGCCGGCCCGAAGGGCAAGGGCACGCTCTCGTTCACCAACTGCTGGGGCATCGCGGCCAAGAGCAAGTTCAAGGAGCAGGCCATCGACTTCGTCAAGGCGATGACCACGGTCGACCAGCAGATGAGCTTCGCCAAGGCGTTCGGCGTGATGCCGTCCCGCCAGTCGGCGCGTGACCAGTACACCAGCGCGTTCCCGGCGGACAAGGCGTTCATCGACGGCGCCGAGTATGCCCAGGGCCCGGTCAACGCCCCGAAGATGGACAGCGTCCTGGCCGACTTCGACGCTTCGCTCAACGGCCTGGCCAAGGGTGACCCCAAGGCGCTCCTGGGGACGCTCCAGAAGAACACCCAGGCGAACCTCGGCGGGTGAGTAGATGTCGACGGTGACGACCGCCGCCGCGGACCGGGATGACCGGTCCGCCGGCGGCGGCCGGCCGGCCCACCGCGGCACCGGTCGACGCCGCCCCCGGTTCGGGCGCGGCATTCGCGGCAACGAGGCCATGGCCGGCTGGCTCTTCGTACTCCCGATCGTCGTGATCCTGGGTGTGTTCCTGTTCCTGCCGATCCTGATGGCCTTCTGGGTCAGCCTGACCGACTGGCGCGGGCAGGGCAGCCCATTCAAGTCCGGCGTGCCGTTCGTCGGCACCGACAACTACACCCAGTTGTTCGCCCAGGACGGCCTGGCCCGGCGCGACTTCATGACCAGCATCCGCAACAACTTCTACTACGTGCTGATCGTGGTGCCGGTGCAGACGGCGCTGGCGCTCGGGCTCGCGCTGCTGGTCAACAACCGGATGCTGAAGGCGAAGGGGTTCTTCCGGACCGCGTTCTACTTCCCGTCGGTGACCAGTTCGGTCGCGATCAGCGTGGTCTTCCTGTTCATGTTCGCCAACTCGGGCGCGATCAACGGGATCCTGTCGTGGTTCGGCATCGACGGCCCGGCCTGGTTCTCCGACTCGCGTGGGCTGATCCACCTGATCCTGGGCCTGTTCGGGGTCGACAGCGCGCCGGCCGCGCTCGGCAACGGCGGCCCGCTCGGGTTGACCTGGTGGGAGTGGCTGTCCGGGCCGAGCGTCGCGCTGTGCGCGATCATGTTCCTGGTCATCTGGACCACCTCGGGCACCTTCATGCTGATGTTCCTGGCCGCGCTGCAGAGCGTGCCGGTCTCCCTTGACGAGGCCAGCGAGATCGACGGTGCGACCCGCTGGCAGCGGGTCCGCTATGTGACGCTGCCGCTGCTCAAGCCGACCATGTTCCTGGTGCTCACGCTCGGCCTGATCGGCACCTGGCAGGTGTTCGACCAGATCTACGTGATGAGCCAGGGCAACCCGGCGAAGACCACGCTGACGCCGGCGTTCCTGTCCTACCGCACCGCGTTCAAGGACCTCGACTACGGCCAGGGCGCCGCGATCGCGTTCGTCCTGTTTGTGATCATCATCGTGCTCACGCTCGCGCAGCGCTGGATCATGCGCGACCGCGACGAGCCGCGCCGGAGGTTCCGATGGCTACGCTGACCGCGCCCCGGAAACGTCAGCCCAAGGGGCTGGTCACCACCATCGTCGGGTACGCCGTCCTGATCTTCTTCGCGCTGGTCTTCCTCTACCCGTTCGTGATCCAGCTCGCGAACTCGCTCAAGACCGAGCCCGATGCGGCCACCAACCCGCTCTCGCCGGTGCCGCACCCGGTCACCACGGCCGGCTTCGAGCGGCTGTTCGACGGCGACTTCGGGCTCTGGATCGGCAACTCACTGCTCGTCACCGTGGTGGTCACGGTCGGCCGGGTGTTCCTCGACTCGCTGGCCGGCTATGCCCTGGCCCGGCTGCGGTTCCGGGGCCGGAGTGCGGTGTTCGCGGCCGTGGTCGCGGTGATGGCGGTGCCCGGCGTGGTGCTCTTCATCCCGAAGTTCCTGGTGCTCAACCAGCTCGGCATCTACGACACGTACACGGCCCTGATCTTGCCGTTGCTCGTCGATGCCGCAGGCGTGTTCATCATGAAGCAGTTCTTCGAGTCGATCCCGGTGAGCCTCGAGGAGGCGGCTCGGATCGACGGCGCAAGCGTGTTCCGCACGTTCCGGTCGGTGGTGCTGCCGATGGCGCGGCCCGCGCTGATCACCCTGACCATCCTGTCGTTCCAGGGCACCTGGAACGAGTTTCCGCACACGCTGGTCGCCGTGCAGAACCCCAACCTGTTCACGCTGCCTCGCGGGCTGGCCAACCTGGTCTCCGGCTCGCTGGGCTCCGGCACGCAGTACCCGCTGAAGCTGGGCGCCGCGCTGCTCGCCACGATCCCGGTGGCGATCATCTTCGCGGTCTTCCAGCGCTACTTCATCCGCGGCGCCACCGAGGGAGCCGAAAAGGGCTAAGGCTCCTCGGCGGGGTCGGGCGCGGCCGTCAGGTCGACGTGCAGGCGGAGCTGGTAGACCAGCATGTCTTCCACGTCGAGGGCCCGCCCGGCTCCGTCCGGCGCCCAGCCGGCCGAGCCGAGGAACTTGCGGGTCGCCGCGTCGCCGTCGTAGGCCCAGGCCACCGCCGCCGCGAAGGCGTCTTCGCGCCATAGATCGACCGCGGCCGCGAGCAGCCGGCTGCCGTGCCCGCGCCGGCCCCAGCGGGGCTCGACCAGCAGGTCGGTGACCGCCGCCACATCGTCCGGCAACGGCGGCTCCTCGGGGGCCAGCGCCTGCTCGTCGACGGGTCCGGAGGCGGCAAAACCCACCAGATACGATTGTTCGGCCTGCTCGACGGCCACCAGCACCCGGTGCCTCGGTGACGGCGGCTGTGCGATCGAGGCGCTCCACCGCTCCGCGATCCACGCCTCGTCGAGGTCGTCGAGCACGTGTCGGGGCAGCATCCGGCGATATGCGACCCGCCAGGTCGCGACCTGGATGCGTGCGATCTCGGCGGCGTCCTCGGGACGCGCCGGACGGACAAACCCGAGAGCCATGAGTCGAAAGCCTACGGAATGGGGGCACGGGTTGATCCAGCGGGCCGCGCGCCGGGAGGCCGCGATCGTCGCGGGCCTGGCGGTCGCCCTGCTGGTGTTCCTCGCCTTCTTCGCCGTGCGGCACGGCTTCTTCGATCTCAAGGTCTACTACGGCGCGGTCAACTACTGGATCCACGACCACGGCATGCTCTACGACTTCCTGAAGCCGAACAGCAAGTACGGCTTCACCTACCCACCGTTCGCGGCGATCGCGATGGTGCCGATGGCGGTCGTGCCCTGGGCGCTGGCGATCGTGATCAGCGTCGGGCTCTCGCTGGCCGCGACCTATGCGTTGCTGCGTTGGCTGGTGTTGTCCATGGCTCAGCGGATGGGCTGGACGCCGTGGTTCGCCCTCGCGGTCGGGTTCCTGCTGATCGCGGCGTTCGAGCCCTACCGGGAGACGATCAGCTTCGGCCAGGTCAACCTGCTGCTGCTCTTCCTCGTTGCGCTCGACCTGCTGGTCGGCGTGGCCGGTGGGCGGCGCTGGGCCGGGGTGGCCATCGGCCTGGCCACCGCGATCAAGCTGACCCCGGGCGTGTTCATCCTCTATCTGCTGGTCACCCGCCGCTGGCGGGCGGCCGCTGTGTCTGCCGGCACCGCGGCCGTGGCCACGCTGGCCGCCGCCGCGGTCGACCCTTCCGCTTCGCGGGAGTTCTGGACCTCTGCGCTGTGGGACACCGACCGGGTCGGGTCGCTGGCGTTCATCTCCAACCAGTCGCTGCGGGGCACGGTCGCCCGGCTCAGCCCGGAGCATCCGTCGACGCTGGCCTGGCTGGTGTTGGTGTTGCTCGCGGTCGGTGCCTGGGCCTGGCGGGTGCGCGCCGCGTCGCTGGCCGAAGGGCTGGCGCTGACCGGCGTGCTCGGCTGCCTGATCAGCCCGGTGACCTGGGTGCACCACCTGGTCTGGCTGTTGCCGGCACTGATCCTGCTGGTGTCCGCGGCGCTGGCGGCGCCCGCCGGCAGCCGACGGCGGCGGGGGCTGCTGGCCTTCGCGATCATCGGGTACGCCGTGCTGTGCAGCCGCCTGGTCTGGCTCTGGGAGCACGGCTTCGGTGGGGTGGGCGGCTTCCTGGGCAGCAACGCGTACGTCTGGATCAGCCTGGCCCTGCTGCTCTTCCTGCCGTTGCGGTCAGCCTCCGCTCCTGACGTAGCGGAGCTCCGGCAGGCTGAGCGTCTCGCCGCTTGACGGCAGTGTCACCTCGTAGGTGGAGCGCTCGCCGTCGGGCTGGAAGCCGGCCTTCTCATAGAAGCGGCGGGCGACCTTGTTGTCCTCCAGCACCCAGAGGCGCACGGTGCGGAAGCCGCGGTTGTTGAGCTCGGCCAGGGCGGCGGCCATCAAGGTGCGGCCGAGGCCGGTGCCGACCCGGTCCGGCTCCAGGTAGATGGCGAGCACCTCGCCGATCTCCGGCACCAGATCTCCGCGGTCCTGCTGGTTGCGGTATTGGCCGACGGTGGCGAACCC
>Ga0193743_1001767_pt1 | contig 15745 bp, 17 predicted proteins | sample L2c2metaG_FD_143038 | JGI IMG/M metagenome (GOLD analysis project Ga0193743, IMG submission 143038) | Soil microbial communities from a riparian zone of the East river system, Colorado, United States - L2c2 | ecosystem: Environmental > Terrestrial > Soil > Riparian zone | place: USA: East River...
ACAGAAGGAGTTGGTCCACACTCCGGGCCAGGTCTGCTTGCCCAGAGCGCGGCGGGTCAGCAGCACACGCCCTGCCCCATCGAAGAGATAGCACGAAAAGCCCAGGTGCAGCGGCGTCGACTCGTGATGCACCGCCGCTTTCGCCGCACTACCCACCTCTTGCCCATCGTCGTCCAGCAACACGACACGCTCGTCGCCGGTCATCACCGTCATAGAACACATTCCTTATACGTACCCGTCGGCGCGTAAACCACGCAGGCGATTGGCGCCGGAGGCGCGGTAACGAATCGTGCGTTTGGCGGTTCGTGACGGGATGTTTAGCGCGCAGCGGCGGGGGCATTTCGCCAGAACGTCGACCAGCGTGGTGTCCCACGAACTGGTCAGTGGACCAACGCCAGGGTGGTATGCAATGAACGTCGAGTCGAAACCGCAAGCCGACCCCTCGATCGGTGAACTGGTGAGCCAGCTTTCATCACAGACGTCGCGGTTGGTTCGAGATGAAATGAAGTTGGCGCAGACCGAGTTTCGAGAAGCGGCCAAGCACGCGGGCCTCGGTGCCGGTCTGCTGAGCGTGGCGGGGCTGCTGGCCGTCCTCGGGCTCGCAACCTTCGTCACCTCGGCTGTCGCTGCCCTCGCACTGGTGTTGCCGCTCTGGGCGGCGGCCCTCGTCATCGGAGTCCTACTGTTCGCCGCTGCGGGGATCGCGGGTCTGGTCAGCAAGAAGCAGCTACAGCAGACCGACCCGGTTCCGCAGCAGACGGTGGCCAGCGTCAAGCAGGACATCAACGAGGTGAAGGAAGCCCGCCATGACCAACTCTGATCCGGGCAAGCCAGAACCCGGCCCCGACGCCAGCGTCGACGACATACAAGCGGACATCGGAGCCACCCGAAACGAGCTCGGTCGGACCGTGGAAGCCCTGTCGACGAAGCTCGACGTCAAGCAGCAGGCCAAGCAGAAGGTCGATGACACCAAGGAACTCATCGCCGACAAGGCTCAGTCCGTGCGAGCGAAGGGTTCTCAGGTCGGGTCGCAGGTCGTCGACGTCGCTACCGACGACAAAGGTTCCGTTCGTCCCGTGGTACCGGCCGCGGCGGTCGCGTTGATCGTTGTCTTCGTGGGCGTCGTCATATGGAGGCGCCGCCGCAGATGATCACACCCCGGTCCACAGCACGTTGAGGGAGGCGGCATGGCCGTGAATGAACCCAGCACGACGGCGAAGATTCTGTACCGCCCGGTTGGGCTGTTGAGCTCAGTTCTCGGCGGTTTGGTTGCCGGCGCGATATTCAAGCAGGTGTGGCGGCGGGCCGCACCAGGCGAGAAGTCAGACCCGCCAACGGCGTTGGAGACCAGCTACTCGTTCAGGGAGATTCTGGTGGCCGCCGCGGTCCAAGGTGCGATCTTCTCGGTCGTGAAGACGGTGATCGACCGCCAGGGCGCACGACTGTTCGAGAAATGGTCTGGCGAATGGCCAGGAAGCTGACAGCTCACCGCGTTCTTCGGACATCCGTGTGAGCAGCGATGCAGGGCCGCCGTGCCGACGAGCGTACGGTTGCGGTCCTGGGCCGCGAACCCTTCCGCGACGACGTCCTCGCTTCGAGGTGCAAACGGCTGCAGACCCTCGGTGCCGACGCGCTCGGCGTTCCGACCCACCTGGGTGAGCCAACAGCCATCGATGCGCTCCTCGCACAACACCGTCGAGCGGTTTGGCGGAATTGTTGGGCCCAATTATTGAGGCGGCCGTGCGGCTTTGTCCACGGGTAGTCGCCCGCCAACATCGCTGCCAACCTGGCAGCGCAAGACGACTGATCATGACCAACGTGTCAGTTCACATTCATCAGAGCAATCGGAACGAGCACACGGGCTGCCGTGACGGTCTAGTGGATCGGCCGTAGAAGCCATCGAAGACGGCATCGTGTTGGACGACCGGCACCGAAAACCGCGCCGAATACGGTGCACCAAACCAACGCTGAGAAACCGGTCCTGGATGTCCACGCCAAGTCGTGGCGTGGGTCGAACGTGGACTCACGCCTTCGTGGCACCCCAACGAAGGTCAGCCAGAATCGCAATGTCGCAACGTTTGAGCTCGGCCCGTCACCACCCTGCGATGACGGGCGGAGCCGTTTCGCTGCACCGTCAGAACCTCAGTTGCCTGCGGGGCCCATCAGGCGGGCGTCTTGAGACGGCTTTGTCGCGCCGTCACCGTTGCTCTCGTTCTCGGTCTCCGCGTTGCCGAGGGGCACGACCGGCTCAATGTTGCCGGTTGTGTCATCGTCCGGATCGGTCAATGGATGCACGGAGTCATCGTCGATTGAACCGTTGGGTCGGTGACGGGACCGCCGCCGGACTGTGGTTCTGCAGTTGATTGTTCGCTCGGATTAGTGGACATGTGAAACTCCCTTGAGCCGCCGCACACTGCGGCGAGGCTCAGCCGCCGCCTACCCGCGAGCTTGTTCACGAAACCAAACATCGAACGTCGGTCCCGACGTCGCCGCGCAATTGCTCGTCACCGCCGGCACCAGCCCCTGACCGGCTACGCAACGAGGCCGCGTTCGCCGCGCTGTGCGGGGCGGCCCCCGTTCCGGCGTCCTCGGGCGAACCACCCGCCACCGACTTTCTCGTGGCGCTGACCGCGCAGCCAACAGCGCGCTTCGCCGCATTGCGCTGGTACGCATGTCCAGCCACCCACGAACACGCGGCTACGTCGCGCGCCAAGGGACCAAAGGCCGCCGAGACCTCGACTTGTGTCATGAGCAAGCACAGGGGCATCCGACGTTTGCGGGGAGACGGCAGGGGTAGAGCGTCAGAGCCGTTCGCTTCCAGAATCGTGGAGCACCGTCGGTGAATCACTATTTAAGGCGACCTCATGCCCGAATCTGCTCCTGTGCACGCGCCACGATCCACCTCCAAATACCGGACGCCAGTCCAGAAAGCTGCCCTCGTAGCCGGTGCAGTCTTCCTACTGGTCGGCGTGCTCGGCTTCGTTCCCGGCGTCACCACGCACTATGACCAGCTCACCTTCGCCGGTCATCACTCCGATGCCGCACTCTTGGGAATCTTCAACGTGTCCATCCTGCACAACCTGGTGCACCTGGCGTTCGGTGTCGCCGGGATCGCACTCTCTCGCACCTTCAACAGTGCCCGCGCCTATCTCATCGCGGGCGGCGCCGTGTATCTGGCGCTCTTCGTCTATGGCCTCGTCATCGACAAAGACAGCTCGGCAAACTTCATCCCCGTCAACGATGGCGACAACTGGCTGCACCTGGGGCTTTCCGTTGCCATGATCGCTCTCGGCGCCGCTTTGGGCCGCACCCGAGACGACAGCGGTGGGCCCGGCGGCACCGATGAAGGCACACACGTCACCACACCGAACGGCCCGGCTCGCTAACCGTCAAAACAACCGACCACGACGCCGATACCGGCGCGCGGACGAACCGCCCAAGGAGAATCATGTACTTACACACTCAACAACTCATCAACGAGATCGCCGTCGATGAACCGGATCCCGCCGCCGCCAACGCGCTGCAGGAAGGCCTCGGTGGCCAGTTCGGTGAAATGCGGACGATGATGCAATACCTGTTCCAGAGCATGAACTTTCGGGGCGACGCGACGTCCAAGCCATACAAGGACCTGATTCAGGGCGTCGGCACCGAAGAAATCAGCCATGTGGAACTAATCGGGACGACCATCTCGCGCCTTCTGGACGGGTCGCCCGAGTACAAGGGCAAGAAGACCGACCCGGTTGACCGGCCGGGCGCCAAAGGTGCGACGCCGCTGAAGATTGCGTTGGACACCAGCAACATTCACCACTACCTGGTGGGTGCTCAGGGGGCGCTTCCGGTCGACGCGGCCGGGAACCCCTGGCTGGGGTCTTACGTGTACAACAGCGGGAACCTGGTGCTCGACCTGTTGTACAACCTCATGTTGGAGTCGACCGGCCGGCTGCAGAAGTGCCGGATCTATGAGATGACGGACAACAAGACGGCTCGTTCCACGATCGCCTATCTGATCGTGCGCGATCAGGCGCATGAGAATGCGTTCGCCAAAGCGTTGGAGAGTCTAGGAGTGAACTGGGGTGCGGCGTTACCGATCCCCAAGACCAGCGCCGAGCAATTCCCCGAGGTCAAGAAACTTCTCGACATGGGTCTGCAGAGCATCCAGTACACCTTCAGCGCTGACGACGAAAGCCAGGCTGACAAGCTCTACCGTGGTGCGTCGCCGTCGAACGACGGGACCGAACTCAGCACCGCGGTCATGCCCGAGGGGTTCCCGATGACCGTCGCGCCGGAACGGCGCGAAGAGTTCTCACCTGGCTTGGACAAGGAGCTGTTGGCCCTCATCCAAGCCACCGCAGAGGTCGAGATCGCGTCCAACAACGGCGCATCCGGCAAGTAGTCGCACGCGGGTGGGTTCGGCGTCGACGCCACCCACCCGCTGCCTACCAACGAAACATATTGATCTACACGGCATCTCGACATTGACGTTATGCATATCGACACCGATGGATTGACGAAACGAGAGGGGTCGACGTGGCCACCAAAGATCGCGACGAAGTCAAATCCGGTGTCGCTGAAGTCAAATCCTCCAAACAGGAGAGTTTCGACCCCCGCGACACCGACCATCCGACCGGTCCACAGCAGGCGGCCGAGAACACCGCCAACGATCCACCGAGCTAGTTCCCACCCCGATGGTCCGACGGCCGTTGTGCGTTGACCTCGAAGGCATCGCTGACGAACGTTGACTCCATCCCGAAACTGCCGGAGGCACCTCCATGCGCATCGTCATCACCGGAGCAAGTGGCAACGTCGGAACCGCCCTGCTCCGTGCACTCCATACCGAGCACGACGTCGTCGGAGTGGTACGCCGACCCCCTACTCAGCAAGGCGTCTACCAGCGGGCCGACTGGCGCTTGCTCGACCTGACAGGGCCCAACGCCATCGCCGATCTGCGTCAGGTGTTCGACGGTGCCGACGTCGTCGTGCATCTCGCATGGGGTTTTCAACCCACCCGCGACACGCAATATCTGACCCGACTCGGCGTGGGTGGGACGTCGGCGGTGCTACAAGCTGCCCACAGCAGCGGCATCGGTCAACTCATTCACATGTCCTCGGTGGGAACATATGCCGCCGGTAGTTACGGAATGCGGGTGGATGAGTCGTGGCCCACGACGGGCATCGCATCCTCGCCGTATAGCCGCGACAAGTCCGCCGCGGAAACGATCCTCGACGAATACGAACAACGCCTCGGAAGCACGGCGATTCCGATCGCCCGGATGCGTCCCGGTTTCATCCTGCAGCGAGCGGCGGCCAGCGGGCTGATGCGCTACGGACTACCGGGATACATTCCGATGCAATTGATTCCGCGGCTGCCATTACTGCCGCTTGATCGACGCTTGAGCATTCCCCTCGTCCATGCCGATGACGTAGCCGACGCCATCACCCGGGCCATGGACCACCGGGCCGCGGGCCCCTTCAACCTCGCTGCCGAACCACCAGTCGGACGAGACGACGTCGCAGCCGCGCTCGGCGCGCGCCCAGCGCACATCCCGTCGCGTGTATTGGGAACACTGGTGAATCTGAGCTGGAAGGCACGGCTGCAGAACATCGACCGCGGCTGGCTCGACCTGGCATTCACGGTTCCGCTGCTGGACTGCTCGCGTGCCCGCAACGAGCTCGGCTGGATGCCGAAATGGACCTCGACGGGCGCGCTGGCGGACCTCCTGGATGGTGTGGCGCACAACGCCCACGCCGATAGCCCGCCTCTGCGGCAGCGCTCGATGCTTGACCTCCTGCGCCGCGACGTGACCGAGGGCTTGATTTCATCGCGCCGGCTACCGTGAGCGCGCTCAAGCCTGTGCCTTCGGCGCCCCCACCAACCAAGTCCCGATCCGAGGGCGTACGACGACGTGATTGGTGAACACCCAGAATTTGGCCCCGAATTGAAGCAGCTCGCACTGCAGATTCTGGACCTATTCGACCCACTGATCCAAGCCGCAGCGGCCGTCGCACCATCGGCCAGCGGCGAACCAGGCAAGTGCCAGCAGGTGTGGTGCCCGTTGTGTGCGATGGCCGCACTCACCTCCGGTGAGCAGCACCCCTTGGCGGCGATCGTCGTCGAGTATGGTGCTGCCCTGCTGTCGCTGATCCGCGCCATGGCGAACTCGGACGATGCGGATTCAGCGGACGGGGGCGCCCGCGCCGGCGACTCTGAGCAACGATCGAAGGCACCCGGCAGGTATCAACCCATCGCCATAACCATCCATGAGTGAGCACCGGCGAGCCTCGTACAGCCGCACCGAGGTGTTGCCGCAGTGGAACGCGCCCAGACGGCAGCTGTGGCCTGAGGAGGTGGTGACCACCGCCTCGGGACCACCCCCTTGCGACGAGTCCTTCGTCATCACCGGCAACGCCCTCGCGACTACAGCAGGACCGTCCTCCGGCTGCGTGCCATCGGGTCGCGGCCGACGCATAAGAGAAGGCCTGGTTTTACGGCCTTCCGAGGGGGTAGCCGCCAGACAGCGTCGCCGCAACGAAGCGGTGGCAAGAGGGAGCAATTATGAGCAACGATCCAGCTGACAAGTCAGCCCAGCAATCGGAGGGAACCGCAGTCGTATCGTCCGGACGAGCACACGAACTCGAAGACGGTCCGGTGGATAGGCCGTCGGGAGCCATCGAAGATGGCATCGTGTCGTCCACCGCCGACCCCGCAGAGGGCAGAGAATACGGCGGCGGAAAGACCGTGCTGCCGGGCGATGCGGAACCGGTGCTGCCGCCCTATGACGGCCGCAAGGAAAGCAACGCCGGCGGCACGCCGGGACGCGGTGAGAACGAGGTCTCAAAGAACACCGGCGTGACCAGCGGCCAGGACACGTCGACCAAGTCGGCTCCCGACTCTGGCGGCGACAAAGGAACGCCAGCTCCGGCCCACACGCCGGGAACGGGGCGCGGCGAAGACAAGCTCTGACAGCCCGCCACCGCCGAGTCGGCGACGCGATCTGGCGACCGGCCTAGCCAACCGATGCGGCTCATAGGACTCGACCAGACACGATCGCTGCACCCGACGGTGAACATTGTCGTGACCGACCCCCCGGACGTCCAGGTGATTCGGTCTGGCTTCGTGGTGCCGACCGTGCCGACCGTGCCGACCCGAGAATGGTGTCATCGAACAGCTTTCGCGATCACGACGGTCAGAAGTCGGGTCGCGCATCTCTCCGGTGTACCTACGTCATCAGAGGACGACCGCGCCGCGGTTTAGCCCGTTTCGCCGCGGGGCATCACGTCGCCGTGACATGGAATGGCGGCGCCGGGCAAAGTCAGCGCCAACGTGCGGGGTCGGACCCCGGTCCGGCCCGGTCCCGCGAAATCCTGGCCTGGGTCGGTGCAGTCGCGATCGCCGCCGTTGTCCTTGCCCGCCAACGGAAATCGTCATTACATGTCCAACCTGGCGGAGCGGCAGTCAGCCCGTCCGCGACGCATCACCAGCGCTCCCCCGCCCCAGCGGCCGCGGCGCCGCCCGTCGACGACGCGTACCGTCCAGATCCCGACGACCCACGCAAACCCGAATCGCCTGCTGACCTCACCCGGCCGTCCCTGCTCTACGTCCTGCGCCAGACGGTGCGGGAGTTCGGCCGCGACCAGTGCACTGATCTGGCGGCCGCACTGACCTATTACGCCGTCCTGTCGGTGTTCCCCGCGCTGGTCGTGGTCGTGTCACTGTTGGGGGTGTTCGGGCAGGGCCGAAAGACGTCCGATGCGATCCTGCAGATCGTCGGCGACATCGCTCCCGGTTCGACGGTCGACACCCTCCGTGCGCCGATTGAGCAGTTGGTCGAAGCGCCGTCGGCCGGTTTCGCCCTCGTCGCGGGCATCCTGGGCGCGCTGTGGTCGGCGTCGGGATACATCGGGGCATTCAGCCGCGCCATGAACCGCATCTACGAAGTCGAAGAGGGACGCCCGGTCTGGAAACTGCGCCCCCAACAACTCCTACTCACGGCGGCCGGACTGGTGCTCGCCGCCGCCGTCGCATTCATACTGGCCGTCAGCGGACCAGTCGCCACGGTGATCGGCCACCACCTCGGCATGGGAGACACGGCGCAGACGGTATGGAACATCGCGCGATGGCCAGTGCTGCTTGCGCTCCTCGCACTGGGAGTGGCGCTGCTGTACTACGCCGGACCCAACGTCGAACAACCGAAGTTTCGCTGGATCAGCGTCGGAGCGTTCGTCGCGATTACCGTTTGGGTGATCGCCTCGCTCGGCTTCGGCGTCTACGTCACCAACTTCAGCAGCTACAACAAGACCTACGGCACGCTGGCCGGCGTCGTCGTGTTCCTTCTATGGTTATGGATTACCAACCTGGCGCTCCTGTTCGGCGCTGAAGTCGACGCCGAACTGGAACGTGGACGGGAGTTGCAGGCCGGAATCGCGGCCGAAGACGACCTGAAACTTCCCCTCCGAGACACCACGGTGGTCGACAAAAACGACGCCAAGGAAGAACGAGACATCCAGCGTGGCCGGGAACTACGCCAAACACGCGGCCGCGAATAACCGTTCGGCCGGCCACGGGCGCGAACCGACACGCACAACGGACGTTTAACGATCACGTCCGCGATGCGTCGACCCATGTCACCAAGTCGTCAGCCGTGCGCAAAGAGCGGTGAGTCCGGGCACGCGCTGTTGGCTCAACACACGGGTTGTCCCGGGTCACCTTGCGACGAATGTGTCAACGCAACCTCGTCGCACCCGCCGCCACGCTGAACATGCCCGAAGCCACGGTTCAGGAAACCATGTTGGGTGGACCGTCGAATCTCTCGTTCGCAGCCCGCAGATCGACAAGCCGCCGAACCTATCAAGGTTGAGCGCTTCGCATCCGCTCCGAGGCGGCCTCGATACTGCCGATCGGCAGCGCCAAGGATGGCGAGGCGCAGACGCTCGTTTCGGTGGAAGTGTCCATGAACCGTGCATCATTTCACAGGTTTTCAGTTCCCTCGCCCGGGTATCTGGCTGAGGCAGATTCCTCCAGCTATCGCGGGGACTTGCCGGGTGGGTCATCGACGGCGACGAACCGTGTGCCGAACCCACCAGGCCAGAACCCGACGGTCGCCCAGGCGTCGAAGGAGTTGGTGTGTTGCGGGTTGCCTCGGTGCCGTCGTCGCACGTCTACGTGCGACACCTCGCCCATCCGGACGCCTTGGACGTGGTGTCAAGGCTGCCCGACCCCGTCCCGGTCGACGGCCGCACCGTCCCTGGCGGATGGTGGCCGCCGCTGATGCTCGAATCGGGCTGGGTCACCGACCACCACCATCGCTTCGATCTGTTCCACGTGCACTTCGGCTTCGACGCCGTCGCCCCCGACGTCCTCGGCGAGGTCATGCACGAACTGAAGGTGCACGACAAGCCCCTCGTCTACACCGTGCACGACCTACGCAATCCGCATCACCCCGAACGAGACGCCCACGATGAGCAACAAGATGTCCTCGTCGCCGCCGCGCACACGCTGATCACGCTGACACCCGGTGCGGCACAGGCCGTCTCAGCCCGCTGGGGCCGACAAGCCCACGTTCTGCCCCACCCCCACGTGCTGGACATCGCCCGCATCGAGCGACCCCGTCCGGCATCGGGTCAATTCGTCGTCGCAGTGCACGCCAAGAGCGTGCGCGCCAACATGGACCCGCTGACCGTGCTGGACGCCCTCGTGCCCGTCGTGGCGGAGCTGTCCGGCGCAGTTCTTCGGCTCGACGTGCACGACGAGGTCTATCAGCCTGGCAACCACTGGTATGCACCCACACTGGGTGCGGCTCTGCGGCAATACGCCAAGCACCCTCACGTCGACGTGCGCGTGCATCCCTACTACACCGACGATGAACTGTGGGACTACCTGTCCTCGGTGTCGGTGTCGGTGCTGCCCTACCGCTTCGGCACCCATTCCGGTTGGCTGGAGGCATGTTTCGATCTCGGCACCGCGGTCATCGCACCCAGCTGCGGCTTCTACGGCGAGCAACGTCCCTGCGGAGTGTTCGACTTCACCGAGGAGACATTCGACCCAGAATCGCTGCATCGCGCTGTGCGCGCCGCGTACGACCGGTGGAGCGGCGGGACCGCGGCGCCACGGGCTAGCTGGGGACAGCGTCGCACCGAACGCGTCCGGATAGCGCAGGCCCACCGCGCCTTGTACGAAGGCGCACTCGCGTGAGCACGCCGCTGCGCGTGGCGCTCATCGCCTCCAATCGGTTTCCCCTGCGTCAGCCGTTCGCCGGCGGCCTGGAGGCCCATGTCTGGCATCTGGCACGCGCTTTGGTCGAGCTGGGTCACCACGTGTCTCTGTTCGCCGCTGCCGGCTCGGACGCCAGCCTGGACTGCGCCGCGCTGAACGTGCAGGAGTTGACGCTTTCGCCTGCCGCGCAGACGGATTCGTCGATGACGTCGACCGCCTTCATGACCGATCATCACGCCTATCTGAGCCTGATGATGGAGCTTGCCGATCGCGCAAACGATTTCGACGTCATCCACAACCACAGCCTGCACCACCTGCCGGTCGCCATGGCCCCCATGGTGTCCACCCCCATGCTGACCACCGTGCACACCCCGCCCACCCCGTGGCTGGAGTCTGCACTGCAGGCCACGGGTGGTGCGGGCACTCGGTTCGCTGCGGTCAGCCGCCACACCGCGGCCGCGTGGCACCACGCCGTCCCCGACATGGCGGTGGTGCCCAATGGCGTCGACGCCCGCCACTGGCCGCTGGGTCCCGGCGGGAGGAGTCTGGTGTGGTTCGGACGCATCACCGGTGAAAAGGCTCCACACCTGGCGGTCGCGGCCGCCCGCCGAGCGGGCCTGCCCCTGGTACTGGCTGGCCCCGTCAGTGACGGCGACTACTTCGAACGCTTCATCGTGCCCTGTCTCGGCGACGAGGCGCGCTACGCCGGGCACCTGGATCACGGCGAGTTGGCAGGGCTGGTCGGCCGATCGGCGGCCGCACTGGTCACCCCGATGTGGGACGAACCGTACGGACTGGTCGTCGCGGAGGCCATGTCCTGCGGCACACCGGTCGTGGCCTTCGCCCGCGGTGGCATTCCCGAAATCGTTGCACCGCACGGTGGCCGACTCGTCCCGCCCGGCGACGTCGAGGCGATGGCGGCTGCGATTCCGGCCGCCATCGACTTGTCGCGCCGCGACGTGCACCGGCACGCGATCGCCCGCTGCTCGGCTGGCGCGATGGTCAGCGCCTACCTGCTGCTCTACCGCGCCACGATCAACGACCCGAGCGAGGAGGACCATGATCGGCTACTACATCCACCATCACGGAGCTGGCCACCTGCACCGTGCCGCCAGCATCTGTGCTCAGCTGCGCCCACCGGTCACCGCACTGACCTCGCTGGACATCCTTAATCCGCATCCGTTCGCCGACGTTGTCGCCCTGCCACGCGACGACACCGGCCGAAGGGCCACCGAGCCGACGGCACACGGCGCGCTGCACTGGGCTCCACAGCACGACCGCGGCTTGACCACGCGAATGGCGCTCGTCGCCCGGTGGATCGACCAGACCCGACCCGCGGCGGTCGTGGTCGACGTCTCGGTCGAGGTCGCGGCGTTCGTCAGACTGCTCGGGGTGCCAGTGATCGTGATAGCGGTACCCGGCGAGCGCACCGACCCACCACACATCTTCGTCCACCAGCTCGCCGACCACATCATCGCGGCGTGGCCGCGGGAGTTCTACGAGCCGGCGTGGCTGCGGACTCACGCCGCCAAGACCAGCTACGTCGGCGGAATCAGCCGCTTCGCCCAGCGTCCGTGCCGGCCCCCCGACACACGCCGCGCCCCACCCAAGGTGCTCGTCCTCGGCGGCGCCGGCGGAGACGAGATCGACCAGGCCACGGTCGAGGCCTGCTCGACCGCACTTCCCGACATCGACTGGCACGCATTGGGACTGCCCGGCGGCCGCGCCACGCCGGATCCCTGGCCGGACATCTGCGCGGCTGACGTCGTCGTCACCCACGCCGGCCAAGGATGCATAGCCGACGTCGCCGCCGCCGAGCGCCCCGCGATCGTGCTACCCCAGTCGCGCCCATTCGATGAGCAACACGTCACCGCCGAAGCGCTGCGCCGCCGCCGACTCGCCGTCGTGATCCGGAGCTGGCCGGGTCCGCACGCGTGGCGAGGCCTGATCATGCACGCACGAAGTACCGATCCGACGCGCTGGCGCAACTGGCAGACCGAGGGTGCCGCCGCGCGCGCCGCCCGCGCAATCGAAGCCGTCGCGGGTCGGTGTGCGGAAGGCGGTACGCCGTGAGGACAGCCATCGTCACCATCGCCCATGGGCGCGGTCGCCACCTCTGCCGCCAACTGGACGGGATGGGGCGCAGCACAAGACCACCCGACATACACGTCATCGTCGCCGTCGACGACCCCGAATTGGCCGAAATCATCACGGCCACCGGCAGCCCGGCGCACGTGGTGGAGTGCAACGATGCGGCCGGCCCTCTGCCGATCGCAGCCGCCCGCAACACCGGAGCGCAAGCCGCGCTGAACCGGGGAGCCGAGGTGCTCGTCTTCCTCGACGTCGACTGCATCCCCTCCCCCGACATGGTCGCGCGCTACCACGCCGCTGCGGCCGATTCCCGACACCGCACCGCGCTGCTGTGCGGGCCGGTCACCTATCTGGCGCCACCGAATCCCGGCGGCTATCCGGCGAACCTCGAGCACCTCATCGATCCACACCCCGCACGGCCTGCGCCCCCCGACGGCGACGTCGTCGCCAGCACCGACTACGCGCTGTTCTGGTCGTTGTCCTTCGCCCTGACGGCATCCACTTGGCGCCGGATAGGTGGATTCTGCACCCGTTACCGCGGATACGGCGCCGAGGACACCGACTTCGCCCAAACCGCCTCAGCCGCAGGGATTTCCATGAGATGGGTCGGGGGCGCGCACGCCTTTCACCAGTTCCACCCCTTGTCGGATCCGCCGGTACATCACCTGCACGACATCGTCCGCAACGCCGAGATCTTCCATCAGCGGTGGGGCTGGTGGCCCATGGAGGGCTGGCTGGCGGCCTTTCACGAACGCGGGCTGATCACCCGCGCTGCCGACGGACGCCCCACCATCGGCTAGCCAGACGACGACGGCTTGCAGGATCGATCCGCGAGCTGCCTACTGCGCGTCGTCGACTTCGACTGCCGTCGTTCACGTTCGCCGTTGCGCCACTACTTCTTGCCTGGCAGATACTGTTGAGCTTTCTGTCTGCCCGACGACCGCAACCACCGGCACGTGGTCGAGCCTGGCGTCGTACAACCCATTGAGCAGATGGCTGGCCCCTGGACCGCTGGTTGCGACGCACACGCCGACTTCACCGGAGAACTTGGCGAATCCCATGGCCTCGAAGGCCGCCATCTCCTCGTGTCGGGCCTGCACGTACGACCGGACATCGTGTCGCCACCCGACCGTCGTGAACTGCGCGTTGTTTGCGCCTGCCTGGGGTGGGAAGAACGTCAGTGTGGAACAGCTGACCAGTCATGAACTCGCCGTGCGGATGGCCGCCTTGGCCCGCGCGCTGGCCCCGCCACGCTCGATCGAGGACATCCTCGCCGAAGTCACCGCAGCTGCCGTGGACCTGATCGACGGAGTCGACACGGCGGGCATTCTGGTGGTCAAGGATGACGGCGGCTTTGACTCCATCGCCACCACCAGCGCGGTGCCGCACCAGCTCGACATTCTTCAGATGACCTTCGGCGAAGGTCCGTGCGTGCAGGCGGCGCTCGCCGATACCGTCGTTTGCACCAACGACTTTCGGACCGAGTCCCGATGGCCCCAGTACTCCCCCGCCGTCGTGGAGGCCGGCGTCCTCAGCGGGCTGTCGTTCAAGCTCTACACTGCTGATCGGTCCGCTGGCGCACTCAACCTCTTCGGGTTCGAACCCGTGGGCTGGGGCGACGAGGACGAGACCGTCGGCGGGGTACTGGCAGCGCACGCCGCCTCGGCAATTCTGGCCAACCAACAGGAGCGGCAACTGACGACGGCGTTGCGTACCCGAGACCGCATCGGCCAGGCGAAGGGGATCATCATGCAGCGCTTCGGGGTGGACGACCTGCGGGCGTTCGACATGCTCAGACGGTTGAGTCAAGAGCAGAACATCAAGCTCAACGAGCTCGCCCAGCGCGTCATCGATACGCGCGGTAATTGACCACCACATCGCCAGGTTGCCACCGCGACCGACGACCACCAGAAGCAGCGCCCTGTGGCGGCAGCCGTCGGCGTTTGGCCCGAGTTCGTCCGGGTACCGCTCGGCCATGACCTCACTGTGGCTCGCTGATCGCATCGAGTCCGCGACGGCCGCCGGTACGTTCGAAGACGCCGACTACGACGTCGTTGTGATCGGAGCGGGCATCACCGGACTGACAACGGCCGCGTTGCTGGCCCGGGCGGGCAAGCGCGTGGCCGTACTGGAGGCCCGGTACGTCGGCGCCGGCGCAACGGGCAACACGACCGGCAAGGTCAGCCTGTTGCAGGGCACCAAGCTTTCCCGCATCGCGGGCAAACACGGCAACGACGTTTTACGGGCCTACGTCGCGGGCAACACCGAGGGCCGGGACTGGCTGTTGCGGTACTGCGAGGACCACGGCCTGTCCGTCCAGCGCGAGGACGCCTACAGCTACGCGCAGTCAGCCGCAGGCGTCAAGGACGCCAATGCGGAACTCGCGGCGTGCCGCGACGCGGGACTGTACGCCGAGTGGACCTCCGAAGCAGACGTCCCGTTTCCCTTCCACGGCGGGGTGCGGGTGCGCGAGCAGGCTCAACTTGATCCGCTGCCCCTGCTGAGCAGCCTCGTGACCGAACTCGAAACGCACGGTGGCCGCCTCTTCCAAGGCTTCCGCGCCGAATCGGTGTCCGGCCTGAAGCGGCTGACCATCACCGTGCAGCCGCGCCGCACCGCCGAGGATCCCGAGCCGCAACGACTTTCGCTGATCACCGACCAGATGGTGTTGGCCACCGGTACCCCGATATTGGATCGCGGCGGATTCTTTGCGAGGGTCAAACCGCAGCGCTCGTACTGCTTGGCGTTCGACGTGCCCGGAGACCTCACCAGCCCGATGTTCATCTCGGTCGACTCGCCCACGCGGTCGGTGCGGTACGCGCCCACCGCCGGAGGGGACAAGCTGATCGTCGGCGGTGCTGGGCACCCAGTCGGCCGAAGCGATGGTCCCTCAAGGTCGATCGATGAGCTTCGCCGCTGGACGTTCCTGCACTATCCCGGCGCAATGCAGACCCATTTCTGGTCGGCGCAGGACTACCAGTCGATCGACGAGCTGCCCTATGTCGGGCCACTGTTGCCGGGCAGCGACAAGATCTGCGTGGCAACGGGTTTCGACAAGTGGGGCATGACCAATGGGGTGGCCGCGGCACTGGCCCTTTCCGCGCGCATCCTCGGCGGTCGGATGGACTGGGCCCGCGCGTTCGCCAGCTGGAGTCCACGCGAGCTGGCAGGTATCCGCACCGCCGTACAGGCCAACCTCGAGGTGGGCTTCAACCTGGCCAAGGGCTGGATCACCCCGATCACCGGACACGCCGCTACCCCCACCGAGGGACAGGGCGTGGTTAGCGGACCGCCGTGGCGCCTCCGAGCCACCAGCGTCGTCGACGGGACGCTGCGCACTACCTCGCCCGTATGCCCCCATCTCGGCGGCATCGTGACATGGAACGACGCCGACGAGGCGTGGGAGTGCCCGCTGCATGGCTCCCGCTTCGACGCCGACGGCGA
>Ga0193743_1001769_pt1 | contig 15738 bp, 12 predicted proteins | sample L2c2metaG_FD_143038 | JGI IMG/M metagenome (GOLD analysis project Ga0193743, IMG submission 143038) | Soil microbial communities from a riparian zone of the East river system, Colorado, United States - L2c2 | ecosystem: Environmental > Terrestrial > Soil > Riparian zone | place: USA: East River...
TTATAATATTGGATTGCGAATTGCCGGTCGCGTTGATGGCTGCGGAATCCGTGAGCGTCAAATTCTCAACGTAGCCAGCGAGCGCGTAGCTCACGGAAGAATTTATTGTATCGATGCCGCCGCCGTAACTCTCGGTAACCTTCGCATTTGAATCCGTTATGACATATGTGTCATCGCTGGCTCCGCCGCTCATAATGTCGGCGCCCCCGGCTCCTCCGAGTAGGTCGTTGCCAAGGGTTCCTGTCAGGGTGTCGGCATTCGCGCTTCCAGCAACTGTATTCGTGGGGGTTTCGCTGGTCAGAAGCCTGTAGCCCGCAAGCGTATATTCCGGCAATTGATAAGCTGTAATCGAGTCTATTGACAACGTTGCCGTCGATCCGGAAGCGGCGTTACCCGGCCAGCTCCCGCCCATGGCAAGGTTGGCGATCATGTACATTGCTGTGTTCATGTCCGAGGGGGTGGCCTCTCGCGCCACCTCCGCCCCATCCACGAAGATGGTCAACGTGTAAGGCGTCCATTCGACAGCAAACTTATGCTCACCGATGGTGAGATTGTTGGTATTTGCCCAAAGTCCGCGGGTGACACCAGAACCAGATGAAGAATGAATTTGCCAATGGACTTGGTCAGGAGCATGCCCGAACGTTTCAAGCACATCGAGTTCCGTGGTTGGCTGCCGGTTGATAGGCAGAAGCCAAAAAGCCGGCCACGCTCCGGTTGTATCTGGCAGCGTGGCCGTCATCTCAAAGTAGCCGTAGGTCTGAACGAAGCTATTCTGACTTGAGATCAGTCCCGACGAGAACTCAGCGCCACCAACATAGGGGGCGTCCTCCGCGGATATGGGCTCTGCAGTAATTACAAGTCGGCCATCTTGTATGGAGAAAGGATTGAGTCCGAGCGGACTTGCAGCCTGACTCCCAGGCAGGCCGGCAAAGCTACTGTCGACGTAAATCTCTTGCTCTCCAGCAGGTTTGTAACCTGCGGCCCCGCCCCAGGCGAAGCTTGTGCGCCAGGTCAAACTTGGGTCTTGGCCGGCGGAAAGTGCGTTAAAATCATCATGGAAGGTCTGTACCAATCCAACGGCTGGACTGACGATATTCACATTTGCGGCGGTGAAGTTGTTGATACTGGTATTTTCGAGGGTGATGGTTTCGCCGCTCCCGAGCGCGAGGACAACGTCCGTGCCGGATTGTGTCATGGCGGCCGTGACATCGGTGAACGCTCTGAAGTTAGTGCCGTTGAGTTGCAGTATGTCTCCGCCAATGCCGGTCTGAAAGTCGGTGACGATGTCGCTTCCTTTGCCTGTACCGACAACAAAGGTGTCGCTGCTTCCTCCGCCGGCCATCACATCATTGCCTCGACCGCCGTCGAGCATGTTCTTGCCGACATTGCCAATGATGATGTTGTCGAGATCATTGCCTGTACCGGGGGAAGAAACACCACCCAGCAGCGTCAGGTTTTCGACATTGGGCGCATTAACCAGGCTGTAGCCGTCGTACTCCCAGTCGACGACGGTATCGATGCCATCGCCAGCCTGTTCGACGATCTTGGTGCTGTGGTTATAGACCTCGTAGGTGTCATCTCCTGCGCCCCCCGCGAGCGTGACATCGACGCCGACAGCTCGCAGTTTGTCGTTCGTTCCGCCGGTGGTCAGCGTACCGCCAGCCTGAACATGGCTCGGCCAGGTGGCGATTGGGCCACTCGCCGCGAGGGGGTTGTCGAGGACGACATTCGTGGAAGTCAGCGATGCGAGCGCGACGTTCTGGAGCGTCAGGATTTCATCGGCGGACAGGGTTATGATTGTATCGGTGCCAATCTGTTTGGCGGCCGCCTGGAAGCTGGCAAAGGTGGTAAAACCGTAGTTCTGAACACGCAACACGTCGCCGCCCGTGCCGGCTTTAAAATCGCTAATCGTGTCGGAGCCATAGCCCTTCGAGATCACGAATCTGTCGCTTCCGGCTTCTCCCGTCAGCAGATCGTTTCCCGTACCTCCAAAAAGAACGTCGTTGCCAGATGTGCCGGTGACTACGCGCGCATATACCATGATGAGTTGCCTACCCTCTTGCATGCAACCATCGCAGACGGCCTTCAAGAACCGCTTATGAATTTCCTTTACATTTGAAGCATCTAACGCGCGATCCGGAACCAAATTGAAATGGCAGCGCGAGGTCCAAAATTGGAACTTTCCGTCACCGCGGAATATTCAGGACCAAGATGAACGCGGCCATTATTCTGGCACCGGCGCATTAATTTCGCCTAGCCTTCAGCCACACCCAGCGCCGAAACAGCCAAACGTTGTGTTCACTATTCCGAACTCGCTTATCCTTACAAGCGTTCGGGTCAGTACGCCTGAGCGGCGACCGCCAAGCTTATTTTAAAGGACTGCATGGCGGCGAGCTGCCTGTCCCGGCGCCAGCAAAGTCCTGACTTTTATCGCTCACGCTAACGCCGGTTTACGCCGCGCCAGTGAAATAGCTCCCGAAGCGAACGGCTCGTTTCACGACACGAGCTAAAAACAGTTCATTTCGCTTGCTTGGCGGCGCCATCATCCATCTTGCCGCCATTCGCCACGCAACTATTGAAATACGCTTGCTCGGCGCGTCCCGTTCCCTTCGCGCTGCCCGCGGCGGGATTGCCAACCTGGCGCGGAGGGTAGGCTTTGGCGGTGAGGGCCTGGCACTGCTTGGCGACCTCAGCAGTCACCGCCAGTGCCCGATTCGAGGCAGTCCCAAGAGCGATGCAAATCAATGCGGCGAACGCACATTTAAACTTCAGGCCAGTGGACACGGTATTATCCCTCCTTCGGATGCCCATTTAGTAAACGCGAAAAGACCATGTTCTATGCCCCGGATTTGGTTTAGTCTGTATTTAATGAGCCTTTTGAACCGCGACCAGGGACAGCGAACCCGATGAGTTCGGGAGACTTGGTACCAAGCGATCATGAGCGGTCGGAACTGGCTCCATCCGAGATCCAGTTCGCGCTCGTCATTGCTCGCATGATCGATTCCATAAAGAACAACCCTGCCGATATGCGTCAGGCCGTTTACGATCTGGCTCGCTACAAGCTCCAGGAGCAGTTTACCTATGCTGATGTGAAAGATATCAAACGATCGCATCAAGCGTTGGAAAGCGCCATTAGAGGCGTCGAAGAATTCTCAAGGCAGATCGCTGGTGGTATTCCTGTCCCGCCCTCGCAACTCGACGATGCCAGCATCGCTTCTGCCCCTCGAATTCTCCCGGCTACGGAATTGCCCCCCTGGGCACGGCCGCGACCGCGTTTGAAAAGTAGTCAAGCGCTGAACGGCCGCGGCGTGCCGAAGTCAACCCACATTGCGTGGCCGTATCTTAAGCGAACGGCAGGGATGATAGCCGTTCTCGTCGGGTTGTTGATAGCCATTCAGCAACAAGAACGGCTGGCGTCTTTGATCCCAAATCTGCCGAAATACGAAAGGCAGGCTGCTCTGCAGGAGCAGCGCCCGCCTGCACAAATTGCAAGCGTTCCTGCACCAAAGCCACCTCCTCCAAAGCCAGCGCCGCTACGGCCAACCGATTATGGCGTTTATGCGGTCAGCAATGATTCCCTGACCGAACTGCAGCTATTGCCCGGCCGACCTCCCGACATTCGGGTCGCGGTTTCCGCCGCCCTGAAGGCGCCGAGTCGGACATTGCTCCCGAACGGACACCCGAAATTTATCGTGTTTCGCCGGGATCTCGCATCGAACACCGCAGATCGCGCCGAGGTTCGAGTAATAGCCAAAGTCGCCCGCGAATTTTCGACCGATGTTGCCGGCAAGAAACCAAGCGATGGTGACGACACATGGGTTATCCGAAACGTCTCATTCCCGTTTCGGGCAGCCCCCGTCAACGACAATCCCGAAATGTACGAACTCCATAGCGAAAATCCTGCATTAGAGTTGACCCCTGGGCGTTACGCCCTTGTTCTGAAGAGCCAAGCCTATGATTTCAGCGTTGAGGGCGAAACAGTCGATCCAAAGCAATGTATCGAACGAATAGTTGCGTCGAACGGAACCTATTATTCGGATTGCAAGAAGCTCTGATATTTCACGGTTTTCTAAAATGGAACCCAATTGAAAACCGCGGACTTGTCTCTTAGTTGTCCCCTTAAGTTATCAGATAGAGGTCTGAACATGTCGTCATTCAAAATATGGCTTATCGTTCCGCTGGTTTTTTCCGCACCGGCGTTTGCACAAGGCACGACGCAGCAAGGCGCCACGGCCGGCAACTCGGCCCAGCCGAGAAAGGTAATCACCGGCCCACGTTATCCGGTCGCCACTCAACCCAGCAATAATCCGTTCCGCGATCCTATCGGCCAGGGTGTCCCTCCAGCCGCATCTGCAAACAGCAGGCTGAACAGCAACCGGACAAATAACCCAGCTCGGTAAGGATCACGGAGTAATTTGAGTCATCTGCCACGCCGAACGCTATTCAACGGCGGTCTTACGATCTGGCCTAGTACCCGATTCCGGCACGCGTTCGCGGCGGCCCACAGACCCCGGGCGAGTTAGCGCGACGGCAGCGCGATAAAGTCGCCGTCTCGGCGCTCCCGATCAGACCGCCCTTTGAAGACGAACAGGCCTTTGCTGGTTGAGACAATATCTCCCGATTGGAGACTGTCGTCATTGAGAATACGCTCTGACGCCATTCGCTCTTCGTCGGCCATTGAGGGGGTATCAAACGTTGAACGCCCACGGTGCTCCAGTGCGAATTGTCGAGCGCGATGCTTTGCCTCCGCGACCCGTTCGCGCCATTCACTGCGGCTCATATCCTGTGGCACGTCATCTTCTGGCGAAGGAACGCTCATCATCACATCCTGAGCAAAGGAACGCCCGCCAAGCGGCCCCAAGAGAAGAAATATCGTTAAGGCGACCGCCGGCCCGGCCCAAAAAAGCCCGCGGCCTTTGCAAGGCCCGCCTGGCCGATACCCGATGTCAAAAGCAACTGCAGTCAATGGGGCCACTCGATTTAAGGATAATTCTAGAGAAGAAACAACAAACGCGCAGCAGCATTGCCTCGATAACCAGCGATTTGGTCGCAATTAAATAATCCGAAATCAATCATCATGGCGCGAACTGGCATAACCATAACCCTTTAATTCCGTGAACATCTTCTACGCCACACCACCTCAAGCGCGCTGGTAATCATCCTCAATGCGGATGATGTCGTCCTCACCGAGGTAGCTGCCGGTCTGAACTTCGATCAGCTCCAGCACAATCTTGCCCGGATTTTCCAGCCGATGGGTGGCGCCGATCGGAATGTAGATCGATTCGTTCTCGTGCACGATCTGAACCAATTCGTTGACGGTCACGCGTGCCGCGCCACGCACCACGATCCAGTGCTCGGCGCGATGGTGATGTTTTTGCAGCGAGAGCCGGCCCCCAGGCTTCACGACGATGCGCTTGACCTGATGCCGCTCGCCCATGTCCACCGATTGATACGAACCCCAGGGCCGGTGAACCTTAAGATGATCCTCGGTCACCTCAGGCGCGACGTTTTTCAGTTTTGCGACCAGGCGCTTCAATCCGTTGGCGTCTTTCTGACGCGACACCAGCACGGCATCCTGGGTCGCCACCACCACGAGATCATCGACGCCCTCCAGCGCGACCAACGCCCTGTCGCTCGCAACGTTGCAGTTGCGCGAATCCTCGAACACGGCGGTGCCCTGCGCGGCGTTGCCTTGACTGTCCTTGTCCGATAATTCCCATACCGCATGCCAGGAACCGACATCGGACCAGCCGCAAGCGACAGGCATCACGGCGGCACAAGTAGTCTGTTCCATCATGGCATAATCGATTGAAATCGCCTTGGCCTTTGCAAACGCCTTGGGGTTCAGCGTGACAAATCCAAGATCGCGACCGGCCTCTGTCACTGCAGCAGTAACTGCCTGCATGGTGTCGGCATCGACATTACGATATTCGTCGAGCAGAACGGCCGCACGGAACATGAAATTTCCGCTGTTCCAGAGATAGCCCGCATCGACATAGCCGGCCGCCGTTGCCGAATCCGGCTTCTCGACGAATTTCGCAACTGAGCGGACCTCGCCGGAAATGACGTCGCCCGGGTTGATATAGCCGTATTCGGTCGCCGCACGTTCGGGTTGAACGCCGAAGGTCACGATCTTGCCGACTTCGGCTGCAGCCAGGCCCTGCCGGCAGGCCGCTACGAAAGCATCGGTATCGCGTACGACATGGTCAGCGGCGAGCGCCAGAACTACGGCATCGCCATCGCGAATTTGTGCGAACACGGCGCCCGCAGCGATTGCCGGACCGGAATCGCGACGCATCGGCTCAAGCAGAACATCAGCCTCGACACCGATTTCGGCGAGTTGCTCAAGCACCATGAACCTATAGGCCGCATTGGTGATGACAATCGGGCGCTCGAACAATGACGCATCCGACACTCTCAGCAGAGTGTCCTGAAACGTCGAACGCGGCCCGAACAATGACAGGAACTGCTTCGGGCGCACTTCGCGTGACGCCGGCCACAGCCGGGTTCCAGCGCCGCCGCACATGATCAGCGGCACGATGCCATGTCGCGGCTGGCGCGAATCCAACCCAGAAAACAACTTAACCATGAGACGCCTCTCGGGAGATCACCACCAGATGCTCGTTAGTTGCTGCCGTCAGGCGGGCCTGACGACATCTAGTCCTGCCTTCGTTCAGCCCGTCTTCGTTCAACCCTGCCCTCGTTTCATTAAGCAAAGTTTATTCCAGTCAACCTTCTTCGCCTGAACCGCAAATTTTACCGTCCGGTGGCGAGCATTAAGGATTAAATACGGCATTTGCGATTAAATCGATGATTATCGGCTATTAAATCGAACGCTGGCGATTAAATGGGGCCGTGATAGACAATCCTTAATTGTTGAGGCATGCTGCAACGCAATAACAACAATTTCGCTTCTCGGAAAGGTGCCGCTTTGAAAATCCTGGTCCATGATTATGCAGGCCATCCCTTCCAAGTAGATCTCAGCCGTGAACTTGCGCTTAGAGGGCACGATGTTCGGCACGCCTATTTTCACGGCGATCGTGGTCCGAAAGGTCGACTGGAACGTTCGTCTTCAGACCCAACGAGCCTTTCCTTTACTGGCGTGAGTTTGGCACGTCCTTATGACAAGGCTTCATTCGTGCGCCGCCGGTTTGACGACGTGTCCTATGGGCGAGCCGTCTCGAAACTGGTGCTTTCCGAAAAACCAGACATTGTTATTTCGGGAAATACGCCGACCGAAGCACAGTCCGCGATTGTAAAGGCATGCGAAAAAGATGGGCCGGCATTCGTATTTTGGGTGCAGGATTTTTACAGCATCGCTGTCTCGAAACTGCTGCGCAAGAAATTGAGCGCCTTTGGCGCAGCTATTGGAGTCTACTACAGCTTCTTGGAACGCCACCAATTCCGCAGTTCGGACGCTATCGTCGTAATTACGGAATCGTTTGCCGGCATCGCCAAAAAGTGGGCCGGTTCGAGCGATAAGGTTTTCACGATTGAGAATTGGGGCGCTCTGAATGAAATCGTGCCGCACGCGAAGGACAACGACTGGGCACGGCGGCATGGGGTCGATAAATCATTTAATTTTCTTTATTCCGGTACGCTCGGATTAAAGCACAACCCTGAATTGCTCGTCGAGTTGGCCAAGGGCGTAAGAGGACGCGCCAATGTTGTCGTCGTCAGCCAGGGTGTAGGCGCTTCATATCTCGAACGCGCAAAGCATGAGCAAGCGATCGACAACCTGATTCTGTTGCCGCTTCAACCTTTTTCTGATCTCTCCATGGTGCTCGGTGCATCAGACGTCGCTGTGGCTACGATTGAACCGGATGCCGGAATGTTCTCTGTTCCCTCAAAAGTGCAGTCATACCTCTGCGCTGGGCGTGCGGTCCTGCTTGCCGCACCATCGGAAAATCTCGCGGCCGATGTGGTTCGCAACAGCGGGGCTGGATTGGTCGTCGAGCCTACCGATGCTCCCGGCTTTTTGAAAGCAGCGCTGCGACTCCTCGAGGACGACAGCTTAAGAAACGATTCTGCTGCAAATGGTCGAAAATTTGCACAGTCCCACTATGACGTCGGGCGTGTGGCAGATCGATTCGAAACAGTGTTTAAATATGCTATTCGTGCAAAAACTGCGAGAAAGGAAATATGATGGCGAAGACTATGCCAACCGCCCTTGTCTGCGGAGCGGGTGGGTTCATCGGCAGTCATTTGGTCAAGCGCCTTAAACGCGAGGGGTTTTGGGTACGCGGGGTTGATCTAAAATTTCCCGCGTTCACTCATACTGAAGCCGATGATTTTGTGATCGGCGACCTTCGGGACCAAAGCTTTTGCCGTCAAATTATTGATCGGCGATTTGATGAAATCTATCAGTTGGCGGCTGATATGGGCGGAGCAGGCTATATATTCACTGGAGAGCACGACGCCGACGTCATGCATAATTCGGCGACTATTAATCTGAATATTCTCGACGCGAGCCAGAAGCGCAATATTCGAGGCCTGTTCTACTCTTCATCGGCCTGTATGTATCCGGAGCATAATCAACAAGATCCGAACAATCCAAACTGCGCCGAGGATTCCGCTTATCCGGCAAATCCAGACAGCGAATACGGCTGGGAAAAATTGTTCTCGGAACGGCTTTATCTCGCCTATAATCGCAATCACGGGATGCAAAATCGCGTCGCGCGTTACCATAACATTTTTGGTCCCGAAGGCACCTGGGATGGCGGGAAAGAAAAAGCGCCTGCGGCTATTTGTCGGAAGATCGCCCAAGCCAAGAATAACGGAGAAATCGAGATCTGGGGGGATGGAACGCAAACTCGTTCATTTCTCTACATAGACGAGTGTCTCGAAGGAACGATACGCCTAACGCGCTCGGAATTCTCTGGGCCCGTTAATGTCGGATCCGAGGAAATGGTAACAATCAACGAGCTTGTCGACCTCGTTGCGGACATTGCCGGCAAAAAGGTGATCAAAAAGCATATTCCCGGTCCGCTGGGTGTACGCGGAAGAAATTCTGACAATAAGTTGATTCAACAGAAGTTGGGTTGGAAGCCTTCGTCAGCGTTACGTGCCGGCCTCGAAAAGAGCTATGAATGGATCGAGAGGCAAACGCGTCGTAACCAGATCGCATCGTAGTGGTCGGTGCTGCCCCGATGCCGCAAGATCCACGCCGCGTCTTCATCTCCGGACCGAAGCGCGGCGTCTTCGGCGGCCATCAAGCGCTAACTCCGCTATCGAGCCCGTGATCGGTCACATCGAAGCAGAGAGCCACCTCGGCCACTGCCGCTGGCCAGTTAATGCCATACGCGCTGCGCCAGGTGGTAACTGCCTTCCCGTCGCCAGCGTCATCCCAAATACAGATATGTAAATGAGGTTCGATTGATAGTTATATTATCAGCCGGGTTAGTAACAAGCTTGAAGCCAGCGCAAAAATACGCCGATGTCGCGAACGATCGCCTATTCAACTTGACATCGGCGAGGAGTGATCGACACTACTTTATTGATTACTGTGTATAAATGCACGAGAGCCGCGCTATGGTCTCACTTTCACGCATTTTTGCCCAAACGCTTCCACCGTTGCCGCGATGGCGAGCACAAGTTCTCCTTTCAACTATCCGCTCCCTGCGTCAGCGTGCGATCCCGGCGGAACGAAATTGTAATATTTGCGGTCAGAATGATTTGTTCAGGCCTATTGGCTGGCCGTTGCGACCCGAGGCCATGTGCCCGCATTGCGGTTCGCTTGAGCGCCACCGTCTTTTCAAATTGTGGCTTGATGAGAATCGCGAACGTATTGCTGGAAAGCGTATTCTGCATTTCGCTCCGGAGGCGGCAATCTCAAATCTTGTACGCCCCCTCGCCAAGGCATACGTAACTGCCGATATCGCTCCGGGCCGCGATCTTCAACTCAATATAGAAAAAATTGAATTGCCGGACGAAAGCTACGACTTGATTCTATGCTCGCACGTTCTTGAGCATGTTGATGATCGCGCCGCTGTGGCGGAACTGCATCGAATTTTGGTTATTGGCGGTATTGCTCTCCTCATGATTCCTATCATCGAAGGCTGGGCGACGACTTACCAAAACCGCACCATAACCGAACCAAGTGATCGCGAGATTCACTTCGGTCAGGAAGATCACGTGAGATACTTTGGATCGGATTTTCGCGACCGCATCCGGCACGCCGGCTTTAGCCTCGACGAATTTACGGCAGAAGGAGCTATCGTCGTAAAGCACGGCTTGTTCCGGGGAGAAAAGCTATTTATCGCTGTTCGGTCCTGACCGCTGGACTGGACTTACGTATCGACGTCGTTCATCTTGACCTCGAAAGTTAGACCATACATTACCGCGGCACGCTCGTCGCCGCGAGCCGAAATGGGCAACGATCTCGACTTGGCGCATTTCTGAAATTTCCATAAAGCGGCCAAAGACAAATTCCAGGCTTCATCAGCGGAGGTCGCGTTAGACCGCCTCTGGCATGAGATTTCAGAGCTGGAGAAAGGCTGTTGCAACTAAGTTTGCTTCGAGCCTTGAGCAAACGCTGACCTCTAAAGATACAGGGTCATTCGAACTCAAACCCTTCCGTTCTGCAGAACATACTTTGGTCTCTTCCAAGCCTCAATTTCCAAGTCTCAATTTCCAAGTTTCAATTTTAAAGTCTCACTGTTTGCACAATTTGTACTCGGTTTTGACCTGGGTTGCCGTCGAACGCGTTACTGCTAAGCTAACGGATATTGCGGAGCAGTATGATAGAAGCTACTGCATTGTCGCATCCCGGCGTCGACACGTTGATAGTTCGCTATTGTTCTGATCCCAGCTTCCAAGGCACCGGAGTGATGCAGAAAAAAAAGACGGTTCTGATTTACCACAATGAGCTCTTGCCCCTTTCGGAAACGTTTATCAAAGAGCAGATCTTGGCGCTCGAAAACTGGCGGGCTGTTCTGATTGGCCGCCGGCTTTTAAACCAATTGCCCTTGGACAATTTGGATGTCCGGATTGTTGGACCAGAACGCCCCACTTTTCAAAGCCGACTGTTGTGGAAGGCCAGCAGAATGCTGCGTACCACACCATCTCATATCAAACGTGGCTTGAAAGCTGAGCGGGCGTCGCTCATTCATGCCCATTTTGGACCGGATGCGCTGGATGCGTGGCCCCTCGCTCGCGCGCTCAAATTACCGCTGCTTGTGACCCTGCACGGATACGACATCAATATCTACCGCGAATGGTGGGAGGCAGGAAATGCGGGGATCCGCATGCGCTTCTATCCCCGACGTCTTTTGCAATTGGCCCGGCAACCTCGCGTCAGTTTCATTGCCGTTTCGGAGGCTATTCGTCGACGCGCGATCGATTTTGGTATTCCCGCCGAGAAAATCGCGGTCAGTTACATTGGTGTCGATACCAGCAAGTTTACGCCTGGCGACATTCCCGTCGAGCAACGTCCGCCGCATATTCTCTTTGTCGGCCGGCTTGTTGAAAAGAAGGGCTGCCAATACCTGATCGAGGCGATGTCCATAGTACAGAAAAATGTGCCGGCCGCCCGGCTGATCGTGGTGGGCGGCGGACCGCTCCGCCAAGATCTCGAACTTTTTGCACGAAGGCTTGGCGTTCAGGCGGATTTTCGCGGAGCGCAATCGAGTGCTGACGTCAAACGCGAACTCGATGCCGCTCGCGTACTCTGTCTTCCCAGTGTTACAGCGGAAAATGGGGATGCTGAGGGTTTCGGTCTCGTGCTACTGGAAGCGCAAGCATCCGGCGTACCCGTCGTAACGTCGGCTCAAGGCGGAGCGACCGAGGGTATCCGCGATGGCGTTACCGGATTCTCTTTTGCAGAGGGCGACGTTGGGGTGTTAGCAAAAATGTTGATCAACCTTCTGAACGACGACATTATCCTCGTACAAATGGCTGAGAAAGGTCCCCAATACGTTTCGAAGGGATTTAACCTTACTGATTGTGCGAGACAGCTCGAAGCCTTATATAATACCTCCTCCATATAATGCCTTCTATCTTGGCTCGCTGACGTCGAAGGATAAAACGTGACATCACATTTACAAACTCTCCGACAGACAATTGGTCAACTACCAATAGTAGGACCGATCGCGAGGCACATTTACCGCGCAGTTACACCGGAGGCGGTTAAACTGCAATTTGTCTCTTCTGCCCAATATTGGGAAGATCGTTATGCCCTGGGCGGCACTTCCGGAGCCGGTTCATATGGGAAGCTGGCGTTATTCAAGGCCGAGACGATCAACAGATTTGTTGAGGACCACGGTTTGCGGAGTGTCATAGAATTCGGTTCTGGCGACGGCGCGCAACTGGAGCTGGCACGTTATCCGAAGTATACAGGTATCGATGTTTCAGCCCGCGCAATTGAGCTATGCCGAACTAAGTTTAAGGACGATCCGTCAAAGCGATTTATCCTGGCATCAAGCCCTGAAGCAAATGAGGCTAGTGCCGAGTTGGCCATGTCCCTTGACGTAATCTATCATCTTGTTGAGGACACGATATATAACGAGTATATGACCCGCCTCGTTTCTGCCGCCGAGAAATTCATTTGCGTGTACAGCAGCAATGTCGTTAGGGCTTCGCCAGCTAAACATGTGCGTCATAGGGTTTTCACCGATTGGTTCGCACAAAATGCTCCAGCCTGGAAGCTGATGTCAAAGGTAGACAACCCTCTTCCGGAGGATCCGGAGCACCCCGATCAAACCTCGTGGGCGGATTTTTATTTTTTTCGGAAGATGTAGACTGACCCGGAGGCAGGTACCTGAGGAGACTAGGGATATACCGGACGTCCTTTAATATCCTATAGCGGATGCGTTCGATGATGCCTTGGCAGCGAAGGCGCTTCAGGATGATCAACTTGATTAGGCATCTCCGGCAAACTTGGTTCGCGGTTTCGAGGCTGTCTGTTACCCCGATAGTGCTTGGCATCGCGATGATCGCACCCTCCTCTTGGGGGATGGAGGGTAGGCCCTCGTCTCTGACATATGCTCGAATGGGTCGCATCAACAAACGCAGGCACACATGAATATTCGTATCTCTGTGGGACTTTTGTTTTTGGCTGTTTCAGCGCCGACTTTTGCTCAGGATATTTCGGTCGACTTCTCATGGGACGGTGTGCCTCCTTGCACAACCCTTTCCAAAAGCCCTCGCATAGTCACCCGCAACTTTCCCAAAGAAGCCAAGACGGTGATGCTGGTACTGACGCAAGGCGACAGAGCGAGAGGCGGCCAAGAGGTCGAGCTTCCGAGTTCGGGGCAAATTGCGGCTGGATCCGCCACCACGATGGGGCCTTGCAATCCTGGCATGTACAGGTGGACCGCTATTTTTAAGTCAGCCGGTGGACAGGTACTTGGCGAGGCCTCCTCCGAACGGCCCTTCCCATAATGACGGCTATCGCGATCATCGCCTTTGCTGCAGGCTTTGCCGCTAGGTATGGTGTCCGTTCTGCCATTTCCCGAAAGCGTCGCATTTAAAGGTTGTGGTATCGAGTTTGACCACATTAAATCGCCATTCTATTGATCTTCCAGAGCGGCTTTACCGGTCCCAATATTGATAGCCCTGGAGGAGAAGCGTATGCGCTTTAGTTTGCAGAAAGACCTGGAACGCTCCGAACATGGGTTGGGCGCGTATTCATGGGTGACCGGCACAAGATCGCTTCTGTCGCCAAAAATAACCGCCAAAAAAGAGAACGGGCGAGACGGTCGCGATCGTGAAGCGAATTGCGAGGCTTTAACTTTGGCTCCCCGGCGACGAGGACACCATGCTTGATTCCTTTAATTGGACGAACGTTGCAAAAGAGCGCATTGCAATCTTGGCAAAGTACGAGCCTCTACAACCCTATATGCTGATGGAACTGACGAAATCTGTCGGGGCAGAAATCTTCCTTGATATCGGTGCGAATATCGGCGCGTACAGTGTAATTATGGCTTCCATCGATTGCATAAAAGCAGTCCACGCATTTGAACCGACTCCACTTACTTTTAGCGAATTGTCCGCCAACATCGGTTTAAATTCGAACGCATCGAAAGTCACGGTCCACCCAATTGCCCTTTCCGATTCAGAAAAAGTGGCAAGCCTCGGTATCGTTTCCGATTTTTCAGGCGCGAACAGTATCGTGGGCACTTCCATCCATGAGGTCGATAAATTCACAAATCAATTGGAAGTTAAGTGCTTGCCACTCGATAGCGTGCTCACCATCCAACAGAAAACGCTCTCTATCAAGATTGACGTGGAAGGCCACGAACTCCAGGCGCTAGCTGGATCGGGCGGCTTACTGACGAAAAACAGAGCAATTATACAGATCGAGAATTATAACCCCAGTGATCCAGCGTTATCCGATATCTTGACGCGCTTTGGTTATCGCATGCTGTTCCATGTCGGTCCGGACGAATATTTTTCCAACATTCCATCGCTCAACGAAACCGAAATCATCGCCGCTTTTTCGAGAGCTTCAACTAACATGATTTCAGCAAACTTTTCGAAAGACGCAGCCACAAACGGACGTCCAATTCGCGTACAATTCCCTCTCGGAATCGCCGTGGAACTCTCCGGATCGACGGCAGGACTGGCGCGCAAGGCAAGACAGTCACTACGCCGCCCGCAAAACTAAGAGTGGCTGGAACAGGTGGACAGTAACAGCAAATCTCGCGCCGCTAAGAACATTGTCATCACCGGCACCGCCCAAGCGTGGCGTCTCATTACCGGCTTTCTTCTGACCGTTGTCACGACGCGGCTTCTAACGCCATCCGATTTTGGAATTCTCGCAATGGTCGCCACGGCCACAGCGTTTATAGCCCTTGTAAAAGACCTGGGGATTAGTCAGGCCATCGTACAACGCGATACGATCAATCCCGGCCAAATTAATTCTCTCTTCTGGGTTTCTATCGCAGCCTCGACGGTGTTCGCACTGCTCCTCGGAGCCAGCGCCCCCTTAATCGCGCGCTTTTATGCTGAGCCAAAAGTCGAACTAGTAACAATTGCATTCTCTGCCCTGGTCCTAATCAGCGGTCCCCAAGCGGTTCCCGCGGCAATCCTTAACCGGAACTCCCAGTTCAACAAGCTCGCCATCATCGACATTGCAAGCGCGACGACCGCCCTCGCCGTCGGCGTCATCGGAGCACTGCTTTGGCGAAGCTATTGGGCCCTCTACGCCTCTGCCCTTAGCGCGACTATCGTCGGCGGAGTCGGCACTTGGCTATCGTCGAGGTACCGGCCTGGCTCGCCGCATTTCGATACCAATACAGCACAAATGCTGCGTTTTGGTTCGCATATATCCGGATTCAACATTGTAAATTATCTCTCTCGTAACTGCGACAACATCCTAATTGGCCGCTTCCAGGGCGGCGATCAACTCGGGCTTTACGATCGCGCCTACCGCCTGCTTCTTTTTCCGATCACTCAACTTCATGGACCAATTGGGCAGGTGCTTGTGCCTTTGCTCTCCCGTCTCCAAGCCGATCCAAATAAATATCGCAGTACCTACACTGAAGCCGTGTCGCTGATCATGATTGCCGCGCAACCGGGAATCTTGTTCGCCATAATATGCGCTCCGCAGCTATTCGAATTATTGCTTGGCGACCAATGGATTCCGGCCGCTCCAATTTTTCAGTGGCTGGGCGTTGCAGCCCTGCATCAGGTGATGACGTCCACGACAGGCTGGCTTTTTTTAAGCCAAGGGCGCGGCAGCGATCTTTTCAAATTGGGGGCATACGGGGCCGTGGTTACGGTCGCCTCGTTCATAAT
>Ga0193743_1001770_pt1 | contig 15732 bp, 12 predicted proteins | sample L2c2metaG_FD_143038 | JGI IMG/M metagenome (GOLD analysis project Ga0193743, IMG submission 143038) | Soil microbial communities from a riparian zone of the East river system, Colorado, United States - L2c2 | ecosystem: Environmental > Terrestrial > Soil > Riparian zone | place: USA: East River...
CGAACCTACCGTCTGCATCTTGCGTACTCCCGTAGATATCAAAGTCAGTAAACTTGTTCGCCCTAGCGAAGTAGAGCGTTACGACTCCTGTATTGGGATCTACGAAGATGGTTGGGTCGCCGTCGCAGGAAGGGGAATTCACTCCCTTACCCAGATTCGTGGGCTGCTCCCAGCCGAGATTGTCGCTGGTATCCTGGCGGAAGGCGACATAAATATCGCAATCTTGACCGCGCGGCCCGAGTCCCCCACTGGCAAAGAAGAGCAAGTGCCCATCAGGCGACAACTCTGGACCGGATTCAAATGCAGGAGTATTGAACTTTGGCCCTAGATTCTGCGCTGGCTCCCAATCGGCGTTTCGATTGCGACGTTGGGCAACCCAAAGATCCCTAGCCCCAAACCCTCCCGGAAGGTCCACGGAAAAGAAGAGGGTCAGCCCATCTGCGGAGATCGCCGAGTGAAATTCGTCGAACTCCGTATTGATGGATGGACCGAGGCTGACGGGCGCGGACCATGCTGAAAACTGCTGCGCTACCGCTGAACCACAGGCTAGGCAGGCCACAAGAACCAGGGCAAATGTCGTACGTGGAAAAGGTGTTTTAGACATGGCTGATCTTCTTTCTCCGGCGAAGGTGGGATCCAGAATCTCTGTTCTAGAGAGTTGAGGGCCGGTTCGGTCGAACGGCACTTCGGCGAGCGGAGGTGGGGGCTCGGCTAAACCACAACACGCTAGGCTCTAGGCGCGGGATTGTCAAGGGAAATGGCGCCTTATATAAAGCGGAGAAATCGGAAAGTGCGGCCGATCGCCCGCAGGGCATTTATGAGACAGGTTGTATCCCCCGCATATCTCGGCATCGGCTTCCAGTCCCGGGTCGTATAGCCTTTTTGATCCGGTCGCAATTATTATTTTTGACCTCATTAACATTCAAGAAACGATGCCCAAAATAGCCTTGACTTTGCGAAATAGATTGGCCTAAACCGATAGATGAGGCAGCCTTTCGTAGAAGCAAGGCCGAGCGAGGCGGAGTTCACGGACTAAGGCCACTCCCTCCTCACCTCAGGGCTGGAATGATACGACCAGGTTCCGTCGCTATCGGGCCCACTAGCGTTAATGCTGATGACTTTCACGACCGGGTCAGCCTTCGCTCAATCGCCCCATTCCTATCGGCAAAGGAAGTAGGGTTGGGCAATAACGCGCTCATCTCCTATACCGCCAGCGCCGATGCCACTGCCACCTACGCGTGTATCAACGGCGGTGGCAACCACCCAAGCTACCAAAAAGGAGACGGTGAGCGGTCCGGTAAGTGCCTCGGGCACATTCTCATCGGTGGGCGCCAAGAAAAGGTGAGCCAATATGAAGGTCGCAATCATCGTGATGCCCTTCCTGGGAGTTGATCGTCCGAGTCTGGCTGCGGGGCTTCTGAAAGCGGGGGTCGAAAAACGGGGTATCGCCTGCGACTGCAAGTACTTCAACATCACTTTTTCGAAAATGCTTGGCACGCGAACTTATTCAGACATCCTTGACGCGCCATTGACTGTCTTGGCCGGCGAGTGGATTTTTTCACAGCTCTACTACGGACAAACCTTTTCAGACTGGACGAAATATGAAAGAGAAGTTCTGAAATGCCCCATATGGGGCCTGGATGTTGAAAGATGGGGCGACTCTATAAGAGCAGCGCTTGATTTCGCGCCATCCTTCCTGAGAGTTGTTTTCGAGTCAAATGATTGGGAGCAGTACGACCTCGTAGCATTTACGAGCACATTTGAGCAAACCATGCCGAGCTTGTGTCTCGCGAGGATGCTTCGGAAGCACTACCCTCACATTAAGATCGCTGCGGGTGGAGCGAACTTCGAATCCTCCATGGGAATGGCCTACATGGAACACTTTTCGTTCCTCGACTACCTATGCACCGGAGAAGGAGACGATTGCTTCGCTCAACTTTGTGAAAACTTGTCCACGGGGCGCGAGGATGTACCACCAGGGATTCTGTATCGAGTTGGAGATCAAATTCAGTCTACGAAGACCGGCGCTCGCACCTTTGTGGACCTTGATAGTCTGCCCACGCCCGCGTTCGATGATTACTTTCGAGTGTTCTCGAGGTCCTTTCCGCATTGCGGCACCGCCCCTGCCCTGGTGATAGAGACCTCGCGCGGATGCTGGTGGGGTGAGCGCAACCACTGCACATTTTGTGGTCTCAACGGTGAGGGGATGAAGTTCCGGCGAAAACATTGGCGTCGAGTCGTTGAAGAAGTCGATGAGTTGACGAGGAGACACCCTGAATCGCCGGTGCAATTTACCGATAACATTCTTTCTCTCGATTACTTCAAGGACCTGATTCCGTACTGGGCAGACAATCGGGATTCAGCCAGAAAGTTCTTCGAGGTGAAATCGAATCTGACTCGTAGCCAGCTTGAGATGCTGAAGCGAGCGGGGGTCACCTCGATGCAAGCGGGCGTTGAAAACCTGGCCGATGACACTTTACGCCTGATGCGGAAAGGCGTTAGCGGCGCTCAAAATGTCGCGATTTTGCGATGGGGCGCCGAACTCCATGTAGATGTTTACTGGAACCTACTTTTGGGCTTCCCGAATGAACCAGTAACGGATTACGACCTCAATCTTTCGGTGATGAAGCTTATAACGCACTTGAGGCCACCTGATTTCTGCGGGCACATCAGGCTGGACCGCTTCAGCCCCAATTTCACGGATTGGCGATCTTTGGGATTTTCAGCAATTCAGCCTCTTCCTGCCTACAAACACATCTTTCCTCTCGATGAGACGGAATTGAGCCGATTCGCGTATTACTTTGCCTACGAACACGCAGAATTCGACCGGGTTCTTCAGCGGGCAAAACCCCTGGGAGATTTCGCGAAGTGCTGGCAAGAAAAGCATAGTACGAGCGAGAACGGCACGCTTGCTGTTCTGCCGCATCTCGCAGGGGAATTCGTTCTCGTCGATACGCGATTCAATTTTGAGCAGTCAAAGGCAGCACTGAATCCGATTGAGCTCGAGCTGTTGCTCCAATGCGATGCGCCCAACGGGATTCGCCGAGCCGTTCTGAATACAGCAGCGGAATGCGAGTCAACGATAGAGGAGACACAGGCGCTTTTTGATGGATTAATTTCCCGTGGAGTCATTGCGGTGATCGGAAAACAAGCCATTACCTTAGCTCTTCTGCCTGAGGAGGCACGCCCGCAGCAAGAAGATGAGTCAAAGCAAATCCAATCCACAAGGAGCAATGAGGAATGCCCAGCATTAAATATCTTGTAACAGTAGATGCGGAAACCTCTACGGTAACCAAGATAGAGCGGATGGATGAAGGCGGCGCACTTGAGCCGATCGATATCAGCAAGCTTCGTCTCGATCTTGTTTATGCTAGTGGCCCATCGGTTAGTCCGACGGGTGGGTTGAAAACCACAGATGGGGAGGAAATTCGCATATCCTTTCCTGGCAAGCCTCCGGGTCGAGCCAGATGAGTTGACCTTCGGCCTTTTACTTCTTGTCTGAGATGAGCTCAGTATTATCCTGACTAGGTCCGCCATACCTGCCAAAACCCTGAAGCGGACATCCCTGACGGTCATTCTCATCCGAGTGACCTCTGATTTGGGCTGGGAATCATGGCGAGTCAGCGAGAGTTGGTAAAGGAGCTGTTTGGGGCGGCGCTGGAGCTCGATCCAAGGGAGCGCGTCGCCTTTCTGGACCGGCAGTGCAAGGGTGACAGCGAACTGAGGGAAGAGGTGGAAGCGCTGCTCGATGCCGATGCGAGTGCTGGAAGCTTTCTGCAACACCCAATTCTCGAGCCTCCGACCGCTAATTCTTCCGAAGCCGATGTATTCGAAAACATCATTGGTCCATATCGTCTCCTCGAATTGATCGGCGAAGGCGGCATGGGCGAAGTCTGGCTTGCCGAGCAGAAGCAGCCCGTCCGCCGCCGCGTCGCCATCAAGCTCATCAAGGCCGGCATGGACACCCGGGAAGTCGTGACACGTTTCGAGTCTGAGCGCCAGGCGCTGGCGCTCATGGATCACCCCGTCATCGCCAAGGTCTTCGATGCGGGCTCAACTCTCCGAGGCCGGCCATACTTCGCGATGGAGTACGTGGCCGGCATTCCCATCACGACCTACTGCGACAAACACAAACTCACGGTCCGCCAGCGGATGGAACTGTTCATCCCTGTGTGCGAGGGTGTCCAGCACGCACACCAGAAGGCTATTATCCATCGCGACCTTAAGCCCTCGAACGTCCTCGTTACCGCAATCGACGGCAAGCCCATGCCGCGCATCATCGACTTCGGCGTCGCAAAAGCCACGTCGCAAAAGCTCACCGTTGGTACTTTGTACACCCGGATCGGCGCGATGGTTGGCACACTCGGCTACATGAGTCCCGAGCAGGCCGACCGGATCGGCGAGGATATCGACACCCGCACCGACATCTACACGCTCGGTGCCGTGCTCTACGAATTGCTGGTGGGCGCGATCCCGCTCGAAATCGGGAATCTACCTTACGACGAGGTTCTTCGCCACCTACGCGACCAGGATGCGCCCCGCCCCAGCAGCAAACTGAGAGCGCTGGGCAGTGAATCGGTCGCCATTGCAAAAAAACGCGGATCAGATCCGCGTGCGCTTGTACGCCAGTTGCGGGGTGACCTGGACGCGATCGTGCTGAAGGCACTCGAGAAGGATCGTGCGCGTCGTTACGCATCAGCCTTTGGACTGGCCGCTGACATCAATCGCTACCTACACAATGAGCCGGTCGTAGCGCATCCACCCAGCACCGCTTATCGCGCACGCAAATATGTTCGCCGCCACCGTCTGGGAGTCGCAGTTGCCGTAATTGGCATCCTCTTGCTGGCAGGCTTTGCCATAGTTCAGTCTGTCCAGGTGCGGCACATCGCCCGCGAGCGCGACCGCGCTCAGCGAGAGCGTGACCGCGCCGACCGCATGACTCAATTCATGACTGGAATATTCAAAGTGCCCAGTCCAGGTGAAGGTCGGGGTAACAGCATCACGGCGCGCGAGATCCTGGACGACGCGTCGAACGAGATCGGCACTAGCCTGAACAATGACCCAGAGTTGCAGGCCAAAATGACGGTCACACTGGCGAAGAGCTATGCAGATTTAGGCATCTATTCGCGTGCACAGCCGCTCGTCGAGCGAGCCGTGGGAATTCAGCAGCGCATTATTGGGCCCGAGCACCGGGATACCCTGTCTTCCATGAGGCTCCTGGCGACTATCCTGAGGCTCCGCCAACGTTACGACGAGTCGGAGAACCTCATTCGTCAGACTCTTGCCACCGAGCGCCGTGTCCTCGGGGCTGAAGATCCCGAGACTCTAATTTCAATGAACGCGCTGGCAGTCACACTGGGGGAGGAGGGTCGTTTTTCCGAACAAGAGAATGTGGAGCGCGAAACGCTTGCTATCCGGCGCCGCGTTCTTGGCCCTGAGCATCCGGCGACCGTGGGTTCAATGGAGACCTTGGCAGACGCTCTGACGAATGGAGGTCACTACGCAGAGGCGGAGAAGCTACAGCGCCAGGCGCTGAATATCCAACGTCGCGTGTTCGGCCCGGACGATCTGCGAACATTATTCGCGATTAGCAGACTGGCTTGGACGCTACAGCGAGAGGGCAGATTGGCCGAAGCGGAGAACCTGCAGCGAAGCGTGCTCGACACTCAGCGTCGCGTCCTGGGCCCCGAGAACCCGGGCATCCTATTTAGTCTCTATAGTGAGGCATTCTACATCAGCTTGCAAGGACACTACAGCAGCGCCGAAAAACTTTTTCGCGAAGCGATCAAGATCGCGAGCAAAACAAACGAACCGAGCGAGCTTGCCAACGCCTGGTACGCCTTCGCCTGCGGGGCAGCTGCGACAGGGCATCGCAATGAAGCGCTTGAGTATCTGGCCAACGCCGTCGATCACGGATTTGCAGCCTCCAGATGGATGAATACCGACTCCGATCTGCAATCCCTTCACAGCGATCCCCGATTTGAGGCACTCGTTGCCAAAGCACGCCAGAACGCCTCTACACAGCCGCGCTAAGATATGTCTCCCACTACATTGTGGCAGACGGCCCATGTGTCACACTTATGCCACGGTTCGCACTTTTTCCGCAACGGACGTGCTGATGTAGCGAGAGATATTCAGGTTGAAATCGTTGTCCGCGATCTCATCCATCGAGACCCGGCGGGAGTAACGCGGATCTCCCTTACGGAATTGATAAGCGGAGACGATTTTGTCGATGTGCTCCGGCAGCAAGCGATTCTGGCGCTTGCCTTTCTCGAAGTGCTTGGCTCCGTTGATGAAAAAGCACATCATCGGGCTTCTTGCACCTCTTCAGCACCAAGATGCACACCGGAATGCCCGTGGAAAAGAATAGGTTCGCAGGAAGTCCGATAACCGTGTCGATGTGCCCATCCTGGAGCAGCTTGGTGCGGATACGCGCTTCCGCGCCGCCACGGAAAAGCACGCCATGCGGCAGGATCACGGCCATCACGCCGTCCTGCTTGAGGTAATGGAAGCCATGCAGCAGAAAGGCTAAATCGGCGGCGGACTTGGGCGCCAGACCGTGATTTTTGAAGCGCACGTCCTCGCCCAGCGCTTCGCTAGGCTCCCAGCGGTAGCTGAATGGCGGGTTAGCCACCACGGCATCGAAGCGGGGCATCTTGGCCGGATTCGTCTCTCGCAGCATGTCCCAATCATTGGTCAGTGAGTCGCCGTGGAAGATCTCGAACTCCGAATCCTTCACACCGTGCAGCAGCATGTTCATGCGCGCCAGGTTGTAGGTAGTTATGTTCTTTTCCTGTCCATAAATCCTACCGATGCCGTGCGGCCCCATGCGGTGGCGCACGTTGAGAAGCAGCGAGCCCGAGCCACAGGCAAAATCCAAGACGCTGTCCAGGTGTGAGCGCTGGCCGGTTGCTGGTTCCTGCCCGTCCAGTGTCACGATGGCCGAGAGGATACTGGAGATGGGCTGCGGCGTATAGAACTCACCGGCCTTCCTCCCTGAGCCGGCCGCAAACTGGCCGATCAGATATTCGTAGGCGTCGCCCAGGGTATCGCTGTCGGTGGAGAACTGTGCCAAGCCGTTTGCGATCTCACCGATGATCTTGGAGAGACGGGCATTGCGTTCCGAATACGTCCTGCCGAGATTGTCCGAGCCCAGGTTGATTTCAGAGAATAGGCCTCGGAAGGTGCTGTCGAAGGACTCGTTCTCGATGTAACCGAAGCCCTTTTGCAGGGTGTTGAGTAGCTCGTCGTGTTGAATGCGGGCTTGCTCCGCGATGCTGCTCCAAAGAAATTCCGGGCGGATCACATAATGTACCTTGCGGCGCATCTGCTTCTCGAACGCCGCCGTGTCTTCTGGGTTCTGGGCGTACCACACGGCCAGCAGCGCTCGCCGATCTTCCTTGCCCGGCACAGGGTAGTCCGATCCCAATTCCTTCTTGACGGCGACTTCGTAGTTATCGGAAAGGTAGCGCAGGAACAGTAAGGCGAGCATGTAATCACGAAAATCGTCCGCGCCCATGGCCCCGCGCAACTGATCAGCAATGGCCCACAGGATTTTTCCGAGTTGTTGCTTTTCGACTTCAGTCATTATGCCCCTATTTGCTCGACTTCCTCGGCAAAGAGTTCTGGGTTAAAAGGAAACCGATCCATGAAATCCTGTAGAATCTTCCGAAAATAAACCTTGTTCTCCTCGATCATCTCTGTCGGTTCATAGAGCGAATAATTCCCGTGATTAAGGATGTTGATGATCCTCGTATGCAGTACGCCATCTTGGTCATCATCGTCTTGCTTGATACACGCGGAAAATCCGTTGAACCCATGGAAGCTAGCGGCCTTTTCGAGAACAGGGCGCAGCATGTTGAAGTGATAAGTGTAAAGAGTGCCACTTTCTGCTGCCCGGTGCAGCTCGGCGAGCGCGGCGACGTGGTGAAAGAATGGCGTGTCACCTGTTTCTCTTACGAGATAACCACCCCCTTCCTTCGCGCAACTCAAGAAATACTTTCGAGCATTGCTAAGCTCGTTGCATAGCACGTTGAAAAACAACGTGTGATGGGAAGAGATGACAGTCCTCAATTGACTATCTTGCTTCTTCAGTAGCTGCGCCAAATGGTTTGCCACTGCAATTGCATTGTGCTCGTCCAGTGAAGAAATGGGATCATCGATATAGATATACTTGACCCATTGATAGGCTTCTGCCCCATCCAAAGCCAACTGGACGATGGCGAGGAAAAAGCGCCAGATGAAGATGTTTTCCTCGCCGCGCGAAACCTTAATATTGTCAACGATTTCAGCGCCGACGGAGCGCGAGAACCGGACTACCCGCTCGCCCGTGTCTATCCTGAAATCAAAATCCGCATAGCGTTGCAGGAGCGGGCGGACGCGATTGTCCATTTCCAACTCCTCTAGCCCGGAGAAGAAACGGGATTGCGAGTTGATCTTCAAATTGCGGTCACTATCGCCTTCCAGGTCGTTGTCCCACGTGAACAGATCTTCAGTGAATGCGTTGAAATATAGCGTATCCCGCGCATCGCCCTGCTTGCCGATGTCCTTAAAGGATGTCGATAAGCGGGTCTTGCCGGTGCCGTTGTAGGCAAACAGCAGGACGTACTTCTTAGTCTCGAGCCCCTGTTCGAAGATGCAGGGCAAGCTCATTCAGTGCAGCGAACGTTTGGCCCGGCTTCATCCATGCACCTCATCCACCACCGGGAAAAGCAGCTGCATCAGGCCCTTTTTGTGGACTTTAAGGGGCATCGACCCGTTGGAATTGCGCAGCGATCAACTGGTCCACGGACGATAAACAGTCGGCTATTCTTTGCTGTTCAAGCGGTTTAGGACCGAAGAACTTATATTTAACAAATTGGCTGCCATTTATGGAATTGATGGTCGCGCCCAGATCAGCTGCGACTTGTTTTTGATATGTCGGCGTCTGGAAAAGTTGAAAAACAAATCTCGGCGATCTGGATCGGAAAATAGTCATAAATGCACCATGAGTACACGGTGGCATTTTCCTTGGGATGAGGGCATTCTTGCCAATTAACGCGGTAGAGTCATTGCGAACGCATATAAGAATGTCATCTGTCTGCGCTAGATTGGCACTCTTAACCTGTGGATTGACATAGACGCAATCATCCAGGACGATCTCGCCATTCCTAATATTGGACGACCTCAAGACCAATAGCCCACGCTCACGCACGTCATCTGGACTATAAGTAAGCCCCTGCACGAGCTCTCCAAGAGCACCCAGTTTTACCTCTTCCCACTCCCCTGCGTCCTGAAACTCGCGAAAGCGCAGGCGAGGGACGGTTTGGCCTTCGGCGGGGAAGAGCTGCTGCATCAGGCCATTCTTGTAGACCTTAAGCACGTCCAGCTTCCGAGCTTCCGCGGTGATCAGGGCGTCGACAGAAGAGAGGGAGGCGGCGACTCTTTGCTGTTCTTCGTGGGATGGCAAAAGAGGTTTCCAAGAACAAAGTATGTTGAAGTACAACCTTGTCCTTGTGCCGCCCTTCTCTTGCATAAGCGCAAAGCGCTTAAAATCATCACCATCATTTAATACATGGAGAAGAAAGTCAGAACACAAATCGGCTACGGTAAAAACAGGGTACTCTTTGCTTACAGCTATTCTTTGGCCGGTCTTGTTGATATTGAATTTGAAGGTCCCATCATCGCTCATGTGGCGATATACAAAATAGCCCTGTGGAACAACCCGATTTTCACCACCATTAATCAACTCTCTGCCATCGTAGTAATCTCTATGCAGTTTCAGTCCTGATCTTGTGGAACTATAAATTGGCAATTCTGTAGCCGACGGAACTCTCTCGAGATATTCCTTTAGAAAAAGGCGCAGTTCTTTGCAGAGCCAAGGATCAGTAAACTCGGGAAACCGCAGCCTGGGCTTGAGTTCACGCTTTTGAGTCTGTTTGTCGTTCATCGTCCTCTGTCCCTCACTGCTCATACGCGCTCAGGCCTGAAATCTCGCGCCCCTGGCGAGTTTGTGCAGCAGTGGGCCGAGGTCTTCCATCAGTGCCAGTTCTTTCTGAGTGCGGGCTTTCCAGCCCAGCTTCAGAGAAGCCATGAGATCGCTTAGGTTTTCACCGTCGAAGATGCGGCGACGCAGCACATCATCCACAAAGGCTTGCAGCGCGCCTGCATTCAACCCGTGTTTGTCGGCGATGCTGGTCAGTTCGTGGGTTTTCTTCTCGGTCTTGAACCTTTCGTAACCGGCGCGGATCTCCTTCTCATCCAGTGGCTGATTGGTTTCCAGGCTGCGGATGTATTCGGCGATGTCATCGCGTTCGTCGAGGAACTTGGCGTCGGACTGGATGAGGCCGATCAACTGCTCGCGGTTCAGCGTGAGCTTGCCCGGCTTTTGCTGCGTGTAGCGGGCGATCAGGCCCATGATGTAGTCGTAGTCGACCACGGCGGAGGCAAAGAGCACGAACTCGAAGTCGAGTTGCTGCACGTCGGCGCCGGCCGTATCGCCCTGCTTGTCCTGTTTCTCTTTAAGACGCTGAGCGGTTTCGAGGTATACGCCGCGGAGGCCCTGCAACTGATCCGGTGGCACGATTTGCGTGATTTGGGCTTTCTGCTCGTCGTTCAAGTCGGTATATTGATCGAGCTGGGTCTTGAGGCGCTGCACCTCCTTAAATAGGGTGACGAACTGGCTACGTGCGGCGTCGCCCTTGAGGTTTGGTACATCCTCCGGTGCATTGGAGAGTCCTTGCGACTGCATAAAGTCGCCGAGGTTCTTCACGGCGATTTGTAGCTTGTCGATGACCTTGGGTGCTGCATCGGCCAGCCAGATTTCGCGGGCCTGGTCGATCTTCTCACCGGAAAACAGCGCGATGGCATCTTCAACCGCTTGCTGCTGCTGGCGAAAGTCCAGAATGTTGCCGTAGGGTTTTGTGTCGTTGAGCACGCGGTTCGTGCGCGAGAACGCCTGGCAAGCTTGAGGAGGTTCAATGGATGGCACTGTTTCGTCAACGGATGAAGCTCAAATCCCATTAACCAATGCGCTCTCCGGTCGGGCTCGGAAGGTATTGATGGCCATGAAAAAGAAGGGGAAGACAATTAATACGTGGGTCGACTGTTATACGACGAAGGCGACCGCGATATTGGATGACGGCGAAAGATACAGCCTTCGAAGAGAGGTAACGCACGCCATGCAGAATGCTGCTGACGCAGCCTCTCGACAGTTTTCAAATATGGAGAGCAGATCCTACAAAGGACAGCGTGGCTACTCAGCGCTCAGGCAGAGCAAAATCGTGAAGGTGGTATTTTCGGGGGTACTTTTCAAACCATTGATTTGGTTCGAATCCCTCTCGAGCTTAACTGGCCTCACGTAGGGCCTCGAGTAACTGGAAGTAGGAAAAAATTGCATCGCTTCAATGCCTGGGGTCGGGTCAATTCATGCGCGATTACTATAAAGATCATCTGGCAGGAGGTTAGGACGCCACTTCCATCACCACCAGCTTCGGCGCGTGCGTGAGCGCATCGATGCGGTTGGCCCACCACTTCAGCATTTCTCTCCGCTGTTCCAGAAGCTCGCTCCTGTTGTAGACGCCTCTGATTCCCGGGCGCACATGATTCAGCGCCAACTCGATCACGTCGCTGGGAAAACCGCCCTCTGCGCATCTGGTGGCGGCCGTACGCCGCAAGTCGTGCACGGTGAAGTGCGGCATGTTGAACGTCAACTGATCGAGCGCCTTGTTAATCGTGTCGAGGCACATCGGCTTGCGGATGCTGTTTCTGCTCGCAAGCACAAATTGTGACCCGCACGCCAGCACATGAAGCTCGCGGAAGAGCGCCACCGTCTGCGGCGACAACGGAACGATGTGCGGCTTGCCAGTCTTCGAATGTTCGCGGGGAACATACCACTCGGTCTTATCGAAATCGACATGCGACCATTGCGCGCGAAGAAGCTCACCCTTGCGCACCATCGTCAGCAGCAGCAAGTGCACGGCGATCTTGTTCGGCCGGGCCATACTCGAGGCGTCAACCGTCTCCAAGAGTGCGCGTACCTCTGAATCGCTTAGATCGCGCTCACGCTTTTCGGCGCGCCCAATGGAATCCTTCGGAATCAGAGTCGCGGGATTGAACTCGCGTAGCTCTTCGATCACCGCGTAGTCGAGAACGCTTTTCAAAATCTGGCGCAGGAAGAGCGCCATGGTCTCGTGGCCAGCGTTGCGCTTCTCGAAGAGGAACTTCCGCAGATCCGCCTTGGTGATCTCCTTCAGCAACTTGTCACCGAGCGCGGGAAGAATCTGATTGTCGAGGGCGCCGCGCACCGGCTTCGGATCGCGGCGATGATTCCGGCCCTTCGGTGGCAGCACGAGTTCGCGATACCAGCGCTCGGCGAACTGAGCGAGGGTAGGGTCACTGCCGCGGCCTTCTGCGCGCTCCTTCTGCTCTCGCCTCTGCTTTTTCTGCTCATACGCCGGTGACAAACCGCGTGCCACTTGCCCAGCGAGTTTATCTCGCTCTTCGCGCGCGGCCTTGAGGCTCAGATCGGGATACCTCGCGATCGTGAGCTTGCTGCGGGTGCCGTCCTGGCTCCGATAGCGATAGATCCAGCTACGCACACCGCTCGGCAGAACATCGAGCGCGAGACCGCCGCGATCGCTCAGGAGCAGGCGTTTCTTCGGCCAGTTCTTGGGGCTGTCGTACCTGCGAATCTCGTTATCCGTGAGCATCGTCCTCTGCCTTTCAGTCCATTTGTCGAATCGGAAAATAGAGCCGGGCCGGATCCCATCTCTACTTTTCCAAAGAGGAATCTGGAAACGTCAGATATTCTGGAGACCCGCCGGAATCCCAAAAGCAACCGGCAGTCCTCGGATTCCACTGGACTATATAGTACATGTAAGCGGATATTAATCAATGAGATAATGGACCGTGGCTGGAAGAGTCCGGATGCCCTCGGATCATGTTCTATGTTCCATGCACACACATAGACGAACTCCCAGCTGCGGAGTTTACAGCGAAAAAAAATAGCGAAATCAGCCCCGAATGGTTTGGGCAATTCAGCCCTGAGCGGTTTGGGCAATTTAGCCCAGCGCGGCGCTCTCAAACGCAATCTGTGCCGCCTCTGCCGCCGGCAGAGTCCACACCGCCAGCCCGGCATTCGGAGTGCTCAGCCGCCCGGGCTGGAAGATGCTGCGCTTGTTCACCTCTTCGTCCAGCTCCGCGCCCGCCCAGCGCAGCGCGCGGCATACCCGCGCCCGCACCATGGGCTCGTCCTCGCCAATGCCGCCACCGAAGACGATCGCCTCCGCGCCGCTCAGCGCCGCCAGGTACGCGCCCACCTGTTTGGTCACGCGATAGCAAAACATCTCCATCGCCAGCGCGGCCCGCGGCGTGCCGAGCTGCTTCATCAGCACGCGCGTATCCAGCGAGATGCCCGAAACCCCCAGCAGTCCGGACTGCTTGTTCAGCACCTCGAGCGCGCCCGCGACATCCATCCCAGCCTGCTCCACCAGCACCTGCACAATCGCCGGATCCACGCTGCCGCTGCGCGTCCCCATCATCAATCCTTCCAGCGGCGTCAGCCCCATCGAGTTATCGACGGCCACGCCATCGCGAATCGCTGTAGCCGAGCAGCCGCTCTCCAGATGCAGCGAAACCAGCCGTATCTGCTCGAGCGGGCGTCCTGTCTCAAGTGCATACCGCTCCAGCAGCGACCTGTGCGAGAACCCATGAAATCCATAACGGCGGATGCCTTGCTTGTCTGCCAGCTCCGGCGGCAGCGGATAGCGCCACGCCACCTCCGGCATCCTGCGATAGAACGATGTATCAAAGCCCGCGGCAATCTTCATCTCCGGCGCGTGCTTGCGCAGCGCGCGAATCACCTCCAGCGCACGAGCGTTGTGCAGCGGAGCAAAGCGCTGCAGCGCTTCGATCTCGCGTTCCACCGAAGCATCCACCATCGCCGGCTTGTCGAACTGCTCGCCGCCATGCACCACCCGCACTGCCGCCAGAACAACATCCTCAGAACTGGCGCCATGCTCGCCCGCCTGCTCGCGCAGCCAATCCAGCAATACTCCGGTCGCATCGGTGAAGCTCTTCGCCTCCACCTCATGCGATTCAGCCGTCTCCCGGCCCTCCATGCGCGAGAAGGTTGCCGGTGTATCCTTGCCGATGTTCTCGATCGCGGCGCTCGTGCGCGTCAGGCTCTCGCAGCCAAAGCGCTGCTCCGCCCGCACCTCAACGACGTCTGCCTTCAGCGAGTTACTGCCCGGGTTTAGTGTCAGGATGATTGCCAAGTCGTGGCCTCTGTCAGCTGCGGTCATCATCAAGCAAAACTGGCGGCCTCGCGAGGAACCGATCAGCACTGCTATTCTGATGCTGTTTCTCCGTCGGTGCGTCTCGGTCGCCCGGGGCCGCCGTGTCTTTTTCGCCTCTGAAACGTCTTATCGGGTTTGGGTGCTTTTCGGCCCAGTCCTCAAGAGGTATTCCGGCTTCATGTCTCGTCTGCTCACACTCAGCCTGCTCGGTCTTCTGCTTTTCCCCTCGCCGTGCCTCCATGCACAGGTCGGCTACACGCCATTGCAGCCAACCGACTCCGGCTTTGGCCCCCTCGATAAGTCGACCCCCTCCATCCCCCCGGACCAGATCATCCAGAAGTTCGCCGCGAAGGAATCCGAGTTCCGCCAGGCGATGGACAAGTACACCTACACCCGCAGTGTAGAGATCGAGACCCTCAACGACGACAACAAGCCGGACGGCGTCTACCAGCAGCTCACCGACATCTCCTACGACACCAAAGGCGCCAAACTCGAGCGTGTGACCTTCGCCCCCGCGAACTCCCTCGAGCGCATCCTCATGACGCCCGCCGATATGTCGGACATCGAGCATCGCCTGCCGTTCGTGCTCACCACGGAAGACCTCCCGCTCTACAACCTCACCTATGCCGGGCGGCAGAAGGTCGATGAGCTCGATACCTACGTCTTCGACGTCGTGCCCAAACGGATCGAGAAAGGCCAACGCTATCTCCAGGGACGTATCTGGGTCGACCAGCGCGATCTGCAGATTGTTGTCGTGAACGGAAAGAATGTTCCCGACGATCTGCGGCCCGGCCACGAAGATCTTTCTCTGCCATTCACCACGTATCGCGAGCAGGTCGACGGCCAGTACTGGTTCCCCGTTTACAGCAAGGCGGATGGAGTCCTGCATTTCACCGGCGGCAAGGGCTACATGTCACAGGATGTGCACGTGCGCTCCATCGTGAAGTACAGCAACTACAAGCGCTTCGCCTCCTCCATCAAGATCACCTTCGAAGGGCAGGACATCCCCAGCAACAACCAGCAGCCGGGACAGGGCAAAGCTCCCGCCGGCCAGCCGCAAGGCCAGCCCCAAAACCAATCCCAACCCCCGCCCCAGAACCCACCCGCGCCTCATCAATGATGTGCAACGCTGGAGCATCCGGCCAGCGGCGTGATATGACGGATGGGCATGAGCCCGAATACACCGCAGGACCCCGCAGAGGCAGCAAAGCGCCGCGCCGCACAATGGGCAGCAGCCCAGGTGGAGGATGGCATGGCCGTCGGCCTCGGCTCCGGCTCCACATCAGCGCTGGTTATTGACGAGATCGGACGCCGCGTTCGCGACGGTCTACGCATCGTTGGCATAGCCACATCGACCCAGTCGCATCGGCAGGCAGAATCGCTCGGCATTCCGCTCACCGATTTCGCCCGCCAGCCGCAGCTCGACCTCACCATCGACGGCGCCGACGAGGTGCAG
>Ga0193743_1001771_pt1 | contig 15732 bp, 13 predicted proteins | sample L2c2metaG_FD_143038 | JGI IMG/M metagenome (GOLD analysis project Ga0193743, IMG submission 143038) | Soil microbial communities from a riparian zone of the East river system, Colorado, United States - L2c2 | ecosystem: Environmental > Terrestrial > Soil > Riparian zone | place: USA: East River...
GCGACAGACCCGACGGTTGCCGAGCGAGGTGGAGGACGGGCTTTGGGAACTGCTCGCCGGGGGATTCGTGACGGCGGATGGATTCGACAACCTTCGCGCGCTTATTGATCCGAAACGGCGGCGGGGCGAAGGCCGCGGTAGTCAGAAGCGGCCGCGGCACGCGGCGGGGCGGTGGGCGCTTCTGCGCACTGCCGTTAGCACGCTGAGCGCAGAGGAACGGCTCCACCGTTTCGCTCGCCAATTGCTGATCCGATGGGGTGTCCTGTTGCGCGATTTACTGATACGCGAGGCGCTCGCGCCGCCATGGCGGGATTTATTGCCAGTACTTCGAAGGATGGAAGCTCGCGGAGAGATTCGTGGAGGAAGGTTTGTTTCCGGCCTTACGGGAGAGCAGTTTGCCCGGCCCGAGGCGCTGGACTTGCTGCGTACAATGCGGCGCACTCCGGACAACAGCGCGACCGTAGGCGTTTCTAACGCCGATCCGCTGAACCTGACGGGAATTATCTTGCCGGGCCCGCGTGTCAGCCGCTTGGCTGTCATAGGCCTCATTCCAGCCTGACAGGATATACAAGCCACTCAGCCTCAGCTTGAAGATTCGAGACCAGAAGCAAACGTTCAATATTTGAGGATACGGCTGGCGACAATGCTCGCGGACTTGGATGATCCTCCCACGGCCTGCACATGCAGCAGAACGTCGAAGTAGAGCGGGGAAGTCGGCTCGGTCTCAATTCCTAACGCCTTGTTCAATTTCTTACGCCCGCCTACGTCGGCTAGCAGCATGCCCGCCGCTTCGGTGGCTTCTTGCTGTAAGCCCTGAATGATCAGAACGTTGCCTCGCCCGCTTTCGCTGGGCAGAAGGGCGATCGTGGCGAAATCGTTTCCGTCCAAACCGGTGCGAGCTAAACCCTCGTAGGTGTTTTGTTCGCCGGGCCTTGGTCTCTTGTTCAGGAACAGTTTTGCCTCTCCATCAGCTTCTTGGCGGCGAAGCTCGGTGAAGTTTAGGCGATTCTCAAATAACAGGACCCAAGGATTAGACGCCGGACTTCCAACAAAGATAAAGTTTCCATCCTCTAAATCACGCGGGTGGAGATCTCTGGCGGACCGGACCCTTACACGCTCCAAGCTATTGGGCAGAAGCTTCAGGAACGTGCTTGCAATTGCAACGTCCGCCCAAGAGGTGAGCAGCGCATCTCCGGAATACTGCGCAAGAAAGGCGTTGTTGGCGTTGCCGGGTTGGGTCAAATCGGTTCTGTGCTGAAAATCCCGCCTCATGTAGCTTTCAAGCGATGCTGGTTTCCCGCTTAGTAGTTGCCGGATGGCGTAAGTGCAGTCCGCCAGTACGATCTCGCTTCGATGCCCGTTTGAGAAAACAGCACTAAGCGGCCATGGAGGCAGCACTGCAGCCGGCGCTCTGCTTCTTTCCCAAAGAACAAGCGATAAGATCGATAGCGCTGCAACGGCAATCCAAGGTGCGGCAGCTTTAAGAAAGTGCCATCTCCTCTTGGCTGGTGACTCCGGCGCCAACACTTCAGTTTCGAAAACGGGAACCGAGCGGAAAGTGAGCGCGTAGCTACCCTTCGGTATCTCCACAATGAGCAGTTCGTCGCGTCCTTCGCTGTCAAAGTACTCATGCAGCTTCAGCCGCAATTGCCGGATATGTACCCGAACCGAGCTGTCCTCCACAGGGCTGTAGTCGGCCGATTTGCCGAAGAGGGCGTGGCCGATCCGCTGTTCGGTCAGATTCGAAGCTTCGCCTCGCATCGAACTCTCGGCCAGATAAAAAAGGAGGTCCTTGAGCCGGGCGGTTTTGCGAAACTGCGGGCTCGAGACGATGCGCTCCACTAGCAACCACTTATCACCATGTCCGGTAGTGGCCGATCCTGTTTTAATGGTGATGGGCGACTGAGACATCGTGGTCTTGCTAGTTGGCAGAATTGTATCATTAGCGGAAATCAGACCTCTGTAGCGCGGTCGCTAGGAAGGAGCCGCCATCGCCTGCCACACTCTTGTCTGCTTCGGGCGCTATCAAGGGATCATCGAGTCTTCTGGCATCCGAGTGCGAACGTCCAAATGCTAGTTTGAAACTATGCTTGGTACTATCGCCGTCACACATCTTCGTTATAATCAGTGGGCCACCGGCCAAATCCTGGAGGAAACGGTGCCCCTCCCCTCGGAGCAGTTGGTGAAAAATCTCGGAGGGTCTTTCTCCAGTATCCACGGAACCCTCGTACACCTCTATCAAGCTGATTGCATTTGGTTTGATCGTTTGAACGGTGTCCCCACCGGCCCGCGCGACGCCTATGACGCTCCAGGTTGTACCTACGATCTCAAGAACGCCTGGTCCGAAATCCTGGCGAAAATGGTCGTGTGGGCAGAAAATCTGACGGAAGACGATTGGAGCCGCGAACTGTCCTATAGGACACTGGCCGGCGTAGAGTTCGAAACCCCGCTCTGGCAGATGGTCTTGCACATCGTCAACCACGGGACCTATCATCGCGGCCAGCTCTCGCACATGCTCCGCCAGCTAGCCCTGAAACCCGTAAATCTCGATCTGATCGGCTTCTACCGCAAGAAGTAACTAGCGCAATCGTCACTCTTCCAATAGTCCAAACTATTGACTCCGAGCCGGAAGCGTCAGCGACCACGATGCTCGGTCACTCACGAATTTCCTTAAGTAAACGGCATTGGGGTAAGTGACAGCCCTCTGCTTTTTTCCTGTAACCTTTCCGTTGGGGTTCAGTATTGATGGGTGAGGGTGAGTGGACAGGCAAACCGACAGCTCCTTGATGAAGCTAGTGCAAGCCGGCGATACGGCTCAACTGGCCTTGCTCTTTGAACGCCACCATCTCGCTTTATTTCGCTATTTGCTAGGGCTGACAGGCGATCGCGCGTTGAGCGAAGACCTTGTGCAGGAGGTGTTTTTTCGTGTCATCAAATATTCCCGAAGCTACGATACCAGCCTCGCTTTTCCGGTCTGGCTTTTCGGGATAGGTCGAAATGCCTACTTCGATCTGCACCGCAAACGCCGCCGCGAACTTCCTCATGCCCCGCTCAGCGAGATCCGGAGTGACGCACCTATGCCGGAAGAAATGATGACCCGCAAGCAGGACGTGCAATTCCTCCAGGAAGCGCTCCGGCTCTTACGCGAAGACAAGCGGGAAGTGCTGCTGCTTAGCCGTTTTCAAAATCTTCGTTATGAAGATATCGCCCGTATCCTCGAGTGCGAAGTCGGCACTGTGAAAGGGCGTGTGTATCGAGCTCTCAAAGAACTTCGCGAAAAGTTCTGCGAGCTCCGTGGAGAAAAGGTTTATGACGCTTGAAGAATGCCGTCTGCTCATCCCTCAATATCTATCCGGTGATGTAACACCTGCGGAACGTGCCCTTTTCGAACAGCAGTTGGCCGCCAGCGCTGAATTCCGCCTCGAAGTGGGAGAACTGCGCGCGTTATGGAACGGTCTGGCTTCCTTGCCCGAACAGCAGCCGAGTCCGGCCTTACGCGCACAGTTCTACCAAAGGCTCAACAAGCTGGAAAAGCATCGGCCAGTTTCTATTCCGAAGCGCTTTTCTGGCTGGAAACTCGGCCCTCTACCGCAGCTCGCCGCCGGCTTTCTCCTCTTTGCCTTAGGTCTCTACCTGGGCCGCATTCAGCTCGTTGAGCGCGTGCGTGCCGACGAGATGGCGCAGATGCGTTCCCAAGTCCAGAGCCTGCGGGAGATGGTTGCCCTGTCGCTGCTCGATCGTCAATCCGCCACTTCGCGGCTCGAAGGTGTTTCGTGGAGCAGCCAGGTCGACCGGCCCAATGGCGAACTTCTCGCCGCTCTCCTGCTTGCTCTGAACCACGATTCCAACGTGAACGTGCGTCTGTCTTCGCTCGATGCGCTGGAAAAATTTACCAAGGATGCCGCAGTCGGGAAAGCGCTCATCGATTCCATTCAGCGTCAGGATTCCCCCCTGGTGCAGATTGCCCTGATTGATTCGCTGGTGCACATCCGCAATCACTCCGCTGCCCTGGAGCTCAAGAAATTGACGGCCGACGTGAACGTAAACCCCGCCGTGCGGCAGCGCGCGCAGTGGGGCCTGCAAAAACTCAGCTACGAATAAGGAGCCGTAAACATGAAAGTTATCTTCTACCTGGTGCTCACCGCATCGGGCTTTGCATCCCTGTGCCCTGCGCAGCGAAATTCCGACCGCTGGAGCATTCGCGAACAGGAGACGATCCGGAAAACACTTACGCTTTCCGGCGCGCCCAGGCGGCTGGTGATCGACAACGTGAACGGCTATGTTCACGTAACCGCCGTCAGCGGTTCTGAAGTGCGCGTCGTTGCGCGTAAAACAATCCGCGCCGATGCGGACGCCGATCTTCAGCAGGCAAAAAGCGAAGTGAAGCTGGAAATGAGCGAGAAGCCCGGAACAGTTTCCATTTACTACGATGCTCCCTGGCGCTGCAATGGACAGGGTAGCGGATGTCACAGCCAGGAGCGCCGCTTTTACACAGTCACGTATGACATTGACGTCGAGGTTCCGCGCGACGCTCGCCCTGTCGTCTCGACAGTGAATAACGGAGACGTTCGCATCGAGGGAACAACGGGCGATTTCGACATCGGCGATATTAACGGAGGCATCACCCTCATCGGCATCTCAGGCTCTGGTGATGTGCACACCATCAATGGCCCCGTCACTGCGCGCTTTGCGAAAAATCCCTCCGGCGCCACCAGCTTCAAAAGTATCAATGGTCCGCTGGACATTTACTTTCAACCGGACTTCTCCGCTGACCTTCGGTTCAAGACATTTAACGGGCAAGTCTACAGCGATTTCGAAGTCTCCCCGCGCGCCATTCCCGCAGCCGTGCCCGAGCAGCGAAATGGCAAGTTTGTCTATCGCAGCAACGGGCTAAAGGGTGGCCGCGTTGGTCAGGGCGGACCGGAGCTAAGCTTCGACACCTTGAACGGAAACATCCGTCTTCATCGTGCGGACCAGACAAATACAGGAAATGGAGTGGCATCAAATGAATAAAACGATCGGAATGTTGTTTCTCTCGACGGGCCTTCTTCTGGCGCAAAGTCTTGCCGCGCAGGATGGTGGCGAAAAAGCAACCATTCCCTTGCGTGATCCGTCGCGGCCCGCGCGCGTGCATGCCCACCTGCTCAACGGCGGAATTACTGTCCGTGGAGCCGACGTAAAAGACATCACCGTGGAAGCCGTGTCTAGCGGCCGGCGGGAACGGCGGGGGCGGCGTGAATCGCGCCCTGACCGTTCCGATGGAATGAAGCGGCTGGAGCTTCCGGGCAACAGCGGGCTCGACTTGACCGAAGAGGATAACCTCGTCACCATCAAAACTTCCCCTATCAACCAGTCCTCGGATTTGCTTATTACAGTTCCCCGCAGGTCTTCGCTGCAATTGAAGTGCCTTAACGGTGGCGACATTTACGTGGAGCAGGTCGAGGGCGAGATCGACGCCAATAATCTGAACGGCAAAGTCACGCTTAAGAATGTATCGGGTTCCGTGCTAGCGCACTCGCTAAATGGGGCAGTGTTTGTATCGCTTGATCGCATCGACCCCGCGAAGCCGATGTCCTTTAGCACCATGAACGGCGATATTGATGTCACCCTTCCAGCCAATCTCAAAGCCAACGTCCTTATGAAAACCGACAACGGCGAGATCTACAGCGATTTTGAAGTAAAGCTGAGCCCCGGAACTGGCCCTATGCGCAACGAATCCGGACGCCAGTCCGATGGCTCCTATCACGTGCGGTTCGATCGTGCCTTGCGGGGCAGCATAGAAGGTGGCGGCCCGGAATTCCAGTTCACTTCGTTTAACGGCCAAATTTATATCCGCAGGAAAAAGTAACGCGGTTTGCCAACCACGCCACGAAAACTCCGTCTATTCAAAAAGCGCAAAGGCACAAATGTATGAATCTCGTTCAAGACATAACTTATGCTTTTCGTACTTTCGCGAAGGCGCCCCTGTTCGTCGCCATTGCCGTGCTTTCCATCGCGTTCGGCATCGGCGCGAACACGGCCATCTTTTCTCTGACTGACCAGATATTGATGCGTATGCTGCCGGTCAAGCACCCGGAAGAGCTTATACTGCTCAGCGCTCTGGGACGGCACTACGGTAGTAATCAGGGGTGGAATCGCATCTCCTATCCCATGTATCAGGACTTTCGCGATCACAACACGGTGTTCAGCGGAATGTTTTGCTTTCGTGAAGTGAACCTGAGCTTGAGCTACGGCGGCCGCACCGAACGCGTGGCCGGCGAATTGGTTTCGGGCAATTATTTCCCCGTTCTTGGCGTAAGGCCGGCGCTCGGCCGCTTGTTTACCGCCAGTGACGACAAGTTACAAGGTGGTCACCCCGTGGCTGTATTAAGCTACGCCTATTGGCAGAGCCGTTTTACGGGCGATCCGGGAGTAATTGGGCAAAAGCTGAACATCAATGGTTACCCGTTCACAATTGTCGGAGTAAGTGAGCCTGGGTTTGCGGGAACTGATCCTGGGTACGACCGGCAGGTCCGCATACCCGTCATGATGAGCGAAAAGCTTGGCTCCTACCTCGAACTGAACAACCGGCGCTCGCGTTGGGTCACTGTGTTCGGACGGATGAAGCCCGGCGTCGACATCAAGCATGCCAAAGCGAGCTTGCAGCCTTACTTCCATCAACTCCTCGAGATGGAAGTGAAGCTCAAAGAATTTGCAAAAGCTTCGCCCTACATGAAGCAGACTTTTCTGAAGATGTCGATCGACGTTCTTCCCGCCGCAAAAGGCCGTTCGCAGCTTCGCCGTCAATTCTCATCGCCGCTCCTGGTCCTGATGGCAACTGTGGCGCTGGTGCTGTTGATCGCATGCGCCAACGTGGCCAATTTGCTGATCGCGCGCGCCACCTCGCGTCAGAAGGAGATCGCAGTCCGCCTTGCTCTTGGTTCCGGCCGGGGGCGAATTGTCTTCCAGCTCCTGGTGGAGAGCTTGCTCCTTTCCGTTGCTGGCGGCTTGGCGGGTCTCGCATTGGCGTTCTGGACCGATCGCGCTTTGATCGGCTTCCTTCCCGCCAGTTCGGTGCCCATGACCATCTCCTCCGTCCCGGATTGGCGCGTGCTCGGGTTTAATTTCGGCCTTTCCGTGCTGACCGGTATCATCTTTGGCTTGGTGCCCGCGCTCCAGTCTACTCGCCCCGATCTTGCCCGCACATTGAAAGATCAGGCCGGAGCCGTCGTAGGCGGCGCTTCCACCAACATTCGGAAACTGCTCGTTGTCGCGCAGATATCGTTGTCTCTTTTGCTGTTGATCGGAGCGGGCCTCTTCATTCGGAGCCTGCAAAATCTGAAGGATCTGGACCCCGGATTCCGCACCACGAATCTATTGGCGTTCAAAGTCGATCCGCCTTCGAATGCCTACAAAACGGAACGGACAAAACAGTTCTACTCCCAACTCAAAGAAAACTTGGAATCTTTGCCGGGAGTCACCAGCGCCAGCCTGGCCGTCATGCCGGTGCTCGAAGGGGATGAATGGGACCAGTGGGTGACCATCGAAGGGTATTCGCCTAAGACCGGCGAACTGCCCGATCCCCACATGAACTTCCTCTCTCCTGACTACTTCAAAACTATGGAAATCAATCTGCTGGCGGGCCGTGATTTTCGAGTGTCCGACACCCTTACCGCTCCCCTGGTCTGCATTGTGAACGAAACGTTTGCCAAGAAGTATTTTGGAACCGTCAATGCCGTGGGCCACAGAGTGGGCATGGGCAACGATCCGGGCACCAAGACCGACATCACCATTGTCGGAGTCGCTCGCAGCACCAAATATGAAAGCATGCGCGACGAAATTCCCCCGGAGATGTTTCGCCCCTATCAGCAGCTCAATTTCGCAACCAGCATCACGGGCTACGTGCGGACCGCCCGCAATCCGGAAGAAGTCTTCACCGCCATCCGCAAGCGCGTGCATAATTTGGACGCCAATCTGCCAGTTTTTAATATGATCAGTCTGGAAAAGCAAGTCGAGGATTCGCTCGTCACCGAGCGGCTGGTCGCAACGCTTTCGAGCGTGTTCGGCTTCCTGGCGACCCTGCTCGCTTCCATCGGCCTCTACGGAGTCATGGCGTACACGGTCGCGCGCCGCACGCGCGAGATCGGCATTCGTATGGCGATAGGGGCCGCCAGAACCGACGTGCTCTGGCTGGTCATGCGGGAAGTGTTTGTGCTCCTGGGAATCGGGATGTCCATCGCCTTGGCCGCGTCATGGGTTCTCACACAATCCGTCCGTTCTCAACTCTATGGAATCCAGCCGCTGGATCCCTTGTCGATCATCTCGGCGACCGTCGCTATCGCCTGTGTCGCCCTACTGGCCGGCTACGTCCCAGCCCTGCGTGCCACCAGAATCGATCCAATGCGCGCTCTGCATTATGAGTGAAATCAAATCTCCAACCCGATCGCGCGCATTAACTCCAAGGCATTACTATGCGTGACAATGCCCGGCCGCAGTTGGTAGTCGAACTCCACGCGGCCGTCCTCTATTTTGTCCTCAAAATGCACGTTCAGGGCGTATGCTCCGACATCCCCCTCAATCTCGGTCAACGCCAGATCATGTGTCGTGAGCAGGCCGATCGATTCCCCGCGTAGCAGCCCGTGCACCACTCCCGCCGCCCCGATGCGCCGGTCGTGTGAGTTCGTTCCGCTTAGCAATTCGTCCAGCAGAAACAATACCTGCTGGCCGCCGCGTGTCAAATCCACAATTTGCCGCAACCGCGTAATCTCGGCGAAGAAACGCGAGCGGTGATCCTGCAGCGAATCCGTCACCCGGATCGAAGCTCCGGTTTGCAGCGGTGAGATGCGTAAATCCCGTGCCGCTACCGGCGCGCCTGCCCACGCCAGCACCGTGTTCAGTCCAATCGCGCGCAGCAGGGTGCTTTTGCCCGACATATTCGATCCGCTCACAATCAGCAGGCGCCGGCTGCTATTCATGCTGACATCGTTTGCCACGCATTGTTCGGGTGGCAGGAGAGGATGCTGCAAAGCTTGTGCCTCAAACTGGGCCTCGGCCGTCGCCGCCAGTCTAGGGAAACTCCACTGCGGCCGCTCGTATGCCAGCGACGCGAGTGAGCAAATGGCCTCAAACTCACTCAGCGCTTGAATCCACGCGCCTAAATGCGGTCCGGTTTTGCTCCGCCACGCTTCGATTCCCATTGCCACTTGTTCCCGCCATAGCAGGAAAGGCCGGATTGCGCGAATCAAAAGATGCTCGCTGGAGTCGGCCAAGTCTAACCATTGCTTAAGGCGGTTGATGCGCCGCACCGCCGGAACGCCGTTCACCTGCAATTCCGCTCGCAGGCGTAACAGCATCGGCGAGACAAACCGTTCCTGCTCCAGGCGGGCGATCAGCAGTGCCAGAAGTGCCAGATCCCGTGCGGGTATATCGGCCGCGCCCAGTACCTCCATCACTTGTTTGCGAATAAGGAACGAGAAGAGGAAGTCGCAGGCCGCCACGGCAAGAAAGGGCCACAAGGGAACTACGTGCGCCAGAAATGCGAGGAACAAACCTGTTCCGGCCAATGCCATGAGCAAGGCCAGCGGACGCAGGAATGCGGCGAACCGCACCGCCGGCAGTGCACCCCATTTCGTTAGCGACTCGGCGCGCAATCCGGCGTTCGCATCCTCGCCTAGTAATGCAATGTCTTCGCGCAGATCTAACTTTTCGCGGAACTCGCGTACCGCGTCCTGCCGCGCCAGTGCTTCGCCGTGCGGGGCGGGATACAGCAGCCATGCCGCCAGAGTGTCCTCCCCCGCAGCCGTGCGAGCCGTCGAGAGCAACTCGAACAGCGAGCCTTTTCCAAAGACATCCAGGTCTTCCGCGTACAAGTGCGCCGGGTCGCGAAAACGTTCGCTGGCTGTTCCGCCGCCCATCCACCGGTTGCCCAGCCGCGCCAGGCAAAAGTCGTAATAGCGGATGGCGCGTTCGGAAAAGGCGCGCTCGCCCATCACTCTCTCATGCCAAATTACCAACGCGATAAAAAGCGCGGCGGGAACCAGCAGCCACCAGCCGCTGACTACTCCGCTTCCGGACGAAAGCCAAGCCAGCGCAATAGCGGCAATCGCCAGAGCCAGCCGCCCGTTCCCGATGCGGATAAATTGCTGTTGGGAAAGTGCCTGCCGGGCACGCCACTTCGCCTGCCGCGCGTCATATTTCTGGTGGGGACTGGCGCTACCGTCCATGCACCCACGGAGTCGCTATGCCGGCTTTCTTGAATTGCGCGTCCCCGGCATCCAGCGCCATTTTCGCCGCTTGCTCGGGTGGCATGTCCTTTAGGCCGCGGCCGAAAACCTCTATGCTCAAAGCATCCCGGTAGCCGATCTTCTTCAGCGCCTTCAGGAATCCGGTGGTGTTGATGACGCCCTCCCCCGGCAGCAGCCGTTCGTTATCTTTGATCTGTTCCGGCGGCAGTTTGGGCGCGTCGCTGAAGTGAACGTGTACAATCCGCTCTCTTCCCGCGTGCAGAATGTCATCTGTTGTGGCCCCGGCGTGATGCCAGTGCCAAATGTCCAGGAGTAACCCCACGTTCGGCCCGCACTCTTTGGCAAATTCGAGCATTTCGTTCATCTGCCAGATGAACTCGTGCGGATTCGCTTTGCGCAGGTGCAGCGGTCCCAGAAATTCCAGCCCCAGCCGGACGCCCGAATCCGCCAGAATCTTCGCGCAAGCCGTGAAGCGCTGTTTCAGCAGGGCCCGTAGCTCGTCTTTGGGCGTGGGGCTTGACGCCATGATATAGGTCACCATGCGCGGGCAGTCGATCGCCGCTGCGAATTTCGCGGCGTCCGGCAGGCTCGCCAAACCCGTTTGGAAAGCCGCATCGTCCTTGCGAAACTCCACCGGAAAATCCAGAACCGCCGGCCTGATCTTTAGCTCCGCCAGCAGGTCCCGCGTCGCGCCCGCGCCGCCCTTCATGGCTGGCTTTAACATCACATCCGTGCCGGGAAATCCCACCTTTGCCGCCAGCCGCGCGAAGTCCGGCCAAGGCACGCGCCCGGAAATTAAAACGTTGTTCAGAGCAAGGAACATTCCTTGTTCCGCCCCGGAAGCTTGCCAGGCAAGTGGCGCGGCGGCTAACAGTTGGCAGGCGGTTCGTCTGGACGGCAATATTCTTTTCATCGCGCTTTCGATCATACCGAGTTCTTATAGACGGAGGTAGACTAATAACGTCGAGGAGCCTTACGCAATGAATCAGTCTGTTCTCACGCGGCGGGATTTGCTGGCGGCAGGAGCCAGTACCGTTGCAGCCCTAGCGCTACCCGCAGTCACCAGAGCCAGTGCACCGGCTAGCGCCGTTTCCATCGTCCGTTGCCGCGATTATCGCGATTTCTCCACGCAGCTTTCTACCGCCTTTGACCAAATGGGCGGCATCAGCAAGCTCGTGCGCGGCAAAACCGTCGCTCTGAAGGTCAATCTGACGGGTAATCCGAAAAACTGGCCGCTTACGCCGGATCTCCCTTACCGGAGTGAACCTGGAACCGTTGCGAACACCGTTCACCTGCTGGCGAAAGCGGGAGCCAAACGCGTCCGCATCATCGAAAGCTTCTTTCCTGCGACGCAGGATCTTGGCCTCTGGGCCCGCTATGGACTCGACGTGAACGCCATCGCCAATCTCGGCACAAAAGTTGAATGGGAGAACACTCAGAACCTCGGCTCGTATAAAAGCTACGTGCGTTTGAAAGTGCCGTGGGGCGGTTACATGTACCCGGCTTATTACGTAAATCGCACCTTCACCGAGTGCGACGTGTACGCTTCTCTTTCGAAACTTAAGAATCACTGGTTCGGCGGCGTCACCATGTCGATGAAGAATAACTTCGGTAATACGCCCTGCGCCCTATATGGCGGCGATTGCGGACCCAGCGGCAACGAAGGCGCCACCAAAGAGCGCGGCGATGTGCTGCACGCCGGCAAAACCAAAGCCCCCTCGGGTGTCGATGCGGAACTGCACCCCGATTCTCCGCGCGATCCTGGCTACCGAGTTCCCCGCGTGCTTGTTGACCAGGTAGGCATCCGTCCGATTGATTTGGCCATTGTCGATGGCGTCGAAACCGTACGCGGTGGCGAAGGCCCTTGGCTCCAAGGTTTGGAGCGCATGACCCCCGGCGTGATTCTCGTCGGCCGCAACCCCGTTTGTACGGATGCCGTGGGCATGGGCGTCATGAGTTACGACACCAAGGCCACCCGTGGATCGTCTCCGTTCGTTCGCGGCGATAACCCGCTTCAGCTTGCCGAGGCAGTTGGAATCGGCACGGCCGACTTGGACCGCATTGAGGTCGTCGGGCTGAGCATCAAAGAAGCGCGCGTAAACTTCGGTCCTGGCGCCATCGGCAAAAAAGTAATGCAAGCCTAAACACAATGTCGTTTACTTAAAATGAAACTGATAGTCGGCGTCACTCTTCCAATAATCCAAACTCTTGACTCCGAGCCGGAAGCGTAAGCGCCCACGATGCTCGGTCACTCACGAATTTCCCGCATTGAGCCGAAACATGCGCCCTTGGGTAGGCAGTTGCATATACTCAGGGCATGCTTGGTGGAATCGAAGCAGGTGGCACAAAGTTCATCTGCGGCATCGGAAACGGGCCGGAAGATCTTGTAAGAGCGCAGTTCATCACGACGACGCCAGAGGCAACGCTCAATCAAGCGATCGGCTTTTTTCAGGAGCAAGCAGGAAGAAAACTGGAAGCTGTGGGGATTGGATCTTTCGGTCCTGTGGACCTTGATCGTAAATCCCCCACTTACGGTTACATCACGTCCACGCCCAAACCGGGCTGGGAGAACTTCGACCTAGCCGGTTCTGTCAGCCGTGCCCTCCAGGTTCCGGTTGGCTTTGATACCGATGTAAATGGAGCCATACTGAGCGAAGCTCGTTGGGGCGCAGCACAGGGCATTTCCGACGCGCTGTACCTCACCGTCGGCACCGGAATTGGCGGTGGAGCTTTGGTAAATGGCCAAGTGGCTCACGGCCTGCTCCATCCGGAAATGGGCCATCTTCGGCTTCCGCACGATTTTTCGAAAGACCCTTTTCCCGGTGCTTGTCCGTACCATGGCGATTGCCTGGAGGGCATGGCGTCCGGTCCGGCCATGCAAAAACGATGGGGTTCACCGGCAGGCGCCCTGCCCCCGGATCATCCCGCCTGGCAGCTCGAAGCCCACTACTTGGCGCTTGCTCTCGTCAATCTTGCCGTGACTCTCTCACCGCGCCGTATTCTGCTGGGCGGCGGAGTCATGCAGCAACCGCACTTATTCAAAATGATTCGCACCGAATTCTCGCAGTTACTGAACGGCTATGTCCGCCACCCCGATATTCTCGATCATCTCGACGAATACATTCAGCCTCCGAAGCTTGGAAACGATGCCGGCATTTTGGGCGCACTGCTGTTGGCTGAAATGGCGTCGACTGCGTTGGTTATGACCAGCAATGCCGTGGGCGGCCGCGCTTGACGCTGACTGGATCGTTACTCAAAAGCACCGTCGTAGCCGCTCTGGGTGGTCTGCTGTTCGGATTCGACACGGCCGTCATTGCCGGCGCCACGGCTGGATTGACTGTCACGTTTTCGCTTACCCCGGGCAGTCTCGGTTTGACGGTAGCCATCGCGTTGATCGGCACCGTCGTTGGTTCGCTCCTGGCTGGCATTCCGGGCGATCGCTATGGCCGTCGCGACAGTCTGCGAGTCATGGCTGTGCTCTATTTGGTTTCGGCCGTCGGATGCGCCTTCGCCTGGGACTGGTATTCGCTTGTTTTCTTCCGCTTTGTGGGGGGATTGGGAATCGGCGGTTCCTCCGTCCTGGGTCCCATGTACATTGCCGAAATCGCACCCGCTAAATGGCGCGGCCGGCTGGTGGGCTTCTTCCAATTCAATGTCGTGGCCGGCATTCTGCTCGCTTATTTCTCCAACTACCTACTCGGCATGGCTGGTTTCGGCCGCGAGGAGTGGCGCTGGATGCTGGGCGTCACCGGGATTCCCGCGCTCCTGTTCTTTATCATGCTGTTCACCATCCCGCGCAGCCCCCGCTGGCTGGTTCAGAAGTCCCGCGTTCCCGAAGCGCGCGCCGTCCTCGAAGAAATCGGAGAGGAAAACGTCGAATCGGAGCTGCAGCAGATTATCACGTCCATCGATGCCGATCATGGCCACGGCAGCGAATCGTTGTTTCAATCCAAATACCGGGTCCCGCTGTTCCTGGCCGTCTCCATCGCCATGTTCAACCAGTTTTCCGGAATCAATGCCATTCTTTACTATTTGAATGACATTTTTGCCAAAGCCGGCTTCAGCAAGGTTTCGGGTGACCTGCAGGCTGTCTTGATCGGCTTCACCAATCTGGTGTTCTGTATGATCGCGATGACGGTTATTGACCGCGTGGGGCGTAAAACGCTGCTCCTGATCGGGTCCGTCGGATGCGCCATCAGCTTGGCCGGAGTGGCCGCCGTGTTTTTCACCAACAGTCATGAGGAGTTGCTGGTCTGGCTGCTGGTCGGCTTCATCGCGTTCTTCTCGTTCTCGCAAGGCGCGGTGATCTGGGTCTACATCGGCGAAGTGTTTCCCACCCGCGTGCGCGCCAGCGGCCAGAGCCTCGGCAGCTTTACCCACTGGTTCATGAACGCCCTGATCTCCTGGACTTTTCCCATCATCGCGTCTAAGTCGCGCGGGACGCCCTTCATCTTCTTTGCCGCCATGATGGCCTTGCAATTCTTCGTGGTGCTCTTCGCCTATCCGGAGACCAAGGGCATCAGTCTCGAAGAGATGCAGCGGAAACTCGGCATCGCCTGAACAATCACCTTGTGAATTGCGTCATCACGATTAGAGATGTATTCCATCTGCCGCGGCATCATCGATATTGCCTGGATGGTATTTCTACTCGTGTGGCTGCTGGCTAGCTTCTCCTCGAAAAGCGATGCCCGCCGGCAATCGTCCGGTTCCCGCCTGCAACAGGCGCTGCCCGTCCTCCTGGCGTATTTTCTCCTGTTCAACAGAGGCGTGGCCATCGGACCTCTTGGCTTGCGTTTTGTCCCGGCCGAACCATTTTGGTGGATTTTAGGAGCCGTACTTACCCTGGCGGGAATCCTCATCGCCTTCTGGGCGCGCTTTTTTCTGGGTCGAAACTGGAGCGCCACGGTCACCGTCAAGCAGGATCACGAATTGGTCCGGTCCGGCCCTTACGCCATTGTCCGGCATCCCATCTACTCCGGGCTTCTGTTGTCCATCCTGGGCACCGCCCTATTTGTTGGCGAGGTCAGGGGCTTGCTCGCGCTTCTTTTGGCTCTCCTCGGATGGAAATGGAAGTCCCTGCAGGAAGAGTCATTCATGCAAGAACAATTCGGCGAGAGCTATAGCATTTACCGGCGGCAGGTTAAAGCGTTGATACCGTTTGTGTGGTGACCTGGTTCCAGGGCCACTCGGCCCGTTTCCTCGCGCGCCAAAGGTAAGCCGCCATTCCCATCACTGTCAACGCGATGCCGCTCATGATATAGATTCCACCGCTGGATGCCAGGATAAATAGCCATCCAGCCAGTGCGATGAAAGCGGGTAGCGGATACAGCGGCATGGAGAACGGCCGCTCTATGTGCTTTCGCAAACGCCGGATCAATACTACCGCCACGCACTGCGCCGCAAATTGCGTCACAATCTGAATCACAATCAGTGACTTGATCAAAGACTCCAGCGGCAGGAAGCACGCCGCCGCCGACAGCACGCCTAGAAACAGCACGGAGAACGAGGG
>Ga0193743_1001772_pt1 | contig 15727 bp, 23 predicted proteins | sample L2c2metaG_FD_143038 | JGI IMG/M metagenome (GOLD analysis project Ga0193743, IMG submission 143038) | Soil microbial communities from a riparian zone of the East river system, Colorado, United States - L2c2 | ecosystem: Environmental > Terrestrial > Soil > Riparian zone | place: USA: East River...
GCAGGCCATCGAGCGTGATCAGCACGCCGGCGTTCTTCAGGGCCTCGTTGTACCTCATCATCGCCGACACGCGCTCGGGGTCGAGTTGGACGTCCGGCGGCGCGGTCTCGTAGCCCAGGGGAATCATCAGCATCATGAATCGCATGGTCGGTATCCTTTGTTTAGCGCTGTCATTTCCGGGGCGCGCAACGCGCGAACCCGAAATCTCGCGCTGATCATCTTGGGATTCCGGGTTCAGCCCTCGCGGGCTGCCCCGGAATGACGGTTGAAAAACTTACTTCCTTGCCACCTGAGCGCGGAGGCGTTCTTCCTGCTCGCGCAATTCCGGCGTGAGCGCCTCGCCAAAATCCTCCGTATCGAAGATCTGTCGAATTTCGATTTCAGAACCGCCGTCGAATGGTGCGCGCTTCATCCATTCGATCGCCTCGTCCCGCGACTTGACCTGAATTAGCCAGAAGCCGGCGACGAGATCGTTGGTCACAGCGAACGGACCATGGCTCACGCTAGGTGTTTTTCCGGAATATTTGATCCGAGCGCCTTTCGAACTCGGATGCAGGCCCTCACCCGCCAGCATGACGCCGGCCTTCACCATCTCCTCGTTGAATTTTCCCATCGCCGTCAGCAATTCGGTGCTCGGCATCACGCCTGCTTCGGAATCCTTGTTGGCTTTTACAATCACCATGAAACGCATCGTCATCTCCGTTTTTGTATTCATTTCGGTAGGACGGGCGGTTTCCGTCACCCAAATCCCGGCTCTATGGGTATGACGAACGGGATTTTGCGGCACCGACATGTCAACCGGAATTATTTCGGAGGTAATTGCGCCTGGAATTGCATCTATCTGGGAAACATCGCGAAATACGGTTCGGCCTCCTTCAGGACGCGCGCATAGGACGGCCGCGCCTTCAACCGCTCGAAATACCTGGCGACGTTCTTATGCGTATCGCCTGCGTCGCCATCTCATCATCAATCATGCCGTAGGAAGTCCGCAGCCGCGCTTTGGCTTCTTCGACGCCATGCGGATCCTTTTTGCCGTCGGGACGCAGTCTATCGCCGACAATGGTCTGCATCGGGTCGTGCACATAAAGATCGTAGAAGCGATCGCGGAGCCGCGTCTGCCAGGCGCGGTCGACATCCGCGGGAATGAACCGCGTACTCCCCGGATAATGCCGATCAAGGTACTCGATGATGATGGTCGACTCCGGAACTGTCTGGGCCCGCGCGTCGTCGCGCAACACCGGAAATTTGCCAATCGGCCATAGCTTCAGCAGCGCCGCACGCTCCGTTTCCTTTCCGAGATCGACAAAAACAGGCTTGAACGGCGTGTCGTTTTCATACAACGCGATCAGCGCCTTGTGGCAGAATGACGCCAGCGGATGGAAGTAGAGATGGAGGGACATTCCGGGACTCCAGATTAGCTTTCGATTTGCTTTGACGAACGCATCATTTTCATACGGGCTCATACGGGGCCGCTGCATGACTGACAGAAGCTGATCGGCAAATTTTACTCACGCCGGCTGCAGCCGATCGCGCGCCTGCGCCGGAAGCGGCGGAAAGGCGAGCGCTACTGCCACCGCGCCGAGCAGCTTCATGTCCATGTGTCTCCGTCCTGCCACGCATGAATCTGCAGGACCGCGATCCGGGAACGTCCCCACCGAACTGCGAACTTCTGGAACCACGAACGAGACCACACCAAACCGACACGTCGGCCGAGAATTTATGACGATTGCTGTTTGACGAAGACGCCATTCTCATACGTGGCGCCGAAATAAACATCGATGCGTTTGATTTTGTCGCCTTCGAAGCTGAAGAACTCTGTGTTGCGGAAGTTCTTTCCACCCTTGGCCACGCATTTGTAGGTCACAAAGGCCTCGTCGCCTTCGACGAAGATCTTTTCAAGCTCATGCCGTTCGATCCAATCGCTATTCCGCCAGCAGCGTACGAAATAGGTGGCCTTGTCGATGTTGTCGTCATACGGACTCGTGAAGTGGAAATCGTCGGTGAAAGAATCCTCAACGGTTTTGCGGTCGTTCGAGATGTAGGCGGTGAAGATGGCGCGGATGATCTCCGCGCGGTTGCGATCAGACATCGCGCATTCTCCTGTTATTTCGCTGGTTCGTAGCGCAGGATCACGACGCCGGTCGACAGCGTCTTCGAGTCGAGAAGCTTCAGCTTGACGCGCTCGCCGGGCTTGAACAACGGCGTGCCGCCGCCGAGGACGGTCGGGTTAACGGCAATACGAAACTCATCGATCAAGCCGTGCGGAACAAGAGACGCTGCGAGATCGGCGCTGCCGAACAGCAGGATGTCCTTGGCGTTTTCGCGCTTCAGCCGTGCGACTGTTTCCGGCACATCGCCGTTGAACAGCTCGGTGTTATTCCAGTTCGACGTCTTCAATGTGCGCGAGAACACGTATTTCGGCAGCGCGTTCATGAAATCCGCGACCTCGCCTGTCTCGCTTGGCCAGTGGTTCGCCATCAGCTCATAAGTGACGCGGCCGAACAGCAACCCGCCGGCGGACTTGCCTTGCTCGATGCCCAGACGGTCCAGTTCCTCGCCCCAGACATCGGAATGCCAGGAAATATCGCGGTTCGGCCCTTCGACGAAGCCGTCGAGCGTCATCAGGTTCCACATGATCAGCTTTGCCATCGCACCTCTCCTAAACTGCTTGTATTTTGCAACTGGTTGTATTCTGAGATAACTGGTGCGATATTGCAAGCGGTTTTTTCGTGGCGTTTGCCGCCGCGGGTTTGGATGTCGCCGATGACCGACGATCAACGCTCCGGCTGCCCGATCAATCTCACGCTCGAAGTCGTCGGCGACAAATGGAGCCTGCTCGTCATTCGCGACATGATGTTCGGCAACCGGCGGCACTTTCGCGAGTTGCTGACCAAATCCGAGGAACGCATTTCCTCCAATATTCTCGCCGACCGGCTAAAGACGCTGCTCGAGCAGGGCATCATCACATGGGCTGACGACCCCAGCCACAAGCAGAAGGGAATCTACTCGCTCACCGAGCAGGGCATCGAACTGTTGCCGATCCTGGCGCAGATGTCGGGATGGGGATTCAAATATCTCCCGGTCAGCGAAGAGCTCGGGATCCGCGCCAAACTCTTGAACGAAGGCGGCCCGAAAATGTGGGCGGAATTCATGGACGAATTGCGCGAGACGCATCTCGGCGTGAAGGGGCGCAAGAAAACACCGTCAGTGGGGGAACGGTTGCAGGCGGCGTATGAGAGGGTGGTAGCAAAGAAGGGGAAGGCGTGAAGGCGTTGAAAAGTGCGTGTCACTCTCCGCGTCGTGGCCGGGCTTGTCCCGGCCATCCACGTCTTCGACATATGGGGAAGCAAGACGTGGATGCCCGGCACGAGGCCGGGCACGACGAACGAGAGAAACCCAACAACACTGCACTCACACCGAATCCCACCGCCGCGTCACTTCCGTGGCGCCTTCCACCATGGCTTCGAAAATCGGCGACGCCAGCGCCGCGTGGATGTGAAGCATCGATGCGCCGGAATTGCGGAAGCCGTGTTTGCGTCCCGCCGGTACGATCAGCGATTGGCCCGCGGACACGATGACGCGCTGCTCATCCATCCACATCTCGGCTTCGCCTTCGCGCACGGTCAGCACTTCCTCGACCGGATGCGTATGGGTCGGCGCGCCGGCCCCAGGCGCCATCCATTGCTCGAAGATGCATAATTGCGCGGCGCCATTACTGGCCGAAACCAGCATGCGGGTTTCCACGCCGAGCCGCCATTGTTCGGGCGGCATATCCCTGACGTCGACGACGATCATTGGCTGGCCCCCTCGCTTGCCGTACTTCCCAGCTTGAGAGCGTGCCCCGAATGCAGCGCAGCATGCAAGCGGCGCGCTGCCGATCCGCAGGGTTCAGGACACGATGCACGGCATAGGTTATAGCAAACCCGAATCGATCAACCGAAATGGATGCACCCATGACCCCTTCCCCGCAAAAGGTCGCGCTGGTAACCGGCGCCGCGCGTGGCATCGGGCTTGCGGTGGCGAAACGGTTCCTCGCCGAAGGCTGGCGCGTGGCGCTGCTCGACATCGAGCACGAATTGCTGCACGGCGCGGTCGCGGCACTGGCGAATCCCGACAGCACGGTCGCCCTGCATTGCGACGTTTCCGACGCCAATGCGGTAACGGCTGCGATGGCCATGGTGAGCCAGCGCTTCGGCCGGCTCGACGCGCTGGTCAACAACGCCGGCGTCGCGGTGTTCGCGCCGCTTTTGGAAACTTCCGATGAGGACTGGAGCCGGGTGCTGGCGGTCAATCTCACCGGGCCTTTCCTTTGCACCAAGGCGGCCGCACCCCTGATGCGCGAACACGGCGGCGGCGCGGTCGTGAACATTACTTCAATTTCGGCGGTGCGCGCCTCGACGCTGCGCTCGGCCTACGGCACCAGTAAAGCCGGGCTCGCGCATCTCACCAAACAACTCGCCGTCGAGCTGGCATCGCTTGGTATTCGCGTCAACGGCGTCGCGCCCGGTCCGGTCGAGACCGCGATGGCGAAAGCCGTTCACACGCCGGAAATCCGCGCCGACTATCACGACGCGATCCCGCTGAATCGTTACGGCCTCGAAGAAGAACTGGCAGAGGCGGTGTTCTTTCTGTGCAGCGACCGCGCCAGCTATATTACGGGGCAGATTCTCGCCGTGGACGGCGGCTTCGACGCTGCCGGAATCGGATTGCCGACGCTGCGTGGGGAGAGACGGAACGGGTAGAGTTTCTTTTCCCTCGCAAGCGATCCCACAATTTTCGTCCGAATTCTTCGCCGGCGCAGCATGACCTTCCAGGCTTAAACGCCTAAGTTGTACTGGCGCGGCGATGATTCGGCGCCATGCAACAGGGTGAAAACTGAACACCGGATCGGGGGAGTATCACGCCATGTCGGGATTGCTCATCAATCTGATCATCCAAGTCATTAGCGGTGCCATCGGCGGAAATATCGCCGGGGGTGCAGCCAAGAATATAAATCTCGGTGCGCTTGGAAATACCATCGCAGGTGCAGTCGGCGGCGGCGTCGGGGGACAGATCCTCGGCATGCTGATTCCACTGCTGGCAAATTCCGCCTCGACGCTCGATATCGGCAGCATTATCGGTCAAGTGGCCGGTGGTGGCGTTGCGGGTGCCGTTCTCACGGCGATCGTCGGCGCCATCAAAAACAGGACGGCCTGACCGATCTGCGATCACAAGCCGAGCGAAAAGCGAATGCGCGCCTCCCTGGAGCGCGCAAACGCTCCCGCATGCACCAAAGACTCACGTCCCTACGTGCGCTGGTTGACGGCGACGACGCGCCAGCCATCGTCGAGGCGATCGATCCGTGTTACCGACAGCGGATCGATGATGAAGCGCAGCGCGCCGTCGGGCACGAGATCGAGCGCGATCGCAAGCACGGCGCGGATCGTGCCGGAATGCACGACGAGGACGGCATCGCCCGCGGGCAATGCCGCAAGACCACCGCCGGGCGGTCGGTTGCTCGCCGGCGATTTCCAGAATTCCCGATAGGCGTCGCCGAGCTCGGCGACGAGGTCGTTGTGCCGCCGTCCGGTCCACGCTCCAAAATCCTGTTCGCGAAAGGCGGTGTCCTTGACTGGATAAAGCCCGAGGGCGACAGCGGTTTCCCATGTGCGGCGCGCCGGACTGCAAATAGCCTGAGCATTCGGCGGCAATCTTGCCTTGAGGGCCGCGAAGGCGGCGGCATCGCTGACGTCGGCCGGCGCGTCCGGACCATGGATGACGCCGTGCGGTCCATCGACCGGCGCGTGCCGAATCAGCCACAGATTTGTCTCAGTGCCCATACGAACGCTAACCCAGCCGCGCGGCGAGCAGCACGAGGATCGCGGTCTCGCCGACTTGTTCGGCGCCGCCGAGTACGTCACCGGTCTGGCCGCCGATCTGCCGCTGCGCAAGCAATGCCATGCCGATCGCACCTATTCCCGCTGCCAGCGCGGCGCCCAGCGCCTCGCCCCACGGCAGCACCAGCAAGGCAACGACGAGCGCGAGCGCACCCGCGATTGCCGCCGTCGCCAGATCCGGCCTGCCCGCGTTGGCGGCAAGTCCGTCCTTGCGCGCGTAAGGCAAAGCCATCGACATCACAGGCAACACACCCCGCGCCAGCGCGTGAGCGGCGATAAGACTTTGCACCACGACATCATCCGAAAGAGCCGCGAGCGCCGAGAGTTTTGCGACAAAGCTCACCATCAGGATCAGCGCACCGTAGGTGCCGAGCCGACTGTCGCGCATGATCTCGAGCTTCGCAGCCAGATCGCGGCCGCCGCCGAATCCGTCCGCGACATCGGCCAGTCCATCCTCGTGCAGCGCGCCGGTCAGGACCGCGCTGGCGCCCAATGCAAGCGCCGCCGCGGCGAGGTCCGGCAAGCCGAGCATGCGCATGCCGAGATAGAGCAGGCCCACCGCGCCGCCGATCGCGGCGCCTACCAACGGAAATATCCGGTGCGCGCGGACGAAATTCGCAGGCATCGAACCTTGCGGATGCGGCATCGGTACTCGGGTCAGGAAGGCGACCGCGGTTCTGAGATCGTCGAGCCAATCATTCATGGTAGAGAATCCGCATGATAGAGAACCCGCAAGGAATCGGTTGGCTCGCGACACGTTCGACAAGGGAATCGCATGCAGTTCGACAGTCTAGACGACATCCGCGCATTCTGTCGCGAGTTGCCTGAAGGCGACGCGCGCGCAGCAGAAGCTGCAGCGCTCCGCCAGCAGGCATTGACAAAACCGCCCGGAAGCCTTGGCCGTCTCGAAGAGCTTGCAACATGGCTAGCGCGCTGGCAGGGCCGCGAAATTCCGCAACTCGAGCGCGTTACCATCGCGGTCTTTGCCGGCAACCATGGCGTTGCTGCACGCGGCGTCTCCGCGTATCCCCAAGCGGTCACCGAACAGATGGTGGCGAATTTCGCAAGCGGCGGCGCCGCCATCAACCAGATCGCCGGGCTGGCCGGCGCAGACCTGCGCGTGGTGCCGATCGACCTCGACCGTCCCACGCGCGACTTCACGGTTGCGCCGGCTATGGACGTCGACGAGTATCTCAGCGCTTTCGACATCGGATACCGGACCGTGCCGCCGGACGGCGACCTGGTCGCAGTCGGCGAGATGGGCATCGCCAATACCACGACGGCGGCGACGCTGTGCGCGGCATTGCTTGGCGGAGACGCGGTGCGCTGGGCCGGCCGCGGCACCGGCGTCGACGATGCCGGGCTTGCGCGCAAGCGCACCGCGATCGACGCGGCGCTCAGTCTTCATCGCGCGAGATCAGACGATCCGCTCGCGGTAGCAGCGGCGCTGGGCGGGCGCGAACTTGCAGCGATCGCGGGCGCCATCGTTGCGGCGCGGCGCCATCAAATTCCCGTGCTGCTCGATGGGTTCGTCGCGACCGCGGCGATTCTCCCGCTGGCGCGCCTTGAAGCTGGCATCCTGGATCATTGCCGGGCAGGACATGTCTCCGCCGAATCCGGTCACCGCGCGTTGCTGCGCGAACTCGGCCTTGACCCGCTGCTCGATCTCAACATGCGGCTCGGCGAAGCGTCGGGCGCGGGCGTCGCCATCCTGCTGCTGCGCGCTGCGTTGGCTTGCCATGCCGGGATGGCCACGTTTTCTGAAGCCGGCGTTTCCGGCGCGGACAAGTAACGAAACCTTGTCTTGCGACCCGCCGTTGATTAATTCATCCGGTCGTGGAAGCTGAAGGAGCCGCTCATGCGAACGGCGGTCAGGAAAGCAGTTTTTCTCGCAGCGGTGCTGTGCGGTCTAGTCGCGCCGCCGGCGCAAGCCGAGATTCGCATTCTCGCCAGTCCGGGCGGCCAGGTGGGCCCGTTTCTCGACCTGTTCGAGCGCGTGCGCGCCTCGGGTGAACGCGTCGTGATTGACGGGCCGTGTCTTTCGGCTTGCACGCTGGTGCTGAGCATGGTTCCGGACGACCGCATCTGTGTGACGCGCCGGGCGGTACTGGGATTTCACGCCGCGCGGTCGATCGACCAGCGCGGCCGGCTGTATGCCGAGCCGGAGGCGTCCGAACTTGTGTTGGAGGCCTACCCCACCCCGGTGCGGGGCTGGATCCGACGCCACGGCGGATTGAGCTCACGCCTGCTGCTGTTGCGCGGGCGCGAACTCAAGGCGATCTATCCGTCTTGCCGATAGAGCGCGATCAGTCTCGTAGGGTGGGCAAAGGCTCGCTCTTGGCGCCGTGCCCACCATCTTTCCAAAATTTCAGACGAGGGGTTGATTGGTGGGCACGCTTCGCTTTGCCCACCCTACGTCTTCGTCCTGCATTTCGCGGGCGGAGAACGCTCAATCCTCCATCGGGCAGTTGACCATCCAGGGAATGCCGAACTGATCGACGCACATGCCGAATCCCTTGGAGAAGAAGGTCTTTTCGAACGGCATGTTGATGCTGCCGCCCTCGGCTAAAGCCTTGAACCGGCGCGCCGCATCGGCGGGATCCTCGACCTGCAACGAGACCGAAAACCCCTGCGGCTGATGGAAGTTGCCGGGAGGCGCGTCGGACGCCATGATCACCTCGCCGTCGATCGATATCTTGGCGTGCATGATCTTCTTGTTCCATTCCGGCGGCATCGGCATCGGCTCCGACGCGCTGTCATAGGTAAACGTTTGCTCGATCCGGGCTCCGAGCACTTTTTGGTAGAACTTCAGCGCCGCTTCGCAATTGCCGTTGTAGAACAGATAGGGATTGACCTGCATCGCTTGCTCCTTGGGTGAATGATGTTTCGATCCATCGTTATTTTATTTTTCGGTGAGCCTTTTCAGATTGGCGAGACCGATCTCGAAATCCTTGCCGACCATGCGGTCGATGTTCATGACCACATGCATGAGCTTTCCTGTGAAAGGCAGCGGCCCATGCATTAGCCATGTCACGTTAGTGGCATCGCCCTGCGGCAGCATTGTGAATTCGGCGGTGTTGTGGCCCTCGAACGGCGTGAAGAAATCGAGCTTGATGACGACCTTCGCCGGCGCCGAGGTGTCGAGAATTTCCATGCGGCCGGAACCGACATTCTTGTTGCCCTCCCAGCCATAGACCGCGCCCTTGCCGCTCGCCGCGCCGCTATAGCTGCGCTTCATCGCGGGATCCTTGTTCTCGTAAGGTGACCAGGTTCTCCACTGATGAAAGTCGTTGATCAGAGGAAAGATCTTTTCCGCCGGCGCGTTCACAGTGGCCGCGCGCTGCACGCTGAAGGTATTAGGTTTGGCCGCGGCGAGGATGAGCACGACCGCGATGGCAATCGCAAGCACGATGGCGATGATGGCAATGATCTCGAACATGGAGAGCTCCGTATCTGTGAATTATCAGCGAGGCAAGTAAACTCAACGCCGCCACGGAATCAGCCCGCGCAAGTTCTTGTCGCGCAGCCAAAGCCCGCCCCATACCATCAGACCGAGATAAAACCCGAACAGCGTGTGGCTGAACAACGGGCTGTCGATCCGCACATGCGAAGCCATCGCGCCGCCGAGATAGCCGGTCAACAGGATCGCACCGAGGATCGAGGTCGGCGGGATCGCGTAGAGAACGGTGCAAGCGATGGTGATGACACCTAACGTTCGTGCCAGAGCTTCGCTGGAACCATAGCCGATCTTGTCCATCGTTTCCGTGACGATCGGCCATGGCACCAGCTTGATGAGGCCATCGAACAGCATGAACAGAATGACAAGACCGCTGAGAACGCGGCCCCACCAGAGCGCGGGTTTCGAGACGGGCGCAGTCTCAGCAATCATCGGCATAACCTTCTCCTCGAAAGGCTGGTTGTCTGGAATGTCTGGCGTTACGGCTTGAGATCGATCGCAGCGCGGAAACTGCCGTCCATGTAGAACGGCACCGAGGTGTGCTCGTCCAGGCGCTATCGATCTTGCGGAAGCACAGCGTCTGTCGGTACCAGAGGTTGACGTCGTGTCCGTCCGTCGTGGTGCCGGTCATCAAATTGAGGCTGTGGCTAACGCCGAGATCACCGCTCACGGCAATCGCAAGGTCGTGGATTTCGGTGCCGATCGGTCCCTGCCAGTTCGCAAACCAGGCGTCGTACGCCTTCGCGTTGGTCATGGTCGAGATCAGCGGCGGCGCCAGCGAGAACTGAACGAAGTCCGCCGCGAGACATGACAGCACCGCCTGGGCGTCTTTCGCGTGCACCGCCTTTACGCGTTGGTCGATCAGGGCACGGATGCCGGCTTCGTCGATGGTCTTGCTGTTTTGCACGTTCATCGCTCGTCTCCTTTCAGAGGGATTGGATGCACAATCCGAGGACGAACGAGGTGGGTGGAATCCGACAGGGAACGAAATATTTAATCGACCCGCGAGCCGCAGGTCACGTTGATGAAACTTCCCGTCATCGCGCGTGTACGGTCAGATGCCATGACGGTCGCGACGTCCGCCACCTCGGCCAGTACAGGCAGACGGCCCAGCAGCGTATTGCTGCCTGCCCCGGCTATATATTCGTCGAGTGGCACGCCGGCGTTTTTGGCGTGCAGCCTGAACACTTCCTGCACGTCGGGCGTATCGGGGGAGCCCGCCGAGCGCAGGCAGATCACGCGTACGCCGCGCGGTCCCAATTCCGCAGCTAACCCTCGCCAGAGGCCTTCGATCGCATCGCAGGCTGAACCGAATCCGCCGATGTTGGCGGTCGCTTCGCGCGCCGGCCCGGCGGTGACCGTCATGAGCACGCCTGAAGCTTGCTTTACCATCAGCCGGCCTATGGCGCGCGCGGTCAGGAATTGCGTTCGTGCGCCCTTGATGACCGGACGAAGGAAATCTTCAGCCGGCATGTCGAGAAGTGCCGGACCCTGCACATCATCCATACCGATGGCATTGAACAGGATATCGATGTGCCCCGCCTTTATGGCGACGTCACCGGCATGCTCCTCGACAGCCGATTCATCCAGTGCATCGACCTCCGCGGGTTCGGCGGTGCCACCGGAGGCGGCGATTTCTCGGGCTACCGCTTCGATTTTCGAGAGCGTGCGGCCGGCCAGAAACAGCTTTGCTCCCTCGCGGGAAAAGGCATGGGCGACGGCGCCGCCGATCGCGCCCCCTGCCCCATAGATGACAGCATTCTTGTTCGCGAGCAGCATCGATGTTCTCCGTAATTGAAGATCTATTTCAAGGACGGTTGAAATCGTGGCAATCCGACGAGGCGCGACAATGATTTTCCGTATCGTACGACCAGGACGTGCTCGACCATGATGGCTTCATAAGCCTCCGGCTCTACTTGCCCGCCTTCGCTCCGCGCGGCTTGCTGTCGCGCATCAGCCGGTCGAGATGCATCCGGATATGGGCTGCTTCCGCCGAAGTGTTGGCGAGCGCGATGGCGCGGTCGAACGCGACGCGAGCCTCGTCGTTACGGCCAAGCTGCATCAGGAACGCACCGCGCACGCCAAAGAAATGGAAATAATTCGAAAGCCGCTCACCTAATGGCTCGATCATTTCCAGCGCCGCTTCAGCCCCGCGCACCTTGGACACCGCGACCGCGCGATTAAGCGTCACCACCGGCGACGGCTGCATGATTTCCAGCGCGCCGTAGAGCAGATCGATCTGGGTCCAGTCGGTATCTTCGGGCTTTTCGGCGCGGGCATGCAATGCCGCGATCGCCGCCTGAATCTGGTAGGGCCCGCTGCGGCGGTGGCGCATCGCCTTGTCGATCAGCGCCAGTCCTTCCGCGATCATCTGCTGATTCCACAATGACCGATCCTGATCGTCGAGCAGCACCAATGCGCCCGTGGTGTCAAAGCGCGCGGCCGCGCGGGCATGCTGCAAAAGAAGCAGCGCGGTCAGCCCCATGATCTCGGGTTCGCTTTGGAACAACCGCAGCAGCAGCCGCGCCAGGCGAATGGCCTCCTCGCACAGGGGAGCGCGGATCTCGACGGTATCGCCGCTGGCGGAATAGCCCTCGTTGAAGATCAGGTAGACCATCGCGGCGACGGCGGAGAGCCGCTCGGTACGCTCAACGGCGCCCGGGGTCTCGAATGGCACGTCGGCATCCGCGACGCGGGCCTTGGCGCGGGTGATGCGCTGCTCCATCGCCGCCTCAGAGACCAGGAACGCACGCGCGATCTGCTTCACCGTCAACCCTGAGACGATGCGCAACGCCAGCGCGATCTGCTGCGTCGCCGGCAGATCCGGATGGCAGCAGATGAACAGCAGCCGCAAAATATCGTCGCGATAATGCGAGCCGTCGAGCCGCTCGGCCAATGCGTCCTCGGCATCGTCAAGATCGGAGATCGCCTCGTCCTCGGGCAGCGGCTCCTGCTTGCGGTTCCGCCTGATGTCATCGATCGCGACATTGCGCCCGACCATGATCAGCCACGCCGCCGGATCGCGCGGCGGGCCGTTCTGCGGCCAGCTTTTCAGCGCGCGCAGGCAGGCGTTCTGGAACGCTTCCTCGGCAGTGTCGAGGTTGCGGAAATAGCGCAACAGCGCGCCGACCGCCTGGGGACGCGCCGAAGTCAGCGCCGAATCGATCCAGGCGGCGTCGGTCACGTCGCAATACTCCCCGGATTCAGCACCCCGACGGGGCGAATTTCGTACGCGCCGCCGGGATTGGCCGCGCCGAGATCGCGCGCGACGTCGACCGCCTCTTCGAGATTCTTGCAGTCGACGACATAGAAGCCGAGCAGTTGCTCCTTGGTTTCGGCATAGGGGCCGTCGATCACGATCGGCGGATCGTCCTTGCGCAGCGTGGTCGCCGATGTCGTCGGCAACAGCCGCGCCACCGGGCCGAGGCGGCCTTGCTTGGTCAATTTGTCCTGCACGACGGCAAGCTTCTTCATGACGGCAGCGTCCTGTTCCTTGGTCCAGGAACCGACGGTGTCTTCATCGTGATAACAAAGGATGGCGTAAAGCATGCGGATGAGTTCCTGTTTGATTGGAAGACGAATGGGCGCGGCCGTTTCCGACAGGATAGCCGAAATTTGTTGTTGTGCACGGAGCCGACGGCCAATCGGAAATATTTTGCACAAACACCGCGGGCCGGTAGTGTCGCCTGCAATTCCGCATCTATGAGGCAAAAATCCGATGAACAAAGGCGCGCTCGCCCTGCTGGTGCACGGCGGTTCCGCAAACTGGTCTCCCGAACGATGGAAGAGCCGGTTCGACGAGGTCTGCAGGGACCGGCGCGTCTTGCTGTTGCCGGATATGGCGTTTGATCCCGCCGAAATTCATTACGCCGCGGTCTGGAAGCCGCGTCAGGGCGAGCTTGCGGCATTTCCCAATCTGCGCGTCATTTTCAATCTGGGCGCGGGTGTCGATGCGCTGATGGCCGATTCCAGCCTGCCGAAAGTGCCGCTGGTTCGCGTCGCGGTCGGCGACCTCACCCATCGCATGACGGAATATGTCGTGCTTCACGTGCTGATGCATCATCGGCAGGAGCTTTATCTGCGAGCCTGCCAGCGCGAGAAGCGCTGGGAGCCGCGGACTCAATGGCCGGCGAGCGCGATTTCGGTCGGCATCATGGGCTTGGGCGTCCTTGGATCTGACGCGGCCGAAGCGCTCGGGCGTCTAGGCTTTCGCGTGTCAGGCTGGAGTAGAAATCCCAAACAGATCGACGGCATCGAATGCTTTCACGGGCAAGCGCAATTCGAGCCGTTTTTGCAACGGACCGATATCCTCGTCTGTCTGCTGCCGCTGACGCCGGATACGCGACAGGTCCTGAATCGGGGCTTGTTCTCGAAGCTCAACCGCAACAGCCCGATGGGCGCGCCGGTCCTGATCAATGCCGGGCGAGGCGGGCTGCAAGACGAAGCCGACATCCTGGAATGCCTCGGCGACGGCACGCTCGGCGCCGCATCGCTGGATGTCTTCGCAGTGGAGCCTCTTCCGGCGGACAGCCCATTCTGGACGCATCCAAGGGTCGTCCTGACACCGCACAACGCAGCAGATACCGATCCCGACGAAATATCGAAATACGTTGCGCGCCAGATCGAGCGCTTTGAAGCCGGCGAGCGGCTGGAGAACGTCGTGGATCCCGCGCGCGGATATTAGCGGCCGGGCGTCGTCCCCGAACGCCGGGACGACGCCTTGTTGGAGTGCCGCTCAACCCTTCGCCGGCAGCGTGTGCGCAAAACTCCAGGAATGGCCGAACGGGTCCATGATGCGGGCATAGCGCGCGCCCCAGAACGAATCCCACGGCGCCAGCGTCACGGTGGCGCCGGCATCGGCCGCGCGCTTCACCGCCGCATCGCAGTTTTCGACTTCGAGATGCATCGTGACCGATGTTCCCTTGATCTGGTCGGGCGGAAATACCGCATCGACCCCATGCGAGCCGCGGTGCTCGGGAAAGTCGTCCACTACGAAAATCCGTGCGCCGTTGACGTGAATTTCTGAATGCATCAGCCGCTTGCCGTCCTGCGCCGGGATCCGCAGCGCCTCGGTGGCGCCAAGCGCCTTCTTGTAGAACTCGATCGCGGCATTGGCGTCGTTGACGACGAGATGCGGCGTGACGACTTGCACGGGGTCGGCCATTTCGGAAGCTCCTGAGTTTTGAATTTCTGAACCACCACATGATGACGAATGGCGAGGTCGGAAACCGACAGGGGTTCGGAAGAATTTTCCCACCCGTCGTCGTTTCCGCCTGGTGCGCAATTGCGTACCGGACATGGAGACGAACGTGGGAAGCTAAGCGCGCACCATCACATCGATCGCGCCCTTCACAATTGCTTCCAATTCCTCGCGCGGCATGCGCGCCCGGGCGCGGATCGCAATGGTGTGGATGGTCGCAGACGCCAGTTGCGCGAGCACCTCGGGATCGGCTGACGCGGCCAGCTCGCCTTTTTCCTTGGCACGCCGGAAACACGCCGCAAACGACTTGTCGAGTTCGGAAAATCCCTCCAGCACGATGGCGCGGATTTGCGGATCGGACACGGCTTCCGAAGCCGCCGTCATCACCGTGAAGCAGCCGCGCGGGCCGGCCTCGCCGGAGAGATAAATATCGAGCGCCACCGCGTAGATACGCTCCAGCCGTTGGCGGATCGGGAGTTCGTCCCTGAAAATGTCGATCATCGCCGCACGGGCGTCGGCGCGATAACGCTGATAGCTCTTGATGTAGAGCTCGCGCTTGTCGCCGAACGCGCCATAGAGGCTCGGCCGGTTCATGCCGGTGGCGGCGCTGAGATCGTCGAGCGAGGTGGCAGCGAAACCATCCTTGCGAAACAGATCGAGCGCTTTGCCGAGCGCGATGTCGGGCTGATAGGCGCGCGGACGTCCGCGGCGTTTCGGCGCGACGGCCTCGAGTTTCGCCGTCGGCGGCGCTTTCTGTCTTTTTTGTACCACTTCGCAATAAATCCCTTGACCCGATCTATATTATGCGGAACAGTATAAAAATCAACACCGAAAGCCAAGGAGGCATCCATGGACCTGTACTTCTCTCCGCTCGCCTGCTCATTGGCGACCCGCATCGCGCTGTATGAGGCTGGCGCCGAGGCCAATTATCTCGAGGTCGATCCCAAGACCAAGGTGGTGCAGAACGACGGCTCGGATTTTTTTCAGGTGAACCCGCTTGGGCTGGTGCCGACGCTGCGCACTGACGATGGACTCGTCCTCACCGAGAACGCAGCGATCCTGCAATACGTCGCCGATCGTTTTCCGCAGGCCGGCATCGCCAGCGGACCCGGCATGGAGCGCAGCCGGCTGCATCAATGGCTCTGCTTCATCGGCACCGAGTTGCACAAGGGATTGTTCGTGCCGATGCTCGAC
>Ga0193743_1001773_pt1 | contig 15726 bp, 12 predicted proteins | sample L2c2metaG_FD_143038 | JGI IMG/M metagenome (GOLD analysis project Ga0193743, IMG submission 143038) | Soil microbial communities from a riparian zone of the East river system, Colorado, United States - L2c2 | ecosystem: Environmental > Terrestrial > Soil > Riparian zone | place: USA: East River...
CGCGGTCTGCCGAGAAAACGACGTCGTCGGCGGTGAAGGGATCGCCATTGTGGAATTTGACATTCTTGCGCAGGTGGAATCGCCAGCGGGTGGGCTCCGGCGTTTCCCAGCTTTCCGCCAGTCCGGGAATGATCTTCAAATCCTTGTCGCGCGCGATCAGGCCTTCAAAAACCTGTCCGAGATGCCCGTGGGTGGTGCTTTCGTTGAGCGTATAGGGATCGAGCGATTTGAGGTCGCCCTGGTTGGCGTAGCGCAGGGTCTGGGCCGATGCCGGGGTCATCGTAAAAGCGACGATTGAGATGGTGGCCGCTGCAAGCAAGGTTTGACGTACCGACATTTGTTCACGTTCTCCGCTGTAGCGCGCTGTTCATTTCTGCAATATCGGCAGCTATGACCGACCATGTTGCCAGAGTTTGGCCGCCGCGCAAGCGCGATTTCCCGAGCCGGTTTGCGCGACGATGCCGCGATAACTAGTGTAGGCGGCAAGAGAACCCACGCAACATTCAATTTTCGGAGCGCCGGATGGCGGAACTCAAGGCCGATGTTCTTGTATTGGGCGCCGGCATGGTCGGCGTTGGCGCTGCCTTGCACCTGCAGAAGCGAGGACGGGACGTGATCCTGGTCGACAAGCATGAGTTCGCCGGCGAAGGGACCAGTTTTGGAAACGCCGGACTGATCGAATGCGCGTCGGTGTTTCCTTATATGTTTCCCCGGGATTTCGGACAGATCCTTCAATACGCGATGAATCGCGCGCCGCAAGTGCGCTACAGTTTCTCCGACTTGCCGAGCTACCTGCCTTGGGTGGTGCGCTACTTCCTCGCATCTTCGCCGGATCGGGCGCTGCACAGCGCGATGGCCGAATTGCCTTTGATCCGGCGCAGCCTCATCGAGCACGAGATGCTCATTGCAGAGGCAGAAGTGCCGGAATTGCTGCGCCGGACCGGTTGGATCAAGCTGTTTCGCTCCGATGCAACCTTAACAACCGCGCTGCGCGATTTCGAGCGGGCGAAGCAGTATGGCGTTGAAGGCGAGGTTCTCGATGGCAAGGCCATTGCGACGCGCGAGCCCAATCTGACCGGCGAATTCGCGGGCGCGATCCATTGGCCCGCGCCCGGATTCGTCCCCGATCCAGGCGGGCTGGCCAAAGCCTATGCAGCGCTGTTCAAGCGCAAGGGTGGCCGCTTTTTCGTAGGCGATGCGCGAACGCTCGAACAACAAGCCGGCGGATGGCGCGTCGGCGGGTCCAGCGGCGCCGTGGTCGCGCGCGAAGTCGTGGTGGCATTGGGGCCATGGTCCGATCTGGTGTTTCGTCCGCTCGGGTATTCCATCCCGCTTGGCGTCAAGCGCGGCTACCACTTGCATCTGGCGCCGCGCGGCAACGCCGTGCTCAATCATCCCGTCCTCGATTCGGATCTCGGCTATTTGCTGGCGCCGATGAATCGCGGCGTTCGTCTCACCACCGGCGTGGAGTTTGCCCGCCGCGATGCGCCGCCCACGCCGATCCAGCTTCAGCGGGCGCTGCCGCGGGCGCACGCATTGTTTCCGTTGGGAGACGCGGTCGACGCCAAACCCTGGATCGGCGCGCGGCCGTGTCTGCCCGATATGCTGCCGGTCATCGGCAAGGCGCCTCGCCATGCCGGGCTGTGGTTCGATTTCGGGCACCAGCACCACGGCCTGACGCTGGGCCCCGCGACCGGCCGTCTGCTGGCGGAAATGATGACCGGCGAGACGCCGTTCGCCGATCCCAAGCCCTTTGCCGTCGAGCGGTTTGGTTGACCATAAGTGCCGGATGAGGGTCCGAGGTACCCTCCCATCCTGTCAGGTCGCTTGCGTCCTGCAGCCTGTCGCGGCGATACTGTGACAAGCTGTCAAAAATGCAATCAGGAGCGGACATGAAAGTAAACGTTGAAATAGATTGCACGCCCCTCGAAGCCCGCCAGTTTTTCGGACTTCCGGATGTGCAGCCGATGCAGACCGCGGTGATGGACAGACTGCAGCAGCAATTGATGGCCAACATCGAAAAGGTTTCACCGGAAGCGCTGATGCAGAGCTGGTTCACGTTCGATCCGAAGATCGCGGAGCGGTTTCAGGATATGTTCGTGACCATGGCGGGCCTGGGCGGTGCGCGCGCCAATGACAAGAAATAATGATTGATCGAAACGAAGTGCCGGCAGCGGGGCGGCTTCGTCCGCCGGGTCTCGGCCTGCTGCTGGCCGAGGTCAGAGGGATATTCGAATTCAACGCCAGCGTGTTGCTTTCGCCGCTGTTGATGCGCGCGCCGAGAGGCGACGGCCATCCGGTGCTGACGTTGCCGGGCTTCCTCGCCAGCGATCTGTCGATGGCGCCGATGCGGCGATATCTGAAAGAGCTCGGTTACGACACCTACGCCTGGAAAATGGGCCGTAACATCGGTGGTGTTTCCCGCTTGCGGGCGGCGCTGCGGGATCGGCTCGCAGAAATCCACGCCGCCACCGGCCGCAAAGTCAGTGTCGTCGGATGGAGCCTGGGCGGCGTCTATGCGCGCGATCTGGCGCTGCAGGCGCCGGAGATGGTGCGGTGCGTGATAACGCTGGGAAGTCCGTTCGCAGGCGACGTGAGAGCGACCAACGCCACGCGACTTTACGAGGCGCTATCGGGCGAAACGGTTGAGGATAATTCAGAGCTTCGGAAGACGATCGCAGGCGATTTGCCGGTTCCGACCACGTCGATCTATTCGCGCGCCGACGGCGTCGTGAACTGGCGCACTTGCGTCTTGCGTCCCTCCGATACCGCTGAAAACATCGAGGTCCACCTTGCCAGCCACATCGGACTGGGCGTGAACGCGGCCGCGTTGTGGGCGGTCGCCGATCGTCTGGCCCAAACCGAGGGCGAATTTAAGCAATTTGAGCGATCGGGGCCGTTTGCCATTGCATATGCGCCTCCGGAAAATGCACAATCCTGACTAGAGTCCTCAAAAAAGGACCGCCTGAACGCCAGAAGCGCCACCAAGGCGCCGCGCGATCTCCGAGGGAGGAAAATATGAGTGACGCCAAGAAGCTGTCCTCTATGGACGCGTCGTTTCTGTACCTGGAAACGCCGGAAATGCCGATGCATGTCGGGAGCATGGCGATCTTCCGTCTACCCGCGGATTACAAGGGCGACTTCTTCGAGGACTTCAAGGCGATGATCGCCTCGCGGCTGCACATTGCGCCGATCCTCAAGGCACGGCTGGAGAAGGCGCCGCTCGACATCGATCATCCCTCCTGGGTCGAGGACGACCAGTTCGACATCGACCGCCATATCTTCCGGGGCAGCCTTCCTGCGCCCCACGACCGCGCGACGCTGGAGCGCATCGTCGGCTGGATGCATGCCAAGCTTCTCAATCGTGCCCGTCCGCTTTGGGAGTTCTATGTCTTCGAAGGCATGAAGGACAACGAGATCGGGCTCTATTCCAAGATGCATCACGCCTGCATCGATGGCGGCGCGGGCGCAGCCCTCACCAACATGATCTATGACGTCACGCCAGTTCCAAGGGAAATCGAAAAGCCGGCGGTGCGGGCGAAGGTCGGGCAGGAGCCGCGCGATATGGCCGCCAACTTCATCGACTCCTATCAGCAGCTTTGGCGTCAGCCCTTCGATGGGTCGACGGCCGCCAAGGGCATCGATCTGCCGCGCTCCGGCAAGAGCGATCTCGGATCGATCCTGTTCGACAATGCCATGTTCCAGATCGAGAGCGCGGTGAAGTTTGCCGGCAGCGTGCCCACGATGCTGAAGAGCGTTTCCGATGTGATTGGAAAGATTTCCGATCCGAAATCGCGCGACAGCATTGCCAGCATGGTGTCGCCATCGACGATCCTGAACAAATCGATTTCATCGGAGCGCAGCTTTGCCGGCGTATCGATCCCGCTGTCGCAGGCAAAAGCGCTGGCCAAGCAAGCCGGCGGCAAGCTCAACGACGTGGTGCTGGCGATTTCGAGCGGCGTTGTCCGGCGCTATCTGCTGGAGCGCGGCGCGCTGCCGGCGAAGGCGATGACGGCCGCGGTACCGATCTCGTTGCGCGAAGAGGGCAACACCGACGCCAACAATCAGGTGTTCGGAATGATCTGTTCGATTGCCACGAACATCGAGGATCCCAAGGCGCGGCTCGAGGCCATCATCGCGCAATCCACCAAGTCGAAGGAGATGTCGCATCCGCTGCGGGCCTTGATGCCGCAGATGTCCAATCTCTCGATGCTTGGCGCGCCGATTCTGGTGCAAATCCTGGCGCTATTGTATAGCCGCTCGAGTCTGTCGGACGTGCTGCCTCCGGCGGCGAACATTACCGTGTCCAACGTGCCCGGGCCGCGACAGACGCTGTATGCGGCGGGCGCGGAACTGTTGCACATATTCCCGGTGTCGATCTCGACGCACGGGCTTGCGCTGAACATCACCGTGCAGAGCTATCGCGATCAGCTGGATTTCGGCTTCATCGCCGGCGCCAACATCATTCCCCATGTACAGGTTCTCTGCGACATGCTGCCCGGGGAATTTGCCGCACTCCAAGCCGCCTTCGCGCCGCCGGCCGACCTCAAAAGCGCGGCAAGCTAGAGCCCGGTTTCCGATAGGATCATCTCAAGATCAAAAAGCATGATCCGGAAAAGTGGAAACCGGTTTTCCGATAAGGTCATGCTCAAGATTAAAAAAGTGAGTCGACGATGATAGAAATGCCGCCGCTGCAGTTTGCCCAGACCAACGGCATTCGCATGGGCTATTACGAAGCCGGCCCGAAAACCGACGCGCCGCCGATTATTCTTTGCCACGGCTGGCCGGAGATCGCGTTTTCGTGGCGCCACCAGATCAAGGCGCTCGGCGAAGCCGGCATTCGGGTGATTGCGCCGGATCAGCGACCGACCGGCCCGAGCCGGTCGAGTCCTATGACATCGAGCACCTGACCGGCGATCTCATCGGCCTGCTCGATTATCTCAAAATCGACAAGGCGATCTTCGTCGGCCACGACTGGGGCGGTTTTATCGTCTGGCAGATGCCGCTGCGGCACATCGATCGCGTCGCCGGGGTCGTTGGAGTCAACACGCCGCACACCAACCGCGCGTGGGCCGACCCGATCGAACTGCTGCGCGCCCGCTTCGGCGAGCACATGTATATCGTGCAGTTTCAAAATCCCGCGCGCGAGCCCGACAAGATTTTCGGCAGCCGGGTCGAGCAGACCTTTGATGCCTTCATGCGCAAGCCGGTACCGCGCAGCGACACTGCGCCTGCTGAAGAGGTGGTTGCCGGTGTCGGCGCTTCACCGAGACTTAACCTGGCATTTCCGCAGATGATTGCGGGTTATGACGCGAGGCATGATCCGCGGACGCCAATCCTGTCGCCGGAGGAAAAAAAGGTGTTCGTCGATACCTTTACGAAGACCGGCTTCACCGGCGGCATCAACTGGTATCGCAACATGTCGCGCAACTGGCAGCGTTCGGCCGACATCGATCATACGGTGCGGGTGCCGTCGCTGATGATCATGGCGGAAAACGACCAGGTGCTGCCGCCGTCGTCGGCCGACGGCATGGAGAAACTCATTCCTGACCTCGAAAAGTATCTGGTTCGTGGCAGTGGCCATTGGACGCAACAGGAAAAACCGGACGAGGTCAGCGCCAAGCTGATCGAATGGCGGAAACGAAGGTTTGGATAAGCAAACGCATCGTCATTGCGAGGAGCGTCAGCGACGAAGCAATCCAGTTCTTTCGCGCGGCGTCTGGATTGCTTCGCTTCGCTCGCAATGACGGGTTGAGATCGTGACTCGTTGTTAGAGGCTGACAGGCAGGGGACAATCAAGCGATGGCGTCGACCAACAAACTGAGCCCGATCCCGCATCCGCCGACGAAACCGGTGGTCGGCAACATGCTGTCGCTGGACTCGAGCGCGCCAGTGCAGCACCTGGTGCGGTTGACCAAGGAGCTCGGGCCGATCTTCTGGCTGGATATGATGGGCGCTCCGCTAGTCATCGTCTCCGGCCACGATCTCGTCGAGGAACTCAGCGACGAAAAGCGCTTCGACAAGGCGGTTCGTGGTTCGTTGCGCCGGGTTCGCGCGGTCGGCGGCGACGGACTGTTTACGGCCGACACGTCAGAGCCGAACTGGAGCAAGGCCCATAACATCCTGCTGCAGCCGTTCGGCAACCGCGCCATGCAGTCCTATCACCCGAGCATGGTCGATATCGCCGAACAGCTCGTTAAAAAGTGGGAGCGGCTGAATAGCGACGAAGAGATCGATGTCGTTCACGACATGACCGCGCTGACGCTCGACACCATCGGGCTGTGCGGCTTCGACTATCGTTTCAATTCGTTCTACCGCCGCGACTATCATCCGTTCGTGGAATCGCTGGTGCGTTCGCTCGAAACCATCATGATGACTCGCGGGATTCCGCTTGAGGGCATTTGGCTGAGGAGGCGTCGGCAGGAACTTGCGCAAGACGTCGCTTTCATGAACAAGATGGTCGACGAGATCGTCGCCGAGCGTCGCAAGAATGCCGAGGCCGCCGAAGGCAAGAAAGACATGCTCGGCGCCATGATGACCGGCGTCGATCGTAGTACCGGCGAACAACTCGACGACGTCAACATCCGCTACCAGATCAATACATTCCTGATCGCGGGCCACGAAACGACCAGCGGCCTGTTGTCATGTACGCTTTATGCGCTGCTGAAACATCCCGACGTTCTCAAGAAAGCGTATGAGGAAGTCGATCGGGTGCTCGGGCCCGATATCGATGCCAAGCCGACTTATCAGCAGGTCACGCAACTCACCTACATCACGCAGGTTTTGAAGGAAGCCTTGCGGCTGTGGCCGCCCGCGCCGGCCTATGGCATCTCGCCACTCAAGGACGAGACCATCGGCGGCAAATACAAGCTCAAGAAAAACACCTTCATCACGGTGCTGGTGATGGCGTTACATCGCGACGCAAGCGTGTGGGGACCGAATCCCGATGCGTTCGATCCGGAGAATTTCAGCCGCGAGGCAGAAGCAGCACGTCCCGTCAATGCCTGGAAGCCATTCGGCAACGGCCAGCGCGCCTGTATCGGCCGCGGCTTTGCCATGCATGAAGCGGCGCTGGCGATCGGTATGATCCTGCAGCGCTTCAAGCTGATCGATGTCAATCGTTACCAGATGGTGCTGAAGGAGACGCTGACCATCAAGCCGGACGGATTCAAGATCAAGGTGCGTCAACGTAGCGACAAGGATCGCGGCGCCTATGCGGGCCGAACCACGACAACGGCTGCTGCATCGACGACCGCGCCGGCGCCGCGTGCACGGACGCGTCCGGGACACAACACGCCGCTGCTGGTGCTTTACGGATCGAACCTTGGAACGGCCGAAGAACTCGCGACGCGCGTCGCCGATCTCGCCGAGGTCAATGGTTTCGCCACCAAACTCGCGCCGCTCGATGATTTCGTCGGCAAGCTGCCGGAGCAGGGCGGCGTTCTGATTTTCTGCGCGTCGTACAATGGCGCCGCGCCCGACAATGCCACGCAATTCGTTAAATGGCTCGGCAGCGAGTTGCCGAAGGATGCGTTCGCCAAGCTGCGCTACGCGGTGTTCGGCTGCGGCAACAGCGATTGGGCCGCGACCTATCAGTCGATTCCCCGCACGATCGATGAGCAGCTGGCGGCGCATGGCGCTCGCAGCGTGTACGCGCGCGGCGAGGGCGATGCCCGCAGCGACCTCGATGGTCAATTCGAGAGCTGGTTCGCAACGCTAGCGCCGCTGGCGATGAAGGAATTCGGCGTCGATTCGAATTTCAGCCGCAGTGCCGACGACGAGCCGTTGTACAGAATCGAACCGGTGGCGCCGACCGCTGTCAATGCAATCGTCGCGCTCGGCGGCGTCGCGTCGATGAAGGTGCTAGTCAACACCGAACTGCAAAACAAGCTAGGGGCCAACGCCTCGGATAGATCGACCCGGCACATCGAGGTGCAACTGCCTGCAGGCATCACCTACCGCGTCGGTGATCATCTCAGCGTGGTGCCGCGCAATGATCCGGCGCTGGTGGATTCTGTGGCGCGCCGCTTCGGGTTTCTGCCGGCCGATCAGATTCGGCTGCAGGTCGCGGAAGGCCGTCGCGCGCAATTGCCGGTCGGCGATGCGGTATCGGTCGGCCGGTTGCTGACCGATTTTGTCGAATTGCAGCAGGTCGCGACCCGCAAGCAAATCCAGATCATGTCCGAGCACACGCGTTGTCCGGTGACCAAGCCGAAACTATCAGCCTATGTCGGCGACGATGCCGCTGCCACCGAACACTATCGCACGGATATCCTGGGCAAGCGCAAATCTGTGTTTGATCTCCTGGAGGAGCATCCGGCCTGCGAATTGCCGTTCCACGCCTATCTCGAAATGCTGTCGCTGCTGGCGCCGCGCTATTATTCGATTTCGTCGTCGCCGTCCGGCGATTCTTCGCGCTGCAGCGTTACCGTCGGCGTGGTCGAAGGTGCAGCGAGTTCGGGACGCGGCGTCTACAAGGGCATCTGTTCGAATTACCTCGCCGGCCGCCGCGCCGGTGAGACGATCCATGCCACGATTCGCGAGACCAAGGCCGGCTTCCGGCTGCCCGACGACGCTTCGGTGCCGATCATCATGGTCGGACCCGGAACCGGTCTTGCGCCGTTCCGCGGCTTCCTGCAGGAGCGCGCCGCGCTGAAAACCAAGGGCGCCAACCTCGGCCCGGCGATGCTGTTTTTCGGCTGCCGTCATCCCGATCAGGATTATCTTTATGCTGACGAACTGAAAGCGTTCGCAACTGACGGTATCACCGAACTGCATACCGCGTTCTCGCGCGCCGAGGGTCCAAAGACCTATGTGCAGAATCTGGTCGCGCTGCAGAAAGATCGGATCTGGAATCTCATTGAGTCCGGCGCGATCGTTTACGTCTGCGGCGACGGCGGAAAGATGGAGCCCGACGTCAAGGCCGCGCTGGTTGCGATCTATCGCGAACGCAAGGGCGCCGATGCGGATGCGGCACTGCGCTGGATCGACGATCTCGGCACCAGCAACCGCTACGTGCTCGACGTTTGGGCAGGCGGGTAGCGCGGATTTCAAACGGGGTCGTCCCCGCGAAAGCGGGGACCCATACGCCGTGTCTTGTCGGTTAGGCGATGGAGCGGATGCCTCCTGCAACAATCAGCGCCGGTGGTTATGGGTCCCGGCGTTCGCCGGGACGACGACAAGTTAGGATGACGTCAGGCCGCCTTTGCAACCGCTCCGTGCGCGTGTTTGGCGAGCCGCCGATGATTGCCATTCGCGGCCGCGGCATTGCCTTTATTTACCCTGCAACACCCGGTTGCTAACATTCGTTGCGATTCTGCACTGCAAGCGAAGTCACGCGATCATGAAGGTTTTGGTTACAGGAAGTGCGGGTCATCTTGGCGAGGCCCTGGTCCGCACGTTGACCAACCTGAAATATGAGGTGGTCGGCCTCGATATAATTGAGTCCCCATTTACCACGCACGTGGGCTCCATAACGGACCGCTCTTGCGTGAGGTGCTGTATGCGTGGGGTGCAAGCGGTGTTTCATGCAGCCACCCTGCATAAGCCGCACGTCGCATCATAGGCAGGACTTCGTCGATACCAACGTTACCGGCACGCTCAATTTGCTGGAAGAAGCGGTGGCGGAGGGCGTGGAGTCTTTTGTCTACACAAGCACGACCAGTGTCTTCGGCGATGCCCTTGTGCCGCCGCCTGGAGCGCCTGCCGCGTGGGTGACCGAGGAGGTCATGCCGGTGCCGAAGAACATCTATGGTGTGACCAAGGCCGCGGCGGAAGATCTTTGCCAGCTGTTCCATCGGAACCAGGCGCTTCCCTGCATCGTGCTCAGAACGTCGCGCTTTTTTCCCGAAGAAGACGACGACAGTGATGTGCGCAAGACCTACTCCGACGATAACGTCAAGGTGAATGAATATCTCTTCAGGCGCGTCGCGATTGAAGATGTCGTGACCGCACATTTGTTGGCTTCTGAGCGTGCGTCGGCGATCGGCTTTCGCAAATACATCGTCAGCGCAACCACGCCCTTCCTGCCTGAGGATATGCCGGCCCTGCGTGCCGACGCGCCGCGCGTCGTGCGGCAGCGCGTTCCGGATTATGAAGCCGAGTACGAACGCCGGGGCTGGAAAATGTTTCCGAGCATCGGACGGGTCTATGTCAACGATCGCGCGCAACGTGAACTGGGCTGGCGGCCGCAATATTGCTTTAACGAACTCATCGGCCGCCTAACAGCAGGGAAAGATTTGAGAGGCCCTCTGGCGCGGACGATCGGATCAAAAGGGTACCATAACGAGGCGTTTGTGGATGGGCCCTATCCGGTCGAATAGATTTCCTCACAAACCTGGCTAGCAATCGGCACGCCGCAGCCGGCGCTCATCGCGAGTCGTCCCGGCGAACGCCGGGGACCCATACGCCGTGTCGTCTCGGTTGGGCGATGGAGCAGATGCCCTCTGCAACAATCAGTGCCGGTGGTTATGGGTCCCGGCGTTCGCCGGGACGACGAAAGAGTTATGCCGCTTTCGCGGGGGCGACGAAAGAATTATGCGGCATTCACCGGGACGACATTTACGCCGCCTTCGCCGCCGCTCCGTGGGCATGCTTGTCGATCGCGTCGATGATCTGCGGCCACATCGGGATCGGCAGTGCGTGGCCCATGCCTTCGATCATCAGAAGTTTAGCGCCGGGAATCGAGGCCGCGGTGTCCTTGCCGCCCTCGGGGCGCACCAGCGGGTCGACGGTGCCATGAATGACCAGCGTCGGCGCCCTGACCGATGCCAGCCGTTCCTTCCGGCTGCCTGAGGCGAGGATCGCGCGGAGCTGCCGTCCGACGCCGGCCGGATTGAGGCCGCGCTCATAGGTGCGTTCGGCGCGGGCGCGATCAAGCACTTCGTCCTGCGGGAAGCTGCCGACGCGCAGTATCTTCCAGGTTTGCGCGAAGCGCTCGAAATATTCCTCCTTGGTGGCTGGCGGCGGCGCCATCAGCATCGCGGTGGCCTCGCGGGTCGGCGGTGGCACGTTCGGATTGCCTGTCGTCGACATGATCGAGGTCAGCGAGCGCACCCGCTGCGGAAACGAGATCGCAATTTCCTGGGCGATCATGCCGCCCATCGACGCGCCCACCAGATGCGCCGACTTGATGCCAAGCACATCCATCAGCCCGGTGACGTCCTCGGCCATGTCGCGCAGCTTGTAGGGCGCCGCGACCGGGATCTTCAGGAACCGCAGCTTGAGCAGTTCGACCGGACCCAGGCGCTTGCCGCCGGTCAGCTTGCTGGACTTGCCGATGTCGCGGTTGTCGAACCGGATCACGCGAAACCCGCGCGCCGCAAGCTGCCGGCAGAAATCATCGTCCCAATGGATCATCTGGGCGCCCAGCCCCATGATCAGCAGCATCGGTTCCGCGCCGGCGTCGCCGAAGATCTCGTAACAAAGCTCGATGCCGTTGGCGCGGGCGATCTGCGGCGGCTGATGGGCTGACGAATTCACCTTGGCTGTTCCCTAAGGATGGTACTGCGACAGGTCTCTATGACACGGTTTTTGGCGCCGCAGAAGGCTGGCTAACGGCAGAAAGGCTGACACATCGACGCCCCCATGTTGACCGCCTCAGCGCAACAGTGTGGTATGATCGAAAATGGGCGGGGCTCTGAACCCTCGTGATCACGCTGGAGGGCGCCAATGGTAGACAAGAGCAACGATCCGGTCGCGATGTGGCAAAACATGATCGGCGAGATGGAGAAGGGATTCAATTCCTTCGCCAATCAGGCGATGGCGTCGCCGGAATTCAGCAAGGTCGTCAATCAGGTCGGCGGGGCCACGGCGGGCGCGCAAAAGCAGCTCGGCGATCTGATGGAGAAATATCTCGTCGGCATGAATCTGCCGAGCCGGGCACAGATGGTCAGCATGGCCGAGCGGCTGCAGTCGATCGAGGGCCAGTTGAACGAGATCAAGGCGCTGCTGCATCAGCTGCAAAATAATTCCAGCGGGGCGGAGGGTGGACACGCGGCCCCGCCGAAACCGCCGCGCACCAAGCGTCCGCCGTCTGCGGGCGGAGAGCAAAAATGAACGCCCCGACGGGTCTCGATCCGGCGTCGATCCCGGATCGGATCCAGTCCGAGGTGCAGCGTGCGATCCAGCGCAGCATCAAGGGTGTTGAATACATCTCGTCATCCGGCCCGTCGCTCGGATCGACACCGAAGGATATCCTGCACGTTCGCGGCACGATGAATCTGTATCACTACCGGCCGATATCGGACGAGATCTACCGCGTGCCGATCCTGATCGTGATGGCAACCACGAACCGCGGCTACATCCTCGACATGGTGCCCGGCCAGAGCTTCATCGAATTTCTGCTCAAGCGCGGCTACGACGTCTACATGCTGGACTGGACCGCGCCAAAGCCTGAAGAGAAGTCGTTGCGGATGGAGGATTACGTCCTCGACTTCATCCCTGATTGCGTGCGCCACGTGCAGCGCGATTCCGGCGAGACCGATGTCACGGTGATCGGCTATTGCTTCGGCGGCGTGCTGTCGCTGCTTTATGGTTCGATCTTCGCCGATGGGCCGATGAAGAATCTGATCTGCTTCACCACGCCGGTTGATTTTCGCGAGATGAAGCTGTTCCAGAATTTCTCGGACAGGCGCTATTTCGATGTCGACAGGCTGGTCGACAGCGTCGGCAATGTCCCGCCCGAGATGATCCTTTCGTCATTTGAGATGTTGCGGCCGGCGTCGCGCGTCGCGAGCCAGGTGCAATTATGGGAAAACATCTGGAACGACGAGTACGTCAAATCCTATCGCATGTTCGATCGCTGGGCGACCGACACGCTGCCGCTGGCCGGCGAGTATTTCCGTCAGATCACCAAGGAACTGATGTGGGACAACAAGCTCTATAACGACGTGATGTCGGTCGGCGGGCGGCGTGCGGATATTTCCAGGATCACGGTGCCGATCCTGCACGCGGTCGCCGAGCACGATCACATCGTTCCCTATGATGCCGCGAAGCCGTTGATTCAAAAGATCGGCTCATCCGACAAGGAAGAGGTGATCCTGAAGGGCGGCCATGTCAGCCTTGTCGCCGGCGCCAACGCGATCAAGCGGCTGTGGCCGAAGCTGGATTTCTGGTTAGGTGAGAGATCGACATGAGCAGCGAAACACGTTCCTATCCGCGCCGCGTGGCGACCGACGCCGGCGAGATCGAATTCCGGTTGATGGCGCAGGCGGACGAAGTCGCCGTGCTCGACTTTGCGCAAAAGCTGCCGGTGCACGATTTGCTGTTCCTGCCACGCAACATCAGCGAGCCGAAGGTGCTGGCCGCATGGATCAAGGAGATCGAGCGCGGCGCGATCACCAGCCTGCTTGCGGTGAAGGCGGGAAGGGTGGTCGGTTGCGGTACCCTCGTGCGGGATCCCTTTTCCTGGTCGCCGCATGTCGGTGAAATCCGCAACGTGGTCTCATCGGATGTGCGCGGCCAAGGGGTCGGGCGGGCACTGTCGCAGGAGACGTTTGCCTTGGCGTTGGGCGCCGGTCTCGAAAAACTGGTGGTGCAGATGACGGTCGATCAGACCGGCGCCATCGCGATTTTCGAAGGCCTCGGCTTCAAGGCCGAAGCGCTGCTGCGCGACCATGTGAAGGATAAAGCCGGCAAGAAGCACGATATCGTCGTGCTCGGGCACAATGTGGCGCAGGTCCTGGCCCAGATGGAAGCCTATGGGCTGCCGGGCGCTGTGCAGCCTCAAGCCTGATTGCTGGGCTCAGCCGCCTAATTTAATATCAGATCACGAATTCGTGATATCGCACCGCAACATTGATGTTGCGATGCACCATTAACTATGGCACAACGATCTCGCCCCGGGCCAAACCGGACGGGGTGAGCCCATAGCTCAAACCTGAGGATGGAGAGACGAAAATGACCACCGAAACCAATTCTGTGCTGAACAACGTCAAGGAAGCTTTCGCGCCCGTCACCGAAGCGTTCAAGAACCTTCAGAACCTGGAAGTTCCCGAGGCTGCCCGTGACTTCGTCAAGCGCACTGCCTCTACCGCCAAGGACCGCGCCGCCGACCTGCATGCAGGATCGGAGAAGGTGACTGCCGCGATCGAGACCGCCGTTACTGACTCCGTTAGTGAGGCCGCCAAGATCAGCCGCACGATCCAGCAGGCGATCTATCAGGACACCGAAGCGTTCTTCGCCGGCATCGACAAGCTGGCGTCCGCCAAGTCGCTCAACGAGGCGGTTCAGATCCAGTCCGATATGGTCCGTGCGCGCGGCGAAGTGTTGATGTCGCGGGCAAAGTCCACCACCGAATATCTTGGCAAGCTCGTCGCCGACGGTGCGAAGACCGCCCAGGACAACTTCTCCAAGGTCTACAACAAGACCGCCTGATCGCGATCGACTGACTGCCACTCATTCGAAGGCCCGCTTTCACGCGGGCCTTCTTTTTGAGATGTAACGTCGATCGCTGCGAGACGGCTTTATTGGTCGGATACGCGACCTTTCCGCGTCATGCCCGCGCTTGTCGCGGGCATCCACGTCTTTCTTATGAGCATCGATGTCGATCAAGACGTGGATGGCCGGGACGAGCCCGGCCATGACGGCGGTGGGCGCATCGCGCTATGGTTGAGATCGATCAAACTCGTGAAAGCCGCCATGACCTCCACCGGCACATTTTCGTTCGACGCTCCCGGCGACGCCGCGCGTGCGGCCGAGTTGCGACGGGTCAAGGCGCTGGCGACCCTCGTGTTGGTGGGCACGCTCGCCGTGTTCATCACAGCCCGAATGTTATCGCATCTGCATCCGGTCTTCGGTTTCGTCGCGGCGTTCGCGGAAGCGGCTACCATCGGCGGACTGGCCGACTGGTATGCGGTCGTGGCACTGTTTCGCAGGCCGTTGGGATTGCCGATTCCGCATACCGCGATCATCCAGAGCAATCAGCACCGCATCGCGGACAAGCTCGGCGAATTCATCGAGGTGCATTTTCTCGAGGCCGCACCCGTCGATGCCAAGCTGCGCCAGATCGACTTCGGCTCCTTCATTGCCGACTGGCTGCGCGACCGCAAGCGCAGCACCGATCTCGCCCGCTTCACGCTGCGGCTTCTGCCCGAAGCCGTCTCGGCGACGGAAACGTCGGGCCTGATGACGTTCATCACCCGCCGGATCACCACCCAGTTGCAGTCGATCGATCTCGCGCCGCTCGCCGCCGGCACGCTGCGCGCGTTCGTGGCCGAGGGCCGGCATCAGGGACTGCTCGACGATATACTGGGCGCCGTGCACCAATCGCTGACCCAGCCGGAAACCATGGCGATGGTCCGCGAGAAAATCCGCGGTGAACTGCCGACGCTGTTGAAGCTCTATCGCGCCGACAAATATCTGGTGAACAAGATCGTCGCCTCCGCCACCGCGTTCTTCGAAGAGGTGCGCAGCGACCCGAAGCATCCGTTCCGCGGCGAGTTCGACCGCATGGTGTTGTCGTTCGTGGACCGGCTCGGCAGCGACCGGAGCTATGCCGATCGCATCGATGGATTGAAGCGCGACCTGCTGGCGCGTCCCGAACTCGGCGACCTCGCGCGAAATATCTGGGCGAACGCGCGGTCGTTCATCGAGCGCAGCGCGAGCGGCGAGAGCCAGGTGCTGCAGCAGCACCTCGCCAGAATGTTCATGGAAGCAGGCGAAGCGCTCGCCGGTGATTCCGAATTGCGCGCCGAGATCAATCAGGGGCTGGTTGCGGTGTTCAGA
>Ga0193743_1001774_pt1 | contig 15712 bp, 16 predicted proteins | sample L2c2metaG_FD_143038 | JGI IMG/M metagenome (GOLD analysis project Ga0193743, IMG submission 143038) | Soil microbial communities from a riparian zone of the East river system, Colorado, United States - L2c2 | ecosystem: Environmental > Terrestrial > Soil > Riparian zone | place: USA: East River...
GCGTACTCCTGCTGGGTGAACTGACCGACTCAAACCGTCAGGTCGTGGGTTCGGGCCGCACCCGCCCCACCATTTTAGGCCTTTGACCTGCAGTTTTGCTGGATCTGTCGATCACCAAGATCAAGTGAGACAACGGTGTGACAACGCCAGGACAGGTGACTGCCTCGGGTTGAGATGTTGTTGGTGCAACTACCGGGCCAGGATGATCGACTCGCTTGGCTGGAAGTCGCCGGTCGTCCGCGCGTCGGCGGGCATTGGCGGGTGCTGGCTTTGGGCGCCGGCCGGTAGCCGGGCGTCGATTCTCCAGGAAATTGTGGGGTAGCGACGCGAGACCCGCGGCGTCGAGTGCGCATTCCGGCGAAATGGCCGCAGGACCGCTGGGATTGACGGAAGGACGGCGCTGCTGCCTAGCAAACTAGCGCGCTCGCTGGTGGGCCCGGGCGGTGTCGGCGGTGCCCTGCTCGGCAGAGGACAGGTGGGGGGCGGTGAGGGTGTCCAGCACCCTGGCTTATTACCTGCCAGCCTCGGTAAAGGGTTGTCAGGACGCCGCGCCCGCGAGATCGGGCGCGTATCCGGGCCCATGGGCTGCGAGACTGAACGGAATCGTCTCGGTCCCTTCGGGTCCGGAAAGGTCGACTGTCGCTATGCACAGGTCCTCGAGGATCTCGGCAGCGACCACGTCGAGCGTCGACCCTTCCGTAGCGGAGCAACAGCCTTTCTGTCCCGTGACCGATGTCGGAAGTTGGCGCAGACCTGCGATCGTGTCCCTGAGGTAGACGATGACGCCGCGACCCAGCGCGGCGATTTCGTCCATCGCGTCGGTGAGTTGTCTTCTGCATTGGCAGTGCCGGGATCCGAGGACGTCGCCCATCAGGCATTCCCGGTGGATGTGAACGCGGACAGGCTTCCTGGCGCCGGCCACGTCGCCGCACACCAGCGCGATGTGTTCGTCTCCGTCGAGCAGCCCCCGGTACCCGACGACCCGGAAGCTGCCGTGCTCGGTGGGCAGGCTCGCCACCGCCTCACGGAGGACCTGGGGTTCGGTCCGCCGCCGGTGTACCGCGAGCTCGCCGATCGAGATTATCTGCAGGCCGTGCTCGGTGGCGAACTCCACTAGTTCGGGGCGCCGCGCCATCTGGCCCGGGTGTCGTGTGCTGACGACCTCGCAGAGCACGCCCACAGGCCGCAGTCCGGCCATGCGGGTCAGATCGACGGCAGCCTCGGTGTGGCCTGCCCGCCGCAGCACGCCTCCGTCCCGAGCACGCAACGGAACCACGTGGCCGGGTCGCGTGAGGTCGCCGGACAGCGATCTTGGGTCCGCAAGCACTCGGGCGGTGTGTGCGCGGTCCCGCGCCGAGATACCCGTCGTCACGCCTCGTGTGGCATCCACCGTGACGGTGTAGGCGGTGCCATAGGTGTCGTGGTTGGCCGAACGCATCGGCGGGAGGTCGAGCCGACCGCACTCCTCGCCCGGCAGGGCGACGCAGACAAATCCCGAGGTGTGCCGGACCAGGAATGCCATAGTGGCTGGGGTAACTAGCTCGGCCGCGACGATAAGGTCGCCCTCGTTCTCCCGGTCCTTATCGTCGACGACCACGACCGGTTCGCCCGCGGCGATCGCGGCGAGCGCGGGCGGGATCGCGCCCCTATCGTCGGCGCGGTGTATTCCCCTGGCTGCCGTTGCCATGCTGGTACTCCCTGAATGGTGGATGCGCCCGCTCATAGAGCGGCGAGCTTCCGGAAGCGGCTGCCGTGGAACACCAGCGGCTCACCGTCCGGATCGGCACGCAGGCCGTGGATTCGCAGCAGGACGATCGCGTGGTCCCCGGCCGGGACCTCGGCATGCACGGAGCAGTCGAGCCAGACCGTCGCACCGTGGACGAACACCGCCCCGTCGGCGCTCGGTTCCCAGTGCACGTCGGCGAACCGGTCGCCGTGCTTGTTCGACAGCGACCGGCAGGCTGCGTCCTGGCGGTGGGCGAGGACGCTCACCCCCAGTCGGCTGCGCTCACGAAGCCGCGGCCAGGTCGTCGAGGTGTTCTGCACGCACACCGAGACCAGCGGCGGATCGACCGAGACCGAGGTGAATGAGCTGGCCGCCATGCCGACGGGCTCGTCGCCGATGGTCGCGCAGACGGCGGTGACCCCGCTGGGGAAGCAGCCGTAAGCGCGCCGCAGTTCCGTCGGGTCCGCCGAGATCGCTCCAACTTTCAACATCGTCGTTACCGACCCTCCCACTGGGGCTTCCGCTTCTCGGCGAACGCCGCGCGTCCCTCGAGCCGGTCCTTGCTGGAGGCGTAGGCCTCGATCGGCTCGTAGCGGGTGGCGAGGGCGACCTCGAGCGGCCAGCCGAGGCGGGACAGCGCGGCGTCCTTGGCGGCCTGGACTGCCAGCGGGGAGCCTGCCGTGATCTTCGCCGCCCACTCGTCCGCGGTGGCGGCGAGGCCGGTGTAGGGAACGACCTCGTTCACTAGGCCGTACTGCTCGGCCTTGGCTGCAGGGAGCCGTTCGCCGGTGAGGACCATGGCCAGTGCGACGTGGTGCGGGAGCTGGCGGATGGCGCGGTGCATGATGCCGGCTTCGCCGATGATCCCGACCTTGGTTTCGGGGATGCCGAACTGAGCGTTGTCAGCGGCGACGATGATGTCGGCGCACATGGCCAGCTCGCAGCCGCCGCCGACGGCGTAGCCCTGCACCGCGGCGATCAGCGGCTTGCGCAGACTGAGTAGCGGCCCGCCGACGCCGGTCAGTCCGCCACCGAGCGCCATCCGCCCATCCCGGTCAGTACCGCCGGAGACGTCAGCGCCGGCACAGAAGGCCTTCTCGCCGGCGGCGGAGAGGATCGCGACCCAGACGTCAGGGTCTGCGTTGATGTCGTTCCACGCCGCGAAGAGTGCGTCGTCCATCTGCGGGGTGATCGCGTTGAGCGCCTTGGGGTTGTCCAGCGTCACGCGGGCGACGTGGCCGTCCTTAACGAACTCGACTCCGGAACTTGGATTGGGGGAGATCACTCGGATTCCTCTCGTGCGTCCTTCTTGAACTTGGCGATGGCCGCCTTGAGCCCGACGTCGGCGATCCACTCGCGCAGCTGCAGGACCGAGGGCGACAGGTGGAGCAGGGCGTCCATCTCTGGGACGCCCGCTGCGGCGGTGCGCACTCCCATGGCTTCCATCGCGCGGTTGACCGAGAGCTTCTTGATCCGCAGCACGTCGGAGGGGATGCGGGCCATCCGCGCGGCCATGCCCTCGACGGTGGGGATCACCTGGTCGGCGGGGACGGCGTGGTTGGCCCAGCCCCAGTCGACGGCAGTGCGGCCGTCGATGGTGTTGCCGGGCAGGAATGCCAGCTCCTTGGCCCGCTTCGGCCCGACCAGTGGCGCCCACAGCGGGGCGATGTAGCCGCCGCCCAGTGGTAGAGCCGGCTCCCCGATCTTCGCGTCCTCAGCGACGATCGTGAGGTCGGCGAAGACGCACATCTGGGTGGCGCCGGCGATGCAGTAGCCGTGCACCGCGGCGATCACGGGCTTGGGGTGGTCCCAGATCGCCAGATAGCGGTTCACGTTGCGGGCCAGGCGTTCCCGGTCCGCGACCGGGTCGGCGGCCTTGGGCGTGCCGACCTGGTCGACGTCGTAGCCCGCGCAGAACCCGTTGCCCTCGCCCCGGATTCCGACGATCGCGCCGCCGGTGTCCGCGAGCCGCGCCAGCGCGTCGGAGAACTCGTCGAGCATCGCGTGGGACAAGGCGTTGGCCTTGTCCGGGCGGTTGAGCACGATCCAGCTGATCGGGCCGCGATGCTCGACCCGGATGTCCCGGTAGTCCGAAAGGGTCCCCCGATTGGCGATGGCGGTCATCAGGACTCCGCGCGCCCGATCGGGATCTGCTTCTTCACGTGGAAGTCCACGACGCCGGAGGCCCGCAGCTCCCGGCGCTTGAACCGCCAGCCTTCGTCAGTGCGAACCAGCTCGTCGTGGTACTGGCCGAAGAAATGCCCGTCCGGGCGCTCTTTGGTGTACTTGTGCCACGCGTAGAGCACAGACCGCACGATCGCCGTGGCCAGGTCGGGGCCGAAGTCGACCACGATGTTCGAGACGTGGTGGCTGGTCGCGGCGAAGAAGCTGCCGATCCCGCCGAGCGTCTCGCTGTAGGCCTGCCGTCCCTCGGCGCCGAAGGTCGGTCCGTAGGCCACGTAGCAGTCCTCGGTGAACAACGCCGCGATCTCGTCGGGGTGGTTCATGTCCAGGTGGAAGGCGTAGTCGAACAGCAGCCGGTGGATCCGCTCGGTCTGCACCAGCTCTGCCAGCACCGTGTCGGTCGGCTTTTGAGTTGTTGTCACGTTTCCTCCACTATGGTTTGGCCCGGGATGAACCCGCTCCCCCACTGGCCCGACGGTGTCGATCAGCCTCGGCGGAGTGGGGTGGGCTTGCCCGGTAGAGGACGAGAGGGCGACCCCTCGTGGTGCGGCTCAGGCGGCGGCGCCGTCGAAGGTGATCACGCCGCGAACGTTCGTGCCGGCGTGCAGGTCCGCGTAGCCCTGGTTGACCTGGTCGAGCGAGTACCGAGTCGTGATGATCTCGTCGAGCTTTAGCCGGCCCGACGTGTAGAGCTCGAGCATCTTGGTGATGTCTCGCATCGGGGCGACCCCGCCGAACATCGATCCGAGTAGTTTCTTCTGGTAGAGCGTGAGCTCGAACAACGAGATGGGAACACCGAAGTCTGTGGACGGGCCGAGCGAGGTCACCACGCACGAACCCGCCTTGCGGATGGCCCCGAACGCTTGGCGAACGTAGTTCGGGTCGAGGACCCCGACGGTGATGATGGCACTGTCCGCGCCCTGCCCGTTCGTCATCGATCGGGCGAGCTCGGCCGCCTCGTCGATGTTCGCGACGGTGTGGGTGGCACCGATTCGCTCGGCCATCTCCCGCTTGAAGGGCACCGGGTCTACAGCGATGACGTTCGCGGCGCCGGCGTGCACGGCGCCCTGCACGGCGAAGGAACCGATCCCGCCGATGCCCATCACGATCACGGTGTCGTTCGGCTGCACCTGCGCGATGTTCACCGCGGAGCCCCAACCGGTGTTGACCCCGCAGCCGACCAGGCAGGCAGCCTCCAGCGGGATCGATGGATCGATCTTGATCGCGGACGTCACCCCGACCGTCGTGTACTCGGAGAAGGTGGAGATGCCGCACCACTGGCCGACCGGTCTCCCGTCGAGGGACATCCGGAAGCTCGTCGGGTCCTCGAACCGAGCCCCACGCAGCAGGCTCGCCCCGAGGTCGCACAGGTTGCCCATCCCGACCGCACACCACCGGCAGCGCCCGCAGCTCGGCAGGCAGGACAGGACCACATGGTCCCCGACGGTCCAGCCCGGTGTGTCCCGGCCGACCTCGATGACGACCCCGGCGCCTTCGTGCCCACCGCAGGTGGGCAGGGTCTCCGAGGGCAGGTCGCCGGTCGCCACGTGGTCGTCCGAGTGGCACATGCCCGACGCCGCGACGCGGACCAGGATCTCGCCTTGGCGGGGTCCTTCGAGGTCGAGCTCGACGACCTCGAACCGGCCCGGGATCTCACGCAGGATCGCGCCTCTCGTCTTCATCCGGATTCGACTCCTTCGCAGGTGGACGGGCCCGCCGGCCGGGCGGAGCGCGGCGGCTCCGCCCGGCGACCGGCGAGGATCAGTTGCTGCCGGACGAGCTGAACGGCAGCTGGATCTTCGGTGCGACTTCCTGCGCGATCAGCTGCAGCGACTGGAACCACGGCGACGGGTCGTCCATGTAGTCGTGGGTCTCGACCTGCAGGACACCCCAACCACCGGTGAACTCATAGAGCTTGTTCAACTTGTCGATCACCGTCTCCGGGGAACCGACAACCCAGACGTTGTCGCAGATCCACTCGAGGTCGACGTCCGAGGCCTTAGCGCCGACGTCGTTCATGTAGCCCTCGAGCATTCCGAAGCGCTCCCAGATCGGCCACAGGTAACGCTCAAACGCGTAACCGATGCCACCTTCCATCGCCAGCTTCTTGGCCTCGGCGTCGGTATCGGCGACGAACACCGTCTGCGAGACGTGGTACTTGGAACGGTCCGGGATGTGCCCGTTCTCCAGGGCCGCCTTCTCGTAGGTCTCCCAGTGGGTCTTGAGGATCGACGAGCCGGAGTAGATCGAGACCGGCATGAAGCCGCGCTCACCGGCGAACCGGATCGACGGTGAGTTCACGCTCAAGCCTGTGACGGCGATGTCGAGCTTGCCGCCCCACGGGCTGTAGTCGGCGAGCTTGTGGTCGTCGTGGCCCTGACCGTCGTCGGCCTCCTCGGGGTAGCCCGCGTCCCAGAACTTTCCCTCGTAGAAGAAGGGCTTCCGCTTCCAGATCTTCTCCATGATCTCCAACGACTCCCGCACCCGGGCGGGGTTCGTCGAGAGGTCGGTGATGCCATGCAGGTACGACGCCTGGGGGTAGGCACCCGCGCCTACGCCTAGGAAGTAGCGACCCTCCAAGATCTGGGACAGCCAGCCAATCTGGATCGCCAGTGTGGCGGGATGGTGCTGGGGCAGCAGATGCGCCATCGGGGCGAACTTGATCCGCTCGGTCTGCGTCGCAGCGGCCGCAATGACCAGCTCCGGCGTCGGAATGCACTCCCACTTCTGGGTCGCGTGCTCGGCCACCATGAACTCGGTGAAGCCGGCCTGGTCGGCCTCGCGGGCGTTGGCCAGAGCCCAGTCGAAGGTCTGGCGCGAGGTGCGTTCGGGACGCATGTAGGGGATATGGATAAGTCCGGATTCCATCGGCTTCTGTTCTCCTGACGTGGCTAGGCTTTGTGTTCAGAACAGCGGTGTCAAAACCAGCGGTGGCGCGGCAGCTCGATATGGACGGCCGTGAGCGCTACGCCGCGAAGAAGATGTCGTAGGCATGCTTGGTGTCGAGGTACTCGTGCACGGTCGCGATGCGGCCGTCCGGGGCGACTTCGAACAGAAAGTGGCAGCGCGGTTCGTAGAGTCGGCCGTCCTTAAGTTCGGCGTAGGCATCAGCCTCGACGGCGACCCTGTTTCCCTCGGCCACCATCGAGATTGGTGTGATCCGCAGTGGAGCGGCATAGACGTCCGCCACCCCGCCGATGAGTCTCCCGAACCCCGCCTTGTCGTAGGAACCCGACATGCCCTCCAGCCTCCCCGATACCCACCAGGTCATATCGTCGGTCAGACCCGCGAGTGTCTTCTCGACCTCGCCCGCCGAGAACACATTGAGAAAGTTGGCGACAGCGGTCTTTTTCGATTCGGTAGTCGACATTTTCGTTCCTCTTAAAGTGAGGCTCAGGCGAGCGTTCCGGCTTTGTCTTTGGTGGCGAAGCGGGGAGCGACTTCCTCGGCGAAGCGGGCGAGCTCATCGTTGTTGCGGCCGGGCTCGAGGTGGCCCTGCCCGAACATCAGGAAACACTCGTTGAACCCGAGCCGGTCGTGCGCCTGCGCTATCTGCCGGGAGATATCGTCGGCCGTGCCGATCAGCACATTCGGGAACTGCTGACCGTGCGGGATAAACCACTTGTCCCAAAACCACCGGTGTTCAGCCTCAAGCTGCTGGGCCTGCTCCCTGCTGTCGGTGAGGATCAGGAACCCACCCCACGCTCCGATGTCCTCGCGTGGCACCTCGCGGCCGGCCTTCGCCGCGGACTCCGCGTAGCGGTTCCACAACGCGTCGCAGAAGTCCAGGTCGGTGGCGAACACGACCTGCTTGCCACCTTCGCGGGCCCACATGTCCACGGTGCGCATGCTGTAGGCGAACGCACCATAGATTTTCGGGTGCGGGGTCTGAAACGGGCGCGGGGCGATGCCGATCTCGCGGACGATCCCGTTCTCGTCCATTCCCTGCCCGAACTCGGCATAAGCCGGGTGACCGGCGGATCCGCCTTCGGGTGGGTACTCCCAGTACTTGCCCTTGTGGCTGAACATCGAGTTCTCCCAGGCCTTCTTCACGACCTGAACCGATTCTTCGAAGATTTCCCGGTTGACCGCGTCCTGGTCGTTCTTCGCCTTGGCGTGGGCCACGTTCGTCGCCCCGATGCCACGGACCGCGGCATACGCGTCGACCCAGCGGGCGTGATAGCCGCGGGTGAACCCCACTATCAGCCGACCCTGCAGCATGTGGTCAAGGGTCGCGATCTCCTCGGCGACACGGACCGGGTTGTGCGTGGGCAGCACGTAGCCGAGGATTCCCGCGGCCATCCGCTTGGCGTGCGAACCGACGAACAGCCCCCACATGCCCGGGTGGTTGGTGATCTCGAAGCCCTCGATCTGCAGGTGGTGCTCGGGAGAGCAGTAGCTGGCGTAGCCGAGCTCGTCGGCCAGCTGGACGTAGCCCTTCACCTCTTGCAGGTAGCGCTGGTAAAGCTCCGGACGCTGACCGGCCATACCCTCTTCGAGCTCGTGGCGCCGGCCGATCACGCCAGTCTGCATGAGATGGAACTTCACTTCGTCCTCCCCAGTACCCGAGTTCCACACGGAGCCTCGAGGGGTTAGTTGACGCGATCGTTGACGATGAAATCTAGGTTTGTGCGGCTCCGAGAAACGCCGAACAGCATGAGGACTCCCATGATGCGCCTCGAACGCCAGGACACGAGTCGCCGCCCATCGCCGGGCCTACTGGCAGCGTCGGTGACCCGTCGCGCGCTGCAAGATCACACGTACCTCGACCTCGAACCTCCCGAGAGGGACCGCTCATCAGAGCACCTCCTCGCCTTCAAGGCGGCACGCTATCAACGCCAGCGTCAACAGTCAACGCTAACGTCAACCGTCAACGCCAGCGCTGCCGGCGCTAGCCGGCAGGGTGTCTGGCCTGTGAGAAGACATCCCTCTGTCTTCCTAGCGAGTTGAACGCGATGTAGACGACACATCCGCACGCGTGCCGAATGTCCGGCTCTCGGGATATCCTCCGAGCTGAACGAGGAAGCCGAACGCCCACGCTGCCGCCGCCGGAATGAACGGTCGAGAGGCCATGGGTACCCCGCACCGCGCACCGATCGGAGATTTGACATGGCTGCTCCGCAGAGCAACATCACGCGGCGGCGGCTCGCCGCGCGGGCTGAAGGCAGCGACGAGTACCAGACGAAGCTGCGCGAGCTCGTCAACGTTGCTGCTGACGTGTTCAAGGAGAAGGGTTACGAGGCGGCGACACTCGCCGAGATCGCCGAGCGGTTCGGTTCGGTCCGCGCGTCGCTCTACTACTACGTCTCCGGCAAGGAAGAGCTGTTCCAGGAGGCCGTCCGCGACATCCTCGCGCGGAACCTCGCTGACGCCGAACGGATCCACGGACTCGACCTGCAGGTCCGGGAGAAGCTCGACATGCTGATCAGTCAGCTGATTGCGTCTTATGAGGACCACTACCCGCACATGTCGGTCTACGTGCAGGAGAACATGTTGCGAGTGACCGGCGAGCGGACCGTTTGGGCCACGCAGATGGTCCGCGACACCCGCCGGCTGGAGAAGGTCTGGATCAGGCTCCTGCAGCAGGGGATGGACGAGCGCGTGTTGCGCTCCGACATTCCGGCCGTTCTTATGGCCAACATCCTGTTCGGGATGTGCAATTGGACCCACCGCTGGTTCAAGCCGGGACCCAAGCTCAGCGCAAGTCAGATCGCCGACGCCATCTCGAAAATCTTCTTTGAGGGTGCGGTGAGCCAGGTCCCGCCCGCCCCAGTTACTTGACGAGGAACCCAGCGTCGACCGGGAGCTGGATGCCAGTGACGTAGCGCCCCAAGTCTGAAGCCAGGTACACAATTGCGTTGCTGATATCGACCGGATCGACTGCATCCACCGGTAGGCAGTTCTGCACGAGCTTCGCGAAGCCGGAGTTCTCGGCCATGTACCGCTCCACCACCGCGTTCTCCACCATCGGGGTGCGCACGCCAGTCGGATGCACTGTGTTCACCCTGATCATGTGCGGAGCCAGGTCGACCGCGAAGTTACGCATGAGCCCGACGACACCATGCTTCGCGGCGGTGTAGGCATCCATCGCCAAGCTTCGGTTCGCCGCGGACTTCGACGCCGCCGTCGACGCCGTGAGCACGATCGCCCCCCCGCGGCCAGCCTCGATCATGATCGGCGCCGCGGCGTCCACGGTGTTCCAAACTCCCGTGAGGTTCACATCGATCGTGTCCTGCCAGAACCTGCGCCGCTCAGAGGGGTCAGTCGGCTCGTCCAGTGTCAGCGCGTAGACACCCGCGTTCGCGCACACGATGTCAAGCCGTCCAAGCTCCGCAACGCCTGCTCGCACGACGTCGAGAAGCGCCGCGCCGTCCCGGACATCGGCCACGCTCGCAACGATCCGCCGATCCAGTGCTTCGACCCGCCGAACAGTGTCATCGAGATCCTGCTTCGTCCCCATCGGAATCTCCACAGAGGGGATCTGTGCGCAGATGTCAACCGCGATCACGTCGGCACCCTCCTCCGCGAGCCGCACCGCGTGGCTGCGCCCCTGACCGCGGGCCGCACCTGTCACCAGGGCGACCTTGCCCTCCAACAACCGAGTCATCGAACGTTCCTCCTCGCCGCCACCCACGACGCGCCATCACGTCGTCGGAGCCGAGAGGCTATCAACGCTCACGTCAACCATCAACGCCTGCGTAGACCACACTGACCCATCTCAGTCAGGTGTCCCTCGTCCCAGGACCGCCGCGCGGCCATCGTTGCCAGGTCGATCTCCCGGGTATATTTGCACTTCAGGATCATTTCTCCCTCACCCGAACCGACTCAGCCCGGATAGCGTGACACGCGCCCACGTCTGATGGCGTTTACTGCAGCGTTGACTAGCTGCAACAGCGATGGCTACTCTGCAGCAGTCGACACGGATATTGCTGAACCATTGCGCCGCCGTGTCAGATCCCGTTCACCGCAGTGCTCCGGAGGCCGACGATGGTTGACTGGATCCAGGTCTCACCCCTCGGGGATCTGCTCGTGCGGGCCGCTCAGCGGTCGCCCGAACGAACCGCTCTAGTCTTCCCAGACGAGCGCTACAGCTATGCGGATCTCCTCGCCGGCGCCGAGCACGTGGCCCAGGGACTGCACGCCCTCGGAGTCCGCGGCGGTGACCACGTCGGGCTACTGATGCCCAACTGCGTGGAGTACGTCGAAGCATTCTTCGGCGCCTCCCTCCTCGGGGCCGTGGTCGTCCCGCTCAACGCACGCTACAAACTCACCGAGCTCGGCTACGTCATCGCTCACGCCGACCTCGTCACGATCCTCACCACAGACCTCATCGAGGACCACGTCGACTTCACCACTGTCCTGCACGAGAGCCTCCCCGGACTTGCCGACGCCGATGCAGGTAGCCGCGTATTGCGGATCGGCGCGGCCCCACGACTTCGCAGCGCAGTCATGCTTCGGGGCGACGCCAAGAGAGGCTTCCTAGGCCGCCTCACCTTCGACGAGCTGGCCGCCACCGCCGATCACGACACCGTCGCCGCGCAACGCCGGCACGTACGCGTGCGCGACCTCGCCACGATCCTCTACACCTCAGGCACGACCTCAAACCCCAAAGGCTGCATGCTCTCCCACGAGGCGATCAGCCGCGGACCAATCGCCCGCGTCACCGAGCGCGTTCCTAGCGGCGACGCCAATGTCTTCTGGTCAGCCGGACCGTTGTTCCACATCGGCTCACTACAACTGCTCATCGCTTCTGTCGGCCTTGGCGGCACCTACCTCGCCGACACCCACTTCGATCCCAGCCGAGCCCTAGAGATGATGAAACGCGAGGGCGTCACCTCAGCCTGGCCCTGGTTCCCCGTGATCATGCAGGCCCTTCTCGCCGACCCGTCCTTCGACGAAGCAGCACTAGAGACCATCCGCTCTATCATGCTGATCGGCTCGCCCGCCCTGCTCAGCCAGGTGCAATCCCTCTTCCCCCAGGCCCAGCACATCAATGCGTGCGGAATGACCGAAACCGCGGGCGCCTACGCCATCAGCGCCACCGACGACACCGCCGAAGAGCGCGCCGGCACCGGCGGACTCGCCCTCGACGGCCTAGAGGTCCGCATCATCGACCCCGACACCGGCGAGGACCTACCCGACGGAGCCACCGGCGAGATCCTCGTCCGCGGCTACTCGGTCATGGACGGCTACTACCGCGACCCCGACAAGACCGCCGCCGCCATCGACTCCGACGGCTGGTTCCACACCAGCGACCTCTACTCACGCCGCCCTACAGGCCACCTCACCTTCCACGGACGCGCGAAGGACATGCTCAAGGTCGGCGGTGAGAACGTCGCCGCCGTCGAGGTCGAGTCCTTCCTCTGTCAACACCCCGCCGTGAAACTCGCCGAGGTCGTCGGCGCCCCCGATCCCCGCCTCGACGAGGTGCCCGTCGCCTTCGTCGAACTCAAGGACGGCCACGCTCTCGACCCTGGCCAACTCATCGAGTTCTGCAGAGGAAGGATCGCCAGTTTCAAGGTGCCCCGCGCCGTTCACATCATGACCGAGACCGACTGGCCGATGTCCGCGACGAAAGTCGACAAGACCGCCCTGCGCGGGAGACTGACCTCCACCGCCGAAATCATCGGGACGGCCTGAACCGCCAACCAGGGCGACCAGCCAGCCGACCGACACAGCGGTCGTGGTGTGCAAGCGATGCGTTACAAGGTCGGTGGCAAGGGCGCGAACCTCGGACGGCTGGCCAACGCCGGGTCAAACCGCCGGCCCGAGATGGCCACACCATCCTCACAGTTGTATCGGCCGCGACGACAACGCCGCGAGGCGCCGACCCGGGGGACGGTAGCCGGCTGAGCCGGCGGGGTGGGACGAGCACAGCACCGCGCAGCAGAGCATGCATTGGTCAAGGCGCTCCTAATGGGCTCCTCGTCGACCCGTATCGTCACAACCGCCATGAGCAGCCCGAACAGCCCCAGTCAACGGCTCGTTAGAGAGGCCCCGAAGGTCGGTGACTACCGCCGGGGTGCACGGCTGCGCACCACCCCGGCGGGCACCTGGTTCTCCGCGACGGGCCCCGACGAGGAGTCGGCGTGCTTGCTGCTGATCCACCCGGGCGTCGACACCAAGGTGCTGGTACCGACCGTGGAACAGCTCGCCGCGCTCGACCTGCCCGGGGTGCTTCCGCCGCGCCCGCCCCTGATCGAACAAGCTGGGCGGAACTGGCTGGTCGCCGCTGGGCCGCCGGCGCCGCCGCTCGCCGACCTACTGGGCGGCACCGGGGCGTACCGCACCCCGGGCAATGCCGCCGCCTTGCTGTCCGACGTGGCGACCACACTGCTCGCCACCCACCACGCCGGCTTGGCACACGGCGGCCTGGATGCCCGCTCCGTGCTGGTCGGCCAGGACGGCGCGGCGCTGCTCACCGACTGGGGTACGAGCCCCACCGCCACAGCGCCGGGCGATATGCGTTCCTGGGCGGTGCTGGTTGAGCTGCTCGCCGAGGCGTGGTGTACCGAAGACGAGCTGGCGGCGGCCGCGTTCGCCAGCGCGGTGCGGGCGGCCGGTGGCCCCGCCGGACTGGCCGGGGGCATCGACGAGCTCCGCGCGCTTGCCCGCACCGCCGAACGGGCCACCCTGGTCGAGACCGCCCGAGAGCAGCTCGCCCCGGCCGGGCCGGGCGGGGTCCCCCCGGCCCACCCGCGTGCGATCGTCCCCGCCGCCGAACCTCTTGCGGAGGAACCGCCAACCACGCCGGCCGTCTCGACCGAACAACCAAGCCGAGCAGGCAGCCGGCCCGACGCTCCCCGCTGGCGGGTCGTGCTGCTGGCCGCGCTGATCGTGGTCACCCTGGCGGGCGCGGCGGTCGACCTCTACCTGTTTGTCACCCGACACACCGAGGCGACCGCGCTGAAGATTCAATCGGTGTCCCTGTGGGCCCAGTGGGACGGCTCGACCTGCACCTTGCTCGGCGTGATCACCACAAACGGAGCGCCGGGCACCGTGACCTACGGCTGGACTGGCGACGTCCCCGCCGGCCCTGCGCTCACCGCCCGGGCAACCGGGGAACACAACCAGATCGAAGTCACCCGAGTCTTGACCGGTAGCGCCCTACCCACCGCGGACCCGCTGGTCACCCTCCAAATCCTGCGTCCGGAGCTACGGCAGGCCTCCGCGCACCCTGCGCTCGCCTGCGGGCACTGACCCCGACGCCCCGCTGCCACCGCGCACGTCGCGCGGCCCCCTCGGTGCGGCGGCCGCGCTCATGCCTCGCCGGAAGTGGCCCAGAGATTGATGCCGGCCTCCACCGCGTGTTCGTCGATCCGGGACAGCTCCTCCGGGCTGAACGCGAGATTGTCCAGCGCGCCCAGACTGTCGTCGAGCTGCCCGACGCTGCTCGCCCCGATCAGCACCGAGGTCACTCTGGCGTCGCGCAGCGCCCAGGCCAGCGCCAGCTGCGCCAGCGACTGACCGCGTTCGGTGGCGATGGCGTTCAGCGCGCGGACGTGCTCCAGGTATTTGTCGCTGAGCAGCTCCGGGGACAGTGACGCGGCCCGGCTGGCCCGCGAACCCTCTGGGATGCCCTTGAGATATTTGCTGGTCAGCATGCCCTGCGCGAGGGGCGAGAAGGCGATGCAGCCGACGCCGAGGTCGCCGAGCACGTCGAGCAGCTCCTTCTCGATCCAGCGGTTGAGCATCGAGTAGGACGGTTGGTGGATCAGCAGCGGGGTACCGAGCTCGCCCAGGATCCGGGCCGCCTCGAGGGTGCGTTCCGGGCTGTAGGAGGAGATCCCGACATAGAGCGCCTTGCCGGACCGCACCGCGGCGTCCAGCGCACCCATCGTCTCCTCGAGCGGGGTGTCCGGGTCGAAGCGGTGACTGTAGAAGATGTCCACGTAGTCCAGGTCCATCCGACTCAGCGACTGGTCCAGGCTGGCCAGCAGGTACTTCCGCGAGCCGCCGCCCTGGCCGTACGGGCCGGGCCACATGTCGTACCCCGCCTTGGTGGAGATGATCAGCTCGTCGCGGTATGGGCGGAAGTCCTGGGCGTACAACGTGCCGAAGTTGCGCTCCGCGCCGCCGTACGGCGGGCCGTAGTTGTTGGCCAGGTCGAAATGGGTCACGCCGCGGTCGAAAGCGCGCCGCAGGGTCGCCCGCTGAGTCTCCAGCGGCTCGCGGTCGCCGAAGTTGTGCCACAGACCCAGCGAGATCGCGGGCAGGTCCAGTCCGCTGCGGCCACAGCGGCGGAAGGCGGCGGAGTCGTACCGGTCCGGTGCGGCGACGTAGGTCATGGTGACCATCTTGGTTCGGCGGAATGTTCTCAGCACCTTGGGGGTGGCGACCTGGGCGAGCGAGCGAGTACCGGCCACCAGGAACCTCTCAGTTACCGGCAGCAGCAGAGGATCACGGCCGCTAGCGTCGATGTCTCTCCCCGGGCCATGCACGACGCTCGTGGAACAGCACGTTGCGGCATGGAGGTGGGGCAGTGACCAGCACATCCGGGTTGATCCCTGGGGATGATTTCGGCCGGGGCGCGCCGGGGCGGGAGGCTCAGGGGCGCGGTCCGAACCGGGGCGGCGAGTTCTCCCAGGAGGACGACCAGGCACCGGCGGCTGGCTGGGGCGCGGCCATCAGTGTCACGAAGGTGCTGGGCCGGACGCGGGAAGCGGTGCGCGGGCCGCACGCAATCCTGAAGATGAACCACGAGAACGGCGGGTTCGACTGCCCCGGCTGCGCCTGGCCGGACGATCGCAAAGGCCTGCACCTGGACATCTGTGAGAACGGCATCAAGCACGTCACCTGGGA